>Ga0164293_10000480_pt1 | contig 31852 bp, 21 predicted proteins | sample GEODES118metaG_FD_111487 | JGI IMG/M metagenome (GOLD analysis project Ga0164293, IMG submission 111487) | Eutrophic lake water microbial communities from Lake Mendota, Wisconsin, USA - GEODES118 metaG | ecosystem: Environmental > Aquatic > Freshwater > Lake | place: USA: Lake Mendota...
ATCCAACATACTCCGGTTTCTAACATTGTCTGCAATGTAGTCAATCAGATGGTAAATTGATGTACGGAGTGGTTCACCAAGACCCTCAAAAACGATCGAAGTCAAACGCTGGTTAATCAGTTCTCGAAGAGGTTCATGAACAATACCATTTTGACCTAAAATATCGGTATTGATCTCCCGGAGAACGTCGACTGTAGTCTGATCAGAAATACCACTGCGACAGTAGTAAGGATGATCATAAATGTTGTCGACTGGTTTCACATAATTGCATCCCTCGCAGAAGCAAAACTCACAACCGCACTCACACGTCATGTGATTGCACCCACCAGCCTTGTTGATCATGGCATGACACCGTGGACACTCCTTCGTCTTTTCTTCAACTAACAATGATAAAGAGACATGAGTTTCACAGTACGCATTCATTACACGATCTGGGTACGCGGCACAGGGTACCGGCATGGTGGGATCCTCAGCGTTCACCATTTGTTGACGAATGAAGTGAGGACAGCGAGGGCCACAACACCCATAGAACTCGACACTACGATCCTTGACGTCACTCATCTCTGTACCCGGTGGAAACAAAGACAATGAATCCGAAAACACACTTGAACATTGAGGACATGTGATACGCGAAAGAACTAGTTTCGTTCCAGGCTCTTGACGCATCTTGTACTCAGCACGCTGGTAACAATTAGAACACATAATTGGATTGGATGGGCAAGACGTGCACTCGATCGTTTTCCAATTAAAGTTTATGTTCTTTTCGTAACTAGTGCAACAGTACACACATTCCTCGCGAACAATACCCGACGTAGCCACAAAGTTCAAAAACTTTTGGTACTCTTCCTGCAAAGTGTCCTCTGTCAGAGTTGGTTTTACTAAGAGTACATCACCAATCGCATCACTGTTAAATTGGAAATCACCTGTTTGATATGCCAATTTAGATTCTGGATTCAGATCTGATGCATAAATCTTTCCGATAATCGACTGAAAATCGGAAAAATAACGATTGATCACTAAACGCTTATGTTGTACAAGAATAACCTGTTGAACATAGTGTGAACCAATCCCAAAAAGTGATGCGATCTGAGTGATGGGTACCCCGAAAAGAGATGACTTCTTCAACCAACGTACTAACAAATAACTAAACATAGCCAATGTGTCGTCCGCGATGATTTTTGAACTTATCTGAATCTTGTCATTGTCCGCCATCAGTTTCTCACGTGTCTTCCACCACAAAACTGAAGTGCAATAGATAAAATTATGATTTAGGGAATCAATCGCAGATGGAGTTGACAAAAGAACACGAATAACATTACCAACGTTATCGTTCAATTTGACAGTGTCTGAATAATAGAGATGAGCAAAAAGCGTTGTCAACTTATTACCAGAGATCTTGCAACCAATACACCGAAACATAAAATATCCAATTACATCTAATGGGGTCTCGAAAGTTTTAAACCCAGAAATGCAAACTAACGTCTTGTCGGAGAAGTTCATGTTAAGATACTGTTCGTCAGGGATTGGTATTTCACGATTGCTACCGGTGTAGCCATGTCGAACATGAATCGCTTTCGCAAGGAGTTTGAGAAGTTGTGTCATCAAAGGATCGTTTAACACATCCATTGATTTGCCTTCTTTCCACGAAGTCAGACCTTTAAGATTGAAAACATGCATCACGTTACGCAAAATCTTCATATCTCCTTGTTCAAACTTCAACTCGAATGTCCAGTTAGTTTCGTTGTTGCTCTGAAAAGAATGCCAAACATTGAGTAATTTCGTGTCCTCTTGTTTGGTAATCTTCACAATCGAAGATGGAATGCGATCGTTCAAGAAAAGATTAGAATAATAATGAGTGAGTAAGCGTACCCGTTCTTCATGTTCTACATCTTTTTTAATCGATAAACAAATCATAGCAGCACGAATGATATCTGGGCGATCAAGAAAACCATCTTTCCCCTCGTTGTCAATCATCTTCTTCGCCAAATAGTAATACAACTCCTTACGCAAACTAAGTGAAATCTTATCTAGAGCATTGATAATTACCATTATTGGAGTGTTCGCACACCCAATAATATTAATATTATCAGATGAGAAGATAGACACCGTTTCACAACTAGGGATTATTGAACTGCACATAATCGTAATAGTTGTCTTGAATTTGCATTGTTCTGGATCCCATACAGTACGCGAAGAAATATCACCAAAAGGAGATGGTGGAATAGGCAAAACCTCAAACTGACGCGGCACTCTAAGATCCTTTTTTGCCACCAACGTATCAACTTCCTCTTCCACTTCCGCTTCCACTCCCGCTACCGCTTCCACGACCTCACTCTCACCGTATCCATCAAACACTACAATTGCAGTATCTGAGTTCGCCATCTGAAATGACAAAAGTGTATGGTATACACTGATAAACGTACAAACTTATCGTACGTATTAAATTAAATTTAAACTAAAAAAAAACAATTTTTTTTATATTATTTAATCCAAAAATCCTTTTTTAAGGTGAAAATTCTAAATCACCCATACCTGAAGTAATTCGTAACATATTATAACTAATTGCATATATTGTTGTAATAAATTGATAATTTTCACTAGAATCAATTGGATTTGTTTTAATTAATAATGCAATATCATTATACATTGAAAAATTACATGTTCCAGATGGTTGATTTACTTTAGAATTAGTATTATCTAAGGAAAATGAATAACAATAAATACCTGTTTTGGGTATTCTTGTATGTGTTTCTAATGGTTGTGCATTATTAAAATATATGGCATCTTTTTCAGAAAAACGATCATATCCATTTAATAAAATCTTTGCATCATATAAAATAGATTTTTCTTTGTAATTAGGGTATGTAAGTGAGGTCATTTGTCTAGTTTGACCATATGGATTATAATAGGCTAAACTATATGGTGGATTTACTTCATCAGTCCAATTAGTAAAGTTAGTCCAATCATTATGTTGATCAGTATCTGATCTTTTAGTACACCAAATTAATTCTTTAGTTGGATGGTGTAATTCTAATTTAATATTATAACTACTACTACCTGTAATTCCTTCTTGTTTAACTTGAAAAACTCTTTCAATCAAATATTCATGATCAACATTTGCAAATCTTTGTCTCTCTTCAATATCTAGAAAAATATATGTAACTTCTAATCTAGGATTAATATCAAATCTGATTAAACTTCTGTTTCCTGTTCCATCAGATTTTGCTAATGATAGACTTGTTAAAAAATTTTCTATACCTTGTCCACCAACATTACTAGATGGTTTAATTCTATAACCATACGTACTTGAATTTGGATCAATATCATTAATTGTATATAAATCTTTAACTGGTCTCATAATAAATTGTATTTCTACTTGATGATATTGTAAAGCAATTAAAGGTAATGCTAACCCGGGATGACGATTAAACCAAAATATCATTGGAACGTATATTTTATAAGATTGAATTGATGGTATAAAATCAACATCAATAGTTGATGCAGGATAAACACCATTATTTCCATCAGCATTTGCAGGATCATATATTTCAGGTATATTACCAATCATTCGATTATACCCATCTCTTTGATCTGCTGTTAAATTAAGTTCATGCCAAATATGCAACCATTCTCCATAATGTTCGTCTATTTTTCGACCTTGAATATAAAAAGCGACAGATTTGATAATAGTTGTACCGATATTTTTTACCCATTTAAATTCATGATTTGCAGATGATTGTATTTCAGGTAATGTAAAAGTAAAATACATTTTAGTAATTAAATCACCGTTACGATCAATCTGTCGTTTAAATATTTTTTCTTGATCAAATGATAATTCTGTTTTATCTAATTCTAAACTAATACTTTCCATTGAAAAATTTGTATAACGTCTATAAACAACTTTAAAATATGATATGATAGGTGAACCTGTTAAATAAATATCTTGGTTACCATATCCTGCTAATTGTAATAATCCACCAGGCATTTACTTTACATTAGAATAAGAAAAATCCTTCTTAAACTAAACTTTTTAGGAAAAAGTTTTAACAAAAAAGTGGTAAAAAAATAAAAGAGAAAGTTTTTGACCAAACTTTTTTTCAAAAAAAGTTTAATAGTAGTATATATATTCGCCTTCTGGAATTTGATCTTTTTTAATTCTAAATTGATTAAATAATGGATCTTTAATTTGTTCCTTTGGAACTGCATCATTTATATTTCTAGCAATTTTAATATATAAATCAAAACTTAATTCGTGTTCAGATAAATTATTACCAAATTTATCCGTTACCCACTTTTCTAGCAACATATAGATTGGTGATGATTTATCAAAATGTTCAATTGTTGTAATGGCTAAATAACATAAATCAAAACTAGGGTTTGGTGCATGTTTAATATGTGTATTTGTAGTATACGGATAAGTATATTGTCCTTCAGCATCACCATCTTTTTTGAAAACATCACTAAAGAATTGCTGACCATCCACTTTAAAGACACTTCTAGCAAAATCTATGATTTTAGTTATTTTACCAAATGTAGGTATTCTAAAATATATGCCTTTAAAACAGTAGTATAAATATGCCTTTTGTGTGTTCTTAAACATAATATTACTTGAATGTAAATCATTATGTGTAAAATTAAAATGCTTTTGTGCAACTGAAAGACCAAAGCACACTTGGAATAATATACCTAACCATTCACGATCTGATAATTTTTTATTTTTAATAATATCATCTAATGTACCATTTAATTTTTCCATACCAATCAATTGAACTGGAAAGTTATTTAATTTAATATAGTAGTATGAATCATCCATTTCTTTGTCAAAAATATCGTCATCACTTTGCAAATTAATTGATTCACACATTGAAGCATTATCTGATGAAGAATCAGTATCTGAAGCAGTTTCCCAATCACCTTCTTCCTCCACTTCTTCTGCTTCTTCTTTTTCTTCATCGTTTTCTATTTCTTCTTCTATTTCTTCATCATCTTCTTCTCCCTCTTCTTCTCCATCTTCTTCTTCATCTTCCTCATCATCATCTTCATCTTCTTCATCATCTTCTTTTTCTTCTTCTTCATCATCTTCTTTTTCTTCATCATCTTCTTTTTCTTCATCTTCATTGTCTTCCTTTTCTTCTACATTTTTAGTATTGGTGTTACTTTTCTTTTTTATGTCTTTGCATCCAGATACATTTTTTTTAGATGATAAATTATTAATGTCTACTGTATCAAAATCAATATCTTCAGCACCAATTAAATCATCTTTAATTTTTTGTTCTTCAGGAGTAACATCTGGTAGAACAGTGATTTCTTCAGCAAGTTTTTGTTCAATACTAATTTTTTCTAATTCGAAAAGTTTATATTTATTATCGTTAAACCAGGTATGTCTTTTTAAATCATCATAATCACTAGATATATCATATTTAAATGTATCCATTATACCTAGATAAGATCCATAAAAATATGGAAAAGCAGGACATTTACCATTTTCAACTAAAGTACTAGCCAAATATGCAAACATAGTTTCAACATATGACACATTATTTGGGGAATTAATCTTTTTGTTAGTAATATAATCAAATATACAAGGCATTAAAGGGGTTGTATTCAATTGATATTTATTCATTATAGTATTAATCGGTTCTAGTAAAGGGTTAATTTTAAAATGGATTTCATTTTTTAATTTTTTGTTAATTGGTGTTTTATCGTTGTTTTTTCTTAAATAACCTAAATAAACATTTTCAGAGTCGGCTTTATCTGATTTTCTTTCTAGTGAAGTTATTTTATATTTTGAATCTAGGATAAATAAATTTTTATAATATGATGAGTTTTCAAAATCCACCCAATAAGCCATTGAGGGAAAGTATGTTTGGAAATTTTTTATTTTAAAGTTTTGTTCAATACTTTTTTTTAAAATCTCCTGATTATTCTTGTTTAGTTTGGCTATTTTTATATTTTTGTTATTCTTCATATTCAACTTTATAAAATCACATGGATATTATTTTTATATTTTAAACTTATCAATTTAAAATAAAAATGAAAAGATTTAAATTATTAAAAATTTCTCTTCGTTATATATTAAAGAAATAAATGAGTTCCAATTTATTAAATACTCCTCAACCTTATAAAGGAATAAAAGCACAAAGAGATTGCCTTGACGATAAATCAAAAGGGAAACTTAATTTTCGTAATTTCACCAAAGCACATGATGATACATGCTATATTACTGAACAAACCAAACAAAGTTTGGGTCCTGGTGTTTACCAAGTAAGTAACCATTACCGTTGTGATTGTTCTATACCAGATGTTGTTGACAAAGCAACAAGTGTACCTCTTGTTTATTTTCAAAATGGCTATGGTGTTGCCGGGTGTGTTGTTGATGAAAGTTCAGCCCTTAGAGTTGGTAAGGCTAAAAATAACCCCAAATGCCCAAATCAACTTTTTGAAAGACCATATTTAACTGTTCCATACATGGGTCGTGGTGCTGGTGATCAAACCCTCGAAACACAACTCCTTCCAGGAGAACCAACAAAAGAAAGACGTCAATTCAATACACTTTCAGGTATCACAATCGAAAACTACTTTACTCCACTTGTTGATCACCTTCGTGAAAATGTTCAAGATCCTATTCATATTGTACCTGAATATGTTCAAGATGGATGGATTCGTGGTGGTAGCAATACTCGTTTAATTGTGAGAGATGTTGACTACCTTGAAAGATGTGGATATCAATATATGAATAAAACTAATAATGCTTCCTTCTGGGACAATAAACATAAACACTATTGAATATTTTTGAATTTAATCTTTAGAATTTAGAATTTAGAATTTAATATTAAAATATTAAAAAAATAGAAAATAAACATATAATACTATACACATATTTATAATTAAGATGTATACAGATTTTTACAAATTAGAAATAGATAATATTTTTGACGAATATGATAAAAATTATATTAACTTTGAAGTTTTGATTTCTTCAATCTCAAATAGTTTAAAAAATAATAGAAATGATCATCTTAGTGTTAATGATCGTATTGGAATCTTATTAAGTTTTTCAAATAAAAATCCATTCATCACTAACTGTGATATGATTGTTAAACATCTATTTAATACCTTGAAATATAAAACTAAATATGAAAATATGCCAAATATAGTCTCTGATACAAAAGATTTAATTTTATTTTTATATTTACATGAAAATAGCTATGATATCAATTCTCTAATTAACAGTATTGTTTCTTTAACTTTACAATCATATGAAGATATTGTTACAGAATCATCGAATATTGATATTAATTCTATCTATAATGAAACTAAATTAGAAGCAGTACTCGGATATTTAGTACTTCTTACATACCAAACATCATTTAATCCATATACTGTGATTCTAAATAGTAATAATAAAAGTAAATTATTAGATGCTAGTCTATGTTACCTATATAATTTATGTAATTATATAAACAACCAGACTAAATATTTTAACACTTTAGTAACAATCTCAAATAAATATCAAACTTTTTTAAGAAAAATTAATTCATATCAACGTCAATTATCTCTTAATAAAAGAATATTATTAAAATGGTCTTCTTATATGAATTTAGAATTTACTATTGAACAGATCGATCAATGGAGAATATATTATAATTCACGTACATTAATTAGTAATGAACATACCATGTTACAAATATTACCAATTGATTTGTGTTCAAAAATATATAGTATATCTTATGGTTTAATCGAAAATATTAAAAATTTTAATATTGATACTAATACAGAAACAGCAAATGGATTGTATTTATTAAATTCTTTCTGGAATTGTGCTATAAATGTATTATCAAATTATGATAATAATTTTTGTAAATCAATTGAATATATCAAAAATATTAATATAATTATAATAAAATATTCAATACATGATTTAGTATTGAAAACTTTTCATAATCTAGATGATAAAAATCAAAAATCAGTATTTAAAATTAAATATCATAATTTTGTATGCTCATTGTTAGATAATCTTGGAAAATCTATTATTGAAATTGCAAAATATACAAAACCAGTTGATACAGAAATTGACTTTGTAGAGACTAATAAGTATGTTGTGCATTTCGAATTTATGAGAGAAATGATCTCAGAGTTAAATTATATTTTGGATATATATAAATGTCTTGAATTTGATTTGGTACAATTAGAAATGTTTTCGGACATAGTATTCCGATTGTATTGTAATCAAGATTTTAAAAATATTATACAACAAGATCGTAAAAAATTTACTTATGAAATTGGTGTTTATTATTTTTGGGATAAATATGTTGTTTTGTTAGAACAACGTAGAGATTTATTAATAAGTTTAATTCAAAAAATGGTTCAATCAGACTTTAATTATACAAATTTAGATGATATATCTATTTCAAGATTTCCTAGAAAATGGATTAAATTATTCAATAAATATTATTCTTGTAAAGATGATATTATCAAATTATCTGATAAATTCGGTGATCCAATTACATTTGAAATTATTAAAGAACCATTAATGTTACCTGTTACTAAACAGTTTATTGATAAATCTGTAATTTATCAGATTCTTAATAGTAATCCGATTAACCCTTTTAATGGAGTTCCTTTAACAATTGAAGAATTAGAAGAATATAATACACAAGATGATGTCAAATCAAAAATAGCACAATTTATGACGGAATTAAATAATGAAATGAAAAAAATTAATGTATATAAAAAACCTAATATTTAACACTTAATGTTAAGCATTTTTTCTATTTCGACCATGTTAACAGTTCCTTTTTTTAATTCTTTACAAAGACCACCAACCTGGATACGATAATTTAAAACAATAACAATATAATAAATTATAATACCAATCAATGAAATAATTAACCATAAAGGTAAAATTGTTTTATAATTACCGGAACCAGTCGCAAATCTTTTTAAATTACCTTTGGGGTCAAATAAAAATCTAGGTTTTGTTATGAATAGTATACCTAGAACAATAAGATAGATTAATATAGTTGTTTCTAATGGTCTCTCTGGATTAAATAATAACATTTTATTCTTTCTTTTGTTTCATTAGAAAGAAAAAAAAGAAAAATATCTAATCATTTTACAAAAGATGATTCATTATATTCAGTTTATTATTTTTTCAATCATTCTAGGAACATTCATTTATTATCAAAAAAATAACATCATCGATAAATTTAATACTATGTATAATGGGTTTAATTATAATCTAGAAGGGTTTCAATCTATAAGTGGTTTTAATAATATATATTCACTTGTCAAACCAATGATATTATCTAATGAAGTTGATGTTACAACAAATGGTATTCCAGTTATAGCAACTGATATGGAAAGTACTTTTAATAACCAGGTTACAATTTTTCTACAAAATTTCATAAATATGATTATTAATCCAGATCCATATAATATTATTGATAATTTAAATTTAGTCAATAAAAAAAAGATTGATATGATGATAGTTCAAGAAGAATTGTTACATGATGCTTATAAAGGTAGAGGAGTTTTTAAAAAACCATTATCAAACCTTAGATTTGTATCTGGTTTATATTATGAAACTTTTGTTTTATTAACATATCCAGAATCAGGTATTAATAGTTGGAAAGATTTGAATGGATCTATAGTTGGTTTTCCTGGTAAAAATACAGCATCCTTTATTAATGGTGTTAAAATTGCACATGCTTATGGATTAGAAGCAGGTAAAGATTTTAGATATGTTAATGTCGATAGTATGAATCGATTGGCAAATCTATTCTTTCAAAAGAAAGTTGATGCAATCTATTTAACTACTTCTAATAAAAATCCTTATCTTAAAAATCTAGCAAAAAAAATGTCTCTAAAATTTATTGGCACTAATGATATTGATGAAAATATAATGAAAACATATTTTCCATGTGATTCAATGAAATTTATCAACACTAATTATTTTTATACGAACATTAACACTTCTAGTTTTATTAAAACATATGCAACACGTTCCATTCTAGTAGCACATAAAGACCTTGATGAAAATTATGTTTATAACTTAGTTAAAACGGTTTTTCAAAGATCAGAAGAGTTAAAATTCTTATCTAATAATTATCTTTATAATCGTGATAAACTAAATCTAGTTCATGATGCTTTCTTACCATCTGAAATGGCATATGTATATGAAAAAATAGATTATCATCAAGGTGCACAAAAATACTATAATGAAATGTATCATTCTTTTGAAATGCATTTACCTCTTCCACCACAAGATATACCAAAAGAAAACGATCAAATGTCAGAGCCTCACTTTTATCCTATTGAAAAAAAAAATTTAGATCAAGAGTTAAATAATCGTTTAGTAGAAAGAAGTCAAAAAATGAAATATAATAATAATTCGTTATAACTATAATTTAATAATATTATACACAATTATAAATATGATTATCGATATTGTTCTAGGTTGCACGTATGGTGATGAAGGTAAGGGTAAAGTAGTCCATTCTTTAATGGAGACTAATAAATATGATTTATCGGTTCGTTTTAACGGATCCTGTAATGCTGGTCATACAGTTTATAAAAATGGTCAAAAATTTGTATTACATCAATTACCGGTTGGTATTTTAACAGAAGGAAGTTACATCCTTATATCGAGTGATTGTTTAGTTGATATTCCAAAACTTGAAAAGGAATTAGAAGACATTCATTCAAAGGGTATTAATACTGATACTCGTATGTTTATAAGTAATGCGTGTCATATTATTACACAAGACGCAATTGATTATGATCGTGCTAATAATTTAATTGGAACAACCGGTTCTGGTATTGGTCCAACATATTCAAGCAAAATGCTTCGTAAGGGAAAACGTGTTGAAGATTATGCTGATCAAATTAAGGCGATGGGGTTTCATATTGTTGATATGTCTGAATTCTGGCAATTTAAATTTGTGAAAGAAAACATCAAGAGTATCCTTCTGGAAGGAGCACAAGGTTATGGTCTTGATATTAATTGGACTAATCAATATCCATATTGTACATCATCAACATGTACACTTGCTGGTGCAATTAATACAGGTATTCAAATAAAAAATATTCGTAATATTTATGGTGTAGCGAAAGCATATGATACATATGTTGGAACTGCTAAATTTCAACCAGATAATGATAATCAACTTGAAATGATAGGTGATCATGGTAAAGAGTTTGGTAGCACAACTGGTCGTAAACGTCAATGTAATTATCTTAACCTGGAAAATCTTAAAAAAGCGTTGTTTGTTAATAATTGCAATATTTGTATTTTCAATAAAGTTGATATCCTAAAGGATCTTTCAATCTTCAAAGTGATAGACAACAATCTTATTATTAATTTTAATACATGGGATGAAATGAAACAACATATTGAGTCAGTATGTCCTGAAGTAAAATGCATCTTTTCTGAATCACCAAATACTATTTAATTTTCTTATTTTTAATTTTTCATTTTAATTTTAGTTTCTTACTAGAAATCAAAAGTATCTAGAATGAGTAAAGATAAAAAGTTATATTTTATATTTTTAATTCTGATTTGTATTATATTATACTATGCTTTAACATCAAAATTTAATAAAAGAGAAAAATTTACTTGTCTAGATAGTGATCTAAAATTAAATAATTTTGATATTAAAAATGAACCAAATATTATTAATGGATATATAGGTGAACAAAACCAAGGGATTCCAAAAGTTATTCATCAAGTATGGTTTATGGAAAGTGTACCTTGTCCATTAAGTAAACTAGAAAATATGAAAACATGGAAAATAGATTATATTAATAAATTTCCTGATTTCAAATATGTTTTATGGACTCATGAAAAAATAAAAAATGACCTATACTGGAGTGATGAATTAAAAAAAATATATAATCTAGAAAAGACAATTAAAGGAAAAACAGATATTCTCAAGTTAGTTATTCTACAACAATATGGTGGTATTTTTATAGACAGTGATTTAATCTGGAATAGTAAACATAATAAAAATTTAAATGATCTAATCTATGCAACCCAAATGCAATGTTCTGATTTTTTTGTTGCTAGAGAACCATATCAAAATTGGATTTCAAATAATGTGATTGGTGCTTCTAAAAATAGTAAACCATTAAATTATTTATTAAATAAATTAGAAGATATTGCAGATGGTTATCTAGAAATAAGACAAAAAACTCCACTACTAGAAGTCACTGGTAGTCTGTTTGTGAATACAGTTGTATTAAGAGGGTATCCAATCGTAATATTTCCAGAAGTCTTTTTTTATCCTAGAACCAGAACCGATTCAAAACCATGTATGATTTTAGAAAATATCCCTGCAAATTCTTATATGATTAGTAATTTTTATGCAAACCATTGGTAATCATTAAACTTCATTACATATCTTTTTTACACTTTCTTTTTCTTTTTTCTAGTATATCTAGAAATGGTATCTTTTAAAAAAGTAGGTAAATTAGTTACTTTTAAAAATATTATTTTATCAATAATATTTCTTTTATTAGTCATTCTAGTTATGAAATTAAATAATAATAAAAATAATAAAAATAATAATATTGAACAATTTGAAATATTTTTTCCAAAGAAAACAACAGAAGAAGTATTTCCAAATGGTTCACCAATAGATACACATACCATATTTTGTTTTTGGACTGGTGATAATTTAATGTCAGAAAATAGAAAGGACTGTATTAAAAATCTTGAACAACTATCTGAATGTAAAGTAGTTCTAGTTAAAAAAGATGATATTGAAAAATATATTATTAAAGACCATCCACTCCATCCTGCATTTAAATATTTATCTGAAACACATAAAGCAGATTATTTAAGAACATATTTTATGCATTTTCATGGTGGTGGTTATAGTGATATTAAACAGACAACTGGATCGTGGTCATCTGCTTTTGAAAAACTCAAAAATTCTGATAAATTTATTAATGGCTATCGTGAAGTCAAAGGAGGTGTTGCATATGAACCATTTGCGGATAAATGGAATAAAATGGTAGGTAATTGTGCTTATATTTGTAAGCCAATGACTCCTTTTACAACTGAATGGTATAATAATATGATTAAATTATTAGACAACAAATTAGATAAATTAAAAGTTAAACCATCGACTGGTCCTCAAGATTCAGCCGAAAAAGGAACTGGATATCCTATTGAATGGAATGAGATGTTAGGTAGAATATTTCATCGTATTATGGATAATTATTATGATAAATTATCATTTGATGTACCTATACCGGTATTTGCCAATTATAGATAAAGTTTTAACAAAAAACAAAAAACAAAAAAAACAAAATTTTTATCTAAAAAGTTTACAAAGGAATGTCAGTAATTAACAACCAAGATTTATATAAAAATAAGTATCAATTGGATATTTTAGAAAAAAATATAATAAATTTAAGTGGTAAAACACTATTAAATACTCAATATTTAACTGCTGAATTTTGTGCCAAATATATCCTTAATGATAATTATTATGAAGGTGTTGAAGAAGATTATCTCTATAGTGGTGATTATGTATTAAACAAACAAAAACATATTAGTAAAGAAGAGTTATTATATTGGATAAAAAATACACCTGAATCGTATTACTAGATTACCTTATTGTTTTTAGAATATGACAAACTTTTTGATTATGGTGACATTATTAATTTATTAACACTAATACCATTAAGATTCAGTAAATCTGAGTATCGTTCTCTTTCTGTTTGATCACCATCAAATACAAAATCAGGCGATTTAAGATTAGGATATATTTTACGATCATTCTGTATATCACAACATTTATTACATTCAACTCCTGAACATTGTCTATCTTCAATTCTAGATGTACCATCTACGGACATAACTTGTGTTTTTAAATTACAATTATAACATAATGGTTTTTCTTTGGTATAATGCTTATAACCAATTTTATTCATACCAACTGGTAATTGACAAAAACCATTTTGACAACCTCCAAAATTATTTGGATAATTCTTATTTGCTTTATAAAATGGACAATCTTCGTTACGTTCACATTCTTTATCCCATACACCAGTTTTTTTCAAATTTGGATCTATCGATAAACAAGTATTCGAATTTTTAGCATCGGGATACATTTCACCATATGGTTTAAAACATTTATGTCCTGCATTCATATCAAAATCACGAGTAAAAGAGTCATAAGTTACTGATTTTATATTTTCTTGTCTATGATTAAAATCCATCATTTTGTCATATGTATTATCTAGAACACTATCTTTTTCATTAATCTTAGAATACGAATTCAATGATTTCTTTTTTTCATTATTGTAGTAATCAAATTTTTTAAATGTCAATTCATCTTGAACAACAGTACCTATTAATATTGCTTTAGAAATCCAAATTTGGGTTTTTTCAGCTCTAAAATACATGTCAATATAGATAGAATACCCGTTATGTTTATTATTTCTAAAAATTTCAACAATAAATGTATAATAGTATAAATTTAAAGTTCTATTGAATTTTATTCTAATTAATTGATAATCACTGATAAAAAAATTTGTCCATGGATGATATGGTAATTCATAATTACTTTTTTTTGCTTCAATATTAAATTTTAGAATAAAGTAATAAAATAACATTTGTAATATTTTTTTATGATCCAACAAAATAGAACCTATTTTTATTTGTCTTGGTCCAAATTCATTTGGTGATCTAGATACATAATAACTACCACTAATAGGTTCTAATTCTGGTGATGGAGTTAATGAGGGATTGGGTACTGATTCTTTATCTTTAGTTGAATCAACTTCTTCACGTAACTTTTTCATTTCTTCTTCCAGTGCAGTTAAAGTACTTTCTAGATGTTCATTTAGAAAAGTATGTTGTGTTGAAGAAAACAGTTTTTCATCAGAAATTAATTTTTTAGTAGTATCTTTATATAATGTTTCCATAGGAATATCATTAATTTTATATAATTTGCTATTATATGTAAAAAAATCAATTTTAGACACTATTTTTTTGGTAATATCGATTAATTCAAATGCACTTAGTTCTTTTTTTATGCTATAATATGAATCACTAATTCTAAGATTTTTTACTGGATTTGGATTATAAATATCTTCTCTTCTCTCAATATAATTTTCATGATTGTTATAATTATGAGGTGAAACACGATATATTAAATTATCATTATTACTAGACATCTTTAATATTTCTTTAATATTTCTTTAATATTATTATTGAAATTAAAAATAGAAAAATATAAACAATTACAGATTAAAAGTCATCAATATCATCATCCTCACCCATTACATAGGAATATTCATCATCTTCAATTTCTTGATCAAGCATCTTTTCGCGTTTCTTTTCTTCAATAATATGACCATCAACATCTTCCATATTATTTAATTCATCAATTAATTCCATATCACGATCAAATGCTGGTTTATCTTCACTTGCTGCAATTTCTTCTGCTAAAATATCATTGAAGTCTTCGTAATCAATGAGACCAAGACGTTTTTGATCCATAATTACTTTTCTAAGATCTTTACGACCATCTTGAGCCAAAATAGCGATAACGTTAAGATTTTTACGATTGCGTTCTTCGAGTTTACGATTCGCAACACTAGTCATATATGATTGTGTTAATTGGTTAAAGTCATCTTCTTCCTTAAATATACGATCAATAATTTGACTAATATATAATATTATAACTTTTTGATCAGAAAACACTTTAATATTAAGTATTCTTTCATCGTATTCTGATTGTTCCTTAATATCAATTGTCAAATCAATATCTTCTTGATCAGCCTTTGAGATCAATTGCATATCTTTCTTTTTCTTTTTCTCTGGTTCTAACTCAATCATTTTATTTAATACAAAAAATAACATATATTTATACATGCTTATAGAATTTTGATAATTAAAGAATTTATTATTACCACCATTAAATAATTCTAAATCTTTGGTTAATCCATTGAATAAATCAAAGACTCTATTGAATAATCCTTGATATTCACGGTAATAGATAAGGTATTTCCATTGAGGATTCATATCAAAACTACGATACTTATCAAATGCATTATTTTTAATGATTGCCAATGATGATCTGAAAAAGTTAAATAAATAGTGTCTAATATTCTTTTCCATTCTCAAATATCTCTTTTTATTAGCATCTTTGAACATTTCTGTATCATCATTCTTAATATGTAAAACATCATCTTCTTGGTATATTTTACTATAATCACCCATCTTAAATAATTTATGTTTAAGATCAGGATCCTTTCTAATGGTTGATAAATGGCCAACTAAATTATCAATTTGTTTATCTAATTGTTGATCTAATTTACTCCAAAGAGTATCAATATTATTAACTTTTACCTTGGCTTTTTTACCTTCCTCTTCAACAGGTTCTTTTTCTTGATCAGAATTAATTAATGATTTCAATGTTGTTAAAAATTCATAAATAAAATCAGATTCAGAGATTTCTTTATTTTTATTAATGAAATTATCAATTGTATTTGTTAATATTTTTTGGTATCCTAGATCAACAGGTTTTATTGATTCTATTTTACCATTCTTTTGAATACTATGTATTAAATCATTATAATCAATTTCGGATTGTTCTTGGCTTAAAATTTCATTTTTACTTTTTCCAGATAATATACAAACGTCAAATGAATTAAAAATTCGAGGAGATCCTTTATTAATACCTTCATCAACATAAATACTAAACAATTTATCCATAAAATCTGATGACATTTTAAAATCTTGATTTACATGATAGTATGGGTCAATTATATAAACACCATCTACTTTCATATATGTTGGTGGTAATGCAATATGACCTGTACGTTTTTCAATCTTATATTTTATATAATCTAGATCCTTAATGTTTTTAACTAAATCTTTTAATTGAGGTTCTTTTTGATAAAGAAAGTCAAAGAATGTAGATGGTGAGTTTTCTTTGAGTTGTGTGAGACAACATGAGTTTGCTAGTTTAACAACTTTAGGATAAGCAACAACCGGATCTTCTTTTGACATAATACTTAACATATTATCAAATAATTTATCACTGAAATAACTCAAATTCATTCTAAGATCTGTCATAAAATCATTGTATTTATTAACAATTACTTTATTAACATTATTTGGATTAATAATATTTTTTGGTGTCCATCCAACATCTAAAACACCCATACATGGTCTAAAACTTGTCCAAAAATTGGTTGGATGATTTGTAAATGGATCTTCATAAGAAATATCCTTTGCTTTTTTATTAATTGCCTGATTATATTTGACTTGAATATTTTGATTTTGAGCCATCAATCTTAAACGACCAACAAATCTTGTTTCTAAATTTTGTTCTTTACTTAAGAATGAAAACTCAGGTAAACCACCCATTTTTTGTAAAAGACACCCAAAATATTTAGCCGTAGATAAATCTTCTAATGCACCTAATGGATATCCACCTAAATGTCCTTTACAGATATCACTACTAATCGAATAAGTCATCTCTGATGTTTGTAATGTTATTAAATAACGTGATGTGATATCATAAACTGCAAATCTATAAAAGAATTGATTTGCTTGGTAGTCAAGTAATTGTTGATTTTGAAACTGAGCAGCGGCAGTCTTTTTTAAATATTCCTTGAAATATTCTCTTGAAAGAAAAGGTTCTGATTTAATGTAACTGATTATATCTTCTTCATCAAAACTCAAAAGATTTACTTTTGTTAATGATTTTAATGTTTGTAATACTGTTAAAAACAACTTCATATCTTTAGATTCATCATCCATCTTGTTTTCAACATCATCCAACAATTCATCTAAAATATTTTTTCTGATAACCTGTCTTTCGGCTTCTTGATCTAAAACTTCACGAGTTATCATTCTACCATCATTTTTATCAGCCTTTTTAATAAAACCATCCATGTCTATATCATCACTTTCTACTAAGAATTCACCACAAACTTTGCAGTTGTAATTTTGATCAACTTCAACCCCATAAAGATCTTTTAATTGCTTTTCATTTAATTCACCATATTCCTGAATAATACTATTTGCATATAAAAGATGATTACAAATTAATTTTTGATGACATAAACTACAATATGTCCAGTTAAAATCCAAATTAGGATGTACAACATCTGAACGCCCATATTCCTTTAACACTGATTCTATATCAGTGATTGATTCTGAACCATCTGGTGAAGACCGATTAATTATATCCTTTAAAAAGTTTGGTGTGATATCTTGAAACTTTTGTAAAATCATATTTGCAAGAGAATATTTTTCAACTGGTGTAATGTGTTTCATTCTCATAAAATAGTTAAGAACTTGAAAGTGAGGACAATCTTTAACTTTATTCTTTGCCTTTTTAACATCTTCAATAATACGACGATATGACAATAAATTATTTTCTCTTTCAAGTCTTTCTAGATTACGTTTAGAACTAAGAAAATTCTTAGTAGCATTAATACTCTTGTCAATATTATTCTTTTTCATTTCTATTTTATTTATTTCCTCTAATTCTGATTCTAATACAGCAATCATTTTTCTATAATGTTTAACATCACGATAAATACGATCAATATGTGCTGGATAGCATCTCATATCATCCTTTTGAACTTGACAAGTGTCTCCATTCATTAAATTCTTTAAATTATCAAAAGCAGGTGTTTGACAATCTTGTTTAACCAATTCTTCAAATTGATCAAGTTTTAATTTCGTCATTTCCCAAATGTGGGTTTGATTAGGTAATTCGCGTCTGGCAAAAATCTTACCATTTTCTTTAACGATTGCATATTGTCCAACCTTAATAGTATCATTGCCAATTTCGGATTTTGCAATAATATAATTATCTTTTTCTAGATCTCTTGTCGTTTGATATGTTTTAGCAATCTTATATTTGGGCTTGTCAAAACAAGGGGTGGTTGCGGCTGATGATGATCTTATTTCATTTTTGTATCTTCCTTCAAGAATTTCGAGTTCTTGTTTTATCTTGACCAATGATTTTTCAATCTCCCCACGATTTATATTCTTCTCATCTTCTAAAAGTTGTTGACGATTTAATAAAAGTTCAAGGAGTTTACCATTGTCATCATTTTGAACAGCCCATGCTAAACGACTTGTGTCTGAATCCATTGGACGATTTAATGATGGATATTTTTCATAATAATTTTCAAGACTTTCAATCATTGATTTATCAATTAAAGGAAAGTATCTAGAACTAGGTTTGAGTGGTGGAGTGTCATGTTGAAGATATTTTTGATAGTCTATCCAACGTTTTGAAAGATGATATGAATTACTTTCAATATGTTCATCTAAAATCTCAGAAAGAATATCCCAATCTTCAACATTAAGATATCTAAGATTGTAACCATAACTTTCGATAATTTTTTCTAATTGAGTCCAATTTTCACTTTCTTTTAATTCATCAACATGTTTACGACATATTTCTTTAAAATCAGGGATTAATCTATCTAAATATTCTTGATGACTAAGTTTAATATTATTTTCATTATTTTCAGGGAAATAATAAAATCGTGGTTTATCACGATCATCGAGTATATTTTTATTTTCAACTGATTCCAAATCAATTACTGACTCTTCAATACCAGTTGTTGATTGATATTCATTATATAATCCGGATAAAGAATCATAATAAATTTGATGTTTGTTAAAAGCATGTTTAAGGGGTAATGCTAAATAACCAATTAAATTAAAGCGATCCCCATCTTGTATTTTCTTTACATTTGGTAAATTAATAAATTTGGTTTCCATAGAATCTTCATGTAACCATTCTTTTTCAACATCTTCAATTGCAATAATATCTTCTTCCATGTCGAGTTCTTCGTCTGTTTTTTCTTTAAATTTCTCAACATAGTAAATCAAAGGAGTTTTAAGACTATATCCTTCAATTTCTGATTCTTGGAAATCAACACCTTGATTTTTAAATGGTGCTTTATTAAATCTAACCACTAAACCAGTGTAATCATCGAAGGGTAATTCACTTAATGGTATTTTATCGGCATTATTACCAATTACACCAATCATTTTTGAATCATCATTGATTTTGTATGGTTTTAACATTTCATTGATTGCTTTTTCAAGTTGAAAGTATGTGATCGAAGAAATTTTACCAGAATCTTTTTGTTTAATCAAATCAGATAGATCAGAAATAACTTGTTGATGACTCTTATTTAAAATATTACTATTTGATGTATAATATTCATAATGATAATCTGACACCTGATTAGGAAAATAAAGTTTCTTTCTATCTAGAACAACAGGGATTAAAAATTTGCTACGAAAATCATTCTTTAAGTATGAATTTACAAGAGGTTTGTTACCTTGATTGTAAATATATTTTTCTTCATTATCCTCATGTTCAGGTTGATTATTCTTAAGATTAATTAATTCATTTTTAAGATCGACTATTCTATTATTAATTTTATGAACTTGATTAACTAGAAAAGTATTTTTACGTAATTGTTTATTTGGAACGTATTTTTCTAAGAGATACTTGAAAAATTCACTTTTTTGAATTTGAGGCTCATAAACACGTTTTTCATCTGGAACTGGTACATTCTTAGAACGATAAATAATATTTGATATTTCAATTGGTTCATCTTCAATTTCAAATTCTTCAACATCAAAGTCGGTATTACTTTCGGTATCTGATTCTTCATCTTTGGCATATTTGGGTTTATTATAATTATTATCGTCATTAAGAGGTTTAAATCTTGAATCTAATCCTTTAATTTCATCAACGTCAGTATCAAATGAACTAAAATCAATTTGTGATTCAAATTCTAAACTAGAAGAAGACGAAGTAGTACCCCCGCCAACTGATGAGAGTTTTATCTCTTTAATAGAATCCTTTTCTTCTTCATCATCACTTGTAATTTCTTCTAAATGATACGCCTTAGTTGGTAATGGTGTAGGTAATGTCGCAGGTGTATCAGGAAGTGCACTTAAAGTTTTAGAATAAACATAATCAACAACCTCTTCATCATCATCGTTATCATTAATAATAACACGTTGGGGGGTTTCTTCTTCACCATCTTCAATTTGTTCTTTTGGTTGGATTGAAGATAATAGACTTATTTCATCTGACCCCGGATAATATTTACCTTTGAGTTTATTATCTAAAGATTGTAATTCCATTGTTGATGAATTTAATTGATAAACATTACCCGAAAGATCCATTAATTGTGTTAAAAATCCAGTTTGTTTTTCTTTTTGATTTTTTAATTGATCTTGTATTGAAAGACTTAATTGGACTTTCTTTGGTAAAACACTAATCTCTTTTACACCAGTTAGTGATTTATCATGTGGTGGATCTCTGTAAAATAATGTATAATATTTATTTGAATCACTTGTAGTTCCTCTTTTAAGAACTCTAATACCATTTGGTAATAGATCAACAACATCTAATACCATGTTATCTAAAAAAGAAATTGATGAATTTTGTTTTGTTCTAATTTTTATTTGATTACCAACTTCTAATAATTGTGATTCATCACATTGCACTTCTTGTATGTGATTTGATTTATCTTCCATTTGGGGAATACCATTTGGAAAAGCAAAATCCATTACTTTTGCAAGTACTTGAATTTCTGATTTGTTAATTTTATGAAGATTATAATATTTAAGTAAACCTTTTTTAAGATCTGAATATTCTTCTTGTCTAATATGGTGTTTACCTTCGTAAGAATAGTTTGTTTTTTCTAAATCAATTTGATAAAAAATAGGAGTATTGTCTGGTCCAAGATTAAAACAGATTAAATTAGTTGGAGAAACATTAATAATTACACCGATTGTATCCGGATGATCTGGATCTGAAATTTTTATAATATATCCTGGTCTAAATGAAGTCATTTTAAATATTTGTAAGTAAATGAGAAAATAAAATGGGATATTTTATCTTTATTATTTCTTTAGAAAAATATAATCATCGTCTGGTTTAAATACTTTTTTATAATAAAATAAAAAAATATTATTTTAAAAAGTTAAAATTGTAAAACAGAAACTACAATGATCTAATCACGTGTTTCAGTAACTTCTGCAGGTGTAGGACCAGGAGCAGGAACCGGGGTAGGAACTGGTGCATTGCGAGGATGACGGTAATTACCACGAGGCCGTTGTTGGCGAGGTTGATGTTGATGATGGGGTTGTTGAGGAGGTGCTTGAACAACCGGTGTCGTACGAACCGGATGAGTTGAAAGGTATGTATCCCAGTATGAAAGGGTATTACCAAGTTCAACAGCAGACAAATTCTTGTAATAGTTCTCTACAACAATTGGTTTGACTTGACGACGAGTTTCACGAGTCGTACCACTTTCCATATATTGCTTATGAAGATTCCAAACTGCAGTTTGAAGTGGACGAGGAATTTCACTAAACTCCATCTTTTGACCAATTGGACGAGTATGGTGAGCAATGTAGAAAGCATGTGTCTCATTTACAAGAAGACGATGAATATCCGCAAAGTGGGAGAATTCTGTCATCTTCTCAGGGAAAACTTCTAGGAACTCATTGATCTTACGGTTAATCAAATTCTCTGCAAAAATGTCAACAAACTTAGTATGGTTACCAAGAAGATTGTGAGCATGAACGAAATGAGGATTGCGTAACTTTGAGCGTTCTTCCTTGTAACGGAAGACAAGACCTTGTTCTTGAGCAGGTTGGTTATTGATAAATTTCTCAACTGCTTCCCACGATTCAAACGTGAAATAGTTAGGGAACTTAATATGCCAACCAAGAGACTCAAAATAGCCCTTAACGCTTACGATGTCAGTCATAGGATGTTCGTTACCACAACGGTCGCGAACTTCAACAAGAACAAGACCCGGTTCGGCATAACGGGTAATATCAAAATACTCCGGATGCATCAAAACAAATGAAAATGTGTTGTTTGTGTCAAACTTTTCAGTGAATTCAGCAAAACCAAGACCAGTCATCTTTTGAACAGCCTCTTCGAAGAGACTCTTAAAAGACTTGTTGTTGGTACGAAAACTGTTGTTAGCACCAACATAACTACGAGTGGCAATTTGCCAACCCTTCGTAGGATGATGGTAGAGATTGATCATCGGACCAGTGTGAAAATCTTCGATCGTAACCTCCGAGGTATTAGGATGATCAGTCTTAAACTTTTCAAACGAATACGATTTGGGTGGTGAGATCATGAGAGTTTCATGCGTCTCGAGATCGAAGACTGCACTACGACCGTTGCGAACAAAGGCATCAGTGAAATCCATCTTATCCTTTTCGCCCTTGTAGCGAGCAAGAATAGTACCAAAGTCCTGGTTCGAAAATACATGAATGCTCTTCTTGCGAAGTTCATTACGAACAAATTCGAAGAAGTTAAGTGGAGTTTGACCTTCAGTGGCCGGAGCAAAGTTAGTGAGGTAAGTTTGAAAGGTAGGTTCAAAAGTCTTAAGGAAGTCCATTTTAATAAATGAAGAATCAAAGTGAATTGATTATAAAGGTATGTATAATTACTATTACCTAATTAATCTAATATTCTTTTTTAAATTTCAATTTTTTAAAATTAAATTAAAACTAAAAAATTAAAAACAACAAACAACAAATAAAATTAAATTAAAATAAATCTATAACCAAACAAGTAAAATTGCAAGAATAAATGCACCTAAATAAATAAAATAACCAGCCGCTGACATTATACCTCCAACTGCTTTAAGAGTTGAATCTTGACACTTATTAATATCTTTACACTGTTGTTTATCTACACGTGATAAAAATGTTGACAATAACCATATTTGAATAATGCATGAAATTGCAATGGCAAAATTAAAGACTGTACCAACTAAAGGAAGTGATGATAATCCACGATTTAAATTAATAAAAATATTAATAACACCAAGACCTGCAGCGACTAATGAAAACCAAGTTACATAATCAAGTGGTTGTATTAACCCCCATACTTTATTATTTGCACAGTCGCATTCACCCATTACTTTAAGTTTTGCATAAAAAAATATTGAAATATTAACAATTATAAATATTACAAAAAAAATGGTATGTAAATAATCACGAAATTTAGCCATTATTGAATTTAAACTTTATTATAAATGTAGAAAAAATATTAAATGTAATAAAATGAATACCAATAAACATATACTATAATGGTCTATTGTTTTTTGATACTTTTAGAAATTTTTGATTTATAGTAAACACTATTTTGTAATTCACTCTTTAAATCTTTTGCAATTTTAATAATACGATCGCATGTATCAAAAATATGTTCACGTAGGACACCCCAATCATTAGATTTATCTTTAACAGGATTTACATAAATAAGAATACTCTTTTCAAGGGGATGTGCACGATTAAAACCAACTGCTGAAAATTGCGAATTTTCTTCAACATAATATTTACGAAGATGAGAAGCAATTAAATTACCTAATGTTTCATTTTCATTATAAACACGAATGCAATAAGCACGATCCATACCATTATAACCTTTTGTTAATTCAAGTTGTCCATCAATCGGATTTTCAAGAAATCCTTTAAAATGACTTACTTTTGTGATTAAGATATCAATACCTTTTTCAAGTAACATAATTGGTGAATGAATGCCAATAGATTCAATTAGCATTTCAAACCAATAAGGATCCTCATCAACATTTTGATAAAAGCATCGATCAGCCTCTAAAAGATCAAATTTACTTTTGAGTTCTGATTCAGATTTTTTAAATTCTTCTTCCTCATAATCAGGATCATGTTCCTTAAGAATTTTATTAATACGTTGATGTTCAAGCATTTGATCTTTAATATACTTTTGAAATTTTTGTTGATAATGTACGGGATCAATCTTAAAACTATGTGCAACGGCTGAAACTTGACTAAATGAAGCATTATTAAGAGATGTTGATACAATCGCTTTGCCTTCACAATGAAAAGCAGGATGATCAGTTGTTTTATCTTCCCATGGAATAATTTTTGTAATAGGAATAAAACCACCAGTAAGTGGATCAGCGGGAAAAATCTTACGAGTTTGTTCTTTAGTAAGAGTACGATTTTCACTTAGTTTAATAATTTGAATATCTTCAGATGTAACATCTAAATAATCCTTTGTCGGATTTTGTTTATTAATTACAAATGAATAATCTGCTGGATCAAATGTATCAGCATTTAAATGGATTGGAATACAACCAATCCGATGACTAATAAATTCATTTTCAAAAGGTGTATTATTTTTATAAATTTTAATTTGTGATGTCTCAATTGGTCGAACATTAAAACCAACTGATGGAATATTGCTCAGAATGATACGTTCAAGACTATTAACAAATCCAAGTTCAAGATTTTTTAATTCAAAAGTAAGATGATCTTGACTTACATCCCATGTATCTTGGTAAGGAAAACGTAAATTAATAATTTTTTGCTCAGATTTATCTGTCATTTTTAAATATAATCTTAGATCTTTAATTACTTAAAGATAAAATATATTAATATTCTTATTTCAATTTTTTTATAGATATATTTTATATTTAAAGCGTAAGAAATGAATTAAAATAGTTCTCAATTAATATAAAATTATAAATTTTAAATATGAGTCAAAATATTCTCTTTTTTAGTCAAAATTGCCAACATTCTAAACAATTAATTAGTAAAATAGTAAATACACCATTATATCAAACACTTCAAAAGGTTTGTGTTGATGATCCACAAACCCGTGCTAGATTACCTAAATGGGTTACATGTGTACCTCTTATTTATCTTTCACAACCTCATCAGACTCTTCAAAATCCATTAAAAGACAAAGAAATTTGGATGTGGGTTGAACAACAAATATCACAAAATCAAATGAGAATGCAACCACCACAACAACAATTCCAACAACAACAACAGCAACAAAATATGAATCAACAACAACAATTCCAACAACAATTCCAACAACAATCACCACAACCTCAACAACAATCACAACAACCTCCCCAACAACAGCAATTCCAACAACCTCCTCAACAATCACAACAATCACAACAACCTCAACAACAAAATCAAGAAAGTATGGGTAATGACTTTTTAGGTTTAACACCATTTAATTCATTAGAAATGGGTAGCGGAATTGCTTCTGATAATTACTCAATGTTTTCAAAAGACGATACACAATCATCATTAAATTCATTCTTTCCTCATTCTTATGAAATTATTGGTGGAAACAATGGCAATGGTGGACCAAATCCACCACCTCAACAACAATCTCAATCATTTGCACCACCACAACCATCATTTTCAGGTGGTAATGGTGGTAACTCAAGATCAGAACAAAAACAAAGTGCATTTGAACAAGAATTCGCAATGAAAAAGGCAATGAGAGATCAAGATGGTATGGGTCAACAACCGGCTAGAAAGGTAGATGGGCTTCCACAAAATTTTAATCAAATGTGGGACCAGGGAAGAAAATAGATTAAAAATCAGAAATAAATAAAAGAATGTAAATTATTTATCGGGAAGAAGTAATATGAGTAATGGAAAGTTTAGTCAGAACATTAAGATAATCCCAAATAACCTTTTGGTTTTCAGCTGGCATTTCTTTCCAATATTTTTGAATGTTATCAAAAAGACGAAATGCTTCTGATTGACTATCCTTATTGGCAGTTTCAGTTTCAACAAGTGTTGAAAAATTATGAAAGAAGAAATCTGAATTGCGCTCTTGGATTTGTTTAATATGTTTGTGAACAACACCAGCAAACATTTCGATAGGTTTACGCATATTAAATTTTTTAAGATTGTCAATTAGACGTTTGTAATAAGGAAAATCTTTGTCTTCTGGATAGGTTTGGATTAGTTCATCAAGAAATTTATCAAGTTGGTTGTTAAAGGCTACAGGGATTGACATTTTATAATATTATATATATTAATTGATATTCTTTTTATATTTTTTACGAATAATTTTATTTTATAATTTTTAAAAATGGTGTGTTTAAAATACGATTTTTAAATCTTTTACAAAAACAAATTATATAAACAAATTTATTAAATATTGAATTATAAAATGTCGTCGCAAATTGAAGAAAAAACCAACCTTGAACACTTCAACTTCTATCTTCGTGAATTCGTAAGTCAACTTACCATCGTCTATCCTAAAGGTAAAGACTCAATCGAATCCGCTTACAGTGACCTCCTTACTAACCAAAACTATAAAGATGATAAATTCATCAAACTTTTTATGAAAAAAGCATACCCTGCATCAAACATGATTCGTGAAAAGAACGGTGAATTATTTTCAAAACAACCCGACATTATCGAAGGTATTGATTTTGCGACCCTCTGGTCTAACCCCAAACTCACCGAAAATAGTAAAAAATCAATTTGGAAATACCTCACACTTCTTTACATTTACGGTCGTACCGTGGTCAGTGCACCAACCAAAATCGAAAAAATGATCAAAGACTTCGAAACTTTTGGTGATCAAGATGCACCTGTAGATGCTAATGCTGCCATGCTTCAACAAATGCTTAACAATCTCAAAGAAAAGAACGAACTTGGTGAAGATGTGGAAGAAGGTGAATCAAAAAGCAGTGGAATGCCATTCAACTTTAATATGGAATCAATCCTAGGTGGTCTTGGAGGTAATGGTTTCATCAAGAATCTTATGAATGATATTAAAGATGAATTCAAAGATCTTGATCTCCCAGAAAACCCAACTGATATTGGAGGTGTTCTTAAATCTCTTCAAGACCCATCAACTCAAGCCAAGATGCAAAACATCATGAGCAAAATGGCTAAACACTTTGAAGGTGGTAGCATGGGTGATCTAGGTGCACTCCAAAACCAAGCCCAACAAATGATGAAAAACATGGGTATTAACCCTGAACAACTCGCTCAACAAGCCGAAGCCATGGGTCTTAATAAATCACAAATCAATCGTATGAATTCTTCCAATAGAAATGAAGCCGCTCGCCAACGTCTTCTCAAGAAATTTCAAGATAAACAACAAAAACCGGAATAAATCTTTCTTTTTAGTGTCTTTTTTTATTTTTATATCATCGTTTCTATAAAAAAATCTTATAAGAATGTTAAAATGGAAGATAAGGCTGTTAAAAGTAAACCTATACCATCTGATGTTTTAAAGAAGTCTTCTAAAAAGATTAAAAATATCAGATCAAATAAACCAAATAAAAATTCAAAACAAACTCACAAGAAACAATTAAATTATCCCAAATCAGAAATCTTTAATACAGTCTCATCAATTCATCACAATTATGACACTTACATTGTTTTTCTTTGCTCTGACCATCAAAAAAAAATAAATAGACTTGAACAATTATTAGACATTAAAATTCCAGAAAATGTTAAGCGTGATTGTGAATTAAAAGACCAAGAATTCAATAATTTCTTTGTTGGAAAGAAGAACATCTTATTAGTTGGTTTCAAAGAAAATAACACATGCAAACAATCTTATGCATATGATGTTGCTGGTGAAATTGGTATGAAGTTGTTTGACACCGATCATAAGTATTTAGTTATTTTAAATCAACCAGGATATAGTCATCATATAATTTCAGGTCTTATGCAAGGATTTTATAATTTTACTAAATACAATAATACACGTGACTTAAAACCAACTGTTGATTTTTACTATGATTCCATTTCGGAAAATAGTAAATATAAATCAAAGATTGCATCTGAATTAAAAACAATTAAAAATAGTATCATCATTAATAAAAATCAATATGAAATTCGTAATTTAGTAAATGAACCAGTTAATAAATTAAATAGTATAACATATCTAGAATACATCAAAAAAACTTTTAATGGAGTTAAAAATGTTAAACTCACTATTCTAGATGAGACCCAATTAAAAAAAGAAGGTTTAGAATTGATATTAGCAGTTAATAAAGGTAGTGTAACTCCTGCTGCAATGGTTATTATTGAATATAATAGCGATCCATCTTCAAAAGCCGAACAAATTTGTTTAGTTGGTAAAGGTGTTATGTTTGATACAGGTGGTATAAACATTAAGACTGATGCATTTTACGATATGAAACAAGACATGACTGGTAGCGCGATTGTATTACAAACAATCAAGACATTAGCGGATCTTAATATTAAAAAGAATGTTGTTGGTATTTTACCAATTGTCGAAAATGATGTTAGTGCAATGGCAGTTCATCCAGGTGATATTGTTAAATCATATTCAGGAAAAACAGTAGAAATACTTGATACAGATGCGGAAGGTCGTTTAATTCTTGCCGATGGCATTGCATATTGTAAGAATTTTAATCCTAGCATTATTATTGATCTTGCAACACTAACGGGTCAAGTTGAAGATATATTTGATGGTTTATCAACTGGTTTATTAGGTAACAATGATGAATTAATTGATCAATTAAAAAAATGTGGTGATGATGAAAATGAAAAAATGTGGCAATTACCTATTTGGGACGAAAACATTAATGACACTAAATCTACAATTGCCGATTTGAAAAATGTTTATGATGGTTCTGCTGACACAATCAATGGGGCGGCCTTTTTAGTTAACTTTTTACCAAAGAAATCAATTAAATGGGTTCATATGGATATTGCAGGTGTTTCTTATAATCTATCTGAACAAACAACTAGAAGAATTGGTGCTACTGGATCAACTTTTAGAACACTCCTAAACTTTTTAGGAAAAAGTTTTAACAAAAACAAACTTTTTTAGAAAAAAAGTTTTAACAAAAAAATTAGTAAAAAAGTATTAGAATTTAGTCTTAAGTGTTAACATTCTAGTGTATAGATTTCATTTCCATGGACCCATTTATGAGAAAGTACTAGTAAACCAGCCTTTTGAAATAGATCTCGGATCTCTTCATCTTTAAATATATAGTAGTATCTCATAAAAGTATGTTTACCAGGTTTAGTCCATGGTACTAAATTATCACCGTATTCAAATTTTAATTTTTTATTACAGCTTTGGTCAATAGACCAAACAGATATCAACATCTTAGATCCAGGTTTCAATATTCTTTTAAATTCCCCGAGGGCCTTAAGTCTAAGTTCAGGTGTTTTGAGATGATGAAAAGCAGCGATACAAATTAATCCAATTCCAGATTCTGATTCTATCGGTAATTCAATCATACTACCATACATAACATCTTTATTCTTTTTTCGACAAATTTCGAGAAAATTATCACAATTGTCGATACCGATCATACCAGGTCTAATATTTCTTCCAGGTCCACAACCAATGTCATAAACCAAAGATCCACTAGGATATTGGTCTAAAAACTCTTCAATCCAATCCCAAGTAGTTTGACGTTTGTCATCAAACTCATGAGCAATAATTTCATAAACATCTTTAACATTCGCGTCAAGATTAAAAGTCTCCATGATTAAAATAGAAACATTAATTATTCTAGATAGGTGAAGTTTCAATTTTTCCGATTTTTTTGACCACAATATTTTCTAAAAAGTATTTTTATTTTTGATTAAACTTTTTGACCACACTTTTTTTTAAAAAGTGTTTTTGATGAAACTTTTTCCTAAAAAGTTTTCTTATACATATGTAAAAATAAAAATGTCGTTTAATCGTCTTATTTATGATGACTGCAGTTATTCACAAGAATTAAGTCAAACAACTTCTATATTATCATACCAATTAGATCCTAACCGTTATTACAATTGCAATGCCTGTAGAAACACTCTCGGTTTAGTCGGTGGTAATAACGTATCTATAGCCAAGAATGGAAATCTTGTTGATATTGAAAGTGATCTTAAGGGTATACGCCCATTAAGCAAATGCCCCGAAATGAAACATATTAACCCATGCCCAACTGGTAATATGAATACATGCCAACAACAAAAAATCTATATTCGTGGTACACCAACCACCAAGGCTCGTGTAATTGATACCACACCTCACCATTTACCAGCCTGTCAAATGATTCGCTACAAACCAATTCCCATGCCACCAGCGATTCGTATGCCAACATGCCCACAATAAATTTTTTTAACCAGTTTTTATTTTGAATTTTAAATTTCTCTATAAAAAATCTCTTCAATAAAGTAAATAGATAACGTATAGAGATAATGCTTTCGAGTAGACAGAATAACAATCATAAAGACAATAACGCCTATACCGAAAAAGACTTAGTAAAATATGCAAAGTTTCATAATCTTGTAACATCAATGGGTTATTCTCAACAACAACAAATGCCGATGCAAATGCCAATGCAAATGCCGATGCCAATGTATCCTGTACAGCCACAATATGGCTTTCATCAACCTTCTCAGATTGATAACGGATTATCTCGTGATGAAAGAGATGAAATTAGAAAATTAATATACAAAAGCAGTGAAGAATTAGAAGAAAATCTTAAAAATTATATTAAATCAAATGAAAAGAAATTTTTAACATATTTAAAAGAACTAATTGATTATAAAGAAACTGTTAAAAAGGCTGATAATTTACAAGAAGCCGAAGAAATTGCAGCAGAAGAAGAAGCCGCAGCCGCAGCACCTGAATCATCGAATAATATTATTAGAAGCATGCAAAACATCCCTTCATCAATTGGTTCTTTAGTAACTAATGTTAAAAATACAATTGGTAGTGTTGTGGAATCCGCAAATAGTATGATTAGTGGTAATAAAAGTACAACACCTACACCAACACCTACTACAAATACGAATACTGAAAAACCTGTTCCTACAAACACAAATGTACCACCAACACCAACACCCTCAAATACAAATAAAAATGAAAATCTTGGTATTGATGAAATTAATTCATCTCCTCCATTATCATTAAATGAAGAAGAAGACGATGAAGATGAAAAAGATGAAGAAGATGTAAATAAAAATAATCAAAATGAAGAATCTAATATTAATAATTCTTTTAGATCAACA
>Ga0164293_10000481_pt1 | contig 31828 bp, 8 predicted proteins | sample GEODES118metaG_FD_111487 | JGI IMG/M metagenome (GOLD analysis project Ga0164293, IMG submission 111487) | Eutrophic lake water microbial communities from Lake Mendota, Wisconsin, USA - GEODES118 metaG | ecosystem: Environmental > Aquatic > Freshwater > Lake | place: USA: Lake Mendota, Wisconsin...
AGTTAAGTCCGGGTCCCAAGCCTAGGCCCTATTTTTGTACCACCAATTAGACAAACTACGTTTTAAACGCTTTACCCCAAACATTATGTTTACCCTACCCAATCTTCCCTACGCCTACAGCGCTCTGGAACCGCATATCGATGCCATGACCATGGAAATTCACCACGGTAAGCACCACCAGGCCTACGTCAACAACCTCAACGCCGCCGTCGAAGGGACGCCCATGGCCGGCAAGAGCCTCGAGGACCTAATGAAGCAGCACAGCGACGTGGCTGCCGTGCGCAACAACGGCGGAGGCCACTTCAACCACAGCATGTTTTGGACGCTCATGAGCCCCAACGGTGGCGGACTTCCCACCGGAGACCTAGCCGCCGACATTAACACCACCTTCCAAAGCTTCGACGCCTTCAAAGAGGCCTTCGCCAAGGCCGCTGCAACACGCTTCGGTTCAGGTTGGGCGTGGCTTTGCGTCAATAGCGCGGGCAAACTCGAAATCTGCTCTACGGCCAACCAAGACAACCCCCTTATGCCTAGCGTAGGATGCGGCGGAACTCCCATCCTCGGCCTCGACGTCTGGGAACACGCTTACTACCTAAAGTACCAAAACCGTCGCCCCGACTACGTCAACGCCTTCTTCAACGCCATCCATTGGGGCGAAGTCGCGTCGCGCTACGCTGCTGCGAAGAAGTAATCCTCGCACTGGTTTAAACGAAAAAACCCCCGGCCTTCGCCGGGGGTTTTCTTTTTAATAAAGGGAGATTAGAGCGCGTAGCCTAAACCAATTTGAACATGATTGTTCATTGGATTAGTCAATGCGGACATCCCTAAAGCATAACCTGCATCGAGACGAAACTTTTCCTTGGCATAGCTAAGGCCAATCCCGATAAAATTTAAAGATCCCTTATCGATTGGTTGGAATGAATATCCAGCCCGCACTGCAGTAACCTCACTTAATGCATAGCTCAGTCCAAGAGAAGGCCGAATCTCTGAAAATTCCTCCACTGCGCCACCCGGAGCATCCACCCAAGACGTAAAAATTGGAGCAAGAAACGACGTGGGAATTGCCCGCCCAGAAACAACTTCTCCATTCGCATCTAAAATGGGTGCAGTTGGGGCCAGAACCTTTTCTAATTGAACAGTCCAGTTTAGAGCTCGGTTGGCGACATCAGTAGTGTTCATGTATGCAACCCTAAACCGCGTTGGAGCAAAGCCCGACGCCCCATTCTCAGAATTCATTTTTGGACCCAGTTCAGAGAGTTGAACAAGCAGGTCTGACTTTTCACTAAGTGCCATAACCCAAGCCAAATCAACATTTACTGCACTTAATTTGGCACTATTTTCCTGCCCTTGAAAAAGGTCAGAATACACATACCGCATCCCGGCCCCCATGGTCAACCAATCTGTCAAGGGTAAACTATAGTTAACCGCAAGATCCAGAACATAAGGCGTAATGGTTCCTAATTCATTGCCTTCATTATCGCGAGCTACAACGCTTCCGGCTTGATAGTACCTAAAGGCACCGCTTAAAATCCCCCTACCAACTCCTGTTGCAGCATAGCTAGTGCCCATCATAGAATTGGGTTGTCCAGATACCATAGTTGGCACAAAATTGACCCCCAGAACTGTTCTTTGGTCACTCCATCTCTGAACGGAACTTACGAATAATGAGCCCGAATTCAAATCACTGCGCAATAGAGAGTTCCCAGTTGCTAGCATTCTTGCGTCCGCGGGTCGGGTCAAGTGATTGAATCCGCTCAGTACTGGATTTGTCGCACTAAGGGTAAGCGTTACTGCAAATGCTGACGCTAAAATGGTTGCTTTCATGATTCTTGGTTTAAACGTTCTGATACAATTCGCTCTAAATCTGCAATTGAAATATTCTTAGCCACAATAGTTCCTTTACCATCGAGCAAAAGAACGAGAGGAGTAGTCGGAATATAGTAATAATGCCGAAAGTTTATCTGACTAAAGCGATTATCGTAACCGTTAGTCCATACCAAATCGTTGTCGGCAATATACTTTTTCCAGTCGGTGAGATCAGACTCTGTGGTAATTGCTATTACCTCTAAACCCCTTGATTTAAATCGGTTATAAAAATCCTGTAGAACTGGCGTGGTGGTTTGACAATGACCACATGTCGCATCCCAAAAGTATAAAACGTGGTAGCCTCCGCCACGGAATTCACTTAATTTTTTGACCCTTCCGTCCGCCTGAATAAACTCAAAGTCGGGTGAAACACTACCAATAAGGTTCCAGCTAAGCTCATCAGCCTTTCGAACAATTTTCTGCAAATTTTCTTCTGATTCCCAGGTGGCTATGCCTGTTCGATAAAACTTATCTACCATAGCCACAAAGGCCTTGTCCATTCCCATCACCTTAGAGCCTTCAAAACGAATGGTCAGCTTTGACACAAGAATGTCTAACACTCCGGCGGCAATAGGCTCAGAGAATAATACCTCAATTGCAGCAACCATACTATCAGGAACTGGCGGACAGACTTTGTCAAAATAAAAATCTAAATTCCGCAATAGAAATGGACTGCGAATCATTGCAGGATCATTCAATGCACATTGCTGCCAATAACTTTGCGACCACTTTCTAAAATTGATGGACGGCTCAAATGCAATGTCAGCCATAGGGTCACGAGCACCCAAAAAACGAACTATTTGAAGCGTCTTGTTCTCCAATTTCCATTGCTCTTCCCATGAACTGAATATACCCGACGCATTCTCAGGACTTAGGCTACCATCGTTAACACGATTACCGATATCTAAACCCTGTTGACGAAACTTCAAAAAGGCCAAATTCTCTTGGCAACCAGTCCAAAGCATCGTAGCATCTAGTTCCTCAAAATCCGCAGTAAATCTGGAATTTGGAATGCCGTCATAAACGTATAAATCAAAGAAATGCTCCCGATCAAAAATTAACGAATAAAAGCCCGCAGGATAATTAAGCGAAATTTCAAACTCGCCATTTCGAACACGAATAGTGTCGACAACAAATCGTTGGTCCCCCGAAAAATAACTGAGCATAACACTCTCACCAGTGAACCCAGTAACAGTTCCCCTGAGGATTTGCCCTTGACCTTGGAAGGTCAAGGAGCAAAATACCCAAAGAAACAGTACTCTTTTAGTGAACCACATGCAGTTTATCTATTGACATAACCTGGCCTTCTCGGTACAACTCTACCTGGTACATACCCGCTGCTACATGGGCAAGGTCAATATTTATCGCCTGCTCCTGTACCATTACCTGATGAATAACCTGACCTAAAAGGTTTGTTATCCTAATCACAAATCCTGCCTCTGGTACTTCAACGCGCACCACAGCATTCGTTGGATTCGGGAACATGCGCGCTAGGCCTTTCCATGGCAGGTCTGGCATTCCAATACCTGTTTGATCCAAAATATTGGAACGTGCTGACTCATACGACGACGTCTTTCCAACGGCAGGTGCACAAACATCGCCACTGAATATAGCCCTCACATTGTAGTTTACAATCGGCGCCACCGGAGGATTCAAATCAGAGAACGTATTGCTTGCTCCTGAAACGCTTCCAATCTGTACAAGATTACCTGCGGAGATCCAACGGTAAATTTCGTAGGTCTGAACGGCTCGCCCTTCGTATTGGGTCCACGACAAATTAACCTCACCACTAGAGCCAAAGCTGGACTGCAAGTGAATCGTTCGGTGCAAATCTGAAGTATCACTAACGTTTCCACAAGAATCTACTACCGCAATCTTATATCGATCAGGCTGTTGCTGAGGTACGGAGTTTACATCCGTAAAGACACTCATGTTCAAATAAGGAACTGTACCAATCTGAGCATATTGTCCTGCGACATTCGTCTCCTTGAAGATTTGGTATTCCATCGTTTGCTTACCCGATGTCTTGTTCCAAACAACTTGATTCTTGCCTGTTAAAGAGTCTACCGTCAACATACAGACTTCTTCGAAGTTGTAGGGCTGTGGAGCACCAAGTACAAACTGAGCGGAATCCACACAACCATTGTTGTCAGAAAGCACCACTTGGTATGGTCCTTCATCCTCATTTAACAAATCTTCAATGGTATCTCCATTGGACCAATCAAAATCATAAGGCGCAACACCCCCTGATATGGTAATTAGAATGGAACCATCTCCTGCTTGCGGACATGAAACATCAATAATGGTATCAAGTTGTATCGCGATTGGCAGTGGCTGATTTATCGTGTCTTGTCCAGAAACCAAACATCCATTTGCATCAACAATGGACCAACTAACAACTCCACTTCCCTGATTAGAGATGGTGACGTTATTTGAAACCAATGCCTTCGATCGCGCTCCTGCTTGCTGACCGAAGCAATTCACGCAGGATGCAAAACATACTGCATTTAAGGTCGTATCATTTACCCCCGCTGTGAAGAGACGATGTAAGTCTGTCAAGCTTGGCGGATTAACCCCACATGATACGGGTACAAGTTCAGGAGTAGATCCATTATAGAAGCGGTAGTAAATCGGTATGCCCGGCTTGCGTTCTATGGTCGCATAGTAGATGCTATCACCATTGTAGCTCACCATCGGAATATTGGTCGAAACTCCTACAACAGCCACTGTTGGTGTCGCAATACTTGAAGCACTTCTCAAATCCAACACAAGCGTTATACGAGATAAACTTGAGTCAACCCCAGTAGTGTTCCAATCCAACCAATATGGACTAATTGAGCCCGAACTAGAAACCGATACGCTTCCGGTTTGATCGCTATTACATAGTACATCCGACGCGGTCGCATTCACAATCAGAGCAGTTGGCTGGGTAAGGACAATCAATGCACTGTCCTTACATCCCTTGGCATCCGTAACGGTTACCGAGTAGGTTCCCGAAACGAGGCTGTCTATTGCACTAGTCGTCGATGAGTTCGACCACAACCACTGATAAGGAAGCGTTCCACCCACCGTATTTGTGGTTATTGCACCCGAGTTATCCCCGTAGCATCGAACGTTTATTCCTCCAGAGAATTGGGTCTTATTGGACGTTAAGTCCAACAGCTGAGGCTGCGTTATAACGTGCGTCAAGCTGTCTTTACAGCCTTTCATATCCGTTACTACGAATCGGTAAGAACCAGCTAATAATCCGGCAATGGAATCTCCGCTAGCAATAATTTGACCCGTAGAATTTTTCCAATTCAAAATGTTTCCGCCATTACCTCCTGAAACATCAACCGAAATCCATCCAGTAGGAGTTTGGAAACACTTCACATTCGAAGCCGAGTCCAATGTAGCATCAAGCAAGCTAGGTTGGGTAACAAAATGGGTGTCCTGAATAGAACATCCCTTCAAGTCAACCACGCTCAACACATAAGCTCCAGAGACCCTGTTGGTCAAGCTGGATGCAGTCGAACTAAATCCGTTTGGTCCAGTCCATGAATACTGATAGGACCCATTACCGCCAACTACTGTAGGCCATATTGATCCATTTGAACCTCCAAAGCAACTTACTGGCTGGGTATTCGCATTCACGAAACTCACCGCTAGCGGATTTGGCTGACCCACAGTGATCGAAGTTGTATCCAAACAGCCGTGAACGTCCGTGAAGATTACCGAGTAATTGGCTGCCCACAAGTCCGATGAAGTTGATGTAGAGTCTCCATTACTCCAATCATAGGAGTAAATTCCAGAAGCCGGCGTAACCGTAATTGATCCCGTACTATCACCATAGCATGCGACAGGGACCACAACACTTGTGATAGTCGGTTGTACAAACCTATTGATCTTGAGCGTATCAGAAATAGCCGCACAACCTATACTATCAACAATTCGAACACCGAGTCTGTATTGACCAATGCCGAGTCCTTGTAAGGATACCAATGTTGTTATTGCGTTATTCGGAGTAAGCGCCGTGTCGCCAAACCAAGTATAGGCATCGTACGATACGGGAGCCTGAACGGTTACTGCAACGGACTCGTTGTAGCAATTGTTTAGGTCACCGGTCACTGTCATTTGACGATTCGGAATAGGGCTCACATTAATCCAAATGGAGTCTGTAGAAATTGAACAGCCATTTTCGTCAAGAACCGTAACGAAGTAGTAGCCTGTGGTATCCACTTTGATCGAACTAGTAGTGTCCCCCGTGCTCCACAAATAGTCAAAGTCATTCGAGCCATTTGAAATAGCATCCGCAATGAGCACGTCGCCTTCACAGATAATGTCGGCTGAAATACGGCCGGCTACATTCGCGAACGCATTAGCAGTGTCCACAATGGAGAATCCATCAATGGCCATTTCACTTCGCGGTCCACCAACTCCGGCTTTACCCACGATGCGCAAGCGAATAGTCTTACCCGCAAATGCGGTTAAGTTCAGCGTATCGTCCTTCCAGCCTGCACCTTGATGTCCTGTCTTCGTCCACAACGGCAGCCAATAGTTTGCTGCATCATCCGTAGTCTGAACTTCAATGCGCAACGTACCCATATTGTCCGCAGCAGGATTCGCCGAATTATACAGTCCATTGAACATGTGGTAGCCAAATGCCAGGTACGGTTTCTCAGCTCCCACAAGTTGAATACATGGCGAAAGCAAATGCGCTTCTTTATTGTCGTCGGAATTTGCTCCCGCGCGATCTAGGTAGTAGTAGTTTCCGCTGCTGTCCGCCGTAGTGTAGTCTCCGTTTGGACCTGAGAATTGCGTATTGGTTACCCCAGAGTTCAAGGTCCAATCCAATTGATCTGTGGTAGACTGGGTCCAGATGTACAACGAGTCCTCAAAATTCTCATTGACCGGAAGCAACACAGACTGAACACATGCTGATGCTTTTGAAGCCAGTGTTCCATCTGTCGCCGTCAGCGTTTTACCGTTTAGTTTAACAACCACCGTTGGCGGGGTGTTAACGGCAACCACGACCGTATCGTCGCCCGCACAACCATTAATGCTGCGCGCTTGAAGCACATACGTGCCTGACTCAAAGACATTGGTAGTCATGGATGAATCGCCGTTCGACCACGCATACGACGCAAGTCCTAGGCTGGTTGTACCAAGTTCAACGGTGTCTCCAGCACAAACAGCTCCTGTTATGCTCGACGTGGCTACAACGTTTGGCGTCGCGTCAAGAGCCACATAGAACGTATCTGACCTCATGACGCAGTTTGACGCAGCGTCCGTTGCAGCCAAGTACACGTTCGCAGGGGTCGTAAGATTAAGCGAAAGTCCAGCCGTCGTATTGGCAACTCCGTTTACATACCACGTGTAGGTATCGTAATCATCGGTCGTATTCAAGGTCGTAAAGTCACAAACTCGCACGGTGTCAAGGACTTCAACCTTATCGATTCCAAATCGTACCGTTGGACGCCAGTTGGAGCTACCCATTTGTCCAACAGGACCGGAACAAGAGGTAGCGCTGTAGCTAAAGTTGGTCAGCGTGTTAGCGGTATTTACCTGATTTACTCGAACGGTGGCCGAACTCATAGAACCCGCAACCGGCAGATAGCAAACTTCAACAAGCAAGTTATCTACCCCATTCCATGCAAATGAGTTCGAGAAGTTGTGCGTGTTCCAGCCTTGTACCGGTGAATAAACTGGAATTGCAAACGTTTCCGTTTGATTTAACGGAGACTGCCAAGTTCCCAATTGCTGCGAGGTGGTATGAGCAAGTTTAAGCTTATATGCCTGAACAGCAACTCCGTTCGGATTTACCACGTCAAATGCCAACGAATTAATCGTTGTGTTTTCGGTCAAACCTGCGCCTTGTAATTCACTGGCTGATAGTACAAACTGCATACGTTTCTGTCCACTTCCCATCTGGGCGTTGTAGGGACTCAGATTTGAATTGATGGTTCCAGAAACTGCGCTTGTATCGCCTCGAACGTAGGAAGTGACTTGTTGGAACTGTTGACCCATCGTACGATTCACATTTGAAGCGTAAACATTAGGCTGGTAGACCACAAATACTTTGGCTATTCCCGCAGTTGAGCAACCGTTCGTGTCTTCAACATAGACTGAATAGGTCTGGCTTACTAATGTTGAAACCGTCTGAGAGTATTCCGCATTTAATCCATCTGCTTTATTCCATTCATAGTAATCATAGCCACTACCCGCATTAAAGACGACCTGATCACCAATACACATTCGAACATCATTTCCGCCAGTTATTGTCGTACCACCAGCCTTCAATATTTGCGAAGTGACAGTAATTACAGGCTTGGCAAAGGAGGTTCCAACCGTATCCGTTTTGCTCACCGAACAACCTTTGTTGTCGGTAACCGTAATCGAATAAATACCAGGAGACAGGTTGAGCAAATTCTTAGTGTTCGCAGTGGTACCATTTGGCTTGAGCCACGTGTACGTGTAGAATCCACTTCCGCCAGAAACGCTTACATCAAATGAGCCATCACTAGCTCCTTGGCATCCTTCGTTTTTAACCGTCTTATTAATAGTTAACGTAGCGTCACCGCGCACCTCAGCTATTGCAGTGTCAACCTGGTTTGGCGTAACTCCAATGTCGGTAACAATCACACGGTACAGTCCACTAAAGAGATTCGCAATGGTGTGCGATGCTCCTGCCCCAGTAGGATTAGTAATGATCCCTCCGCTCGTCAACGCGGTCCATGAATACGTGTACACACCACTTCCATTTTGGGGGTGAGCGGTAATCTGGCCAATGCTTGTATTGCACGCATTATTGTCACTTACTACAAATGCAACCCCAAATGTTGGTGCGGTTTCATTTGATTCAATTGCACCCAAGTCCGGATTCGAGTTTAACGAGTTCGGGCGGGTATTGCCGTAAATGTCCGTTAGGGGCATAACAATCCCCGTTGGGAATGCCGCCAATCCTCGACCCAAAGCCTGAGATACACTGGTCAATCCATAATCTCCGCCCGAAGGATCCTTCAAGAAAATCAATTGGTCTGTGTAGTTCAGCGAGGTCGGTACAATTGTAACCGTACTTCCTGAGACCGATTGGACCGTTGAAGCTCCACCGCCGAGTTGTCCACTTACTACTTCAAATGAACTTGGATTATCTGTGATATTCACCGTTTTACCACCCGCGCCTTGGCCTCCAAGTATGCTGTTGTACATCTTGAGGGTGGATTGGTTCTCTATTTGAATAGCCAAATTGGTCACGCTTGAGGTGGACCCTAGTTTGTGCCTATTCTGATAAAGTGTCGAGTGAATCAAATTCAACTTTGAGTTATTCACTTTGATCGCGCCTGCATGATTGGCTTCATTTCGAGCCACAATGAGGTTGACAAAATTCACGTCTGCATTAGTTGTCTGAACGTAAATCGCGCCCGCATCGTTTCCGGCGACGTTTCCAATAATCTTTGAGTTGCTCAGCTGCAAATCCGCGCTGCCGCTCCAACAGTTAATGTACACTCCACCACCAGAGCCCGTTGCGTAGTTATTGATGATTTGGAACCCGTCAAGTTCGTATAGTTGGCCTTGCTGTCCTAAGTCGCGGGCATAATAAAGTCCGCCACCTTCGTTAGCGCGGTTGCCCACAATGCGGACGTTTGATTGGATCAAGTCATTGTTAATGTACTGAAGGTGCAATCCGCCGCCTTGATTCGTTGCAAAGTTGTCTTTAATCAAGACATTCTTCATCTTGATTTGAGATTCCCAAACACCCATACCGCCGCCATTCTGTCCAGAACGGTTTTCGACAATACGCATGTTGGTCACAGACGCATTAGACCAGCGAATTGAAATTCCGCCTCCGCCATTCCAACCGGAATTTGCCAAACCGTTGGTGACCGTAAAGCCATTGAGACGAACGGTGTCCGTAACTCCTTGGTTATTGGTGTTTATAGAGAAGACGGGATTCAAATCCATACCGTCCACAATGGCATTGCGAATGTGGTTGGTATCTCCATCCAGTAGGTAGCGAGACCCAATGGTCAACTTGGGAGATTCTGAGCTAATGATTACGTTTTCAAAATGACGTCCATCTTCGAGGATGATGGTGTCGCCATCGCAGGCGCGTGTTAGCGCTTCAGAAATCGTCTTCAGCGGATTCGCGGCAGTGCCAAGAGCCGAATCACTTCCTGTGGTTGAAATGAAGTAGGTGTTCGAAGGTTGAGAGTTTATAACAACCTGCTGTTGAACCTTACATCCTGAACCGTCCTCAACCTCTACAATATAGGTGCCCGCGGTCAAGCCCGCCTGATTATGCTGCCAATTGGGATCATTACCATTCACATGCCAAGTACCCTGAACTTGCTGTCCACTCGTATTTACGAACCTAGTCTGGTATGTCCACCAACCAGTAAGGACGGTGCTGTAGGGTTGACCACCGCGTACTTGACCAAAACGAATTGCTCCTGAGTTATTACTCACTCCTTCACAAACATCCTTGACCGAGGACACTGTAAACTCCAATGGGTTATTCAATGAAACATTACGCACGATGGTATCTTGACGATCCAGGGCAACGAGAGTAACTTGATAAATCCCTTTGACCGGGAGCGTTGGCGACAAACTCGATGAACTAAATCCTGCCGGACCTGACCAAGTCACTTGGTAATTCTGACTATTCAACACCACAACGGTTGCATTGAAACCACACGTTGAAATGGCTAGGTCAAGATTCCCAAAGGCTAAACCACTCTCAAATGCTCCTGCATCAGGGTTTGTTCCCGCGGGCAATGGACGATTCTTACCGTCAATGTCCTTTGCTGTTGCGTAGAGCATTGAACCAATTCCAATGGCAGGTGAGTTTGGCAATAATTCATAGCCCTGTACTCTAGACACACTCGAATGAACGTTAGTGGTGTCGTAGTAGGTGAAATCAGCCAACGCAAGTACTGAGGTCAATGGCAGTAGGCTATGGCGAGCTTCAAAATTAACTTGACCCGAATAAACTGGTCTGCCCGTAGTGTTGAGAATTGAGTTCTTCAAAATCACCTTCGTGCCAGAACCATTGTTGGTTCTAAACAATCGTGCATCAGAACTCGCCATAATGTTGCCACTCAGGGTTGAGTTCCCGAACTCTAAGGTGTTATTGTTTCCTTGGATTTGGAAGTAACCACCCCAGGTAGTACCCTTAATATCGTTGTTGAAAATTGCCGTATTGTTGAAACGCATGCTCATGTTGCTTCCATCAATGTTGAAAATAATTCCGTCATTTCCAAAGATTTGGGCATTGCTGAACGTTCCACCTTTAGTCTGCCAGAACAACAGTACTCCCCTCGGATCAACACCGATATTCGAATTCCGAACTTTAATGTTGTTGAAATAAGTGTGCACTTCGTTTCCTCGGCTCGCAAAAGCAGAAGCACTATTGGATTGAGTCGTATTGTTCGTGAAATCAATATTTGAAATCAGAATTTCACCTTTCTGCTTATTAATATTATTCCAATCAAAGCTCGGCGCCGGGCAAATATCAATGGCCCCCATGTCATTCGAGGCATTCTTTCCTTGAATGGTAAAGCCCGAAATGTGCATGTTCTGCTTGGTGAAATTCTGAACAGCTCCTGATGAATCCATTCGAATTGCAATACTGAAGTTGCCATTCTGAGAAGTGATCTTTGTTTGTGCAATCGCCGTTGTAGAACCAATTCGCTCAAAGTCAGAGTAAATCTTCACCGGCTTAGTGACCACGACAGATTCTACGTAAGTTCCAGGAAGCACGTATACCTTACCGCCACTTGCTGCTTTGTTGACACCTTTTTGAATGGTGCGGTACGGCGCTGCAAAAGATCCATTCCCAGTGGAATTATTACCCGTTACGGACACAAACAATGGTTTGTCTACAATAACACTGTCTTTTCGTTCGCAACCATTTGATACAGCTTTAAGGACATACTTATTCGGACTAGTGACCAATAATGTGTCGTTAGAACCAAGTGAAGTTGTAGATGCAGCGTTAGTCCAAGTCCACGTTGCTCCAGCTGCGACGTTAGCTCCAAGAACTACGGTGTCGTTGCCATACAAGTCTGTGGTACCTGAGTGATTCACAATCGACGCTGCAGGCGTTTGATTAATCGTGATCGTATGCGTTTGTGATTCAAGGGTACATGTTGTGTTGTTCGACTTGTTGAGCGTTCCCTCCACTTTAAGCGCCATCGATGAAGTAACCTTCAAGCTGCGTGAGGTACCGACTACCGCATTGTTGTTCGAAGTATTCTTCCAAACGTAGGAGTCAAAGCCCTCAGGAGCACTTACCGTTACACTGTCACACAAGGCTTCAGACGTGGCGAGATTTCGAGCCCCGTTAGGGAATTCAATGATGAACTTCTGTTGATCCCCACTGTAACCATACCTCTCCCATTGGCCGTTCCAATTAAATTGAACTCGAATCTGTGTTCCATTTCCATTATTGGCCTGATTTGTGGCCCAATTGAAATAATTAAAAGGCTCTCCAGTTACCCATTTCCAAGCGCCATTTTCAAAATAGGCCCCATTGAATGCCTCTCCATAATAAACCGGATGTGTTTGAATCATGGAAGTAACTGCCGCTTGTTCAGAAGCATCATTTACAACCCACAAGTGTCCACCAAATTGCTCAGAAATGGCCTTGGCTTGCGTCCAAGAAATGGTATTACTGTACTTGTAGATGTAGTAATGATTGTTGTTGTGCGCCCCTAAATAAGCATAGTCCTGTGTTAGGGGCTGGCCTTTATATACCGGAGGCGTTCCCGTGTAAACCACTGGGTTAGCCTTTACATCCACAACTACCGTATCACTCTTACTGCAGCCTGACGTATCTGTTACCGTTACGATCTTCAGCCCGCTCGTGCCTACCGTGTTAACCGATAGGTTTGATCCATCATTCCACGAATACGTGTTCGTCGCGTTTAGCGTGGTGGCCGTTAACGTCAACGCTTCGCCTTCACAAATCGTCAGCGGTCCGTTGGCCGTAATCTGCGCCGTAGGCAGTGCATTGCGGTAGCCCAACGTAATGGTGTCTACAAACTGACAGCCCTTCGCATCCGTGATCGAGATGCGGTATGTGCCTGAACTGCGCAATGTAGCCATGAAGTTTGCGCTGCGCTCTTGAGTGCTGATGTCGGTGTAGTTCGCTACCCCGCCATCTTTTATCAGCTGCTGCACGTCGTACTTGTAGGTGCCTCCAGTAAACGGACTTCCCCCTTGAATGCTAAACTTCAAGGTGCCATCGTTGCCACCAAAGCAATTGGTGAGCAGTGAATTATTCACAATACTCATCGCCGGAGCCGTAGAAACTACTGCAGTGTCAATAAAGACCGATGAACCAACTGTCAAGGTAACTTGATAGCTGCCCGAAGTTAAATTCGAGATGGAAGTAGTGGTCTGCGGAGTCCATGTTGGGTCGCCCAACTTCACCCACGAGATAGTCGGAGTACCCGCTGGTAAATTATTGATGCGAATCAAATTAACCGTTGCCGAACCATTCGCAGTTTGACATGCTCCATTGCCCACAACAATCAAATTCAAGCCTGGCGTCCCCTGGCCTGCAGGATGCTCGTACACACCGACATCAGGATTGGTATTTACCGGTTGCGGACGGACTGCCCCAGTTATATCCACCAGTGGTGCAGTAAGCGTCTTTGTCGCCATCGTGGCTGACACAGCACCATATCCAACCAAGGAAGAAAACTTCGCCAAACGGTAGTCGCCATTTGCGCGGTCAACAAAGAACGGCGCAGTTGTGAAATTTGGACTCGTTAACGTAGGAGTAAACGGATTCTGTGCGCACGATTCATTCTGAATACCCGTAGCGCCACCTTCAATTGCAGAATTTCGAATTGTTACACTGCCCGGACTACAGCCGTTCGCAATAATGGAACGACCATTAGATAACGTTACAATACTGTTGAGAAGGCGGACCGACACGTTGTCTGTCAAAACAATCTGACCTTTCTCATTCCAAGCATTACCATTACGCGAAACGTTATCAACAAACGTGGAGTTGATGAAACTAAAGTTGTTTCCACCTTCCAAATACAATCCAGACCAACCTTGAGTTACATTACCAGCCATCAGAAGGTTCGATATTTTCAACTCATCACCTGAGTAGGGTGAATTCCAGTTATCATATCTTATACGTAAGTGGTGATTTGAGCTAGGGCCACCTACGTTACCTCTAACTTCAATATTGCGAAATGTCGTTCCCGAATTGCCAGATAAATAGGCAGATGGTGTGCCTCCAATAGAAGAGTTATTGACAACCTTTAAATTCTCGAAGCCACTGTATGGAGCAATTGAACTTGAAATACCGCCTGCATCATTAGCAGAGTTACCGATAATCGAAGTATTTCGGAGGTAAAATGCCCACGAATTATGAGAAAACACGCCACCTCCATTACTAGCTACGTTGTTTCGAATGACTGAATTCGTAATAACAAGTCGAACCCAATTATCCGCACCAACGCCTCCACCTTCATTTGCATAATTATTCCGAATATCACAGTAATTAACTTTTAGAACCGATTCACCATTTTGATTCGTCACCCAAACGCCCCCGCCACGACCAGCCGTAACACCGTTTTGGATAGTAAGACCAACAAGCATTGAGCGCGCTGTATCACTAAGAGTCCCACTAAAGTTTTGGTAGGTGAAAATCCGATTATTGTCACCATTTACGATAGTATTCCGGATATCATTCGTATCACCACTGAACAGGTAATTCGATGCAATTATCAATGGCTTATTGACAATGATACTGTCTTGATTGTATGTGCCATTCAAAAGAATAATTGTATCGCGATCACAAGACTGATTCACTGCATGCTGAATAGTCGCGTATGGTGCTGATTGTGTGCCCGCATTACTATTCAAACCTGTGGTGGAAACAAATGCCTTACGGCCAAGCTTCGAAGAGAGAACAACTTGCTTCTGTACTTTACAACCCGAAGCATCTTCAACCTCAACAATATACGTGCCTGCAGTCAAGCCCGTCTGATTGAGCTGCCAATTGGGATCATTACCATTCACATGCCAAGTACCCTGAACTTGCTGTCCACTCGTATTTACGAACCTAGTCTGGTATGTCCACCATGCCGTAACGGCCATGTCGTAAGGCTGACCTCCACGAACACGACCAAATCTAATCGCACCAGATGTTGAACTTACACTTGCACAAACATCCTTCACAGTAAGTACGTCGAAATCTAATGGATTAATTAAATTGAAGGTTACCGACACGCTGTCATTTCGGTCGATACTCACAACTTTTAAGGTGTACAATCCTAAAGCGGGTGCCGTCACCACACTATTCAAAGAGACGAACCCATTTGGGCCTGTCCACTTAGTAGTGTAATTAGAACCCGCATTAGACACAATAGGGGTCAATGAAGATCCACAATTTTCTATACTCACGTCAAAATCACCAATCAAACGACTAGACTCAAAAGCACCAACATCCAACTTTGACCCAAAAGGTAGAGGGCGCGGATTACCAACAATGTCGACTGCGGGAGCAGTAAACGGCACATTCTGCCACTCAAATAAGCCGACTCCAATTCCGTAACCAACAAACTTTGCACCAGGACGGAATTTATTGGTAAGATCTACTTGTGGGGTAGTCACATTTGAATCAAGGACTACAGCTAATGAAGTTCCGCCCCAAACTGAAGGCGCAATATTGAGAACAGAATTCCTCACTTTAAGGCTTCCTGAACCACTTGAATAATATAGTCTCTCTGAGCTCGATTGCTTCAAAACACTATTAACAATATTTACACTTGATGAGGTATTATACCTTATCAATTGTCGCTGGTTAGTGAAAGCTCCAGAGACTATTGTTGAGTTTACAATTAGTAGTTTACTCGGAGACCATTCAAACCTAAATAGATCTTCATGCTGATTTGAATAGATTAATGAATTTTGAATTCGCACATGTGCATTAGACATTGCTACAGTGCCCCAAGACGCATAATTGTCATAGATGCGACAGCCATCGAAAACAACCGAATCTGAATTAGCTGAAACCCAGATCACATTAGGATTATTCAACTTCCCTGGATTATTCCCAAAAACACGCACGTTCTTAAGCAGAGCGCCGCCGCCGCCATTCACACTAATTGCAGCAGCTACATCCGTCCAGCCCCAACCCTGCGAGTTGTCCGTAATATTTACATTGCTTACGAGGACCCTTCCACCAGTGGCGTGCGAGAGCGTTAAAGCTGCATTATGACCACTAGAATTTTTTCCCTTTAGAGTGAAACCATCCAAAATTGTACTAGAAATTTTGTGCGTCCCTGTCCCATTAATTGTAGAAAATTTAACAGCGAAGTCACCATTAGGAGAACTAATTATTGTAGAATTTATCGCAGTTGAATCTGACAATCGTTTATTGTTAGATAGCAATTGAATCGGCTTATCTATCGTAACATTCTCTAAATACGTACCTGGTAACACATAAACTTTACCGCCACTTGTAGATTGTGAAATCGCATGCTGAATAGTACGGTACGGACTAGACCATGTGCCGTTACCAGCTGTATTGCTTCCAGACGTTGAAACATATAATGGCTTGAAAATCATTAAAGAATCCGACTTGGAGCAGCCATTTCTCGTAGTTGTAGCACGCACAAAACCTTGCGCATTTACGTTTAACGTATCACCCGTCCCAAGGACTGTAGAACCTCTATACCACGTTACGCCGTTTAGCGGATTCCTTGATGCATAAAGTTTAATGCTTGTTGAATCAATGTCTACTTTATTCGACAGATTTACAATGCTTAAAGCAGGAGATTGTTTTATTGCAATTATATACTTACCATTTCCTTGAGCGGCAGAATTGTATACATAGGATGATGTGATTATGTAGCTACCAGGATTTGTTACTTTTAAAACTGGCACGCCATAATTTGGCGGTAGTAAGGACCCCATAGAGGCAGAGTCCATCTTTGTTCCAATACTATCCCGCAAATAAACTGTCCCCATTGCCATGAACTTTGCAGTATCACAATACCATTGATAGTTGACGCTGTCCTTACTAGTGCAACCATTTAAACTTAACTGAATCTTCTTCCAACCTTTTTCCGCAGTTACCAATTGATTCGATGTTGATTGAGAATTGCTCCAACTAACAACAGCCGCCGGGTTTGAAATACCAGCGGTGATAGTTACCGTATCATTAGAAACGCCTCTAACATTAGAAGTAAAGTACGTAGTTTTTGGTGTGGAAGTAATAGTTAAATTGTGAGTAGCTGATTCTAACGTACACGTAGTGCCGTTCGACTTGTTAAGTGTTCCTTCAACTTTTACTGACATAGACATCGTAACCTTTTGAGTTCTAGATGTGCCAATAACCGAATTGTTGTTAGACGTATTTTTCCATGTGTATGAATTAAAGCCAGCTGGAGCAGTAAGTACAACGCTATCACAAAAGGACTGAGAACTCTGAAGCGCTGTTACACCATATAGCTGTTGAATTTCACTGGAGGTTAACTCCCGATTCCAAACACCAATATCGTCAAGGCGGCCTTTGAAATTTGAAGCATTATTATCTACCCAATTTCCTGTGCCATTGGTTCCTGGAATTCCTCCAATGATAAAGTCCTTTCCACTAACAACCGTGTTTGTTACATAATTGCTGAATGACGTATCCAGAACCCCATTTAAATAAAATTTAGTACCTGATGGACTCGTTGTGATAACCCAGTGATTCCACGTATTATTAGGGTGAACATTACCATATCCTGAGCGCATTGCATTAGCGTTGCAATGGCCTTGGACTTCATAGGAATTTTGTCCCCCGGCTGGATTATCTATCACCATGTTCCAGGATTGACCACATGATTGCCCACCATAGCCCAACACGGATCTACCTGAGTACGTAGAGCCAATATCATCTGCATTAAACCATATTGAAACTGAACGGGCTGACGTTGGCATTCCAGCTGCTGACGACAGCAAATAGTCGCCATTACCATCAAGTTTAAGTGCACTATTTGGTGCTCCAAATCTATCTAAATCTAGACTTGCATTACCGGAAGGCACTAAGCTTGTCGTAGCGCCTGAAATGACATCTTCTTGACTATTAATGTTGCCGTTAAATGAATGCCACCGTATTAATCCAACTTGAAGTGCTGGATTTAAGGTTGTTGTCGAGATAATTGGCGTGCCAATTAGGACAACGTTTATCGTATCCCTATTTATACAACCAGCAGTATCAGTTACCGTTACAATTTGTACACTACTCGTTCCAACAGTGTTTGATGGTAGGTTTGATCCGTCGCTCCATGAGTACGTATCTGTGATATTTTGAGTTGCGGCGTTCAATACCACGGTCTCGCCCTCACAGATTGTCAGCGGTCCGCTGGCCGTAATCTGCGCCGTAGGCAGTGCATTGCGGTAGCCCAACGTAATGGTGTCTACAAACTGACAGCCTTTCGAATCCGTGATCGAGATGCGGTATGTGCCTGAACTGCGCAATGTAGCCATGAAGTTTGCGCTGCGCTCTTGAGTGCTGTTGTCGGTGTAGTTCGATACCCCGCCATCTTTTATCAGCTGCTGCACGTCGTACTTGTACGTGCCTCCAGTAAACGGACTTCCCCCTTGAATGCTAAACTTCAAGGTGCCATCATTGCCACCAAAGCAATTGGTGAGCAGTGAATTATTCACAATACTTATAGCCGGAGCCGCAGAAACTACTGCAGTATCAATAAATGGTGCACTCGCACCGACCGTTACCGTCACTCGGTAGCTTCCCGATGACAAACCAGAAATGGTATTCGTAGTCTGAGTCGCCCACGTTGGATCGTTAAGCTTGATCCATGAAATAGCGACAGTTCCGGATGGTTGACCATTAATCTGAACCAGATTCACCGTTGCGGAACCATTTGCCGTTTGGCAAGCTCCATTCCCATTGACCACAACATTGATGCCTGGCACCCCAACACCTAATGGGTTTTCAACAGCACCAATGTCAATGGTTGATCCGCTAGGATTTGGTCTCGCACTTCCAAAAACATCGCTGGATGTTGCCGTTAACGCAAGCTGAGCGATGTTAGGGCTAACAGAAGTAATTCCTAAAGAATTTGATGCCAAGCCTGCGCCGATTAATGAGCTGAAGTTCTTAAGGCTGTAGTCTCCATTATCTGGGTCCGTGAAGTATGGAACTGTTGATTTAATCCCAGTTAATGACTTCACCAATTGACCACCACAGTTGTCTTCATAAATTGAAGTCGCCCCACCCACAATCACACTTGAAGCATCTGCCATCAAGTATTTAGTTCCGCAGTTGGTTGCGTAGAATGTATAGCCAGATGCTCCACCTGATCGGCCAATGATGGAATTCAAAAGACGAATCCGCGTGTTGTCGCCAAATGCAATGTTGTTGTTCGATGCCTCCGACGTTCCAGAACCCGTGTTTCCGTAGATCGTTGAGTTGATAATCGAAATCCGGTTATCGTCAGATCCTCCAAACTGAATTCCGGGATAATTCTGTGATGCGTTGTTGACTATCAGCACATTATCCAAGATAAACTGCGAATTGCTTCCGCTCTTTTGGAAGTAGCCTCCACCAAATTGCGAAGTTGCAACGTTATTCCTTACGATTACCCGTGTCCAACGCTTCGTTCCTGAACTCCACGGAGATATGGTTGAGCTCCAAAATCCACCTTGACTTTGTGCAGAGTTTCCTTCGATACGAACATCAGTCATAATGAGGTTCGACTGGTTCCAAAGACCCCCTCCAGAATTTGCGGTATTATTGGTAAATGCAGTATTTCTAATCCACAAATCACCCGTAAGATTCGCATTTAAACCTCCACCTGAGCTGTACGCCGTGTTACCATCAATGGTACAGTTTGCCACAACCGCCGTAAATCCGTGACCCATAAGACCAATTGCACCGCCGTCTTTTGCCGTGTTGTTTTTGAGTACCAATCGGTTCATTTTCACCACAGAATTCCAAACACTAATGGCTCCTCCGTGACCGTACCACTGGTCAACGTGCGGGTTTCGTCCGCCTTCAATGGTTAAGCCCACTAATTGGCTTGAGATCGTATCTGCAGTGGACGAAGAATTAAATCCTCCATAAAAGAATGTGGCATCATCTGAGTCGATAAACTTAGTGGCAGCAATATGGGCCGTATTGCCATCCAAAAGGTATTCAGAACCTATTACTAATGCCTTGTTTACATAAATAGAGTCTTCAATGTAGATGCCGTCAAGAACTACAATGGTATCAAGACCACATGCATCCGCAATCGCCGCACTTACCGTACGGTACGGACTTGTGCGAGTCCCTGAGTTAGCGTCGTTGCCAGTAGTTGAAACAAACGCCTTCCGACGATTTTTCGCAGCCAAAACAAACGGATACTCAACTTTACAGCCACTCGCGTCAATAAACTCTAGGGTGTATGATCCAGCTGACAAATTTGAGCTGTTCCAGTACCAAGTTGATCCCCAAACATCCGCATTTGGTCCTTGAATATAATTTGATCCAAGTTTAAGTCCCCATTTGTACGAAGCAATGTTAACTCCAGAAAAGGCAGTGCCTCCACGTACATTCCGAATATCCAAGTAACCCGATGAATTTCCCATCGCAGAGCATACATCTCGTGTTTGAATATCAGCAGTTAATGGATTTTGAAAATTAAAAGTCGTTGTTAGACTGTCATTACGATCAATACTTACAACCTTCAGGGTGTATGTACCAAATATCTGAACAGTTAACGTTGAATTCGTTGAGGTGAATCCATTGGGCCCAGTCCATTTTGTCGAATAATTAGTGCCAGCATTTGCAATAACAGGTATCAAATCAAATCCGCAGTTCCTGACCGAGATTGTGAAGTTGCCTTGTGCCAACAAACTCTCGAACGCGCCTGCATCCGGATTGGAGCCCGCAGGATTTGGCCTGTTGAGGCCATTAATATCTTTATTGACGCTCAACAACAATAAGCCACCAAGATTTGCAGAAGGGGCCCCAAGGCCAATTGCACTCGAGGTATTTCCCAGACTGTAATTGGGGTTCAAGCCCGAATAAATACCATAAATATTGGCACTTGCATTGTGGTACGTAGCATATTTTATCGCCGGGAGGATATTAACATCGGGCAAAATTGACCCCACGCCAGAAACTTTACCAGTAGATTGAAAAACCCCATTTTGTACAATCGTGGTGTTCTTCCAAATGGAGTTTAAGAAGCGAACGTCTGCCAAACCATCTCGAAGAAATAATTTTCCTTCGCCCGTTTCATTGTCAGCAATCGTACTATGAATGAAATTGAGCTTCGGCTCAGTTCCTCCCCAACCGGGAACAGTAAATAGGGAATGCCCATTCCAATGAACGACATTACCCGCTATCAAGCAATTTACAAAATCAACTCGAGGAGCTTCCGAAATTTTAAAGATGCCTTGCGAGGCAAAATTGTCTACGATTCGTACCCCGTCAAATGTCAAATTACGATTGGTCGCAATGACTCCCCGATGATCTTGTTGGGCAATATTGTTCGCGCTAATTTCGCCTCCTTGAACAATGAGATGAACATTGTGACCTGTTGATTGAATGGCCGATCCAGACCAATCATCACAGCAAGGCATAGAGTTCCCAGTGATTTTAACTTGCTTAACTAAATAGGATCCACTCGGAGCACCATTTAAATCTTTGATTGTAAATGCTCCCTCACCACTTCCTGTAACTGACTTTCCAGTTAGGGTAAAGCCAACAATCTTTGAGGTAGATGAATCTGAAGAGAAATTGCCTGTTACACGAACAGAGTATGCACCATTTGAACTCGTAATCTTAGTCGAATCCACTGCTCCTAAATGTCCAAGGCGGAAGTAGTTAGAAGCAAGAATTATAGGCTTTGTAATATTTACAGACTCCACGTAGTTTCCAGGCAGAACATAAACTTTCCCTTCATTTGTGGCCATATCAACTCCCTTCTGAATGGTCAAATAGGGCAATCCTAATGTTCCATTTCCAGTCTGATTATTTCCAGTCTTAGCTACAAAAATTGGTTGACTAAACCGAACACTATCCATCGAAGTACAGCCATTTAACGTGACGACAAGTCGATGCCATCCCACCGTATTTGACACCACGGAATCTTGTCCTGGTGACTGCGCAACACCATTGACAAACCACTGTACGGAGCTCCCAGACGGATAGATTGCCTTTAATTTAATTGAATTTGATCCCGTCAAATCAACTGTTCCACTTAGATTAGCAATGGATACTAGTGGCGATGGGTTAATCGAAAGATTTACAGAGCTTAGACCATTATATGACGTGGTAGCGCGTATTCCCTTAACTGCATAAATTCCCGAAGTATTGGAAAGGATGGAGTTTGTATTTCCTGAAATTACGGTACCATCTTTTCGCCATTCATACGAATCAAATCCAGCCTTAGTCCAAAGGAATGCGCTATCGCATACTGACTCGTTTGCTCCAGCTGCCGTTGAATTATCGGAAAATGAGACAAAATACTTACGACAATCTGTAGCGGAAGTCGTGGCATTCCAAAATCCATTCCAACCGAAATTAATGAAGGCATATAATCCGTTCACATTATAATTCACGTCCCAATTCGTGTAACTAGCCGCTGTTCCGTTAAGATATTTCCAAGGCTGACCAACAGACGATCTATTGACGGGAATCCATAATTCGCCACAACAACCCTCTTTTGATTTGTAAATACTATTGATTTCTGAGTTTTCTGCCGCAGTCCTTGGATACCAAAATTCTCCTTTCAAATTGGAGATCGCACTTTGCGCACTTGATATCGAACCACAGTTGTTAGCCAAATACACGTGCCTTTCACCGATTTTACCCATGTAGGTATAACCAGTAATAACCTCTCCTGTGTACTTGGCGGGTCTACCAATTCGGATTTGAGGTAAATCAAGAATAGTAACTTTTACACTGTCCTTCACAGAACATCCATCAGCATTGATGGAGGTCAATGTATACGTACCCGTATTTGACGCATTAATTGAATTTCCAGTTGAGCCATTACTCCATAAATTCAAATACGCCGATGCCGCTGAAAGGGTTACCGAACTGCCTACGACTGCGGTATCATTGCTAGCTGTTATGCTATTTGTATTGGGACTAAAAATGACCTGTACGGTATCGTTGCTTAAACAGAAATTCGCATCAATCATCTGTACCCAACGCAATCCTGCACTTGTAACTGTTCGGCTGGAGGATATTGAATTATTATCCCAAGTAAGACTTTGATAGCCGGTATTGGATACCGTCAAAGGAATTGAGCTCGTACATCCTACGATTGTATCGTTTTTCGCAGGTAACGAGATCTTAAACTCCGTTAGCGGCCTAAACTTTAAAGGTTTTACACCAGAAGTTCCCGGGTTAGATAAGAGGGTAATGGCTGTGGAACTTTGAATTAAACGCGATACGTTAATCGAAGATTCTTCTAACTTGAAAATTGGATTAATATCACTTGCAGAATTAAAACTATTAACTCGGTAACTTACCTGGATAACTAATGATCTAGTACCATCCCAAGTTAGATCATTTATATTAAAGGACTTTCTGCCGGCGCTTGCTGAAGGACTCTGCCAATAGCTGTCAAGAACTACATCTGAACCAGTCATTGTTATCCAAGAATTGACTGTATTCGTAGTCCATCTAGCGGAGATCTTAAAATCCTCTAAGCTCGAGCCACTGCTATAAGACTGGTTCAAGACAAATGCTACTTCATCGATTAGTGAATTTGCCTTCAACCCTCGACTAGACAAGTCTGCCGCTGTGTAATAATACTGTTGCACATTATACTCTTTGAAACGACCAAAAGGTGCAATCCAATGCTGTAAGTTTCTATTCTGAGTCCAATTCAATATTGGTGGATTGGCCCTGTTTAGAGAATCCGAGGCGGAGCCGCTGACGTAAAATGTTTGAGGATAACTAGAACTAGTTATTTTTACTTTCTGAGTTTGTATTGAGAGCACCTTCGAGCTCGTGTTAGCCGAATCGCCACTGGCCAAAATCTCTCGCACTTTGTAGTACCCACTTAGCTTTACATACTTTGATGCACCTGTAGCGATCCGGATGGCTGCGCTTGTACCATTAACTCCTTCATAAAACCACTTGTACGTGCTTCCCACATTAATGTTATCAACGGATAACTGCAAACTGTCGCCCATACAAGCGACTAGTGAATTATTGCCGAACTGATCAAAAACAGAAAAAGAAGGGTCCGGCATTACTTCCAAAGTGTCAGAAAAACGAACATCGCCGTTTTTGTCAGATGCCTGGAAATAAAATGTTCCTTCGCCATTATAATTTGTCGAACTATTTTGAAATGAAAAATTGGTGTTACTATTTTGACTGTTATACAAAGCAGACCCTCCTGTAGGGCTTGTCAACGAAACTGGAATTACTGATACGTTTGTCCACTCTTGGGTTTCAAAATTGAAACTTACGGTCTTGAAAAACTTCAATCTACCCTGTTTCTCGCTCTGTTGAGGTGGAGCATAAAAGCGGCCGAGTTCACCCGAAGAATTCATCATTTGAATTACAACATGATCCGTACATGGTGGAGAGTTATTGTAACGAAAACCATATTTATAACTTGACCAGCAAAAACTTTCATACGATATCAAAGCATAGTTATTTCCAACTTGAACTAACTCTCTTCCCCATCCATTATCTCCATAACCATATTGTTTTAGCCAAGATTCCGTTCCATTTGCAAGCACTTTAACCACAAATTGATCCACTGACTGACCTGACTTTTGAAAATATCCAGAGCCAAGGACATTACCACTTGCATCAACCTGTAAATCACTGATCGCCGACCATTGAATGGTTGCTGCACTGGGCGAATAAACCCATTGTGAAACACCTGAACTATTTAACTTCTCTATAAATCCATAATTGTTTTGACCGAGATACTGCCTTCCCGCAACGAACATGTTCGAATTCTGATCTAACTGTAAATCAAACACGTCACTGTTTTGATGATTGATACTTAAATGATAATGCCTGATCGTATCACCAGCGTTATTGAGCTTGAAAACTCCTTTGAATGGCACATTTTGGTTAGTTGCATTCGGCCCGTAAGAGCGATACAATACATACAGATTTCCCGAATGCTCTCGAACATCAAAAAACTCCTGAATCGGGCTATACTGCCCAGTCACCCAACTATCGTATTCCTTTACACTAGATATCACTCCAGCTGAGGTAGTCTTCAATAAAAATGCACGATCACAATTATTATTCCTACCCACGAGTACTAACTCACCTGTTGCCAATTCAACAAGGCCATTAACAACTCCTGGTGAGTTTGCACAACTCGACGAAGTTGTCCATGGAATGGTGCGGTAGTGTCTTGTCCATAACGTATCCCCATCCGTGGTGAGTTTAACTAAAAAAGGATACTCCAAATTGGCATGCTGACGGTAACCATAAGCGTACAAACCAGATCCTGAGACGTATAAACCCTTATAGGACTCGGATTGCGAGGAACTCGCAACGTATTTTGACCAAATGGTATCGCCATTTAAGGCATTAACTTTTATCAAAAGTCCATCCCCGTTGGAATTGGTAACATTCGTTAAAATAAACACTGAGTTTGAACTCGAATGGAATTCTGCCCCAACAATAGTATGATTTGATAAGGTTCGCGTACGCAACATTTTTTCATAACGTTGCCCAAATGCACTTACCGCAACTAAAAATAAAATTGCGGTTGTTGTTGTCCTAAAATTCATAAATCTCTTAATAGATAATGAAGTTATCCTTCAAAGATTTCTCGCTATTGTATACCTCAATCATATAGAGGCCTGGAGCTAAGTTTTCACGGTTGATATCCACGTAGGTGTCGTTAAACGGAGCGCCCAAGCGAACCAACGTACCGGTGGCATCAAAAATTCGGTAGCGGTATTCGTCGAGATCCGGATTTTTAAAGACAACTCGGGTGTTTTCTTTGAATGGGTTCGGATAAATGATCAAGTTGTCTGTTGCGGCGTACTCCACCAAATTTGATTCTGACTCGCTGTATGCATTGGTCTTACCTGTAGGGGTGCAGGGATCCGGATTTACCACGACCACTTTATAGAACAATAACCCCGGAGGAGGCGTCAAGTCGGTGTAGCTCATGTTCGCAGAAGAAACATCTGCGAGCTTTAACATTGTTTTTGGAGACGATCCTCTGTAAATCTCATACTGTGAAAATGTGATTCCTTCGTAACCATCCCATATCAAGTTCACTTCGTTTCCGACCCCTTCGTTTAGTGTTAGGTGCATCGTTTTGTGCTGTTCGCTCAAATCCGATTCATTTCCACAACTGTCCACAACACTGATCTTATAGCGCGAAGAGGTTACGCGAGAATTTGAATTTGGGTCTACAAAAACACTTAACTGCCCTGTAGCCGGTACGTTGCCAATTGCGTCAAAGGTGTTTGACACCGGGTTTTGCTTATAAACAATGTACTCGAGCGTGCGAACCCCCGTTGTTTTATTCCAAACAATTTGATTTCGACTCAGCGAATCCACCGATACGAGGCAAATTTCCTCATCTTGGAATGGTTTCCAAACCGTTATGTTAAGCGTATCAGACCAGTTGTAGCAACCGTTTACATCACGCACTTGTAGGTAAAGCGTTGTATCCTGATCCTTTATTGTTTGCGTTTGAGCAATTGACCCGTTGTTCCAGAAGTAATTCTGATATCCAGCACCTGCGTCTACCACAAGCGAGTCGCCCAAACAGAAATCGAGTGAATTACTTAACGTAAACTGAACATTTGGTAAAGGATTTACGGTCACACTAACCGTATCGGATTGATAGGAACAACCGTTAACATCGGTTGCATTAAACCAGAAAATCTGCGTGGAGTCTGTATCCACAAACTGCGTGGTATCTCCAGTATTCCATGAGTAACTTGAAAACCCAGCAGGAGCTCGTAATTGAATGGTATCACTGCCACAACCTTCAGAGCGACCTAAAAGGACGGCATGGGTACGAAGTGAGTTTTGTCCCAAACCAACCAGTGCACCGTTGTTAGTTGCAATCCAGAGCGATCCGTTTTGCCAAACTGCATCAACTACTGTAGATGTTCCGAGCGGAGCGTTCCCTGCAGCGGTTGAGTAGGTTGTCCAACTAGACGATGTTAGGGAATATGAATGCACAGAATTTGCGTCAACGAGCGTGACCTTTCCTTCGCCAAACTGTACCTTTTTAACATTCGAACTGGAAGGCGCGGTAACGGAGGTGAACGAGGTCCCATCGAATTTTACCAAACCAATCCCTTGAACTCCAATCCAAAGATTTCCAGACGCATCTTCCGTAATTGACTTGACCGCAATGGATGGCATTGCCGGCGTCGTATAATTCGTAAACGTGGTTCCATTGAAAATACTCAAACCACTTGAGGTCAAGATGGCTACTGAACCGTTTGCCAATTGCTTAGCATCTAAAACATTGTTATTTGCAATTGAGCTGTTGGTAGTCTTATAGGTCGTTGATACACCATTTGAGTCAATCACAATTAACCCGCGGCCGCCAACCGTTGCATAGCCCACATATAGTTTTTTGTTGAGCCCCGCTTCAACCACATAGGCAAGGTTACTTGGTAGTACCGCTCCAGCAGTGGTGAAGTTTGTCCAAACACCATTAACATAGCGCCCTACACCAGATGAAGTTGCAACGGCTAACATTCCATCTAATCCTACGGACATATCCTGAATTGAATTAGCTGGCATACCACTATTGGCATTATTCAACAAAAGTTGACCATTTGAACCAGAGTAGAAAGCACCACCAGACGACATGCTCATCCACACACCTCCATTTGGTGTAATTCCCAAATTTTTCAGGTTTGAGCTTGTTAATCCTGTGTTGGCTGAGTAGAATCGAGTAAATGCTGTCCCATTCCAAATGAGAAGCCCATCATTTCCACACAATGCCGTAAGGTTTCGATCTGTATCGTAGTAAACGTCACGAAAGATATTCGTCATATTTGGTCCCATCGTGGGTGAATTGAAACTGTAGTATAGCGACCAGTTTGACATCGTGTTTTTCGTTACGGTACTAAATCCATAATCCGTGGCAATCAATAATTTTCCGTTAACGTCCTCAGCGATCGCATTTACTTGGTCGGACCCCAGCCCAGTGCTCGTGCTCGCCTGAGTGTACTTCGTCCATGTCACACCATTAAACCGAGTCAAGCCTTGTTCAGTTGCTATGTAAAGGGTACCTAATGCATCTATATAAATGTCGTTTATACTATTTGACCCGAGTGCATTGGCTGTATTGGCTGAGGTAAATACCTTCCAAGTTTTGTTCGCATAGTTAAATGCTGCCAAGCCATTTGCGGTACCAATCCAATACGCGGTATCTGCAATAGCTATGTCCGTAACGTGATTGGATGGTATGTTGGAGTTCGCTGTAGTGAAATTGAACCAATTGATTCCTTCTAAAACACTTAATCCCTGCCGCGTTCCTATAAATAAAAACTGGTTGGTATCTTCTTCAACAACAGTTATGGAATCAGATACCATCCCTGCATACGCGGTTGAATAGAACTGCCAGCTTCCGTTTGAAGCTGTTTTCTGAGTAAGTCCAATATCGGTTCCGATAAACAAGCCTTGCCCCAAATTTGCTATTGATCCCGTTTTGGCCTGGGGAATTGGAATTTGATTGGGCTTTAACGTATTGATGCGGCTCCCATCCCAATTAACAACACCAAATTCTGAGGTAATCCATAGATCTCCATCGACTGACTCCATTTGGTACATGGTGCCCGGGGGTAGCGAAGTATTGGCTGTATTTAAGAGATTCCAGCAATTTTGAGCAAAGACAGATTGGCTCAGAATAAGAGCAGTAATGAAAAAACGATTCATACTATCGGGTTTAGTGATTTTCGCAAAGTTACATCATATTTAGGTAACTGTTTAAATTCAGCATTTTAGGTGTGTAGCAAAACGCCGCCCGTCTCAGTCAGCTCAGCCCAGCTTCGCCACTTGATCCAGTCGCCCAAATTCACGTAGGTGCCCTGACCATCAGCAAACTGCGACTTCACGGGGTAGTGCCGGTGGCCAAAAATCCAATAGTCCGCAGGGCAGGCAGCATGGGCTTGCTCAGCCCAGAGGTAAATTGGCTCTTTGCGGACGTCGCTCATCGCATAGTCCCCCTGCCCGGTGCGGGCACGGCTTCCGCGAGAAAGCCAGGACGCCAAGCCGATTCCCAGGTCGGGATGCAGCAATCGAAACAGCGTTTGAAAGGGTTGAAACCTAAACACCCGCTTTAAAAGCTTGTAGCCATTGTCGCCCGGACCAAGGCCGTCTCCATGGCCTACTACCAAGTGTCGACCGCCCCAAACATGGCGAACGGGTTCGTGAAACACTTGAATTCCAAGCTCTTTAGTAAAATAGTCATGCATCCAAAGATCATGGTTGCCTGTGAACATATAAATAGGGATGCCCTCGTCGGACCACTGTGCCAGCCGGCCCTGAATGCGGGCAAAGCCCTTGGGAATGGCATGCTGGTATTCAAACCAAAAGTCGAAGACGTCGCCGACGAGGTAGAGGGCCGCAGCGCGGAGCTTCACTGAATCCATCCAGGCCACAAAGGCGCGTTCGCGCTCTGCGCTGGCCGCAGCATTGGGTGCGCCCAAGTGCAGGTCACTCGCAAAAAAAACTGACTTACCCTCTGGAAGGTCAAATTCCGCCTGTACCCTTGCCACCATTAGGCAAACCTAGGGCAAAATTTCGCGACGTACCTTTAATTCGCACTATGAGTAATACTTTCTTAGAAACGCTTAGTCAATACCATCCCGTACTGCTTGCCTTCTTGGCGACCACCTTCACCTGGCTGGTAACTGCCTCCGGGGCCGCCTTAGTTTTTTTGTTCAAAGAAATTCCGCGCCGAGTACTCGACGGAATGCTCGGATTCACGGGCGGAGTCATGATTGCCGCGAGCTACTGGAGCCTGCTCGCCCCATCCATCGAAATGTCGGAGGCTCAGGGCTACATTCCCTGGGTGCCGCCGGTACTCGGATTCCTTGCCGGCTCCCTGTTCTTGTTTGGCCTTGACAAACTGATCCCCCACCTGCACATCAACTTTGGCCCCTCTGAAGTCGAAGGCGTTAAAACCGACTGGAAGCCAACGACCCTGCTGGTGCTGGCCATCACCCTGCACAACATTCCCGAAGGCCTGGCTGTGGGTGTTGCCTTTGGTGCCTACGCCGCAGGAATCGACGGAGCCTCCCTCGGTGCGGCCGTTGCCCTCGCCATTGGAATTGGTCTTCAAAACTTCCCAGAAGGGGTTGCGGTGGCCTTCCCCCTTCGCCGCCAGGGCGTGTCGCGCTTTCGCAGTTTTTGGTACGGACAACTCTCTGCCATCGTCGAACCCATCGCCGGAGTGATTGGCGCAGTTGCCGTGCTCTACATGCAGCCTGTGCTTCCCTTCGCCCTTGCCTTTGCGGCCGGAGCAATGATTTACGTAGTCGTTGAAGAAGTAATTCCCGAAACCCAGCGCGACAAGTACACCGACATTGCCACCCTCGGATTCATCGCGGGATTTGCCGTCATGATGTCGCTGGACGTGGCCCTCGGCTAGCCGCCTAGCAACTAGTTACTGGCTACTAGCTGCGCGCAGCTCTGCGCGCAAACCAGCAACTAGCAACTAGTAACTTTTAAAGCCCAAGGGCCTTGAGCAGGTCGTTGCCGTTGGCCAGAACAATAAGCGTAAGCAGCAAAAAGAACCCAATCATTTGGGCAACTTCCATTACTCGGGTGCTCGGAGCGCGCCCCGTTACCCACTCAATAATGGCAAAAACTGCATGCCCTCCGTCCAAAGCCGGAATGGGTAAAGCGTTTAAAAAGGCAAGCGCAAGACTCAAAAAGGCGGTGAACCCCCAGAAATGCTCCCAATCCCATGTGCTGGGGTACTGCTTAAGAATGGTTAAAAATCCGCCTGCCTCTTTGTAAGCGCCGGTCTCCGGCTGAAAAATCAGCTTGATCTGCCTGGCGTACGAAGAAAGGGTCGATACGGCACGACTCCATCCGTAGGTCAGGGCCTCAAATCCGCCGTGCTGTTCGGTTTTCACCGGGAAGAAGGCCGCCAAATCATCTTGATAGTAGACTCCCATTTTGCCTTCGTCGCTCACGCGCAGGGGCAAATCAAGGCGCTGGCCGCCCCGATCCACGGTCACGGTAACCTCGGTTCCCGACAAATTGGGAATGCGATCGAGGTACTCGTCAAAGTAGACCAGCTCCTCGCCGTTAAGGGCCACGAGGGCATCGCCCTTTTGCATTCCGGACTTTTCAGCGGGGCTTCCTGGCGCAAACTCCTTAACCACGTAAGGGACTCGCGGAAACATCCAGGGAGCCTTCTCTGCAATGGCCTTGGCAATAAATTCTGAGGTTATGGGCAAGTCCACCCGCTCGCCTTCGCGAAGCACCGTGAGGTTGGAGCCCGCATTCAAAAGCATTTCGACACTAACCTCGTCGAAGCGCGCGATCTCGCGACCGCCCACCGCGACCGGAACGTCTCCCGACTTGATGCCCATAATCTGAGCGACTTCGGTGGCCCAAATTCCGCCCTTGAGGTCGGCGGTATCGACGTACTTCTCGCCGTAGTAAGAACCCATGCCTGCATAAATGATCACGGCAACCAAGAAGTTCACGATAACTCCGCCCATAATAATGATGAGGCGCTGCCATGGCTTCTTGCTGCGGTATTCGTAGGGCTTGGGCTCCTCCTTGAGCCTGTCGGTATCCATGGACTCGTCGACCATGCCGGCAATTTTAACGTAGCCTCCCAGGGGGAGCCAGCCTATGCCGACCTCGGTTCCGCGAATGTTGGTTTTAAAAAGCGAAAACCAGGGATTAAAAAAAAGATAAAACTTCTCGACTCGAGTGCGAAAGGCAATTGCGGGAATAAAGTGGCCGAGTTCGTGAAGCACGACAAGCAGCGAAAGTCCAAGGATGAACTGCGAAATTTGAATA
>Ga0164293_10000483_pt1 | contig 31794 bp, 24 predicted proteins | sample GEODES118metaG_FD_111487 | JGI IMG/M metagenome (GOLD analysis project Ga0164293, IMG submission 111487) | Eutrophic lake water microbial communities from Lake Mendota, Wisconsin, USA - GEODES118 metaG | ecosystem: Environmental > Aquatic > Freshwater > Lake | place: USA: Lake Mendota...
ACTGCCCGCGCGTATGCAGCCAGTTGGCTCCAGCCAAACCGCCCTGTTTGCCCGCTCATTTCCGCTCCTTTTTTCGGTAAACCGTCTGAACGATCATGCCGCATTTAATGTATCGACATATTCCGATATGTCAATCAGTGGATCGGCGAAAATCAGGGAAAAGAGTCGATGCGAATCGTGGCGGGATCAAGTTTGGTGAGATTTTGCCGGCGAAGGCAATATCCGCCAGAAGACTAACCCAACAGCTCGTCATGCAAGTCGCCGGTACTGTCCCCGAATTGGTCCAGCGTCGCGCCGGCCAAGCGGGCAACTGAGAGATGCAGATTTGCCAAGGGCGTCTCTTTACGGAATTTCAAGTGTTGACCGGACTTGATGCCAAGTCCCTTGCCGCCGAGCAACAGAATTGGCAAGTCATCATGATTGTGAGCATTGCCATCCGAGATTCCCGAGCCGTAGACGACCAGCGTCCGGTCCAGCAGCCGCTCGCCGCCAACTTCGTGCCCTGCCAGGCGATCGAGGAAGCGGGCGAACAAGCCGGCATGGAACTGGTTGATTTGGCTAATCTTGGCTTGCTTGTCGCGATCATTGCCGTGATGCGACAGCTCGTGGTGGCCTTGATTGATTTCCAGGTTGCGATAACTGCGATTGCTTCCCGCGTTGGCATACATGAAGGTCATGACTCGGGTCGCATCGGTCTGCAGTGCCAAGGCCATCAGGTCGAACATCAGCTCCATGTGTTCAGCGTATTCCCGCGGTGCTCCGGCGGGGCGAGGATACTCGGGGTCTTCCGGATCGAGACCTTCAAGTCGGTCAACCCGGATCATCTGCTTTTCCAATTCGCGGACACTGGTCAAATACTGCTCGAGCCGTTGCTGGTCGCCGCGGCCCAGCTCTCGCCGCAATCGCCGGGCATCTTCCTGAACAAAGTCGAGCACGCTGCGCCGGCGACGTTCCGGATCGGGGCCGGCCAGTGGCTCAAGCGAAGCCGGACGACCAAACAGGCGGTCAAACAGGGCCGCGGGATTGGCTTCCTTCGGTGCCGGCGTTGTTTCATCCCGCCAGCTGAGATTGGACGAGTAAATGCAGCTGTAACCTGAGTCGCAGTTACCTGCCGCTGCACTCTGTTCCATTCCGACTTCGAGGCTGGGGAGTCGCGTCCGGTCCCCCAGCTGCTGCGCCATCACCTGATCAATCGAGACGCCATTGCGGATGTCGGTTCCATCCGACTTTTTCGGGTGAGCCGAGGTGAGAAACGCAGCGACGCTGCGGGCATGATCACCGGGCCCATCGCCCAAAGCGCGGGCTCCATTCAACGTCAGGCCACTCAAAACATTCATGTCACCGCGATGAGCAGCCAATTGCTGAAGGATTGGCGGCAATTCAAAGTCGTTGCCGATCGTCCGCGGCCGGTAGTCGGGCATGTGCATGCCATTGGGGACATAAAGATAGACCACGCGGGCCGGTGTGGACGCGATACCCGCTCCACCGCGGGAGGAGCTGACGGCTGCCGCGAGCGAGCTCTCAAACAGGGGCAGTGCCAAAGCCGCGCCGACACCCTGCAGCCACCTGCGGCGGGAGTGTGGGAAGTTGCTGTCCGAACCGTTGGCGAAGGGGCTCATATTCCATTCTCCTGAGAGGACGGGGAAGGTGACTCGCTGGAACCGGGTGGACGTGGCCCGCCGCTGCGCAATTGAAAGGCATCGGACGCGATCACCGCTTGAATCAGGTCACGCAGACGATAACCATCGGGGCGGCAAACTTCCAGAATTTTAACCACACTCTGATCATCGTGCAGCGTCAGCCCGCGGCCGAGCGCAAAAGTCAGCAGTTTCTCCACGAATCCCCGAGCGATTTGCCGTTCATACTGGTCGCTCAGGATTTGAGCCAATTCGGTTGCCCCGGCGACTCCAATCCCCCCCGGCAATTCGCCACGGTCGTCGATCGCCTGGCCTTCGTCCTGTTCCCGCCAGCGACCCGCCGAGTCATATCGTTCGAGAGCAAAGCCCAAGGCGTCCATTTTCAGATGACACGAGGCGCAGTTGGGGTCGCTCCGATGCTGTTCCATTTTTTGCCGCAGGGTCCCGCTCAATTGAGGCTGGCTGTCGAGTTGTGGCACCTCCGGCGCGGGAGGTGGCGGCGGCTGATTTAGCAATGTCTCGAGGATCCATTTGCCGCGCTTGACGGGGCTGGTGCGGTCAGGATTGGAGGTCAGCAGCAAGATGCCGGCCTGGCCGAGCAACCCGCGCCGCGGTGTGTCGCTGAGGCTGACCTGCGTCAGCTCCTTCGCGTCGAAAACTCCCTTGAGTCCATACCATTCGGCCAGTGTTTGGTTGACGAACGTGTACTCGGCGAGGACGAGTTCGCGAATTGGACGGTTCTCCTTAACTAAGTGGGCAACGAACTGTTTGGTCTCGCTCCGCATCGCCTGCATCACCTCAGGTGTCAGCGGCGGCGAGAGCTCCAGTCGCGGTTCCAGTCGATCGAGCATTCGCAGATAAAGCCACTGCTCGACGAAGTTGTCGAGCCAGGCACTCGATCGCTGGTCATTGAGGAGCCGTTCGACCTGATGGGCCAGCTGCCCCGGCTTTGACAAATTGCCTTCAGCCGCGGCAGCAAGCAACTCGTTGTCGGCCGGGCGGCTCCAGAGAAAGAAGGAAACGGCTTGAGCCAACTCGGCTGGCGGCAGTTGAGCGATCTCGCCCGGCGGTGGGCTGGTTTCCTGCTTGAACAAAAAAGAGGGTGAGGTCAAAATCGCCACGAGACAGGTTTGCAATGCCGCTTCGTAACTGGCGCCCCACCGCTGCTGGTCATCAAACAATTTGACCAATTGCAGCACTTCGGCCTGTTCCACTTCGCGCCGAAAAGCTTCAGCAGCCAGCCGCTCCAGTACTTGCCGGGCGGCGGCTGCCGGTCGAGTCCGTTCGTCCGGTCGGGCAAAGATCAGTTCGGCTTGCCGAGGGCCAACGGGGATTTCGACCCCGGTCGGACCGCTCAGGCGGAGGCGGCGAATGGCCAGATTGCGATCGCGCTGGTTCTTGTCCGGATTGTCTGGATCGTAGAAATCATTGTTGAACGAAACACCCAGCTGGTGCTCACCGGCGGAAAGCTCAACAGTCAACGGATGTTTGGAGGGGCGGCGACGCACTGCCGTGACCTCGAATTCTTCCAATTGTTTGCCGTTGACGATCAAGCCCATTCGACAAGCTTCGTCACCGGCTTGCTGCCCCCAGGCAATCACTTCCAATTCGTACTTGCCTGGTCGCGGGACCGTCACCTTGGTGGTCAATTCGCCCCCCGCAGCGAGCACCTGGTCCTGTTCTGCCGGAAAAACATTTTCGCCGCCGGTCAGGTCAATTCCATTCCAAGAGGCCTCGGTGCGATAAGTTGCCGGATCGACAATCGCTCGGGCTGCGATCTCTTCTGCAGCGGCTAGATACTTTTCCATCAGCAGCGGCGAGACACTGAGCAATTCGGCAAGATTGTCAAATCCGTGTCCAACTTCATCGGCCGGAAATTGCTCTGCCGTCGCGTAGGTGACTCCGGTCAGATCCTCGACCGAGCGACGGTATTCGTCGCGCGTCAACCGCCTCACCGCCGGCGAGCGCCGCGGCGGAGTCACTTCGCAAGCGACCTCATAGAGTACCTCGCCCAGCCAATCCCCCAAGACTTTCTGCTCCTGCTGTGTGAGGACAGCATGGTCTGGGGGGGGCATTTCACCTGCTTCCACCCGTTGCCAAAGTCGCCGCCATTTTTCCGCCGACTTGACGACATTGCTGACGCGAAAAGGCTTGGTCAGATCCAGTTGGCCGTCCGCTTCAGATCCAGAATGACAGGCAGTGCAATGTTCTTCCAGCCAGCCGCGGATGGACTGGTCCAAGCTGGAGTCGAGTGCTGTGACCTTGGCTTTGAGATCAGCTGGTGATGGAGACACTGACTCTTGGGCGGCGACGGAGCTGGCTAGAACGCCAACGATCGCCCAGCCCGCGACCAAGCAACAACCAAGCACGCGCCCGGCGAGCACGGGCCAGCGGGACAAGTCTACCCGGCCGGCCGACACCCATTCCGGCAGGCACATGGAAAGCGCGAATTGGCTCAATCCAATTTCGGAGTGGCAACCCATGACAAGCCTGCGCTAGGGAGAGTGAGTGAGAGGAGGAGGGCGACCGCCGATTTGACGAGGAAGATCGACCGTCCCCTTATTCTAGCTCTTTTTCTTGCTCTTTTTCGGTTTCTCAGCCATTTCACCCGGTGGTGTCGTTGACTGCGGCTCAAAAGCTTCCCCACTGGCGACTTGGGTCATTCGCTGTGGTGCGGAGAGCGTTTTCTGCCAAAACTCGTGGGCCCGTTGGACTGCTACCGCCAGGACGGAGCCCGCCGGATAGCGGCCCGTGGTGGATTGCCCGGCCGGAATGCCGGTAAACAGTTCGAGGGCTTCGTGAATCGTATCGACAGCGTAAATGTGAAATCGTCCGGCACGGCAGGCCGCAACGACATCGGCCCGCAGCATCAAGTCGCCCGCGTTCGCCCGCGGAATCACGACCCCTTGTTCCCCATTCAAACCAAAGTGATGGCAGATGTCGAAGAAGCCTTCGATCTTTTCATTCACTCCGCCGATTGCCTGAATATGCCCAAGCTGATCGATCGCTCCAGTCATGGCCAGGCTTTGGGAGATCGGAATCCCGGTCAGGGCACTCAACAGGCAAACTGTTTCCGCACCGCTGGCGGAATCGCCGTCAATGCCACCATAGCTTTGCTCGAACGCGAGCGAAGCGCTGAATGAGAGGGGATGATCCGTACTGAGCAAATGCCGCAGGAGCCCCCCCAAAATGTGAAAGCCCTTGCTGTGGATTGCTCCGCTCATTCGCGCTCGGCCTTCGATGTTAATCAGCCCGGCCGTCCCCGGGCCAATCGTGGCGGTGATCCGCGCAGGAAATCCGTAGGTCAACGGTCCCGAGTGAATCACGGCGAGTCCATTGATTTGTCCCACCTCACTCCCACTGGTGGCCACCCGGATTGTGCCTGAGGTGACGTAATCCTGAAAACGCCGCGAGGGAAGATTGGCTCGCTGTTTGGTGCGGCGAATGACTTGCCAGACATGATTGTCGCGAACATGCGGAGCATTGTCCTTGCTCGCCAAAAAGGCGGCTTCGCGGGCAATGTCGCTGATCCGTCCAAACTTGGCGGTCAGTCGTCCTTCCCGAGCGACTACCCGGGCACCATGCTCGGCCAAGGCTGCAACTCCTGAACGATGGAAGGGCAAAAGCCCTTCTTCCTTGGCGAGTCGGGAGAGGACAATCGCGTACTGCTGCAAGCCACTGGAGTCGCGCGGGATCTCATCATCGAAGTCCGCCAACACCTTGAACAATTCCTGGAAGTCAGGATCGATCGCGTCCAATTGGTAATAAGTATCGACATCGCCGACAAGAATCACGCGAACCTCAACATCGATCGGCTCCGGTTGGACAACCACATAAGGTCGCATGAAGCCCATTTCCGGCGGAACGATTTCCAGTCGCCGAGTGCGGAGGGTACGCATCAAGGCGCGATAGGCTCCGGGCTCGCTGAGTAAATCCTCCACATCGACGACCAAGTAGCCCGCATCGGCCTGCAGGAGCGCTCCGGCCCGAATTCCCCGAAAGTCTGAAACGGCTTGTTCGCCCGAGAACGTCAGGTCAACCGTGCCGAGGAGGTTGATGACATTGGGAACGACTTCTTCCACGACTGGCGAGAACTCATTTTCGGCATGAGTCAGGACGATATTAACGCCATACAGGGCGTCGAGGTCGGCTGGTTCCTCATCCTCCTCGCCGTCGAGTTGGTTTTCGACCACATCCTGGACGGCCTCGTCGATGAACGTCTTGACTGCCGGTTGGTTGAACCGCATCAAGATCGAGCCGGTGATGGCTCCCAGCAAAGCCCGGGCGGCCATTTGTTTGAGCGAATCAATTTCCCGCTTGCCCTCCCGGTAGACTTGGCCAATCTCGCGACTGACTCGTTCGACGTCTTTTTGAAAATTGGGCAATTGCCGCTCGTAGTTTTCCAGCAGCTCACCCGATATCTTCCCTTGGGCAATCAGCGTTTTTAACTGGTCAGGCGGAACGGGTTCTCCATCCACCAAAGGGAAAATTACGGTGGGGCCTTGAGGAATCGAGACCAGTGCCAAGCCGGCATTCGCCAGTCGCGTTTCGAGCGGATCGGAAAGATGCCGCGCCAGACTATGGACGCGTTCTTTGGCCGCCTCCCGCTGGGACAGCAGGGGCTCCGAATCGAGCAGCTTGCGAAGTTCCTTGCGGACGAATTCGGCAAATTCCGACATTGCCTTGCGAAATTCATTGGCGGTACCCGGTGGAAGCGTAATGAGCCGGGGCCGGTCTGGCTTGAGAAAATTGTTGACGAAACAGCGATCACGCTTCTTTTTCGTCTTCATTTGGAGTTGCCGCAGCAGTTGCCGAACCATCGTGATTCGACCAGTGCCGCGCGGTCCGCGGACATAAACATTTTGCCCGTGCGCCAAACACTCGATCCCAAACAGCAAGGCATCCCGTGCGGTTTCCTGGCCTACCAGAGAGTCCGTGATTTCCAATTCAGCCGTCGTCTCAAACGAAAACAGGTTCGGATCACATTGCCAGCGCAATTGGGTGCAGTCGAGACGTGATTTGGGCGCAGAGGACATGCGGTACTCCGGAAACAGTTCGGTTTGGACAGCTTGATGGAGAACTTCGCGGAGAAGAGCGGGCGGGGAACTGCAATTGGCAGTGGCACCAGCTCTCCGAATCACCAGATGGCTTCGCGACCCTACATCGCCAAGCGTCGATTGTAGACCAGCCACTCCACCAGCAAAACGGCCAGTGCAAGGACGACCAGCCAGCGCCAGAATTCCGTCCTCGCTGGCTCAAGGGTCCTCTGGCCGGTTACTTCCTCGTGTCCAATCTCCAGTTTTTCCCGCACGGTCAAGTCGCTCTCGCGCGAGTCAAGCAGGTTCACCGCGAACGGCAATTCCAGCTCAACTGCACCTGCAGCGCGGACATCATACCAGCCAGTTTGCTCGGTTCCGCTGAAACTGAAGCTCTGGTCAGAACCTCGTTGCGAGGTTTCGTTCTGTGCGGTTGGGGTGGTGACTTTCAACTGCTCGACAGTGGGTGGAGCGCGGAGTCGGACCAAGCTGCCCGGAGCCGAGACCTCGGTCGTAAAGTAACGAGCTCCACCGGAAAGATAGCTGACTACATTCTGAATAAATAAGGGAAAGCTCAGCTGGCTCGGCCAGTTGGTGTTGATGGAGAATTCTCCGCCCTCTTGCAACTCGGCTAGCGGAAACGAGATCACCAAATCCTGGTAACTGGCGCGCGGGGCAAGCACTATCAGTGGTCCATCGGTCGACTCCAGCAGGACTGTTGCACCGGGCGGCGGTTCTTGCGGCGCTGATTCCACGATGGAGATTTTGAGCAATTGCAAGGAATTCATCAGGGGATGACCCTGTTCGAAGTTGGCAACCACGGTCGGGAACTTCCGCTCGCCGAACTTCCAGGCTTCGCCCGGTGGCGAGCGTCCCCAAAAAACCGTATTGCACTCGGGTAGTTTCGGCGGGGCGCAATCGTCGTAAATGATCAGATCGTAATTTCCCAAGGCGGCGTCTGTCTCGTACTGCGGCGAATCGAGGAAGCTGCGAGTCTCGAAGCGAACTTCAGCCTGGCGGATGATCGCTTCGGTTTGCAGGGCGACCTTCAGATAATCATTGCCTGGGCCAATTACTAACAGCTTCGCGGGGCGAGGCGGATTGAGAATTCCAAACACGACGTTGTCCTGCTGGAATGCGTCTAGCTCTTCGATTTGTAGCTTCAACCGCTGCGGCGTGCGAATCGAACTGGCCAACGCAGTCAGGTCAAAGCTCACTCCCTGAGCTTGGCCAGGCTTGAGCCGGATTTCCGCCTGGGCATCAAAGAGCTGTTCTTCCACATAAAGATTGACATTGACGGTCCGTTCCGCATCCAGCGAGTTTCGCAATTGGGCAAAGAGTTGCATCTGCTGTTCCGCTCCGGACTCATCGCTGAGGGCAAAAGCCGTGAAGCCGACGTTTTGCGGTGCCTCCAGTCCACCAATGGGGAAATACTCCGGAGTCAAATTCCCGAGCGAAAAATCCGGTATCGCTTTGACACCGCCATCGGAATAAACGAGCAGCTTGGCCGGTAGTGAATCAGCAACCTGGATGTCGGTCTCCTCGGTTGAGGTGCGTCCGGGATTGGCCAATCCACTGGCTGCCGTCAGCGCTTCGGTCAGATCGGTGCTCCGTTGGGTTTGCTCGACCGCCTCGACTTTCTGCTTCAAGAGGGACTTGTTCTGCGTGTAGGATTGGGCAACCTGGGCCCGGTTGGAAAACGTGATCAGCATTGCCGCATCTCCCGGCTTCATGCGATCAATCGTCTGGATGATGCGGCGCTTGGCCTCATCCAGGCGAGTGCCTTTTGTCACGTCGGTTGCCGACATGCTGGCAGAATGATCGAGCAAAAAGATAAAACGCTCGCCAGCAAGTTCGGTTCCCTGACATCCCGGGCGAAGGACCGCAAGGCTGAGTACTGCGAGCAAGAGCAATTGAAGATACAGCAACAAGCTCTGCCGCAGTCGCTGCCACAAACTGTTGACATGCAAATCCTCCAGCGTCCTGGTCCAGAGGTAAGTGCTCGGTACTGCCAGCGGCCGCCGACGAAGTTTGAGGAAATACAAGGCCACCAGCAGAGCCGGCAGAACCCCGAGCACAATCCACTCCAGCAGTCCGAGCGTATTGAGCAAACTCATCGCACCAATCCCCTCTGGCGGAGATAACGCGAAATCAGTCGGTCAACTGGCCGGTCGGTGCTCGTCATCATGTAGCTGATGCCACGGCGGGCACTGAACTCGCGAGCCGTCTCGATGAAACTAGCCAGCGTGCGGCGGTATTTGTCGAGGAGCCGTGGACTGATACTGATTTCCGCGAAGTCCTGGTCCTCCACATCCACCAGCTTCAGGTCACCTTTCAGGTCGGGGTCAATTTCCGCCTGACTGAGGACCTGAATCACATAGATGTCGAGGTCCTGAGCAACGAGTGCCCGGAGAGCCGCCTCGTATCCGTTTTTATCCATCAAGTCGGTGATCAGAACCACGATGCCTTTGCCTGCATTGCGGAGGCAAAACGATTTGACTGCCTCGGTCAAATTAGTCGTGCCACTGCAAGGCAGTTGTTCGAGGTAATTCAGCATCCGCCAGAGGCTGCTGCGGCCGCGCAGGACCGGCGCGGCTCGAGCGATCGGCAATCCTAGCGGCTCGATCTTCACCCGGTCGCTGCGGCACAAGCCGATGTAGCCGAGGGCGGCGGCGAGCTGCTTGGCATAGAAAAACTTGCTGGGTTCCCCGAAGTCCATGCTCGGGCTGCAATCGACCAGGGCGTAAAAGTGCAAATCTTCTTCTTCAAGGAACAACTTGAGGAAGAGTTTGTCCAATCGCGCGTAGAGGTTCCAATCGATGAACCGGAGGTCGTCCCCTGGTACATAATTTCGGAAGTCTGCGAACTCGACCGATTGCCCTTTGCGTTTGCTTCGCCGCTCACCCTTCATTCGGCCGCGGAAGATCTTCCGGCTGACGAGTTCCATGCGCTCCAGCTGCGTGAGCAACTGAGGTGGCAGGAGTGTCGAAGGGACCGGCGGGGTTTTCATGGGCGACGAAGGGGGCAGGTCGAGCAGGCGGCGGAGCTGATTCGGAGAGTTTGAGCGACGTCAGGTAGGAGGCTGTGGGAGGTGGCTCAAGAGTCGGACTTCTGTGGAGTCTTGTCGAGGATTTCCCGCAAGATCTGATCGTTGGAAATGCCCTCAGCAAGGGCTTCAAAGTTGGGAATCACGCGGTGGCGCAGCGCTGGAAGGAAAGTCTTGCGGACATCTTCAAAGCTGACATTGAATCGCCCCTCGAGCAAGGCCCGCACTTTCGCCGCCAAGGCAATCGTCTGGGCTCCGCGCGGGCTGCTGCCCCAGCGGAGATAGCGATTCGTGATTTCAGCCGCGGCGGGGCCCTCGGGGTGAGTTGCGAGGATCAGCCGCACAATGTAGTCACGCAAATGGTCAGCTAAAATGACTTGGCGAATCAGTCGCTGCCACTTCAGAATCTCCGCACCGTCCATCACCCGATTCGGTTCGATCGTGATCCCTTTGGTTGTCCGGTCGATGATCGTGGCAAGCTCGTCGCGTCCTGAGTAGTCGACAATCAGTTTGAACAGGAAGCGATCGAGCTGAGCTTCCGGTAACGGGTAGGTCCCCTCCTGTTCAATCGGATTCTGAGTCGCAAGTACGAAAAACGGTTTCTTCAATTCGTAACGTTTGCCGGCGACCGTGACCGTTCCCTCCTGCATGGTCTCCAGCATCGCCGATTGGGTCTTGGGAGTGGCCCGATTGATTTCGTCAGCCAGGCAGATTTGGGTAAAGATGGGACCTTGTTGAAACTCGAATACTCTCTTCCCATCCGGATTTTCAACCACCATGTTCGTGCCGAGGATGTCGGCTGGCATCAGGTCTGGAGTGAACTGAATGCGGGAGAAGTCGAGGTCGAGAACTTGGGCGAGCGTCCGGACGAGTAGTGTCTTTCCCAACCCCGGGGCGCCTTCGAGCAGACAATGCCCACCAATCATCAAACTGGTCAATACGCCGTGCACAATTTCGTCGTGTCCAACAATTACTTTCCCGATTTCTGATTTGACGTCCTGGTACCGTTGGCGAAAGGTTTCCGCATCGCGTTGCAAAGAGTTGTCGACGGACATGTGAAAGTGGGGAGCTGGAGTGGGGAAGAGTTGGAATTGATCGGCAGCTATGGCCATTGAATCCTTGATTGTGGCAGGTTGCCGAGTGACTGGCCAGCTTCGAGACAGAAAAAACCACGCAGCGAGAGCGAAGCAGCGCGGGACGTGTCGCGCTCGAGCCAGCCGGCTATAATCCGGCAACGCGGCAAGGCTTGGTTGTTCTGCCTTGTTGTTGCGTTCGCGCCTGCCAGACTTTCGCCGCGAAGTTATCCCGACTGAGGAGTGTCCTGATGCGACGATGCCCGATTTTCCTGAGTTCGACGTTCCTCTTCCTTCTTCTGGCGACGAACTCGGCTTGGGGCCAGGCTCCGCTCACTGCGGCCGGGCAACTTGATCTCGCCGCCCTCAAAGCAGCCGGGTTCGAGCCGTTGTTCAATGGGAACGACTTGCAGGGCTGGAGTTCGTTGAACGGCAACGGTCAGTTCAAGGTCGAGGCTGGCACGATTGTGGGCTTTGGCGAGAACATCAACGCCAATACCTTTCTCTGTACCCAAGAAACCTTCAAGGATTTCGAGTTGGCATTCGAGTTCCGTTTTCTGGATCGCGCCGGAAATTCGGGGTTGATGTTTCGAGCCAATCAACGTCCAGACAAGGATGGCAAACCGGACCCGAACGGCCGCGTGTTTGGATATCAGTGCGAGCACGATCAAAATCATTCCCGCAGCTGGACTGCAGGATTGTATGATGAAGCCCGCCGCGGATGGCTCTTTCCCCGACAGGGCGACAAGGATGCCGAGCAGAAGTTCACGGCGCAGGGACAGCAATTGTACCGCTGGGACGATTGGAATGTCATCACCGTGCGCTGCGAGGGGAATCACATCGAGTCATGGCTGAACGGAGAACGCCGAGTCGACTTTGTCGATCAGGACGAGAAAGACGCGACTTATCGGGGCTTCATTGGTTTGCAGGTACACAACGGTCCGAGTTGCCGCGTCGCTTGGCGGAATATCTACCTTAAAGTGCTGCACGAGGAATAAGCAGCCGCCAGGGCGTGAAACGAGAGGCTTGACCGCCTGGGCCCAATTCCTGCGGCAAATGGCTGACTAGAATTTCACCTCAGGCTCGCTTTGCGGCAGCGCCAGAATCGGCAGCTGAGTCAATCTCGCGCTGCCTCATCGTCGTCCTGCTGGCTCGATTCGCCCCTCGGGGGGCGAAGTCGAACCAGATGGTTTTTCCAGCAACAGCAGATAAGGCCGGTGATGGCCCGTCCTTTGGCTCGGCTTGATAGTTCAAACCGCGCCTGCGTGCCAAACGTTTCCGGGAACGCTCGATTCTTTCAATCCGCCCTGAATCGACTCAGGCGAGCGACTTCTGAATCACGGTTCCGTCTTTGGTCGTGCGGACTTCGAATCCGGCATCCTGAATCCGCTTGCGCAGTTCATCGGCGAGCGAAAAGTTCTTTGCCGCTCTGGCGGCGTCGAGTTCACGGCACCAGCCTTGCGCTTGTTCCAGGCGAGGGTCCACGGCAGCCGGCATTCCGGCGGCAGCTGCGATTCCTTCATTGATCGGGGCAACGCTGAGTACGGAATTAACCTTTTTCCAAACACCGAGCGCCAGGTGCGGGTCGGGATGGGAACCACCCGCCCAAGGAATGACCACGGCCAGGGCGCCGGCAATGTTCAGGTCATCGGCCAAGGCGGCCATGAACTGCTCGAGAATAGGATGGCTGAGATCGACGTCGGCAGCTTGACCGCCGGTCTTTTCATCCAATTGCTGCCGCAATTCCATGAATCGTCGGACCGTGGTAGCCGAGTCAGCCAGGCCCTTTTCGGTAAAGTTCATGTTGGTGCGATAGTGGGCCTTGATCAGCTCCAGGCGCAAAACCTCAGGCTGGACTTCACGACCTTGGACACCGCCAACCTTTTTGCCTTCGAAGATATCCCGAGCGGTAAAGAAGTTGCCCCGTGATTTGGACATCTTCTCGCCTTCGACGAACAGGAAGCGAGCGTGAATCCAAAATCGGGCAAAGGTGTCTTGACCAGATGCTCCGCAGGACTGGGCAATCTCGCACTCGTGGTGTGGAAAAATCAAATCCTCACCGCCGGTGTGGATGTCGATCAGGTCATGGCCGAGCAGCTCGCGGGCCATCACGGAGCATTCAATATGCCAACCTGGATAGCCAACACCCCAAGGGCTGTCCCATTTCATGATGTGATGCGAATCCGGCTTCCAGAGCATGAAGTCAGCCGGGTGGCGTTTCCGCGATTGGTTCTCATCGGAAACTCGCCCCCCTGCCCCGCTTTGCAGGTGCTCGAGAGTGTTACCGCTGAGTTTGCCGTACGCCGGAAAACTCTCGACGCTGAAATAGACCACACCGTCTTCGGCGACATAGGCGTGACCGCGATCGATCAATTTTTTGATCATCGCCAGCATTCCCGAGACATGCTGCGTCGCCCGCGGCATCTTCTGGGGATACTCAAACGCGACCTTGTAGCCAAGTTTACGGGCATCGGCGAGGAAGGCCTGGGTATAGTATTCCGCAATCTGGTACGGGTCGTCCGGATTCTCAACGGCCCCCTCGGAGACTCGCCCGGATTTCTTGTTTTCCTTCATTCGGGCTGCGGCCTGCGTCATGCGATCTTCTTCGCCGTCGGTCATGTGTCCCACATCAGTGATGTTCATCACCTGATTGACTTCATAACCGGCCAACTCCAGGAACCGACGGAGCACGTCACCGAAGAGAAACGTGCGGAAATTCCCGATGTGCGCAAAGTCGTAGACTGTCGGGCCGCAGCTGTACATCCGGACCTTGCCCGGTTCCAGCGATTCAAACTTCTCAAGACGATTGGTCAGCGAATTATAAAATTGAATGTTCATTCGAATCTGCTGCTGGTTGGTTGGCGAGAAAGCGACGCTGAATGGAGGAGGCGAGCCCGGAAATGGTTCGGTACCCCCCAAACGTCAGGAGTTGGCCACGGGGCTTGGCGGTCGCCGAATGGGTCGCAATTTAGCCGGGAACAAGGCGACGAGGCAAGGTGATTTGCCGACCGCCATAACCGGCCGCTGCCGCTTTACTCTGCCAGTCGGGATCAACGCGGCAGGCGAGTCAGTTCCCAGATTTGATAAAGCCAAGGATGGACCCACGGGTTCGCGGCCGAAAAACCTGCGCTGAGGATGCTTGCTCCCAGCAAGGTAAAACAGATTACCCTTCCAGTACGGGTACGGGCCAGCGACTGAACGACTGGTACCAAAGCGACCAGCCAAATTGGTATCAGCCAGAAGGTCCAGCGAAGTCCACTGGTTTGGCCACCGTAATTGCGGTCGTGTTCGGGGCGGGTCACATAAAAAGCAAAGACCACAATTGATAGCACCAAGCCGATCGCCCCGAGCCAGCGGAGGCGATAAATCTTTACGAACAGCAAGCCCGCCAAACCTGCGGCGCTCAGAATCCAGAGCGGCGTCAGCGAGAAAATGCCGTGATGGCCGAACAGCATGTGGAAGGCATAAACCACTTGCGAACGCTGGCCGAAATCAACTTCCGAACGACGGGCATTCGCTGTCGACCAGTAACTCCCGGGATAGTCGTACCAGTTATTCCAGCGGCGAATTTCGTACAGGCTTTCGGCCGGTCGCAGGATAACAAACTGGCTGGGGCCAAGCTCGTCACGAACAACCCACCGGCCTTCAATAGTTTCGGCTTGACCCATCCAGGTACCAACCTCAACTCGGGGAAGCTTCATCCCATTCCACAGGCTGGCCATTTCCGAATTTTTGATCGCCGCCTCAAACGATTCGGGAAGTTCGCCCGCATCGAGGGCGGCTGCGTGATCGCCGCTGACTTGGGTCACGATTGGACCGTCGCTGCGGTGCGAATATGCGACCTCCCATGTGCCGTGCGCGAGAAAACCGGTCACGGCAAACGCTCCCGCTACCAAGGCAAAGCCGGGGACATAGCCCAGGATGGTTCCACCGACGGAACGCGTGAGACAAACCAACCCGCCCAAGCCCACCAGCGACAAAGCCGGCAGGTCACAGGCGGCAGCGAATCCGGTGGCCAGCCCCGCCAGCAGGTACGACGTCCAGCCCGCCGGGCCCTCTGGCCGAAATCCGGGCCGCACATTTCGATTGAGGATCCGATCGAAACAATAAATCGCCAGCATGGTGGCGACTGCTGCCGGCAGATGATTGTTAAACGTCACCAGAAAAGTCGTCAGGAATGTCCCGAAGCCAGCCGCAGCCACGACGAAATAGCGCGTCCAATCGGCAACGAACAGCCGCTCCAGAAGGGCTGCCAACAACCAAAGCATCAAACCGAATGGCAAAACATTTTCGATCAGCAGAAGAGTCCGCACGACCTCCAAGGGTTGGCGATCGATCTGCCAGCCGGTCAACTGCTGCAGCAACCAGTACTTACCCGCCATCAGAGTTGAAAGCAAAGGCGGCTTGCTGCTGTAAAAATGCAGTTGGCCGTCGGCGCCAACATGTTGCACCTTGTCGATCGTATCCCAATGAATCGGCGATTGGCGGTCGATAACCCGATCGATTTCGTAGGTTCCGAAATCGACCAGTGAATGAACCGTGCACCAGCGACTCCGATCGTTCGCACTGAAAAAGGGCGAATCCCCTCGCGTGTCCGGATTGCGAATCGTCAGGACCCGCCCCCCGGCCACCGTCATCGCCACCACGATCAGAATCCAGTAGATCGACCAGTGCTTCCGGGCACAGAGCGCCCCGGTTTCTACGGCACAATAATGTTCATCAGCAGTTCGGCTCATCAGAAAGCCCCGGGGCAGCGAAATAATTAACCCGCACCCCATTGTAGCTGGAGTTCGCAAGTTGAGTTGTCCGCGAATCGAAAGCGTAAGGCGGAAAGCGGGGTGGTTATCAGCTGTGCGGATCAGCCGGGGGCGGCTGATTGCCGCTTGCTACTGTCCAAGTGCGGAGGCTTTGCCCGCTGAGCCAACGTTGACCATGGCTCCGATCTCGTACAGATCGCGATCGGCTGCAGCGGCGGCGAGGAGTTGTTGGCCGAACAGCGTGACGCGGAATAAATCGGCCAGTCCCTCCGGCAAGCGCCGCCAACCGTACTTGGAACGCCCGAACTCTCGCCGGCGATGCTGGACCGCGACTTCACCCACGCGATAACCAAGTTGCCGGGCAAAAACAGTCAAGAAACGATGCATGCCGCCCCGCAGTGGAATGCGGTCGCTGACTTCCCGCCGCATCGCTTTCAACCCGCAATTATGATCGTGCAGCCGCAGGCCGCTGGTGAGATTGACCAGTCGATTGAACCCGCGGGAAGCGAGCCGCTTGCCGAGCGAATCCTGCCGCGATTGTTTCCAGCCAGTGGCCAAATCCAGCCCACCCTGCAAGGCCGCCAACAGTTTCGGGATCTCGGCGGGGACATCCTGCAAATCGGCATCAATCATCACCACCAACGGAAATTGAGCAGTCCGAAAGCCTGCGGTCAGTGCCGGTGACTTGCCGAAATTCCTCGTGAACCGCAAGCCTTTGGCCTCGGGTGAAGACGCTGCCAACTGGGAGATCAGGTCCCAGCTGTTATCGCTCGACCCATCATCGACGAAAATCGCTTCCCAGGTCCAGGCTTCTTCCGCCGCCACGGTTCGCAGCTCCTCCCACAGCCGTCGCAGGCTCGGGGCTTCGTTGCATAAGGGAATGACGATCGAGACGGCGGTCATGCTGGTGAGCAAGGGTTGAAAGGCGCGGTGGCGGTTTCGTCTGCCAGTGTTGCCTTCCCGAAGTCGGAGCGATGAGTTGCGGGATGCAAGGCCAGCCGATTGGGCTCCGAGTGTACACCAATTTCCTGCCGTCTGCCTTAACGCTGGGCTGCCGCGCTTGGGCTGGAGTCGGTTGGGGGCGGCGCCGGGCGGTTGGTGATTCGGCTTGAAAGTCCGTGACAGAGACCCGCGAGCAGCAATTCTACGGCGACACAGACCAGCCGCATCAGGACGGCGGCAATGAGCGCTCCAGCCGTCGTCAGCGTCCCGCTTAGCAGCGGGAGCATCACCAACTCGCGCACACCCAGTCCGCCTGGAAGCATGGAGATAAAACCTCCGACTGTGGCGAGGCAAATCGTGGTCAAGGCGAGTCCGTACAACTCCCAGTCGAGCGGCTCCGCGGACACGGCACCCAACACAGCGAACATGGCACCGCCGTACCAGAGCCAGCCGAGCAGTGACCAACTCCAGGCGCGGCCATAGGTCGACCAGTCAAGCCTGAACTTTTGTTGCTCCCAGTTTTGTGCGCGTTTTAATCGAGCTGCAATCTGGATTGCCTGTGAGAACACTGGCGGGAGCGTCGCCAGGCCAAAACAAAGCATCACGCCGAAAGCACCCCAATAGAGTTGCGGCGAAATACCCGGCCGGAAAAGCAAGCCTACGCAGCCGAGCTGCGCGCCCACCAAAACCCACATCAAGGTTTCCACAAATGTACTGGCAATGACCGGCCCCAACGTTGAACCCGATGAAACGGCCGAAGACCGAGCGTCTGCTGGCTGTGGGCTGCGCAGTAATCCACACCGAACTACCAGCACCATTGCTTTGCCCGGAACGTATTTGGCGAGTTGACTTGCCGCGAAGGCTCGGGCAGCAGCGTAAAATGGGACGGATACCTGCATTGAGCGAAGTACCAGATGCCACATGCGGGAGGCGCAGGTCAGGGCCAAGCCGTAGCAGATGCCCGCGATGAAAAGCTCCAGCCAGCCTAAATGTCCCCAATCGAAAGGCGTCGCCTGTAATTCTCGGGTTGCTTTCCACACCGTCCAGGAGAATGCCCCGAGCACCGCGGTCACGATTCCCCAGCGGATCAGGCGAATCCCGTTTCGCCGGGCAAGCACCGGAGGCAAAGCTGGCTCGGGGGGCGATTTCATGCGGAAAACAGAAGGGATGGTTTGAAAAGGCAACCTGCGCTGGCCGTGCCCGCAAGCAAATCAGAGGCTCAACTCTAGCAAGCTCCGTGCATGGCCTCCAGTTCAGCCCGACTGGATCGGGGGTTTTTCCGGCAGATCGCTCTTTACCCAAAACTCCAAAAAGCGGTAGCATGCCACATATTCGCCAGCTTTCGGGCTGTTCAGGTCGGCTCGGCCGGTTTGAAAGCAGCTTTCTCGGAACGATTTCCGGTGAAGCGGGGCGGGATTTTGCGAACGTGGAGTCATCATGCTTCGAACCATCGCTCTCCTGATCGTGGGGCTGCTGGTCCAGCCACTTGCGGCTCAGCAGGACGCTGCCAACCCCTTTAAAATAGTGCTGGGCAATAGCACCATCACGGCCCTGAAGAACAATCCCAAGGGTTTGGTTTGGCCGTTTGATACGCTGGGGCTTAACTCTCACGATGGCGTGACGGTTTATTACGATCCTTCAGAGAGTCTGGTCACGACTTGGAAGGCCAACGATGGCACCATGCAGAATTTGTTTTCGCTGGATGTGACCGACGAGATTCTCAATCAAATTGAGAATGACTACGGCCTGCCGGCACTGATTAGCCCCAGCGATCGCGAGCGAATACGCGGCGTTCTGCTGCGCTATGTTCCGCCCGCCGGCGGTAGCTTGCCGCCAACAGCCGCAGTCGGTCCCGTTGGTTTTGGTGGGACCGGAAACGTAGCGACTCCGCCGGTAACAAATGGCGGCAGTTCGGTGTTGGATAACAATCGAGTCACCAGCAACGTGAATTCCGGAACCCAACCATTTCGGCCGCTGGGTGGAAATGGTGGTGCGTTGACGAGCGGTTCGCCCGGTTCGGGCGGTGATTTTTATCAGAACCGCCCAGCTCCATTGCAGCCTCAGGCCAATGACTTCGGTGCCTCGCGTCCGAATTTTGGCGGTGGCATGGCTTCGCCTGTAACTGCGGCCCAGGGCGGAGGTGTTGCTCCGCCGATGTTGAATCAGAATTTGGCGAGTCAGTCCAATGGGGATCGGTTCGCTTCGAGTCAGCCGCTGTTGCCGCCGCCGGTTTACAATTCCAATGCAGGTGGAGTTGGCGCGGGAGCGGCGGCGAATTGGCAGACGACGGCACAGCAGGAGCCTATGTTGCCCAATCGTCGGCCGGGAGGCTCGCAGTTTCCCCAGGTGAGCTACAACAATCATCCCGATAACCAAGCCGGCGGGTTTGCGAATCTTCCTACCCCGCCAGCTGCCGGCAATATGCAGTCGCAGTTTGGTGGTGCTGCCGGGCACGTGGCAGAGGGCATGACCGGTTCGGGCGGTGCGTCCGGCAACTGGCAAGTTGAACGTCAGGTCTTGGTTGCAGATTTGGCTGAGTCAAAACAGCGTTCCGTGTTTCTGCTTTTCATGTTGTTTTTGCTGACCGGATTGTGCCTTTATCTTTCTTGGCTCGCCCGCGGTTTCTATTTTCGCTATGCGGAGTTGGCTGACGAGTTGCGCGAGACGTTTTCAGCGACAAGTTGAGGGTGGCATCGTTCGGAGTTCGAGATTCAGATGTCTCGCTTTTGAGTTGAGCTGAAATTTTTTGGAAGATCGTGGGGTTGAATTCGCGGAAATCGGTATTTACTTGAAACCGGAGCCTCGGCAGAATACCGAGCCCGGACTTTAAGTTGGGGCTGAAGGCTCATGGAATGGAGTTTCATTGAGGTTTCGGCTCAACGTCGGGTGCACGCTTGTAAGGGTTCTGGTCGACAGTCGGCCGGCGACCTGTTGCAAGTCGGAAGTTGAAAGAAATAAAGCGAGTCAAGGCAAGGAGTGCTGAGATGACCCTGTGGCAACGGAATGCCTCTGTACGACGGAGCGATCGCTCCTGGAATTCTCCTGTTCGCGGATTGTTGGTCCGCGTCTTCGCGGCTGCTGCCGTCTGCGTTCTGAGCGGGGGTTTCGCCGGTTCGGCGACTGCCCAGACTTCGGTCGCACTGCTCGACTTGGCAGTGGTCTTTGAGAATCATCCTGCGTTCAAGTCGCGTTTGACCCAGCTCAAGCAGGATGCTGATGGGTTACAGGCCTCTGTGCTCCAGCAGCGACAGGCTTTGGTCAAGGAGCAGGAGAATCTGCGGCTGCTCTTTCAGCCTGGCTCCAAGGAGTTCAAGGAAAAGGAAAAGGAGTTGGCGGTCAAGGCTACGCAGTTGGAGGTTGACTCCAATGACCGCATGCGCGAGTTGATGATTCAGGAAGCTCAGTTGCATTACTCCGTATACTCGGAAGTCAACAAGCTCGTCGACGAGTATTGCACGCAATTTGATATTCGCCTGGTCTTGCGATTCAATAGCGCTGCCGTCCAGCCGGAGAAGCCGGAAAGCGTGATGCAGCAGGTGAACGGCGCAGTGGTCTATTACAACCCGGCGAAGGATATTACCGCGGCGATTGTGCAGCGGGTCTCGCAGGTTCGCGGAGCGACAGCCAATCCCGGATTGCAACCGAGGTAAGTTGTCGACTGAGGCAGGTTTGATGTCGTTCTGTTGGTTGCGCGAACTATTGGTGTAGTGGAAAAGGATTTCCCTTGTTAGTCGAACGTCAGCAAAACACGATTGCCCGGCCCGCCAAGGTTTCCGGGTTTGGTTACTGGAGCGGGTTGGATGTGTCGGTTGAGTTTCGCCCGGCACCGGCAGGTCATGGCGTCGTCTTTGTGCGACGGGATTTGCCCGGCATGCCGACGATTCCGGCAAAGATTGACTACCGGGTAGATGGCCCGCGGCGCACAACGCTGACCTGTCGGAGTGCCTCGGTCGAAATGGTCGAGCATTTGCTCGCCGCACTTGCCGGAATGCAGATCGACAATTGCCAAGTCTGGGTCGACCGGGCGGAAATGCCCGGTTTCGACGGTTCGGCCAAGCCATTTGTCGATGCCCTTGCAGTCGCCGGGGTGCAACACCTCCCGGCCAGGCGGAATTGCCTGGTGGTCTCGGGCACCGTCAAGGTTGGAGATGAGCAATCCTGGATTTCGATTTCGCCCACGAGTCGGGGGAAATGCGAAATTCATTATGAACTTGATTATCCGAATGATCCTGCAATCGGGCACCAAACGCACTCAGCAGTGTTGGGCGAACATGACTTCGCCAATGGGGTTGCGCCGGCACGGACATTCATTACTCAGCAGGAAGCCGAGGCACTGCGCAAGCAGGGACTGGGCCGCCGGGTAAGTTTCAGCGACTTGTTGGTGTTCGACCAGCAAGGCGCGATTCAAAACAAGCTTCACTTCGAGAATGAGTGCGCACGGCATAAGTTGCTCGACGTGATTGGCGACGTCTCGCTCGTAGGATGTGATCTGGTTGGCCGGATTGAGGCTTACCGCAGTGGTCACCGTCTGAACGCCGAGTTGGTTCGCCAGTTGTTGAACTTGTACCCCCAGAGTGTTCGGACTTCCAAGGCAGCTTGAGTGAAAAGGCCTCACCGTGGATATCATTCCTTTCAATCAGTCGGTTAGTGACGCGCAGCAGATGGATTCTCTCCCGCCCGTGATTTCGAAGTTGGCGGACGTTGATCCGCGTGCTGAGATCGGTGGCGGAGTCGTCATTGGCCCGTTTTGCGTGGTCGGTCCCCATGTTCGCATCGGAGCGGGGACGCGATTGCTCAATAACGTCTCTGTGCTCGGCCATGTGACGATGGGCCGCGAATGCGTGGTTCATCCTGGCGCAGTAGTCGGCGGCGAACCGCAGGACATCTCGTACAAGGGAAGCCCAACCCAGGTCATTCTCGGTGATCGAAATGTGATTCGGGAGAATTGCACGATTAACCGGGGAACCGAAAAGGAAGCCGGGATTACACGCATTGGCAGTGACTGCCTGATGATGGCCTGTTCCCATGTGGGACATGATTGCGTGGTGGGAGACCGGGTGATCCTTGGTCAAGGGTCGATGCTCGGCGGTCACACCCATGTCGACTCCTATGCCACTCTTTCCGGTGCTGTGGCGGCAACTCATTTTTCTTCGATTGGCGGCTACTCGTTCATCGGTGGCGGCAGCATCGTGATGCAGGATATTCCGCCGTTTATGTTGGCTGAGGGCAGCCCAGCCCGTTGCAAGTGCACTAACATCGTAGCGCTCCGCCGCAATCGCTTCTCCAATGAAGTGGTGATTGCTTTGAATGAAGCGTTCCGCCTGCTTTACCGCGGGCGGGTTGGCGTCGAGGCCGCAATGCAGGTCTTGGCTGGAAAGAACCAGATGTTGCCCGAAGTTGAGAAGCTGTTCGATTTCCTCAATCGCGCCCGACAAGGCCGGCATGGACGTGCCCGGCAATTGATCAAGCCAGCGGCTTGAGTCAAGTTGGGCGTTGAATCGGGCGAATCATTCCAGTTTGCGAGTGAGTTCAATGAAGCGAATTCGGGTGGCGGTTGTCGGCGGCGGGCACTTAGGGCAGATTCACGCCCGTTTGTTGAAGGCGAACTCGAACGTCCAGTTGATTGCGGTCTGCGACCCCCAGCCGCTGGTGCAGCAGAAGGTTATTCAGCAGTTTGACTTGCGAGCGGTGGGCGATGCCCGCAAGATTCTCGATGAGTTTGACGCCGCGGTCATCGCCACGCCGACGACGTTGCACCATGAAATTTCGCGCGATTTGTTGAGCGCCGGCAAGCACCTGTTGATCGAAAAGCCGGTAACCGGAACGTTCGCCGAAGGGCTCGACTTGCTGACGCTTGCTCGTACTCACGGCAACGTTGTCCAGGTTGGACATGTGGAACGCTTCAATCCGGCTATCCAAAATGCGCTCGGCCGAATCGGTACGCCGAGATTCATCGAGTCTCAGCGACTCAGCGGCTTTACCTTCCGCAGCACGGATATTGGCGTCGTTCAGGACCTGATGATTCACGACATCGATCTGGTGCAATGGATCTTCAATGGCTTCCCCTCCGAGATTCGGGCTGTCGGACTCTCGGTCTTTGGGCAGAACGAAGACATGGCTCAGGCCCGTCTCGAATTTCCCTGCGGGGCAGTCGCCAGTTTGACCGCTTCGCGCTGCAGCTATCAACCCGCTCGACGGATGAACATCTTCGGAACTCATGGCTTTGCCAGTGTGGACATGACTGCGGGAAAGGTCCACGTTGTGGAAGTTCCCAGCTGGATCCGCGGCCGCGAGTTTGACTTCTTCAGTTTGACTGCGGAACAGCAGGCTTACATTCGCGAGCAGTTGTTTTCCGAAGTCCTGCCCAAAAGCGAATTGCCGATTGAGCCAGCGAATGCAATTGACCTGGAACAACGTGACTGGTTGCAGGCCATAGCGACCGGGGAGTCCCCTGCCGTGCCGCTAACCAGCGGGGTAGCCGCTGTTCGAACGGCGGAAGCGATTCGCGAACAAGCCGCCGCTCATGGTTGGCTCAATAAGGATCCGCAAATGCAGGGCGTTTTTGCGACCCCGGCAACCAGATTCGACCGGCAAATCGATCCGCTTCCCGCGATCCTGCAGGCACCTCAACGTAAAGTTGCCTGACAATCCGTTATTGTCGAGTCGCGCTCGCCCGTTGCGCCCTGCCGGGTTTTGGGTCTGGGGCACTGGTTCGAGCATTCAGACGGCCGAACGAATTCCTCGGGCCACCACCGCAGCGTAAAGTTTTCGGGCCCCTGCGTTTCTCAGGGCCTGTGCAACAGCGGTTATGGTGGCTCCGGAAGTGAGCACGTCGTCCACTATCAGCAGGCATTTGCCTTCGAGTTCAGGCATGGTGCCCGGAGCAAACGCACCCGCCACATTCCGATACCTTTCGGCCGTTTCCAGCATGCCCTGCTTGGCCGTCCGCCGCGTACTGTTGACCGCCCGTGGCAGCCAGGGGATTTCCAACTCGCGGCGAATTCCTTCCGCAATTACCGCAGCTCCATGAAATCCTTTCTGCAGCTGTTTGCTCCAATGTACGGGTACGGGAATCAGTGCTTCCACCTCCGCAATCCAGGTTGAGGCTCGTAGCCGACGGCCAAGCAGTTGACCGAGTTGCAGCGCCAAAACTTCGTTTCGCTGGCCTTTCATCTGCACAACCAAACGTTGGAGTTGGTCGCCATAGTTGCCCACGGCTGCACAGGCCTCGACCGGAAAACGCATCCCGCGGCAGTAACGACAAGGCTTGCAAGTGTCGTTGGTTCCAATGCCGGAGCGGGGACAATGCGCGCCACAGACGCGGCAGCAATCAGCCAAATCAGCAGCCAGTCGCTGCACACAGAGGGGGCAGAAATGGAGTGGCTTTTCCGGTCCGGCCCGATCAAAGTCGAGTTGAATTCCACAAGCAGCGCAATGCGGCGGAAACAACAAGCTTGAGACCCGACGCCGGAGTCGGGAAAAAAGTTCACCCGAAGTAACCATCGGCATGGAGACGCTCCCGATAGGTTCGTTGGTTGGATTGCCCGATTTTTTAACGGAGCCTCCCTCAGGCCGCCAGTAGTCGTTGGCCCCGCGAGCGGAATTGCTTGCGGGCCCATGAGCAGAATGGTTTGCTAGCGGAGTTTTTTCCGGGACCGAAGGCGAATTGGCATTAGGGGAATCCGGAAGGCTTCCTATAATCCCGGCCCCGGAGAAACGGCTCGGGCGAATGGATTCGCGCAGCTACCGGGGTGGACGCCGGTCCAATATTCCGGCCACGCGACCAACACAATTGAGACATGGGCGTCGTCGATCGCTACTTGCTGCAGCTCTTCATTAAGATTCTGGCTGTCTGTTTTGTCAGCCTGAGCGGCTTGTTCGTGGTCGTCCATCTGTTTACCAACCTCGATGATTTTCAGAACCTCGCCGATCAGACCGGCGGTTCTTTCAAACTGGCCCTGGAGTTTTACGGCCCGCGCCTGCTCGACCTGTTTGACCGGACTGCTCCCATTCTCGTTCTGCTTGCCGCCGTTTCGGCCCTCGCATTCATGGAGCGGCGACAGGAACTAACCGCTATCGAAGCTGCCGGGGTTCCGCGCGGCCGGTTGTTTCGAACCCTGATCCTCGGCTCGCTGGCCGTACTCGCTGTCACCGTTGTGAATCGGGAACTGTGGGTGCCTCACTACCGACACGAGTTAACCGGGACTTTGCAAAATTGGCGTGGCAGCACCCAGACGTTGACGCATTTCCAAAAAGACCACACTACCGGGATTCGCATCTCCGGACAGAAGCTGATTTATGATGAGGCCCGGATCACTGAGCCCGTGGTGCAGATTCCCTATGATGTGAGCAGTGATGTGCCCCGGATTTTGGCCCGCTCGGCGACGTTTCTCGAGGCGACCGACGAACATCCCGCCGGATTGATGCTCGAAGGAATTGCCGAACCAAATCAAGCGGAGTTGCTGCAATCGCTCGATACGGGAGCGGGGACCTTGGTCTTTGTTCCGCCGAATCATCTCTGGCTCAAGCCGCACCAGATTTTTATCCGTTCGACCTTGTCGCTCGATGAATTCGCATACGGCCAATCCAATGGCGAGTACGCGGCTTTGGGTGAAATGATGGAAGCCATCCGCCGTCCAGCGCAGTGGTACTCCGCCGGAAATCGAATCGCCCTTCACGCCCGCATTGTGCGTCCAGTCATCGACTTGACGCTGCTGCTCGTCGCCCTGCCCTTGGCCCTGCTGTTCACCGAGCGAAACCTATTCCTGGCCGCGGCGATCTGCGTCGGAACGGTGGTTGGATTTCAGGTCACGATGCTGGTCAGCAATTCGCTCGGTTCGTTAAGTTTGATCAAGTCGTCAGCGCTCGCCGCCTGGATTCCGGTGATTGCCTTTCTGCCACTGACAGTCTTCACGTTGCGACTCGTCAATCGCTGAGACTTCACGTAGGTTTCGCTGCCCCTAGTGCTTGGCAGGAAAGCCGTGATTAGAAGGAAAGCGGCAATTGACTATCCGCAAATTTCTGGGGCAGTTCGCGTAATTGCGGCAGGCTGTTGCAAGGTGCTGTGGCAAACAGGCACCGCAACCGCCGGATGACTCCCTTTTCAAGATTCTCAGCCCGCAGCCGAAATTGCTGTTCAATTGAATTTGCTTGGCGGGATACGGCCAGCCAACGCAAGTCGCTGGGGTAGACGGCGCTCAACCATAGACGGCCAGCCGATTCTATCAGACTCGCGGTATCGCTCGTCGGCCACTCAATCTCACCCGGGCGAGGCGGGAGTGGCGGGGGCAGTGGCAGAAATTTACCGGCAGGCAATCGAGAATGAGTCTCCCGGACCGGAACGGCGTCGAGCAGATCGGTCTGAAAGGAAATCACAACTTCCGCCAACAGAGTCTCGGCTGCTTCGGCCGGGGGCAGGTTGGGCAACCATTCACTGAGGTTGTGCAAACGCCAACAGAGCGAAACGCTTGTCGGTAAGTCCTTTGTAGCGGCATAGTTCAAATGCAGATCGCCCAAACGAATAAAACTCTCGGACGGTTGGTATAGCCCTGTGGTCAATGTCGGCAGTGCGAAAATTTGAACTTCCGGCGACTGTTCAGTCTGACCGCTTCCACTTTGGGAGACGATCGCCCCGCGTTCCGGTTGGCGTGGATTGATCTGAAATTCCCAGCTTCCACTGCGGAAGCCAAAATTGTCATCGATTGTGAGCCAGTGACGATTCATTGCTGTTCACTCAATTCCTGCTCAAGCTCATTTCTGCACAGCTAACATGCTGACCGGTTTGCCAGACTTTCACAAGCGTGTCAGTGGCAGCAGGGGAAATACGGATTTCGCCAGGGAAGACGACAAAATCGACCAACGTTCACTGCGCCGTCCGGGGCGCGGCTCAAGGCGCTGGCCCCAGAGCCATTTTCAGGATCTGTTAATCCAACTGCAGCAGTGGAAGCAATTCGGCGTGGAGTTCTGGTGTTGCCGTGGCAATAAAGCGTGGATCGCTCCAATCGAGCGGCCGTCCATCGAGATGCGTCGCATACGCGCCGGCCTCGCGGGCGATCAGCATTCCGGCCGCGATGTCCCACAGATTCAACGTCGAGCCCCAATAGCCATCGAGGCGGCCTGAGGCGACATAGCAGAGATTCAACGCTGCCGAGCCAAGTCGTCTGAGCGTGGCCTGACTGACGACGCGGTTGAAGCGGCGCAGTTCGGGCGTCTCCGCCGTGACTTGCGCAGGAAAACTGAATACCAGCAACGATTTGCGCAAACTGCGGCAATTGCTGGAGTGGATTTTCTTGGCGTTCCATTCGGCTCCCCCACCCTTGATTGCCGTAAAAGTTTCGCGCAGCCAGGGATCGTGAACGACGCCGACGACCGGTTCACCCTGGTGCAGAAGTGCAATCGAAACGCTGAACGACGGCAGTTGATGAACAAAGTTCTTGGTTCCGTCCAAAGGGTCGATCACCCAGCAGTAATCGCTGGCCCAGTTGGCGGGACGAGTTGATTCTTCCCCCCAGAACAAATGAGTGGGAAATTGATCGAGCAAGCTCTTTTGAATCAGGGCCTGCGAGGCGTGGTCCGCTTCAGTGACCAGGTCTCCCGGGGACTTTTCCTGCACAGCAACCCGGCCCATCGCCTCCATCAAAAGGTTGCCGGCAGCAAACGCAGCTGATTGTGCGACCTCTAAAAATCCACGCAATTCTTCAGGAACGGACCCCAAAGCTGGCTCCTCGATGCTGGTTCCGGGGGCTGTTGCAGCCTTGCCGGGAAGGGGGGAATGTGAAGGAAATTTCTTTAATTTTGTAGACTTCGACCGGGGGACTGATAAGATCTCAACAGGTTCCGTGCGTCAAAGCACGGTACTTTATCGGCCTCTTCTCTGTTCCGGCCCCGCCGTGTTGCGCAAGCGATCGGTGGGGCTTTTTGTTTTCTCGGGGCGTTCCGAAAACTCAGGGCGTTCCGGAAACTCTGTGCGGCGAGTCAGCTCAGGCCTAAACTGACGCACCAGTTTCAAGTCGTTCAACCACTCTCCTGTTCGCTCGGTGCTTTCCGCGGCGAGCGCCCTGTGGTTTTGAGATAATTCGGATGGTCAGCCTTGCCAGTCATTTCATACAGGAAGCGGCTGGGGATCGAGGGCCTTGGCTTGCCCCACTTCATCCGTGAAAGACTGAGCGACAGGGTCAGGCGCTCTTCCGCCCGGGTGACGCCGACGTAAGCGAGCCGCCGCTCTTCGTCGACCCCCTTTTCGTCATCTTCCAAGCTACGGTGGTGAGGCAGGATTCCTTCCTCGAGGCCGACCAGATAGACCTCGGGAAACTCCAGTCCCTTGGCGCTGTGCAGTGTCATCAGCACGACGGCGTTTTTGTTCAACTGCTTCTCCTTGTCATCATTGGCATCCCGTTCGCCAAGCAGCATCTGGTCAAGAAATTCACCCAGTTTGGGCTGCTTGGACTCCTGGACGTACTGGCCAAGTGCGTTGACCACTTGCTGAACCGTGTTCATCCGCGCCATGCGATCGTCCGGCTCACTGTAAAGCCGATTGATTTCTTGTTCATAGTTCACGTCTACGATCAGCCGATTGACTGCATCGACCAGGGAGTTCTCGGCAATCCGCCGCGCATTCAAAAGGGCGGCTGCGAGATCGTCGAGCCCCTTTTGCGCTGCCGAGGGGAGTCCGCCGGGACGCTCGTGCGGGGTGAACAGCATGTGCGTGACGCTGACATTAGCTTTCCGCGATTGTTGCTGCAGTGCGTCCAGAGCTGACTTGCCAATGCCCCGGGCTGGGCGATTGATGACCCGGAGCAACGGCAGGTCGTCCTGTTCCCCATCGAGCAATCGCAGGTAAGCGATCGTATCCTGGACTTCTTTGCGATCAAAAAAGGACATCCCTCCCACCAGCACATAGGGAACTTTGGCTTTTCGCAGGGCGGCTTCAAACGGGCGGGGCTGTTCGTTGGTCCGAAACAGAATGGCAAAATCGCGTGGTTCGCGTTTGTAGGTGGCGATTCGGGAGACGATCGAGGCGACCGTTTGCTCGGCCTCTTTGGTTTCGTCGGGGAATTGCAGGATTTGGGGCGGTTCGCCACCATCGCGGGAGGGACGCAGAATTTTGTCGTGCCGGACGCGATTGTATTTGATCAGGCGATTGGCAAGCGTCAGGATTTCGCTCGTCGAGCGATAATTGTCCTCCAGCCAAATCGTGGTCGCGGTTGGCCAATCGTTTTTGAATCCGAGAATGTGGGCCACCTCTGCTCCCCGCCAGCCATAAATCGATTGATCGTCGTCCCCCACGACACAAAGATTTTTGTGCGCCTGGGCGAGGGCCCGAACAATGCGATATTGGCTGTCGTTGGTGTCCTGATACTCATCCACCAGAATGAAATCGAAACGCTCCGCCTCACTTTCACGCACGTCGCCGTGCTGGTCAAACAGTCGCTCGGTCAGCAACAGCAAATCGTCAAAATCGACTGCGCCCAGCGTTTTGAGCTGCTGTTGATAACGGCGATAACCAATTGCGGCGACAGTCGAGCGGTCGTCATCGGCCAGCGACTCGGCATCGTCAGGATGAATCCGCCGCGACTTCCAGGAGCTAATCTGAAACAGCAACTGATTCGGAGCGAGCACGGCATCGGAGACATTGATTTCCCGCAAGACCTTGCGGGCGAGGCTTTCCTGTTCACCCCCGCAATAGATTTGGAATTTGGGTGGATAGCCCAATAGCTCGATATTTCGCCGCAGGATGCGGACGCAGAGAGAATGAAAGGTGGTGATTAGTGGCTTGGCTTTGGACTTCTTGGGGAGCAGTTTGCCCAATCGCTCCTGCATTTCATTGGCGGCCTTGTTCGTAAACGTAACGCCAAGAATCCGGTCCGGGGCGCAGCCACCGCCAATTAATTTGGCAATCCGGTAGGTAATGACACGCGTCTTGCCGGTTCCGGCACCCGCCAGAACCAAAAGCGGCCCAAATTTATGGTTCACGGCCGCGCGTTGAGGAGGATTCAAACCCGACATGAGCCGATCACTGCAGAGACGAACACGCAAAACGGAAAAACAGGGACGTCTGTTCGGGGAGAACAGGGGCGGGATTCACCAGCTCTCCCAGTTCAGCCGGCCCCAGTTCGGATTCGCATTTGCCCAGAATCTCGATTGTCCCAGTTGCCAAGGCGGTTCCACCGCCGAGGTCGGGACAATCGTAGCCTTGAAATCCCGGTCGCCCACCCCCCTGGCCCGAGCCACAAGGCAGGTTCGGCGCTAACTTCGGGGATTCCAGCGGTCAATTCCGGGTTGACCGCATGTTTCACGAAAATTTATACTGTCGGGCTTAAATGCAGGCACTCTTAGCAGGTCCCTTTGGCGGAATCCATGAACAAGCAAACGGAACAGTTGGAAAAGAACGAACTCGTTGAATGGTTGGACCAAAAGTTCGGTCATCTCCGCCCTTATCTCGGCCAAATTCTCTTTGGCATCATCGCGTTGATTGCCTTGGTATTTGCCGCTGCCTTCTTTTTCAAGTCGCGAGCAGACCTGCAAGCCACTCAATGGCAGAACTTGAGTTCGGCGATTAACACCTTTTCTCTCGATCGCCAAACTTCCCATTTGTTGAACCTGGCAGAAGAGTACCCGGATGCCGAGTCGAGCATGTGGGCGTTGCAATTGGCTGGCGATGTAGAAATGCGGAACGGGCTCAGCACGCTGAACTCGGACACTTCGGCAGCCTTGCGAAACCTCGAAAAGGCAAAAAAGGCTTACCAGAAATTGCTCGATTCCCCGGTAAAAAAGAACCCGGAGTTGACCCAGCGGGCGACTTATTCACTGGCTTATTGCCTCGAGAGCCTCGGCGAATTTGACGAAGCGAAAAAGGTCTACCAGAAGATTGTCGATGAAGCCGGAAGCTCCGTTTACGGCGATCCTTCCAAGTTGGCGTTGACCCGGTTGGCCCAGCCGGAAATCGTTGCCTTCTACGATGCCTACAAGAAGACGTCCGTTGCTCCGCTGGGTGAATTGCCCAAGCGGCCGGATATCTCATTCCCCGAAACGCCTGCGGAAACCGGAGCGATCGAGAACGCACCGGCCGCCGAAGCTGCTTCGGCCGCTCCTGCGACACCTGCTACGGCAACGCCGACTACCGAAGCTCCGGCGGGGTCTGATTCGCCGGCTGCTGTCGAGACTGACAAGAAGGACGGCCAAGAGTAGGTCGCCTCGGCAGGCGAATTGGCAGTCGAGCGGCTCCCAATTACGGAGAGTCCCGGAATGCAATTTCGTCGAGCGAGTTTGGGGCGGACTTTCCGTTCGCTCTGGTACTCGACGCTTTATCACCCTCGCTTTCCCCTGCCAATCTCTCCGAGAGTTGATCGCGAATTGGCGACCGGAACCCGCGGCGAGAGGTTGGCCGAACGCTGGCTCCTGTGCCGGGGTTATTTGATTCTGGAGCGGAACTGTCGAACCCGCTATTCAGAGCTCGATCTGGTTGCCGTTGATGAGCGCACCCTGGTCTTCGTGGAAGTCAAAACCCGGAGTGGGCTCAGCCATGGCTCCCCAGTCGAGGCGGTCGACGAGGAAAAGCAGATGCGGCTTTCGCGCGCGGCCGTGGCGTATCTCCGCAAACATCAACTCAAGCAGATCTCCGTCCGCTTCGATGTCATCGCGATCGACTTTGCGGCCGGTACGGACCAGCCGCATATCGTGCACTATCGGTCGGCATTTGAATCGGCTCTGCCCGATTGAGAGTCCCGGAGCTTCGCCAGAAATTCGGAGCGGGGCCGCTCTACTGGCCGCAAGGTTACTTTTTCTTTTCAGGAGCCCCTGGCGTCGTCGGAGAATTCTGGTCCACGGGGATCATTGCCCGCAGTCCCAAGTCTTCCGAGTCGGTCCAAAGCGTACCCGGACCGGCGTACAGGAACTTCAATTCCATGTCGTCAGGCAAGCTGGAAGCAAATGTCCAATCGTTAAACGCATTGGGATTTCCGAAAGCCTTCACCGCCAAGCCGAACTTTTCAGCCTTGGCTTCTTCAATCATCTGCTGACCTTTGCTCTCAGCTTCGGCCAACACCGTGGCGGCTTCCGCCTTCAGTTCGGCTGTCTGCCGTTCGATCTGCGCGACTTGCCGAGCGGTTTGCGCGTCCATTTGCTTGGCTTGGCGGTCACCCTCGGCGACGGCCGACTGGAACATGCGATCGGTGTCGACGAGGACACGTTCTTTTTCCAGCTCGACGGATTGTTCGGCTTCCCCCAGGAGGGCCTCCATCCGGGCGGTCAGCTGTTCCTGCTCGCGGGTCAACTTGAGTTCATCGGCGACGAAGGCCATTTGGA
>Ga0164293_10000484_pt1 | contig 31692 bp, 68 predicted proteins | sample GEODES118metaG_FD_111487 | JGI IMG/M metagenome (GOLD analysis project Ga0164293, IMG submission 111487) | Eutrophic lake water microbial communities from Lake Mendota, Wisconsin, USA - GEODES118 metaG | ecosystem: Environmental > Aquatic > Freshwater > Lake | place: USA: Lake Mendota...
AATCAGGAGAGGACCCGAAAAGGTTCTCAGATTTTCTGCGGAGTGTGTGAGGGCCCCAAGCTAACCTCCCCCTGCCTAGGGTTCAACACATCTCACGCACCCCCGGGGGCCCCGGCCCTTTTTGGGGCCCTCGATAGGGGCCTTTTGGGGCCTTCTGATGGAGGCCCGCCCCGGGGCCTTCTGACCCACTTCACCGGGGCCCTTTTGGGGCCCTCTGTTGGGGCGGGGGGCCCAGGGGGTCTTTTGGGGCCCTCTCTTCACCTTCAGCATAGGCCCCAGGGCCCTTCACCGAAGCAGGGTTCGGGTTAGGAGACGGCCTAGAGCCCCTGTACACCCAGTGAACAGAGTAACCCATCCTGCCTCAGTCCAAGTGATAGGCAGTGCCACACCTGCAGGCACACCAATCCAGTTCCATAGGAGCCAGACTTCAGTCACTCCTACGAGGGTGAACAGTGCAATGATCCCGATCACCCCGACTGGAGGCAGCCTCTTAATCTTCTCCCATGTATTCTCTTCACTCATCACAGTCCTCCTCCCCTTCGATCCGGAGGGGATAATATCCCATGTTCTTCAGATGTTCCACGAACGCGACTCCCTCAGGGGAAGGGTTAGAGACAGGGTATAGTTCACTGTCTCGCCAGTTAAAGTTGGACTGAAGTAGGTCCAAGTTCTGGGTCTGTGGGTCAGCAATCTCAGTGTTCCACGGACTGACCGTAACAGTGAGGATGCTGTCCTCAATGCTGAGGGTTGTCGTGGACTGTGTGCTTGTGTTGTCAAGTCGAATCTCTCCTACGCTGTTGAATCGGACATTCCAGTCCTCTGGGTGTGTCAAGTACCCCAGGTCCCTATATGCTCCGATGAATACCTTCAGATTGAAGGACCACTCAAAGTTCATGTTCACCTCCATGTCCCGAGGATATCACCCAGGTCTCTTCCCTTCACTACAGCGCCAGCTTTATTTTGTTCAAGAGAGAGTGAAGATTGTTCAGACACGTGATATCTTACATTCATAAGGCGAGGGCATCTTCCGCTCCTCACCCTGACGGAGGACTTATCATGGCGATCATCAAGAGCTCTGAGAGCGGAAAGTACAGACAACACGACTACTCGGGTCGAGTCATCGAGATCCGCCGTTACAAGGCCCACCGCAATATGTCCGACACGTTGGACTATACGGACTGGCGCACCGTGGACTGCTGTGATGCACTGGTCTGGCTTGGTACCGAGGGCCACCCAGGGAACTACGAGTGGAATCCCTCTCGTCCCCTGGAGTTCCACGAGCAGTTCATGTGGGTTGATTGCTCCAATCACTTCTCGGACCGCTGTGGATACACTGCTCACCCCGAGGTGGATGTCCATCCAGGCAGCGGTGAACCCATCATGTGGGCGAACCTCCTCGCTTGGAGGGGTCACCAGGAAGCCCTTCGGAAGGAGAAGATCGCTCAGAAGGAAGCGGCGGATGTCGAGAGGCGTGAGCGGTTCAATGCCCAGTTGGCAGCGGAAGCCGCCAGGAAGCAGGCCATGGAGGAGAGGAAGGCCGAGGCAGAGTCTCTCCTTCGGATCTGGGCTCCCTCCAAGGGGTCGGAGGTGACTCTGGAAGGCCTGACCGGGACCGTGTTCTGGACTGGGGTGAAGCACTATCGTGGGGCTTGGCGGTCCACGGTAGGTGTGAAGGACAAGGCCGGCACGGCCCACTGGGTTGATATAAGCAAGTTCATGCCTCCGGTCGAGAAGAAGGTCCGCAGTCGGAAAGAAAAGAACCAGAAGTAATCATGATTCTAACAGTCGGATCAAGAACTGAGATGAGATTGTATATCGACTGTAGATGTAGATCATCTCAGACAAGAAAGGGGAGCTCTTCCTCCCCTGTTTCTCACTCTATTCGGTTGTGTTGCACCTTTCTTGCCTCAAGAAAAGGTTAGGTAGTATGTTACATTTGCATACTAGTCACTTTGAAATGAGGTACCTAAAACACTACCTCATGACTCAAGCATATAATCTTGCAATCTCTTCACGAATGATTCTCTTTAGAGTGCCTAAAGATGTTCGTAATGATTCTTTCTTTATATCAGGAAGGTCATTAAGGGCTTCTTCAGGAGTTGGACCTTTGTCATCACTACCTCGGGCAAGTCTAACTTTCTTAAATTGATGTTCGTCGAATTTCGGTGTAACCCCTTGGTTTGAAATCTTTCTGCGTTGTTGTTTCAGATTTGACTCTTCTTCGCCCAACTTGTCACGCTCATTTCGAAGATTTTCATCCCAATGATATGCATTAACTAAGCCATCTCGACCCCACATTTTCCCTTGAGCTTCTAACTTTTTTCTGTGCACTCCTTTCTTTTGCTCTAACGATTTTCCTTCTTTTTTCTTTGTGGATAAGATTTTAGAATACACCTTTGCCGTCTCGGATGATCTTTGTTCAGGTGTTAAATCACCTTCACGAGTTGCAAAAACTTTAACAATTTCTGCAGCATCTTCATCCAGCCCTAGCGGGTTGTCGTCGCGCTGTCCGACAACCGAAAAGATACCTACAAGTTTATCGATATACTCTTTTGGAAGTGATCCTAGGTTTGGGTTTCCATGCCGATCCTTTGAACTTAAAGCGGCATTAAGAGGTGCTTTATCCAACTCCTTGACTGCCTCATAAGCTTTGCGAGCTTTAGGTGCATATTCGTTATCAGTTCTCCAGTCCTGATGGGAGTTCAGTTCACGTTCAGTCCCTTCGATTGAATCCTCATATGCAGCTTCAATCGCTTGTGCCTTTTTGGGGTCTTTGTAATCGATACCCATTGATTTTAGAGTCTCTTTAAATCGCTTCTCTTTCGCTCTTTTTTCTCGAGCTTCTTTTGAGAAAGGACCGATCCATTCGTTTAAATCTTCTTGTTTCTCGATCTCTTCACGAATAATTCTCTTTAAGTCTTCTGAAGTAATTCTCATTTTCATCTCCGTGATCTTTCTGAACGATGATAAGTATAAGTCTAAACACAAAAAAAAGAGAGGACCATAAATCCTCTCTTTTTACGTGAACAACAAAAATCCTAATCAATTCAAGATTACGACTCTATCTGGAGAAAACCGCATGCCCCTCTCCTTGCTCATCTGGACAGGGATATATATCACCCACTTCAAGAGCCCGCCACGTCCCATCGGGTTACCCACTCCACCTGCCCTGCACTGTTACGCTGAGCACCGTCCGTAGGTGAGGTGGCGGGAGCGACGTAGGTAAGCCAGATCTCACGGGGCTGAGGGGTTTGAGCAGAATCCTTCAGACGCCCCTCCTTGATAGCGGATAGGACCATTCCACCCACGATGAAGACCACGTTTGGACGGCACTCCCACTCGAGCCACGAGGGAAGACCCCTGATGTCCCCGAAGGTCTTCTCCTGGCAGATGATTCCACCTAGGTGGGTCAGATCGCTCGAGTGCGCCGTCCATGTCTCCACCACGACGGTGTGCTCACCGGGTTTGAGGGGTGGAACGGTGTGAAGCTCACCGTCCGGAGTCTTCCAGGAGACCGGGTGAGGAGTCAGGTTGACGAAGCCATGTCCGTGAACGAGCGTGGTGTCCATAGGTTACCCCTTAGATCCTGGTGATGCAGGACAGAATTCCGAGGATGGTCATCGAGGAGACGAAGAGCGAGAAGCAGATTGGAGCGGTGTAGTTCATGTTTCCTCCTTATGATCTTAGTGTATCATGAGTCAGACGGAGATTCACTCCATCTTATTTCTCTTTCTCATCTCCCTAGTGTTCTCATCCTCCCACAGGAGTCCCTCAAGGGACCACCAGAGAAGCGGGACGCAGATGGACAGGATGATGGCATTCTCGGTCATGGTTTCCCTCCTTATGATACAAAGGTATCATAAATTGGATCAGTCTTCACTATGCGTCAGAAAGAAGACCCAAAAGAATAGGGTCATGATCCCAACACAGAGACAGAACATAGGAAAACGATTAAACCCAGGATTCATGATGGCAATGATGGACCATCCAAGACCACCAAGAACAAGACCATTGATGGGTGACACAATCAGATACTTTGTCGCCCGTGGGAAGACGAGAGACAGAAGAAACATGACCCCAAGGATTAGAAAGAAGGGCATGTCACCATTTCCGTGTTGCGGCAAACAGGCTTAAAAAGAAGATGACTGACAGGACAGTCACAAAGATCTCCCTGCCAGTCATCCGATCTCCCAGTCCGTCTGGGTTCGTCGATACACAACCCACCGGATATCCTTCTGAGTCTCCTCGAACATGAGCTTCTCAGCAAATTCACGAGCACCGTCACGATTGTGAAAGATCTCAATCGGTTGAAAGTCCCTGATCCACAGATTCATTCGAAAAACCGCATAATATTGACTCATTTGGCTCCTTAGGGTCGTGAACCGATCCAGAACATGGCAAGAAAAGAAGCGGTGATGACCATAATCAGCATTTCGTTCGTTCCCATGTCCCTAAGTGTATCTCATCATTTCATGAAATTCACACGCTCTGCATCCCATTGTGTCTGGAGTCTCATCCAGAATGCAGTCCGGGATTCAAGGGATGTTGTGTCTCCACCTTCCCAGTCCGGTGTGATTACCCCTGCAATCACACGGGCCATATCCTCAGAGCATCCACGTTCCTCTCTGATAAATCCCCGCCAAACATCCAGGGGAATATGGCTCCGAGATGAAAGGTCCTCCAGGACATATCCTCGTTCATCCAGAACATCTTGGAGATGGACACCGGGGTGTGGTGTCCTCCATTTCGGCTTGAACGGATATATCTTTGCCATGAATCACCTCCTACGGGACAATGTACGATTCCTCCACTCAGTCTTCACTGGCGGTGATGAAGTCCCGTACTTTCCCTTCATGTACTTTTCCACTTCCGGGAAAGTGAACTCTGACATGTCAGCTCCTGCCTGTGCAGCACCTCGGATCTTGGTGGATGACAATCCTTCCGTACGAGCGAGCCGGAGATGCCATGATCCACCATACATCTCGAAGCAAGGCATGGGAGAGCATGCCCCATAATCACTCCCAGTGATCATGACGTATGTCGCCCCTGGGTGTTTACCTTCATAATGAGCCTTATATGAGGACTCATCCCCATGATTATCACTCATGATCTCCCATTCATCCAGAGTAATTCCGGTCCCACTTACAGCTTGACGTAGGAAACCGAGTCTCTTCTCGTCGTCGACGAGCTGATCGCCTTTGCCTGCAAACTTCTTCTCTAGCCAAGACTTGTGCTTCGGAAGCATGTAGAGACCGACAACGTTGTATCCCATCGACTCAGCCGCACTCTTGGCAGCCAGAGTCACGTTGACATGCCCGCGATGGACTGGGTTGAATGATCCATCATTAACAAGCACAATGTCACGTGTGGGTGGACCGACAGGTTCGTTCTTCTCCAAGGAGACGGCTTCACGAATGAAAGAGCGGAGGATATGCAGACTGTTTCTCATGAGTCATACATATCCTCCTCACTGAAGAATCACATCATTCGAGTGCACTCCCATTCATTCGTATCGAAGTAGGACTCAAATGTCTGCATCGGTGCATCACCTCCAGGTGGTTCCATTGTATGATGCTCTTCTCGATCAATCACTTCAAACGCTCCCGATCCATCAGTATAAGCATACAGGTGGTGATACACAGGCACATCCGGGTTCTTAGGTACAGCCCTGAATCGATTCACGAGGAGGCGCTCCTGCGGGATGCTCCAACGCTCCTGTGGGACGGACTCGACATAGAAGTCACTGTTGATTGCCCAGGCGATCTCGTCGTCGAAGGGCAGCCCCTCCGTTCCTCCATACGTGAGTCGAATCTCTCCGTTCTCACCGTCTCGGATAAATACATCCCCCATGCCATCAGCATACTTGAACACAAGGAGGGAATCATCTTCATTTCCAAGCTCTGGGGACTTTGCACGGGATACCCACTGTTCCACAACCTGACGGGTCGATCGGTAAGGCTTCGGTGCAGGATACTTCAGCATCTTCTCGTAAATGTCACTCACCTTCTCACTCCTTTGAATCTGTAATAGGACATGGGAGGTCACCCGACCTCCCACTCATCTTAACCCGTGACTCACTCTCCGTGAAGCCACATCTCCTTCTGTGCCTCGGCCGCCATGTTCCAACCAGAGGGATTGCAGTCCCGGCACTGAGCCAGAACCGGTGAACCGAGCTGGTAGAATTCCACCACCAGCGACTTCTTGGAACCACCGGTGGAGCACGTGTCACACGTGTCCAACTTGAGCTTCATGTGACTGTTGACACCCTTGTAGTCAATCATCTACCATCTCCTTGTCGACCGGAGGAGGAACCGTTCCTCCCCATGTTTCTAGTGTACCAGGTGGGGACTGCCCCTTCACTGGCTCTTGGGAATCTTTTCGTTCCAGTTCCGGAAGGAGAAATCCCCCAGGTTCACCCGGTGGCGGCGGTCATCGGCCCCACGAACCGTCACGTTCTTTTGTGTGATACCAATGATGGTTCCAGTATAGAATTCTGTGTAACCTTCCAGAAGGCCATCAGAACCCACCCAGCGGGAATCGTACTCAGCAGGGTCACCGATCTTGAAGGACCTGACATACTGTAGATCGCCTTCCGGACCATGCAGGTGCACCTCGATGGATTTTCCAGGGATTGTATAAGTGCGCCACGAACGACGCCCACCTGGATGTTCGGCGATAAGGACCTTGCTCATTGTTCCGCCTCCCTCCTGAGTCTAGGATACAATGTTTAGGCTTGTCCTTCACCGTCCCCCCGAATCCAGTTCCGCTCCACGCCAACCATCTCGCCACCCATCTGTGATGACCTGATTTGCAGGTGGGGAAACGGTCATTCCCCTTCCTCGAAGGTCACTGTCCCCTTCCGGGATGCATGGCAGACCACGCTGAAAGGCAATCCGTCCCAATGCTCGTCCATGAATGTAAAGTGTATAAGTGTTCATAGAAGGGTAATGTAATCCTGTTTTGTCTTTTCTTCACAAGAGATCATATTTATGGTGTACAATATAGGCAAGGTAAAAAATGAAAAACATTTCAATCAATCTTAGAAGAATTTTGAGAGAAGATACAATAGAGAGCGGCAAAGGAACAAACAAAGAATCAGTTCTGGGACTTTTAAAAAAAGTTCTAGAGGATGTAAAAGCAATAAAACAAGAAGACGGACCTGAATTTGCTGAAGCAGTTGCAGCTTTATCAAATATTGACCCAGTCAATGACACAGATGGAAATCCAGTTTCATTCAATATTGTGTTAATGGATAGAGATGTCATAACAGCGGCAAAAGAAAAGCTTAAGACTTTAACAGCCAAAGAGGGTGAAGCCCCTCCTAGCGCTGAAGGAAGTCCATCATCAGCACCAAAGACTGCAGATCCATCCGAAACTCAGCCCGAAATGTCGGAAGAAGAAAAAGAAATAGAAGAAAAAGAAATAGAGGATGAATTTGCCAGAATTAAGTCAATTGCTGACCCTGCTGAGAAAGCAAGAGCAAGAGAAGCCCTTGAAAAGAAAATGGCAGCAAGAGCGCCAGCCAATAAAGAAGTCCCAGAAGGCGCGGACGCTAAACATGCTGAGAACATGGAAGCAAGTGAAAAAGAAAGAGAGAATTATCAAGTCGCCCAAGCCTTGGCAAGAAATCGAGGCAAAAATCGCGAACTAACAGATGAAGAAATCTCAGGTGATGATCCAAGAGTTGCTCGCCGAGCACGTGAACGAGTTGCACAAGGTACACCCCCAGAAAAAGAAGACAAAGGGCTTGAGAACACCGTTCCAAAAATAAAACCTGGTGGGGGAAATAATTTTGATTGGAAAAATCTTCCAAAAATTGAAGATCCAAAAGTTAAAGCAGAAAGCAAAAAGCTTAATAGGCTTAAGAGGCTAATCAGGGAAGTTGCACTCAATGAAGCCAGAAGATCTAAGAGATAATTATGAAAACACTTAACTTAAACCTTCGCAGAATCCTAAGAGAGACTAAAGAGCCTGGGATTCTCCTTAAAGACAATCTACTTACAACACTTAACAGTCTTAAAGACAAGATCTCTGCAATCGCCGAGGAAGACGGAGATGCATTCTTTAGTGCTCTTGACGGCGCAGGATTAAAGAAGTCTGGTGACTCTCTTTTTCAGTCAGCAGTGGTTGATGAATCTGAGACGAAGAAGGCACAGGAAAGATGGACAGCGCTAGGTGGTGGTGGATCAAGTTCCTCAGAACCGAAACCCTCTCCTGCCGCTGCACCTGCTTCTTCTGCTCCTGAAAAGAAAGGTGCAGATGGGGCTGATCCTAAACCGGCTGAAGCTCCAAAGCCTTCAAGCCCATCGAAGGCTGAACCGACAGCGCCTTCATCAACTCCATCTTCAAAGGGTGGAGATACAAACCCGTTTTCAGGTTTTGGTGCACCTTCATCAGGATCAGAGCCAGGTGGAAAGAAAGGTACAGATGCTCCGTCGGCGACCCCGTCAAACCCAGGTGGATTTGGCGGAGGAGCACCTGCTTCTGAACCTAAGGCAGCTGATCCTAAACCCTCAGGAACTGATGCAAAACCAGCGGGCGGTGGTGATGCAGGAAACAAGAGCAAGCCTGCAGGCGGCGGAGATATAGGACAGCAGCTTGCTGAGATCTGGAACGGAGTGTATCAAAAAATTGGCAATGGAGAGAGAGTTACGATTGACCTCGCCAGAGACCAAGCAAGGACTCTTGCTGGGGTTGAGTTAGAAGAAGATGACGGTTTTGTTCTGGTTAGAACAAAAGAGTCTGTTTACCTGCTTCCAGCACAACGTATTCCCGGCGTTTCGTCACAGAATCTGAATCTTGCATACCATGTTACTGAAAGAAATAACCCAGAGACGAGCATTGTTTCTGTAGCATCAGCGACTCTTAAGGAGCTTGGATCTGGAAAAATTTCAGGTCAACAAATTGCAAAAGCAGGTCATTTCAAGAAAGGACAGATTTTTATTCCCACTAAAGACGCAAAACCAAAAGCGAACTCTGAAAAACCTTCAACAAGCAACAGGGATGACAAGGGATCTGAAGCACCTTCATCATCGAATTCTAGCATGGGAGGATTTGCAGGATATAACCCGCCTTCTAGAGGAGGGGGGGATCAAAAGCGAAACGAGTCTGACAACAAAGGCAAATCAGGCGGCGGAGGTGACATAGGCCAGCAGATTGCTGAGATAATGAACAAAGAATATGAAAAGGGACAGGATAGAAAGCCAGTTAGCGCCATCGAATCAATAAAGGGTTTACCAGGAGTCGAATCCGTTGAAAAACAAAATCCATGGGCTCTCATTAAAACAAATAATACTTTATTCCTTGTTCCGTATTTGAACTCTCCTTCATCCTCGACATCTTTTTTGCCTCATTCATATCATTTAAATGAAAGAAACAATCCAGTTTATCACATTGATTTAGTTGCATCAACTAAACTTGAAGCCTTTGGAGATGGAAAGATTGATGTTGAAACTGCAGTGGCATCCAGAGGATTTACAAAAGGAAAGATGTATATCCCTACAGCTTAGGCTGCCGCCGCCTTTCGAGACAATAAAAAACCTGAAACTCCTTCTGCCCCTACCTCTTCACCTTCATCATCAACGAGTTCAAACATGGGAGCATTTGGCGGATATGTTCCGCCTTCCAAGGGAGGGAACAAGCCTGATAAAAACCCCTATGAAGACGAAATGAACGCTTTTGGTTTAACCAGAGATGAGGCAAAAGCCTTATCTAGAAGTTAGACATATCCCCTATGAGAATCAACAAGACATTGACTACGCTCCACAAAAACAGAGAAACCCCGGATTCTATCCGGGGTTCTCATTCACTTCACAGATTCACTTGAACCGCTTATTCTTTCGGTAGGCCACCACAGAGGCCGTGGCAACGGGGAGGACGTAGAGGCCAACGATGAACTGAATAAAAGTGGCGGTCATTTCTTCATCCTGGTTTGGAGGGGAACCATTTCCCCTTCCATGTTTCGACCTTAACCTATTGGAGGTCCCGGTTCACAATCTCAGATTTTATTTTGAGGTGGTCTGGGCCGAGCAGGCCCAGACCCTCCATTCACCAAATCTTATTACATCAGGTCATTTTCCCAAATCCACTTTTTGACCTTCGGGTTCCAAAATCCGTTATCATATCCGGTTTCTGCCATGAGTACACAATCCCTCAATTCATCCATATCACCATCCCTCCATTTCCAATTGGTGACAGTGAATGAACCGCTTCCACCTTCACAACCTCTCAACAATTTATCATAAGAATCATTCTGGAGTTCATTGGAGACATTCTCATAATAGTAAACCTTAATATTCTTATAAGGGTTCATGTGTCCTCCTTGAAACTCATCCTATAATAAATCTTTGGCCGGTTCACAACTTCAGATTTATTTTTATTTTATAAGGTGGCCGTGGTGGCCTCCTTATGAACTCAATTTAACCTATATTCGATTCCGGTTCACAATCTCAGATTTTAAAATAAAAAATCCTGCCCCATTGCTGAGGCAGGATTCCCCGCCAGGTTCACTTCACATCCAAAGTTTTGTCATGCCATGGTCATTTATGACCAGGACTTTTTGCCCATTAAATGAGCTGACCTTCACCAGCCCAGGGATATTTGGAAAATTTTCCTTTTTGCCCTGAGGAAGTGAAGCGACAAAATCTTCAAATTCTTCGAGTTTGCCCTCATCACTGGTGAATTCAGAGTCAGCATATGCCATATCTTCAGGCTTTTTGCCAAGGGCTGTGGCAGCCTCCACGACTTCCTCCAGCAGCTCCTCAGGGGTTTCGCCACCGTTATAGGCCTGGATGTCAGTAATGGCATGGACGAAGGGCCAGTTAAGCATATTTTTGCCTTTTGGTTTTTGGGGTGGAGGATTCCTCCCCATGTTTCGACCTTAACCTATTAGCCCGCCAGATTCACCCCCTCTCAAACCAAGAAAAATTTTCTGAAAATCTGAGATTGTGAAAGGAGGAAAATCTTGGTATAATATGAGTTCATAAGGTGGCAACGGGGTCCACCTTATAAATAAAAGAGGTTTTAATATGAAATATGTTGTTCATATCTATTCACTTCCTCTTACCAAGGGTTATTCTTCGGAATTCACCCAAACTGAAAAAGCCCATATTTTCAAGAAAAATGAAAAGTTCCGGAAAGAACTGGTGAAGAAGATCGGCCATCCTGTTAAAATCTTTGGCCCCCACCGGTGGAATCCATATTACCACATCCCCACAGAATTTGTGAATCGGGAAGAAGCAGAAGCTCTGGCTGACAAAATTCGAGCCGAGGTGAATGCCGCCTTCGATGATGGTAGGTTGGAGCCAGTTTGGCCTGACCCCAACTACAAAAATCCAGATCAAATCTGCGTTTTTGAACGGAACTATTAATCCTGCTCTAACCTGACCGGGGCACAGGTGGTTGCCCCCTTCACTCTCTCAGTTCTTTTAAAATAAAATCTGAGATTGTGAACTGAAAACGAATATGGGTTAAATTGAGTTCATAAGGTGGCAACGAGGTTCACCTTATGGAATAAATAATAAATCTGAAATTGTGAATCGATATAAGATTTATTATAATGTGAGATTCACGGAGGACAACATGGCTTCTTATGACCCCTATGAGAACATCGATGTTTACTATTACGAGAATGTCTCGGCGGAACTCCAGAATGAATCTTATGATGAACTTTTGAGTGGATGTGAAGGAGGATATGGTTCGATTACCGTCACCAACTGGCAATGGCAGGAAGGAGATTGTGAAGAGTTGAAGGACTGTGTGCTCCTGGCCGAAACCAGTTCCGATAATGGATATTGGAACCCCAAGGACAAAAAGTGGATTTGGGAAAGCGAAATGTGATTTGGTGAAGGAAGAATCCGGACCTGCTCGGTCCGGATTTTTTTGTTTTAAAATCTGAGATTGTGAACCCAACTACCTAATAGGATAAATTCGAAAATAGAGGTACCGCGGGAGGTACCTCATGCTGCGCCGAGACCGCGCAACTTCCGGGTGCAACTACCTGGTGCTCAGGTTCAGGTCTCTCAGGTACTGGCGCTCCTTCTTGCCGTATTTCCACCCCTTGCCTGCCTCGGTGAAATAGGTACCTTGGTCATTCCGCCAAGTGACTGCGTTCTCCTGGTAGTATGCAGGGTCCTCAAGGGGGACATCCTCGGACTTCAGACCAATGATGGTAATATCTCTTGGCCATGTAAGAGATACGAACTCGTCGTAGGACGTGTCAAGCGAAAGGACTCGAAGATCCTCTGAAGTCTGTCTCCGTGGATACAAGTGAGAACGAATATAGACTCCTGGCTCTCTCTTTCCTGTAAATGACATATCCTCTCCGCCAAGTCGATGGAGAGCAGACCGTGTCATTCCTACAACCCGCCAAGAGAGTGGGTGGGATCCAAAAAGATTGTCAAAGACACTTTTGGCCCAAGGTGACCCGACTAGTCCACCGCTTCGAATCATCCGCCAGACACCGTACCTGAACTGATAAAGCTCAGTCATATCAGGTAGTTCCCATGGAATTGCTCCTACAGGCGAGAGAGTCTGTAGCAGGTCATGTGTCACTAGTTCATGTTTCTTGTTCTTGCCCATACCTCGACTATACGAGGACTAGTTGGAAGGTTCACAGACTCACATGAGGATCCACGCAATTCCAAGAACAAACACGATAGTGACAAGAGGCAACAACATCAGAGCCCTGAACTCATTTGAAATTGTAGACGGATTTGGACGTCTCTTCTTTTCAGTCATTGGGCTTGGATTCCACTCCTTCATGCTTCTCATATATCCTCTTTGGGGTGTTGAACCATCACTGACATTTTATTTAGGTGTTGATTCAGGTTAATATTGGGTTGCATCTGAACCTATCGTGCAACATGCCGTATATATGAACCGTCTGCCATGTTGTTCAACAAGAAAGTTGACGTACATCAAAAACGAAACAGGGAGTTAAGCACCTTGTTAGGTACCTAACCCCCTTCGTGTGGTAGTCCTTATACTACCTAGGAATTTAGTAGTTCCCCTCCACTAGTTAAGCAAGGCCGAGGGCACGGTCACCTTCAGGGTCCCCTCGGAGCCAAGCATCGATATCAATTCGTGCCTGAACCTCAAACCCTTCAGGGTCACAAATCTTGCACATCTTCTCTCCTCGGGAGAAGTTTACAGGGACTCGAGTGTCACCACAGCCGTCACAATTAGAAATAAGAATCTTACTCATCACCAGTCTCCAGTATTAAGAAGTTCACCACGCCAACCGTTAAGCCATCCTACCTTGCAATCCTTCTCCGCTTCACTCGACTTGCCCTTGTAAAGATTCTTCAATTCAAGGTCATGCTCTGGATTGCATGAGTATCCATTTTGAAACGCCTCCTGCCCTAGCTTCTTGCCCATATAGAAGTTCTCATTCTTCTGAATCATTCTGATCTCTCTCCCTGTAAATTGATCTTAGTCGTAAAAGAAATTGTCGAGCAATAGAAAGTGAAGATTCATAGCTCACATAAAAAGGTCCTCCGTTGAACGAGTCTTTCAGAGCATCCCAGGCTTCAACCTGCTCTTGAGTCAAAGGTTCGGGGCTTAACTTTGCCCTTGACTCTTCCTGGATTATTCGAGCAAGCACATCTGCTTCAATGGTTTGAGCCGCAAAAAATGCTGCATCGTCAGGTTCAATATTATACCGAAAAGTTTTATAACCTGGTTCACAAATCACAAGATGACACCCTTTAGTCCAGGTATCTGAATCCCAGGTATTCTTTTCGAGGACTGGATAGTATCTTCGTCCTCTCTTTTCATACAGAGTCGTTGACATTTCCCGCCTATGAGTGGGTGGTTACTTATATCCTGGCTGACAGATATGTTCACCTATGAGGGAGCTGTTGCCCCCTTCTTGTCATTTCATCTCATCGAGCCGTGAGACTCGCAACCGGAGATGGACACAGGTTTGACCCTGCTTTAAATAAATAGGACTGTCAAGGTCAAAAGTGCAAGAGCAAAGAAAAGAGCACCATCACTGGAATCAGTGTGGGTCGATTCAACTTGCACGGGCTGAACCGACTCCAGTGTAAGTGTGTCTTGCACTGGAATCATCTTGCCTCGCTTGATAAACTTATAGCGTGGCAGACTAACCGAAGGTCCTACTGGAAAGACAGGGTCAACTTTCATATTTCTCCTTAGTGTAAGGTATCAAGCTCTCGGGCAATGTTCACTTATACTCCCGTGCGCGCCTGATTTAGCTTCTATATATAATACTATATACTATTAATATATACTATACTCTGTCTTTACAGATAGACTGTAGAAGCTTTTAAGCTTTAAAGAGACGCGCACGCACAGGGTTAATCAAAAAATGCTGAGCAATCTCTACAGCAACCATACCTTCACTCTTGACAATCCCTGATCCCCAGCATTTTGGGCACAGATGAGCCTCTTCTAGCGGAAGATCAGGACACCAATTGCACTCCTCTTCCTTCTGAGAGACAGGACCGAGATGAAAGTCATCCCCTCGAAGGGTCCAGAGAAGGCGTGGGAATCCTCTCGACAATCCATCATAAATGGCTCGAAAATGCCGAAGGTGCTCTTCCCCTTCGGTCTCAAGACAACGATCTAGAAGAATCTGAAGTTCATCAGTCAGAACCTCATCAACACTCTTCATCCAGGAGATCAAAGACCCTCTGTCCACTTTTAACATTGTACACCTCCCAGATATCTCAGAATCATCTCAGACTCATTCTGAAAAATCACATGCCTGTTTTATTGGTTATTTTTTCCTCTTTCACTGCGGGGGCAAAGGATTCTTGCGAGGACGACCACGCTTCCGAACTCCTGATACAACCGGGAGAGGATCCGGGATCCGAACTCCCTCCTGGATTTCTTCCAGGGTCCTTCGACGACCGCCAAGAAGCTTATAGACGAATCCATGCTTCTTGATCCCCGTCACATAGTTCGTCAGGTCGAACTGTTGAACCTCTTCATTCCAGAGCCTCATCAGGCCAGTCTCTTGGTCGATATGCTCCACAACATAAGTGTTCGTGGAGAGCCAAGGTTTCCCTGGAAGAAGGGTCATTCGTCGTTCCAGGACGATCTTTTCCCCCACCTGAAAACGAGGCATTGGTCGACCCTCAGGGCCGATCTCAAATGCGTCTGCTAAATGTCCAATATTAGGCTGTCGATCATCTCGTACAACCATCTCCTCATCAACCCAGTCTCTTTCGGTCATACATTACCTCACCTTCTTTTGTTCTTGAGGACTCCGCTCATGTCAAGCTTCGGCCTCTGCAGCCTCTCCTTCTCCTGAAGAGACTCTTCGTACTTCTCCCAGATGGCCGTGCCAAGGAGCATAGCAAGGGCGGTATAGATTGGCCAACCAACCCAGGTCGTGAACATCACTTCAATCACATCCATCTGGTCACCTCCTAGGTTGAAGGTATCAAAGACCTGGGTCTCCTTCACACGATCTTGAATGTGACGAAATGGCTTCCACGAGAGATGAATCCGCTCCCGTCAACCCGAAGGAGACCGGCACGGATTCCATTCTTTGCATGGATTCTCTCTCCTCCCTCCAGCCAGGCATACCGAAGACCCAGGAGGTATCCCCATTCATCAGGCATTGGTCACCCCCTGTCCCTTCATGGCTTCCATCATTTCTTCCACAGATGTATCCTGGAGGATACGGTCTACCTCAACCTCACACCCCAGCTTATGAGCCAGGTTCCACAAAGCACCATTAAGTCGATGGTTGGTCTCCATTGAGGTCTTGCCGCTGAGCGTCGTGTCAGCCACGAGACAGATGAGTTTAGCGATGTTTTGCGGGTCCATGCTCCCTCCTTGTGATCTTAGTGTATCACGGTTCATTGATGATTTTCACAAAAACAAACAAAAAAAACAAACAAAAAACTTTATTAAGATAAATATTTTTTGATTTTATCATCAAAGGGATTTTTTATGGCACTAAAACTATCGGTTCTTCATTTAAGAGAAATTATAAAAGAAGAAATTAGAAGATCAAAACGTCTACTAAGAGAATTTGACTTAGATTGGGTATACGACTATACGGAAGAAGAGATTGAAGATCTTGAAGCTAAACTGGAACAGGTTAAAAAGGACGGAACTATGGACAGAGGAGAAAAATTGTTGACAACAAGAGCCATCGAAGATCATCTTCGAGCTTTAAAAGAGGGCTAACTTAATCTGATATGAGAAAATTAGACTTATTAAGTGCCTCGCTCAGGAGGACCCACGGTCCCCGGATGTCCGCCCCCGCGTCTCGATAACTCCAGGTCCCGAGGGACGGGGTGTATAGGTATTCATAGTCATGACCGGAGTCCACCCACCGGATCAAGGAATGATGCTTCGACTCTACATCTATGTCATGCCTATCACGCCCGTAGAAGACGGAGTCCTGGATCGTGGTGCCCAGGCAGGACAGGTCGCCGAGCCTGATGAGCTCCTTGACGGACTCAAGGTCCTTCCAGTGTTCGTTCAGCAGCTTACCGTTGTTGGTAAGGTATCCATCCCAGTGGCAGTAAATGCTCTCCACGGTCATCTTATCTTCGTTCAGGATTCCGATTCGGGATCGAGTCGCCATGTCAAACCTCTCCCTTGACGAGGGTCAGCCGAGCGCGCAGGGTCGGGGGCAGACGGGAAAAAATCTGTTCTGCTGCCTCAAAGTTCTGAGCAGAGACCACCAGCTTTGCCGACTCACCACGCAGGATACGTTCCTTGGCAATCTTAAAGTCGTTCGCGTTCATCTCTTCCTCCTTATGAATCGAATGTATCTTGCTCTGAAGATAGGTTCACAGGTTCTCAACGGAGACGGAGGGATTTGAACCCTCGGTGGGACTTTTGATCCCACACTCGATTAGCAATCGAGCGCCTTCGACCACTCGGCCACGTCTCCAATTTGTCAGTTGCAGTGAGGATCCTCGAAACCCATGAAAACGTTCTGCCATGGGTCAGGATGTCCCCAGTCCGGCTGAATGTCCCCCGGCCAGAACGCCAAGGAGTATTCCCCTTCTCGCTCGATGTCAGCCTTGTAGCAGGACTCAGGGGAGGTGAGGTACCACCAAAGGTCCGCCTCCGTGATTCCCTCGAGAACCTGCCCAAGTTCCCGGACCACCTCCGTGAGCATGACGTCCCCAGAGCCATCGCCGAGGAAGCCATGAAGGTGATACCAAAGATTTCCCTCGTGCTCCTGTAGAAACTTCGTCTTCATGGTTCCCTCCCGGGAAGACCCGGGTTTCCCCGGGCTTCACTATATCTCAGATCTTCTCAATTTCTGGCATTGTGCAACCTTCAAACATCCGGAGAGCCTTCTTGGCTCCGGCCAGGGTCTTGTAAACCTTTGGTCGGTTCCGGCTGGAGTGCTCCCAGACCTTACCACTCCAGTGCGACTTCCAATCCTTGTGATTGTGGACGATGATGTAACCTTCCATGTTCCCCTCCATGATTCGAATATAATAGGGGACAAGAGAGACTTCACTGGCTCTCTCATCTCGCTCTTTTTTATCGTGATCAGATCATCTTTCCGTCTGGGCGCAGGGAAAGATCACCCAATCTGATTGCATCAAGGGTTTCTTCTCGTGGGAAAGGCTTCTTCGGATCAGCGAACTCTGCCCATTCTCGAGCAAGAAGTTCCAGAATCTGCAAATCAGTGCCCCTTACCGTTACACGATACGAATCGCCTTCGCCGCGTCGATACGAAGCTCCAGGCAACTCCTGACACTTCTTCGCCATGGTCTCATCCCATTCAGGGAGTGCTTCAGGCACCTCGACCTCGATGTCGTCGATATAGTCATAGACCTCATTAAGCTCATAGCTAAATTCGTAATTCATATTTGCTCCTTCCTCCGTTGCAAATCGAATGTATCAAGGGTCGAGCTCAGATTCACTCTCACTCGAAGAAAGAGATGCAGGTCGAACCCATTGCAAATCTGTGATTGTCCACTTTCTACCCATAATCAGAAAGTCGTGAACGACTCGATTTACGATTTGACCTTTGTTTGAATAGGTCAACTTTGATTCACCAAGAAAAAGAGCGGACGTTCCTTCGAGCAACGGGATTGCTGGGGATGTAACAGGTGCATAGTTGAGAAACTCAGGCCCTAGAATCACAAGCACCTGTCGACCTTCAACATCCAAAACAGACCCAGTGCACAACTTGTCAATCGTAAAGAGTGCACCTGGAACAAGATGGGGAAGAAGAGAGTTTAGGTAATCTTCACTCGTCTTTGGGGTTGAAACACTCCCAAACCTCCCCTTCTTGGAGAGGGGAACCATCCCAGGATTCCAGTTTATGTTGGGTCTCTTTTTCTTCATAGCAGATTGACCTGTGTAATGCGCTTCACCTAAAAATGGGAGATAATTCATTAGGTGAAGCGCCCTTCATATCAGGGTCACGCATCCCACGTGATGGAACCCTTGCCATACAGACCCTCACGATTCAGACCAAGAATCTGAGAGATACCAGTAGGACCGAATCGATTCTTCTTCACTTCGAAGATGCGTTCACCGAAAGTCTCGGACTTCTTGTCCCCGTCAATGTACAGGGAGCCTCGAATATCGATGGCATGCATGATTGCATTCTTGCCGGAAAAGGTGCCGTCCTTGGTCACCTGACCCACAAAGGCAACATTCATGAAGTGGGTCTTGGCCCAATCGGTCAACATCTCCGCACATCGCAGAGGGGTGGCAGAGTTCGCCCCGGTGGAATACTTGCCATCATCCAGAGTCTGAAGCGAGTCCTGAATGATGAACACCTGCTTGCCAGGGTTCTGCTCTCGGAGATGGTCTGCATGGGACAGAAGGTCAGTCACAAGGATGTCCTGCCCCACCACAAAACCGCTCTTCAGCTTGAGGCGCTCAGACACCATCTTCACCTGGTACAGTGACTCCTCACCAGTATTGTACAGGCACACATGCCCCTGCGACACAATCGAGTCAGCGAGCTGAAGCATCATCGTGGTCTTGCCTGCACCAGGCGTGCCAGTGAGCATCATCACCGCGGAGGGAACGAGACCCTCACCACCCAGAGCATCATCGAAGAAGGACAGTCCAGTCCGGAGACGGACACGGAGCTGGTCGGGGACAGAGATCTGGTCAAGCCGGGTGCCACGGGACAGACCATTAATACCAACATTGAGCGTCATACTGCGAGCCATGATTTATAATTCCTCTTGTTGAATGATATGGGGGAAAGTCCTCCCCATGACCTCTTTGTATCATGGGGAGGGATTCAGTTCACTGGGTCAGATATCTTCAAAGAAGTTTGCATTCACGAACACATACCCCTTCCGGTCCGGAGAGTCACTGTAGGCCAACTTGGACCAACCCATCTCCTTCGCAAGGACCTTTGCCGCGGACATGTGAGCATCAAACGTGCACATTTCGTAGGGGTAAGGAATGGTGACCTTGCGGTCGGCGCACTTGGCGGTGATACGAGCCCCGAGAGTATTGGTCGAACCGAGCTTCTTCGTCACAATCATGTTCTTTCCTCCAGTGGGGAACCACCTCCCCATGATATGAGTGTATCATAGGGGGTGGTTCAGTTCACAATCTCAGCCACGGATTGCAAAAAAGACACCATCGTCAGTCAAGTCATTAGGTGTTGAGAAAGACACAGGTTCGCCTCGTCGATCGGTCAGTCGCTTACAAGCCATGTCGATGAGGTCATAGGCATCCTTGCCCTTGATGAGGGTGTACTCGGCATCACCGTAGGACACGTCATCTACAATCTCCCAAAACTCCTCCACGAGCTCCGGGTCCATTCCCTCAAAGATGTCGTCCGCGTGGTAAACAGGAATCATGTCCTTCATGTCTTCTCTCCGGTTCCGGGGAGGTTCATTCCTCCCCATGTTTCGAACCTATCAGGTGGTCATCAAGCCTTCACAGGCTCTCAACCCTCTCCACGAAGCCAAGCCTCAATATCAGCCTTTGCCGCCTCCTCAAACCCAGGCGGATCACACCGCTTGCACAGGCGGACACGGTTCGCATTGATGAAGGTGGGAGTGCGGGTATCACCACAACGATCACAGCAACCAACGGTAAACTTGCTCATACTCTCTCCAATGTTGAAATATTCAGGGAGGGGATGGACCTATCCTCACCTGGAAGATAGGTCCTGCCATGCATCAGAATCAACCCAGATGAATCTGGGCCAAGCGTCCCCATCCACCTTGGGTGAGGACATAGGTGCCTCGCTCATAGGAACCAGGGGTCACGGTCCGCCAATAGGCCGTGGTCTCATTCCCACCCCAGGACAGCCTCCGTGCACCTTCCAGGCGGGTGGAGTGATGCTTCGAAAAGAGATAGGCGAAGTGATGGCGACCAAAGGTTGGCTCAGCCCTCCATTCGCGCAGGGCCTTACGAATCTCTCCAGCATTGGTCATGCCACTTGCCATCAGGATCAGGGTGGCATCCACATTATTCACAATTCCGGCCTCGAGGTTCGTGACTCGGCCGTAACGAAGATTATTCAGATTCATGTCTCTTCCTTTCTGTTTTCCTGGGGAACCACCTCCCCATGATCTCCAATGTATCATGAGGAGGCAGACCATTCACATTCTCTCAGGTCTTCTTGATCCAACCAACATTAAACCACTTCACCAGGTCGCTGTTGTGAAAGGCAACCTGAACCTGTGCCGTATCACCACGCCAAAACGAGGTGCCATTCAAAGTTTCACGGATTTCACCCATTCTGTGCTTCACCACATCTCCGGTGTGAACATGATAAGCATAACCGTACAGGAATCGAACTGGGGTCCCCACCGGGAAATCCTCACGAGCCTTAGTGAGAAGGGCCTTTCGCTTCGCCTTGCGGTCCATCATATTTCTCCTCCATGGGGAGGTTCCTTCCTCCCCATGATTCGACCTTAACTTATTCCAGCTAGGGGTTCACACCTTCTCAGGCCAACTTCAAATGAGCTGAATCAATGGACTGGAGGATAAACCCATCCTTGAACTGAACATCGACCCACAGGTCCTTCCGAGGATCACCATCGATCACGGTGACCTCTTCACCAGAGCGTTCCACCACCTCATCCCACAGGTCTCCCCAGAGGGATGAGTCAACAGGAATCCACTCACCGTAGTCACCGAATCGACCTTTGTCACCGAAGAAAGGAAACTTCATGTTCACCTCCAGGGGGAACCACCTCCCCATGTTTCGACCTTAACCCAGGTTGGGTCTCAGTTCACCACTTCCGATTCGAAAAGTCGACCTTCGCCGCGTCCTCGGTCCGGTGGTAGGTGCCGGACTCCACCTGGCGGACATCGTGGAACGGGGTCTTGTAGGTGGCCCAAGGTGTGACCCTGTTCCAGGGCAGGTGAACCAGGATGATGAAACCATTCGCGATTGTCTTCTTGTTCAGGATCTCAAATTCTTCCATGATCCCCTCCTTATGAACCAAGGATAACATCCTATCCTTGGAGGTTCACCCCATCTCAGCGAAAATAACGGGTCTTAGGCTTTGGACGAAAGGAGTTGAACCCTCGGGTCTCGTAAGGCTCAGATTCCCCGATTTGAAGGTGGGTATATCCAGTCCCACCATGAACGAATCGATTCCCCTCGTCATCAATCACAACCCACTTCGACTCAGAAACTCGAACAATTGTCTGATCCATCATGGTCCGTTCTCCTTATGATCTTAGTGTATCATGGTTCGTGGAGGATTTTCACCCATTCTTGACGAACCGCTCGACCAGCTCCGCCGCCGACCGAAGACCATGAGGCGCCTTCAGGCCGGTCACGACCACGTCAACCAGGTTCCACCCCACCTTCCCGGCGAAGTCCTCGCAGAAGGCACGTGGGTCATCCATCCCGAGGTTGAGGTAGAAGAAGGGGTGCTTTCGTCCCATGGTCGGGGTGTCGTAAATCCCAATGATGATGTCCTTTCCATTCGTGGATTCCATATTCCCCTCCTTATGAGTCGAAGATAACAGGACCCATCATCCCCTTCACAATCTCTCAAAGAAGAGAAATGAAAGAAAGGATTGCAAGTGTGAAGATGCTCAGCCCCAACCCAGTCTCATTCAGGGAACGTCGCTTCAACCACGTGTCTGGGGTTTTGATGAATGACAGAATTGCCAATCCAAACACTGAGGAGAAGAACCACCGCTCAGGGCTTAAGCGTTTCGATGTGGCATAGAATCCTGCCACTCCACAGAAGATAAAATACCAGAATGTGCCCGATGGTATTGCCCATACAAGGGCAATGAAAGTCAGAATGGCACCTCCAATTATTCCTGCAACCTTCAGGTTCTCTTGCCGGGCAAGCCTATCATTCTCTTCCTGTTCGCGTCTCCTCTCGACCTCTCGTCGTGCATCATTAAGGTGAGCCGCCACACCTAATTGCGTGGCAACATCTAGGGTTGTTGCCTTGCGAAACAGCTCAGCTTGATGTGCAGCATCAGCTTCACGCTTCCTCTCTGCCATCTCCACCGCAATGGATAGAGTTTCATCCTCTATGTCTCGCCTCTTGCTGGTCATATTTCACTCACAGGCCAAGTTTAAGTCGAAACCTCAATCTCGATCCGGAAACCTTCGGGGGAAACACACCTGGTCCCCGCATAGTTCCCATTCTCCGTGATTCGACCCTATATCATTAGGGGTTCAGGTTCACGCCTTCTGAACTTTTTCGTTCCAGTTCCGGAAGGAGAAATCCCCCAGCTTCACCCGGCGGTTCCGTCCACCACCGTTAGGCTGGATGGTCACCGTCTTTGAGCTGACCTGAGTGATGAGTCCCATCAAGAAGTGGGTATAACCTTCCAAAGGGCCATCCGATGACACCCAGAACGAATCGTACTCCGCCTCGTCACCGACCTTGAAGCTCCGGACGTGCTGCAGATCTCCCGTGGGACCGTGCAGGTGGACTTCGAGGCCCTTGCCTGGGGTGACATAGGTACGCCAAGAACGATTACCGCCGAGATGCTCAGAGACCTGGATATTGTCACTCATGATTCCCTCCTTATAAGGTCCAGTGTATCACGGTTCGTAAACCAGTTCACCAGATATCAATCTGAATCTCAAAGTCTCCACCAAGTGACACCCACCGGGTCCCCTCAAAGAGACCATCCTCGTTCTTGTATGTGTCCTTGAAGACAAACACCTTCTTGACACCAGTCCGGTGGCTCCTGACCACAAAAGCAGGGGTCTCTCCACCGTCAAGGTTCCCAGGCTCGAATGCAGGGCCTAGCCTACGAGCATTTATCCAACCCACTGGGCCTCGCCACACGAACTTCGACCCTTCGTACACTGGAAGCTTCGAAATCTCGTCGAACATATTGCCCTCCTTAAATCCGACCTGACATGACATGCTCTGAAAGAATCCTTTCAGCGTCCTGAAAATCTTCCCGGCTATATCCGTATGCCGGGTTCACGCGACCCGCCGCTCGACGCTCGTCAGCGAGCTGGCTGGCAATATGCTGAGCGCGGTCAAAATTCTCGTTCGAATACGTCTGCCGAGGCATGGGTCTCATTGGTCCCTCCTTATGAATCGAGTATAAGGGGCAGAGAGGGCGGATTCACACCCTCTCCACTTTTATACCACAGCCAGGTTTCGGACCGGATGGGTCGTGGTGGTCCCGGTGGACCATTCCACGGTGACATCCGTGAACCTGATGCCTGCCTCAATGGTGGACTTCAAACCTCGCACAGTCCCATTCTGACCAGGCAGGATTGATTCTGCAACCAGGTTACCTGGGCCGAGGATGTTGTACCTGCTCGAGCCGTTCCACTGGACGGTCGTCCCCTTGCGGAAAGTGGCCTTGATGCTCTTCACGTCATCCCAATCGATCAGCTTCGTCATGTTCCTTCCTCCTATGAATCCAGTGTATCAGGTTGAGTCAACCAATTCACAGAATCCTGACTTAATCGTGAACCCCGCCACCTACGTACGCCTGGAGGTCAGCCGCACGGTTCCATCCTCGAAGGTCACAGGATCTGCACCGGCTCCGCATGAGCCGTTCACCCTTGTAATATTTCACCACGGTCGTCTGACGACCCTCGTATGGACACTTGGCCTTTCCGCACTGACCCTGACCCAGTTCCAACCATGTGCTCTCCATCTCCGTCCCTCCTTATGAATCAAGGATATCACGGTTTGGGGGGACCTTCACCCCTTCTTGACCAGGTCCACAAACTTCTTGTGGTTCGAATCTCCAAGGAGGAGGCGAACGAGGGTGAACAGACCCTCCTTTCGTGCTACATACTTGGCATGGCGGCGACCCAGGTCATGGACCAGGTGGGTGTACATAAGTGAACCACTTGGGTCGGCACCTCCGGTGGCCTCTTCCGCCAGGTCACGAAGGAAGGAGTTGAGGAACAGAATCATCTGGTTGGCATCCCTACCCATGTCTTCAACGCAACCATCAACCACTCGAGCCTGGTCCATAATCTGGTGGTAGACCAGCGTGCTCTCATCGTGGTCCGGGATGTCCTTGAGAAGGGTCTGAATCGCGGTCTGATACGTGGTCTTGGACATTTTCGTCTCCGATGAAGTGGGGAGGTTCATTCCTCCCCATGTTTCGAATGTATCAGGTGGCCAATGGACCTTCACAAGGTCTCAGATATACATTGAAGTCTCGTAGTTCTCCCTGGAAACCTTATCCAGGTCAAAATCGTGATTCCGCCAGGCGAAGTTCCGGACATCGAGCCGCTTCGTGCTGGAACCATAGTTCGGCTTAATGATGACGTTCTTGGCAGTGATGGACACAATCTGTCCAGTGTAACGGAGATTGTAGGAGTCGTACTCAGCGATGTCACCTTGACGGAATACCTTCACATCAAGGGTGTCACCTGCCCCATTCCTTGTGTGAACCTCAATCCGGTTCTTGGGGTGGACATAGACGTGAAAGTTCTTGTTGGCGTGCCATTCAACCTGATGGAAGATAACGTCCTTCATATTCCCCTCCTTATGAATCCAAGGTATCATTGATGGTGAGTCGGTTCACACATTCGGACGAGAAACTACCGTTGCTCCCAGGGAGCGGGTATACCAGTGCTCTCCTTGAAGATGGGCTGGAACCACCTTGAGGTCGTTGATTGTATTGGGGTGGTTAGCCTCAAGCACGAGCCACAATCCGTTGCCCAGGCCTGCGGGCCAACCGAGACGGACGATGTCACCAACCTTCACATGACCACTCTTCATACCCTTCATCGCGACCTCCTTATGGTCTAAAGGTATCATTGATGGTGAGCCGGTTCACAATCTCAGTCAAGATAATCTGAAATCCGGTCCTCGATTTTCTTCATGGCGATCAGATAGTGGTCCGCCATGCTAGGGTCGGCCGTACGCCTAGAAATCAACCAGTTGGGAAGAGCCTTCCCATTGATGGTCGGCGGCGCCTCCGCAGCCCGGATCTTGGCGAGCTCCTTGTAAGCATCGATTGCCTCGAGAATAAAGTTAAGCTCAACCTCATCGAACTTCATTCCGTCTTCCATATTCCCCTCCTTATGAATCGACCTTAACCTATCCGCGCCTCACCTTCACAATCTCTCAGATATATCCGTTCTCATGAAGGAAGTGAAGCCGGGGCGGTGGGTCACTCGGCTTCCCCCAGGATACGAACCAGGCAGTCCGGAATCGACGAGCCAGAGCCGCCTTGGCATACCCCTCGATGAGGTGTGGCTCGGTCTCATGAGCCGGGACCCGGAACTCCACCTTGACAGGCAGGACAGTTCGCGTGCATCCCCTCTCCACGTTGTAGGAAACCGACCGCTGACCGTATGCCACGAACTTATTCATCATCTCACCCTCCTTATGGAACCAATGTATCAGGGGAAAGGGATTGGTTCACAATCTCTATGAACCAATCCCCTCTTCTTTTAGACGGACTTTTCAACCGACAAATTGTATTCACGATTGAGACTCAGCCTTTCGACTGCCCTCATTGCCCCTGCCTCAGTCTTGAAGATCTTGGTGAATTTCAGACCAGGCTCCTCAAACTCCCAGCGCTTGCCTGTCCAGTACCCCTTTCCATTCTCAAGATTCATAACAACGATGAAACCTTCCATGTTCCCCTCCTTATGAATCGACCTTAACCTATCTCCCCCTCCCTTTCACAATCTCTCCGGCGGAAAAAAAAGAATCTTTGAGACTGAGATTGTGAAGGGGGACCCATTATAGGATAAATTGAGATCATGGAGGGGAGGCAGGAAACCTCACCACCAAAAAGAAAATCTGAAACTGTGAATCGAAATATCAAACCTGATAGATTAGAAACATGGAGGGGAATATGACGGACAAAGAGATGAACGCTATGGTCATGGACTGGACCGGTCATGAGCTGAACTGGGACGAGGATGAGATGGTGTGGATTGCCTCCCGTGACGGTGGAGAGCTCATCCAGTATTTCTCCAACCTGGTCAAGAAGATGAAGGTGGCAGAGGCCGAGGTGTCTGCCACAATGGCAAAAGCCGGATAAAATATCTGAGATTGTGAATCCGGTTCCAATATAGGTTAAGGTTGAAACATGGGGAGGAAGGAACCTCCCCGGTGGAGGAGAAAAAATGAAGCTGTCACGAGCTGAAGTGAAGACCCTTACCAACCTGTTCTATGATATTGGTGGCCAGTTCTCCTGGCACGACTCCCACCAGATGGGCCATGTCTCCTTCCCCCACCTTTCCTCCAAGGAGGAAATGGTTGGAATGGCCAAGAAGATTGAGAGGAAGTTGACCCCTGAGTTGGCTGGCAAGCTGTCAGTTTACCTCCGGCCTGGAATGCTGGACCTGGTTTGTGGTTCACTCCCCCTCTGGGTCCTCCGTGGGATTGGGTATAATAATCCTGAGCAGATTGTGTGAACCGGTCCGGGTGACCTGATAGATTCGAATCATGGGGAGGACCTCCTCCCCTCACCTCAAAGAAAAAATAAAATCTGAGGTTGTGAACCCCGTTCCCAAATAGGTTAAGGTTGAACCATGGAAGGAGGAAGGGATATGCTGAAGAATAACAGGGGCGAGACCATCACTCTTAACTACGGAGCCCAGGGGAACCCAGTCGTCCCGGTCGATTACGACCTTGTGACCCAGATTACCAAGTATGCCATGGATATGGTGGCCCACCTCCCCGAGGATGACGGAAAGGGGACGCGGAGGACCCTCCTGGCAGGACTACCTCTCGAATGGGACCTGATGGACAAGATGGTCCAGGGATTGTTCCTGGTGAACCTGGGGAGTCTTAGTAATCCAAAGTGGGACTACCTGTACGGTCACCAGCCCGCGCGCCCACTCTTCGACTCGGTTCACCACCTCATCTTCAACACGGTTGACCCTGATAAGAAGAGGACCCCTCGAGGCCAGGCTACCTGGAGGGCCATCCTGGATGTGATGGAAGTCCACATGGAATATCAGCATCCCGGCTTGTTCGACGAGGTAGTTCACCTCATCCATAATCCAAGGAAGGTTGAGTCGGTTATCCCAGAGAAGTATAGGTACTGGGGTGGTCCTACCCGGGAGGCTCACTTCAAGCACATTCGAAATATTGCTCTGAAGCACGCCTGAGAGATTGTGAAGGAGGTACCTCCCTATGATACATTGAGATCATGGGGAGGACCTTCCTCCTCCAAAAAAGAAAATCTGAAATTGTGAACCGGATAGCAAGATAGGATAAATTAGGTTCATAAGGAGGATGACATGGGCTTCAATAAGCAGCAAGATTGGAATTTCATCTCCACTGACGACACCTGTGGCAAGCCTACAACCCACCTGACCGAATGGGGCATGTGGCTCTATGTGCCTGGAGCCGCCTCGGTCAAGGACTACCTTACCAAGGAAGAGCTTGGCATACTTAAGGCTGGATTCCTGGCAGTAGGCAGGAAGCTTTCCTGGGGCACCGGATGGCAGACCGGCATGGTATCTGTGGGGCCTGGCAAATTTAAGGAGAAGGAGGACGCCATTAAGGTAGTCCACCAGCTTGAATTCTTGATTCCACCACAGCTTGCATCCAAGCTTCACATTAAATTCTTTGCCTATAAGCATAAGGCCAAGAGGGCCTGCCCGCCAACTACCCCAGGCGGATATTGGGTCGGCCCCTGAGCCCGTGTGAACTAGTGGGCCGGATGTGATAAGATATCACATCCGGCCTTTCCTGCTAACTACCTAACCGACTGAGACTCATATGAATCCCCTGAAGGGGCTCCGACATGGACTAGTTACAGATCTGAAGGAGGGGGTAGTTAATAATGGGGACGCCATCCTGCTCCTCATCCACAATCACGGTGGAGTCGCTCCACTAGTTACTCTTCTTGATGAGTTGTCACAGTGGCAGCCCGATATCCGGTTCGCATACCTCTTCAAGAAGATGAGTTATTCGAGTGCAGGCCTGTTGGGTAGTTCACCATCATCCCGGTTTGGTCAGGTGTTCTCAGACAAGGAGCGGAGGACTTACTTCTACCAGAGTAGCAAGGGGATATACTCCCTGTCTATTGCGGGCATGATTCGTCTCCGTGAGCTAGGGCTAGTCACCAACTAGTTCATTCATCAGCACATTGGAAATATTCGATGGGTTAACTACCTCAGGAAAATGCAGAACCTCTCACAAATGATCTGAGAGGATGTGAATGGGGAACTAGTTCCATTTAATGTAAAGAACATCAGGAGGAAGAAATATGTACAACCGATGCGACACTGAATTTAACCTGGAGCGGCACCTGATTGTGTTTCTCCAAGAGTCCCCCTTCTATGCGGAGCTCTCCCGGCATATCCGCAAGACCCCTACCAAGGGACTACCTACCGCTGGTGTCACCTTCAACAAGGAGACGGACGAACTAGTTCTGCTCTGGAACCCTGACTTCTTTGAGGGGCTCTCCAACTCCGAAATCAAGGGAGTGCTCCTTCATGAGTTCAATCACCTCATCTTCGGTCACCTGGCAGACCGACGTCGGGAGCCGCACAGGACCTGGAACATTGCCACGGACCTTGCCATCAACTCTCTCATTTACGCCTCGATGGGTGCAAAGAGTGAGGACCGTCCTCTCCCCAAGGAGGGACTAGTTCCAGGGCAGCGTCCCCACATGGATCCGGAGATGCTCGCAAAGGCTCCACCGGACCAGCGTGCGGCGTACGAACAGTTCGCGGACCTGATTGCTTCCTTCCCGACGCTTCAGACTTCGGAATGGTATCACTTCAAGCTTCTCGAAGAGGCAAAGAAGAATGGCGGTGACGACGAGAAGAGCAAGTCGATGCGACAGCTCTTGGGCACTGAGCCTGGTGATATCGAGATCATCATCGGTGGGGACTCCATGGATGACCACAGCGGCTGGGACAAGATTCCTGAGGAGATGCGTCCCTACGTGGAGGGTCGAATCAAGGCGGTCCTGGAGAAGGCTGTTAATCATGCGGATGGTCAGGCGAACGGCTGGGGCAATATGCCTGCCTCCATGCAGGCGGAGATTCGTCGGTCCGTATCTAACATCATCAACTGGCGCTCGGTGCTCCGTCAGTTCGTGGGCTCTCTCACCCGAGGCGAGCGCTCCACCTCCATCAAGCGCATCAACCGTCGGTACCCCTATGTCCACCCAGGTGTCAAGCGAGGTTACACTGCGAGGCTGGCAATTGCAATCGACCAGTCGGGCTCAGTGGATGATGGACAGCTCAATGCTTTCTTCGCCGAGCTTTCGTCTTTGACGAAGAGGACGACTGTAGACATTATCCCCTTTGACTGCCAGCTTGACCCGAAGGACATCTTTGAGTGGAAGAAAGGCACCAATCCAAAGCTTCAGCGTGTCCGAGGCGGTGGCACCGACTTCAACGCGCCCACCAGGTGGGTCAATGATGCAAAGAACCGGGGCAAGTGGGACGGCCTCCTCATTCTCACGGATGGTGAGGCTCCTTCTCCTGAAGTCTCTCGAGTGAAGCGTGGTTGGGTCCTGAGCAAGGATCATAAGCTCATCTTCGATACGACTGAACTTCAGGTCTTCATGGATGATTCGGTGCCAATGTCAGGTGCTTGGCGCTGAGAGTGTGTGAATCGGTCAACCCGATAAGTTAAGGTTAAAACATCCCCAGGCAGGGGACATCAAAAAAAGGAATGAACTAGTTATGGCAAGCAATCCAATGACCATCGCCACCTTCACTTCGGTGGTTCCCCATCTTCCCAACACCACTTCTATCCTCCTTCGAGGCCCACACGGCATCGGTAAGAGCCAGGTAGTTCGACTTGCCGCCCGCCTCATCGCGGAGAAGGAGGGTCTGAAGGACTTCCCCGTCATCGACCGACGGCTCTCTCAGATGTCGGAGGGCGACATGATTGGTCTCCCCTCCACCGACGGCGAGGTCACCCGGTTCAACCCACCGGATTGGTACAAGAAGGCGTGTGACCGTCCTCAGGTCCTGTTCCTGGATGAGCTGAACCGCGCCACCCACGAGGTGATGCAGGCTGCCTTCCAGATCGTCCTGGACCGCGAGCTCAACGGCTGGAAGCTCCATCCGCAGACCCGAGTCTTCGCGGCGGTCAACGCATCCCAGGAGTACACCGTCAATGAAATGGACCCGGCTCTTCTCGACCGGTTCTGGACCATCGACCTGAAGCCTGACGTGAAGGACTGGTTGGACTGGGCTCGAGGCGACGGTGCCATCCACCCGGTGGTCACCGACTTCATCACCAACAACGACAAGTGGCTTGACCCTCCCAAGCAGGTGGAGACCGGGTCTGTGTCTCCTTCCCGACGGTCCTGGGAGCGTCTGTCCCGGGCACTGGAAGGTGCCAAGGTTGCGGATGAACCGACCCACGCTCTGTTCTACCCACTCTCCATGGGTTATGTAGGTGTGGAAGCCACCATCGCCTTCGTGGACTTCGCCAAGTCGCAGGACAACCGCATCACCGGCAAGGAGGTCATCGACGGCTACACCAAGGTGCAGGGGAAGGTGAAGCGCATGACACAGGACCAGCTCAACGGTGCCATCGAGAAGGTGGCGGAATATGTGACCGGCAACCTGACGAAGCTCACCGCGAAGCAGGGAGAGAATCTGAAGGGTTTCATGAACGACCTGCCAGGTGAGCTCCGCATCTCCTGCTGGTCCAAGCTCACGGCTCACGGTCTCGACAAGATCGAACTCGCCAAGTCGGTCCACAAGCACTGCGTCGAGGCCATCCTCGATGTCTTCGGTGTCCCGGTCGGTGAGGCAGGTGTGGGTGTCACCCCGAATATCCCGCAGTCGCTGAAGAAGTGACTCGGGTCTGTCATGGAAGGGTAGGGTCCGACCCCCTGCCCTTCATTCCTAGCCTTACCCTTCCATGACCCTTTATATATGATACCGAGTCTATACTTATGAATGTGAATGAAGGTATTCCATCATACAGAAACGAGCTGGAGCGGTTCTTGACTCACATGATTATGTGGGAGATGGGCATTGTTCCTCTCGATGAGTTGGAAGGCGGGGTGGACAAAATACTAGTTCAGATGTCCCCTGAAGACGAAAAGTCTGCAAGAAGAAAATTCAGAAAGATTTGGCGGAATTTAAGCAAGAGCGGAAACAAGAATTTTCAGAAGTATACTCTAGGAAGAGGGTCAAACTCCCCAACGCCTTGGCAAAAACTGAGCCGGAAGAGGATGGTTCAGTACGAAGTGATGAGAGTGCTCTTTCAAAAAATGAGAGAGATAAAGAGAAAGAGTGAACATTCAGGTGAGATGAGTTAAGATGAGGATGTTCACGGTGACAAAAGAATAACTAGTTAGACATGTGGCCCTATCGTCCAGCGGTCAGGATACCAGATTTTC
>Ga0164293_10000486_pt1 | contig 31670 bp, 35 predicted proteins | sample GEODES118metaG_FD_111487 | JGI IMG/M metagenome (GOLD analysis project Ga0164293, IMG submission 111487) | Eutrophic lake water microbial communities from Lake Mendota, Wisconsin, USA - GEODES118 metaG | ecosystem: Environmental > Aquatic > Freshwater > Lake | place: USA: Lake Mendota...
AATATTTATATTCATCAGATCATTTTGGCGTTGTTGCCAATTTTTCTGAATAAATACATAAAACATAGACACATAGACACATAGAAACATAAACATGCAATCTAGTAACCATATGGAGACACTTGTTCTGTGAGTTGCATCTTAGGAATGTGTTTCATGATAAAATTGTGGAAAAATGTAAATGGAATTGGAATTTCTTTCCAAATGAAGTGCTGTGCAGATCGATACAACAAGCGATCTTCATGAGGAAAATTCATAAACTTTACAATTCCCTTCTTAAAGTGGAATGAAATACGCTGATTAATGTCATTACAATTTGGTACTCCAATTGGATAATATTTATACAATATATCCATAGGTGCCATAAAATCATGAATCAACGGATTATAAGTTTTATCTAGTGCTTCTAATTGAAAGAAAGGATTTGGGATTGAGTTTTTCATCTCTTCAATCGCTGAGACAAAACACGCTGTTGTTGCAAGCGTTTCCAAATTATGAAAGGCCATGATTGGTCTTGTAAAATTAGATGATGAATCTAATAATTTTTAGAATATATGACATATATTAATCAATTTTTAGTATAAATAAATAATTGAAAATATTGAAAGTAAGTTAAAAATAGATAAAAAATATCTATATTTGATACTAAATTATAAAATGAACAACGAAATAACAAATGATCAAATTAATAAACTTAAAACATGTTTAACTTGTTCACTTTGCAAAAAGTTATTCTATTTGCCTGTAACATTGCATTGCCAAGATACATTTTGTAGTAACTGTTTAAAAATATCTAGTATAAAAAATAATTCAAGTTGTCCTACATGTAAAAAAAATATATTTGTTCCACCAGTTCATAATTATAAAATTTGGGAATTAATAACGAAAATATTTCCAGATGATGTTTTAATTCGTGAAAAAGAATTATCTAATTTAATGCCTAAACTGACTGAACAAGATATAGTTAAGGAAGAATTGATTAAAAATAATTGGAGAGATGTTGTTAATAAAAAGCAACCTGATAATGTTGATCAAATTTTTATTCAACAACTATTCTAGAATCAACTATGCGTAATTTTAATTGTAATCTTTTATTCTTTTCAAATAAAAGAATGACTACATCACCACCTCCATCAGACAAAAAAATTAATTTTGATGATATTGATGAATTATTAAAATGTGATGTTTGCAAAGATACATTGTATAATGCACCTACATTAATTTGTCAACATACTTTTTGTGAGTCATGCATAATATCATTGAAAGAATGTCCAATGTGTCGTTTAAAATTATATCATCCTTCTAAAAAAAATCAACTTATCAATGATATTGTCCTAATATTATATGGATCTGAAAAAACTGATGAACTTGATAATAAAAATAATAAAGAAAAAATGGAAAAAGAGCTACTTCCAATTGTTTTAAAAGAAATGAAAACCAATTTTAATAAGTCTATACTTAACAATAATGAAAAAGATAATCAATCATCCACCCCAAATCTGATCCAAGAACCCTTTCAAAACCATCGACGCTTTAAATTGATGGGATTTGATATAGATATTAATAATATGCTTAAAATTGTTGAATTAGGGTTCTTAATCTATTATATTTACGGGTTTTATAAAATAATTAAATATGGTGAATTTAATTGGATGAAAGTATCTCTTAACTTAATAATAATTATACAATCATTTTATTCATTAGCAATGCAAAATTAAAAAATTGAAAATATAACGATTTTAATTACAATTATAATTACAATTACAATAATGGAAGAACCTCTTGAAAAAAAAGTTAATCAATCTGCAAATTTTGATGAGCAAAACTTACTACAATTATTTAAAAGTAAAAATATTGATAATATTAAAGTCTATTTAAATAGTCTTGTTGATATTAAAAAGAATGAATATAATATTTTATCTCTATTTATCCAAGAATATTTAATTTTTAATGAAGATCAAGTTTCTGAAATTTTTAATATTTTACTAGATCTTAATATTAATTTTAATATTACTAATCAAAATGGATATACCGTATTAAAAGTATGTGTAATTAATAAATTTATAAAATTAGCAGAATTATTGATTAAAAGTAGAAAAATCAATCTTGATGAAGATCTAGTGTATTTAATAATTCGTAAAAATCTACTTTCGATTTGTAAATTATTTTTAGAATATGGAACCAATTCTAATACTCAGAATTGCCTTGATGTTTGTTTACCAGTTGGCTCAACACCATTAATTGCAGCATGTTATTATAATAATATCGAAATGGTAAACATTTTATTAGAGTATAAAGCCAATCCATGTATCACCAATGAACATAAAAAATACCCATTAATATATTCATGTGATTTATTGAATACTATTGGAAATTATAATTATGAAATTATAAATCTATTAATCAAAAATGGATCACCAATTAATACACCAGATCATTATAATTTAACACCATTACTTTATGCGTGTGGTAATATTAATGAAAAATCACATCTATTAATCACTACTTTATTAGAAGCCGGTGCAGATCCTACTTTTGAAGATGGAAAAGGTAATGATTCATTATTGACTCTTGTTATTAATAATATTGAATGTCGATACTATATGTTAGTTCCTATTATGATAACACTTATTAAATATGGCGCTAATAAACATCATAAAAATAAATATAATGAAAGCATTTATAACTTAATGGATGAAGGATTATTAAGTTTATTTCAAATGTGTATAAATTATACAAATACAACAGTGAATAATAAAATATTTCTTAGTAAATCTTGTTTAATTTGTATTGACGAAAAAGACCAAATGGTTTTGTTTGATACATGTAAACATGCAGTTGTCTGTTTTGAATGTTACCAAAATTTAATGAAAAACACATCTGATACCGAAGGTGCGCAAACTAAATGTCCATATTGTAGCACTTATGTTAGTACTCATACTATTATTGAAAACCTGTAGATGAAGATGTAGATGAAGATGTATAAAAAGGAAAACCTAAAGCCATTGTATTTACTTCTAATTTAATTTTTTCTAGATCATTTTTAATATCAGGATTTGATAATGCAATTTTAAAATCGCTTAATAGTTTTTTATCTGATAATTTATTACTTATTTGAATTAATTGTTCAAATATTTCAGCAATTTGAATAAATTCTTTTTCGCCAAATCCTCTTGTTACCATTGCTGGAGTACCTATTCTGACCCCACTAGGTGACATTGCGTTTGCATCTCCAACTATACAATTTTTATTAAGTGAAATGTCAACTAATTCTGATAAATATTCGAATTTACTACCAGTTATATTTTTTGATTTTAAGTCTACTAAAACGATATGATTATCAGTACCACCGGTTACAATAGTAAAGCCTTTTTCCTTTAAAGCATTGGCTAATGTAGAAGCCATATTTTTAACATTTTGCATATATACTTTAAATTCTGGTTGTAAAACCTGTTTTAATTGATAAGCAACTGCTGCAATTTGATGATTATGTGGACCACCTTGTAAACCTGGAAAGACCGCTTCATTTATTTTTGTTACTAGCACACCATTTTCTGTTTTTTTATTAATAAAAATCATACCTGATCTAGGTCCTCTTAATGTTTTGTGTGTAGTTGTTGTTACAATATCTGCATATTCAAATGGATTATTAAGTAATTGTGTTGTAATAAAACCACTAAAATGTGCCATGTCAACCATTAGATATGCACCAACAGTATTTGCTAGTTTTTTAAATTTCATATAATCGAAATCTCTAGGATAACTAGATCCACCAACAATTAAAATTTTAGGAATAAATGCATTTACTCTCTTTTCAAGTTCATCATAATCAATAAAACCATCATTATTTAACCCATAAGGTAATGATTGAAAAAAAATGGATGAAGCACTAATTTTCTTTTTCGGAGTATAAAATCCATGTGTAAGATGTCCTCCAGCAGTTAATCCAAGACCCATAATACGGTCACCTGGTGACAATAATCCGGTATAGACAGCAAAATTAGCCGGACTACCCGAATATGGTTGAACATTCACATGCCATTCTTCATCAGATAAATGAAAGGCTTCTAGAGCTCGTTTTTGACAAAGTAATTCAATTTGATCAATGTGTTGATTTCCACCGTAATATCGACGATTAGGATAACCTTCGGAATACTTATTGGTTAAAATTGTACCTAAACAATTAATAACTGCTGGACTAGTGAAATTTTCACTAGCAATTAATTCAATACTTTTATTTTGTCTTTCATATTCAAATTGAATCAAAGATGATAGATCTGGATCTTCTATTTTAAGATCCTCATTAAAAAAATTAGTCATTCTAGATAATATATAAATAGGAATAATTAATATTTTTATATTTAATTTGATCAACAAAATTGAAAATGATATAAAATATAATATTTAATGTTCTAATCACTTGAGAACATTTAAATAATCATGTCGGTTGCTATTACAATCAATCCTCAACAACAGGTAGCGTTTCCTGCGAAACATGGTCATAAATCAAAGCATAGTAATTGTACAGGGTTTCTGACGATGCCACCGATTCAAACAGTTGTATCGGTGAACACAATCAAAGACCCTTCAAACTATATTTGTGGAAATTGTTGTAATGAAACAGAATATTGCATCTGCAGTACTAATCATTACAATAACTTCTATTATTACCCGTCTGTAGTTCGTTTTAGTGTTAATTATGGTAATATTTACATGTTACCGTATTCATATGTGTAGATTTATTTAATAAGTCCATTCCATTTCATCACTAGAACTTTCTAAATTATATTTTTCTTTTTCTTTTATTTCGTCATCCACATCATCCTCATCATCCTCTTCATCATAATCATCACCGTCAATGAAAGCATATTCAGGAAATACCTCTGGTTGTTTAACAATCAGTTTACATACTTTCCAAGAGAGTCCCCACTTATTTTCATATGACCATAATCCATTACATCTAATTAACGCTTGAACTTTAGCATTTGGTTGTATATATTCTGAAAAATTTTGTACTTCTTTGCCATATAAATCTACAACTTTTGTGTTTTGTTCAAATATTTTTAACTTAATAGTAGGTGGATACTTTGGATTATTCTTATTGTATCTAATTTGATGATTATATTTATAATTTCCTTTTTTTGTTATTCCTAAACAATCCTGATAATTATCAATAAAATTAACAACAAATGAATCTAAATTTTCAATTACTTTGTAAAAATTTTTTATTTCAGGATCATACATATATCCATTGAATGATAAATCTAAATGATATTTTCCTTCTGATTTATCTTTATCATTATTATACTGACATATTCCAAATGGAGCATCCATCCATGGTGTTTCAAACAATAAATTTGTTAAACATAATGTAGGTGTTCTATACAATATAGGATAAAATGATGAATTATTAGCATTTATATTTATATATAAAAATTTTGAAGTAAAATGTTCTGTTTTAATTGATAGTTCCATTACTACAAGTAAAAATTAGTATTTTTCTTATATTCAAAAAAAAATGAAAATGATTGGTTATGTATTTAATTTAACGAATAATGTTGTGATGAATTATCCCCGTAAACACCAAATTCTTTGAATTCACTATTAAATGCATTGGGTTGGCATGATTTTGTTTTATTTGAAGCTGCTGGTGTTGCCACTTTGTAACTTTGAACAAATGGTGCATCGGTTGGTTTGCTAAATTGGAAGTATGAAAGAAGACCAGCATTTGATTGTTCATTAAGTGATCCACCTGTTGATGTTGATGCAGTTCCAACATTTGTAGTTGGTTTAGGTGTTGCTAAACCTGATCCGGATGTTGGTTTTGGTGTTGTGTTAGAACCATACATATCACTAAGGACATCGGAATATGATGTGTAATCTTTTTTAGGTGTTTGAGGAGATGCTTTAGTAGTTGGGCTAGGTGTTGTAAGACTATCTGATACATCAAGTTGCTTACCATTTTGGTCAACAGTTACTGTTCTATAAATTGTTACAATGTTAGCACCAGCTTTAGTTGGTGCAGGGGTTTCAGGAATAGGACATGGTGGGCAAATCTTAGGTGGACATGCTTCTTTAGGTGGGCATGCAGGGCATTCTTGTTGGGGAGGGCATGGTTTTGGTGGAGGACATTCAATAACAGGGCATGGTTTTGGTTCAGGGCATTTAGGAGGTGGAGGACACTTTTGACATAAACCAGCTGACACTTTTACTTGAGGACAATTACAATCAGGACACTTTTGTGTTGGTGGTAATGATGATTTAAGAACATATTTAGTTTCATCAATTGTAGGACATGAAGGACATGATTGCGGTTCAACAAGACTTTTAAGAATATATTTAGATGTATCTGGTTCAGGACATTTCACAAGATCCTTTAAGCGTGATTCATCTGTTTTCGCGATATATGATTCTTTGTCAATTGCATCAGAAACACGACAAACTGCTGGTGGATTAATTTCAGATTTGAGAGCAACTTTACTCATATCTGGATATCCAGATGCCATATTTTTCTGAATGTCGGAAAGACTAGATTTAATTTCATTTATGTTATTTTCAACTGTAAAACCTTCTTTGGTACTTGGTTTAAATACAACAATAGAAAGGAATGAAATTGCAATTACCACTAAAACCAATACTAATATTATATTTAAATTATTTTTTTTGAATAACATTGTTAATCTTTATTTAATATTATTGATAGAAAAAAATAACATAAAAAGAAAAAGTAGAAATGATTTATAATTTACAACCTAAACATGGAATTTCATTTTGAGCAATGTAATCAGTTAAAATTGATGGACATGGTTTGCATTTCGATTTAGTATTGCTAGAACCATCGACATTTGCAAATTGATCTACATTTCCTGATGATGTAGGAAGAGCAAATCCAGGTCCGAAAGTATCAATTGATCCAAACATTGATATTAAAGATTGTTTATCTAAATTAAGATTAATATTAAATGGTTGACCACCATTTGATCCTGATCCTGTCGATGTTTCTGTTCCTGATCCTGAAGATGTTCCACCATTTGAATTTGGTGCTGATGTTGCTGATACTCCAGAAACACCTGGAACTTGATAGACAGCACCAATACCTGCGGATGATGAAGGAATATAATTTGGCGCCAATCCAGTATTTTCAGCGCTATTATAAACTGAAATACTAGCAGTACCAATGTCTTTTGTAATATCCCAAAATTGTGATGTAAAATTACCAATTCTTTGTACAGTTATATTTCCACCGTTGCTTGATAAAACCATACTGGGGTCTTTTTCAGCGATAACCATAAAAAATCCGAAATCTACACCTTGTGGTAAAATAGTATTCGCATGTGAACCTGAATAAAATTGGACACCTGTTTTAAGTAGTTGACTAAAAGTTTCACTGTTATCAATACGAACTATTTTCCATCTTTGTTCACTACTATCAGAATTACACATTCGTGTAGTATATGTCCCCTCATTAAGAACAACAATGCATCCAGACGATTCTGATTCACCTGCTTTAATATATGGTATTTGAAATGAACTATTTAAACCTTTATTTGGTTCTATTGAAATAACAGGAAATCTAACCCCTGAAATGTATGATACTATTTGTTTAGGTGGTTCAGTTAACCACCAATCACCTCTATTATTTACTGGTTGACAAGTAGGTGTTGAACTAGGGTCTGATGTTGAACTAGGATCGGATGTTGAACTAGGGTCAGTTGATGTAAATCCTTCAATATAGAATAATTTTAAAAGAAAGAATATTACTAGGCCAATTATTGCTATTAATAAAAATATTTGTTTTTCTGACATCATTTTTCTCTTTTTAAATTTAATGAGAAAATAATAGATTAGTTATTTATTATATTATAAAAAGACAAAAATATAAATTTTTTTATCACTGTATTAAGGTGTATTAAGGTGGTGTTGTTGTTGTATATTGACCATTTGCTTCAGAAACAATACAAGATGAATATACTGGTATTTTATCATATGTTTCTTCTTGAGTTGTTCTTCTTTGTAAATATGATGAATATATTTGTTGTAATTGAGCCAATCTATTTTGTAATTGCGCAATTTTATTATCTTGAGATAATAAAGTAGAAACTGTATCATTCATTGGATTTGACGATGATGTTTGAGTATTTGCTTGTGATAATGCAACTGTCGAACTATCTCTATTTAAATTTATTAAAGCCTGTACACGTGTATTAAGGTCATCAAGTTTTGTTAATAAATTACGTACTGATTCTGATTGTGCACCTGTAGAATTTTGGCTTTTTAATTCAGAAGTTAATGTGTCTACGATTGCTTGTATTTCAGCACTGGTATTATTATCAAATGCTTCATGTTTATAAAAATAAGCAAAGTAAAATAATAACATTAGTATGCATATTATCAATATTACAATTGATTTTTTCATTTTTAACTTTTATATTATAACAACATAAAATTATCAATAATAATGAGTACTACTATTGATATATTTTTTTTTTTCTTTAGGTGGTTCTAGATTATTTGTAACAGGCTCCTTCATGGGAATCATTTTAAATTCAAGAGCAGTTAGTTGTTTATCCATCTTATTTAATTTATTTATAAATTCATCATTCATCCCAAATGATTCTTTTATTATTTTTATATTAATTTGATTACCTGGATCATCTAATAACATAGATACCTTTGCAATAACTAATAATATAATAATCGTTATAAAAATTATCCAATTTAAATTTCCTTTAATAAAAGACATTCTATGCTTTTATAATTTATATAGATTAAAAAAATATATTGATAATCTAAAAGTAAAATACTCTAAAGTTGCTGTAAGACCTTGATTTTGTTTTCTAGAGCATCAATTTGTCTACTTAAAATACCCATTTTACTGTTTTGTTTTGATAATTCAATAGTTTGTGCCAATGTTTTTTCATATTTATCTTTTGCTAAATTTCTAATTGACGTTGAGAAATCAGTTGTTGGTGAAGGGTCTGTGTCACCAAATGGTTCTGATACATATTTATATGGTTTGTCTACAAATATTGTAGGAGGGTCAAAAGGTGTCTTACATATTTTAACACCACTTAATATAATAATTATCAATAATAATATTGATATAACCCATATAATATTTAAATTTGCGTTGTCTGACATTTGTTATTTATAGAGATTTTATTTTACTTTAATTACATGATTTATTATTTTGTGAAGTAAGCCATCGTTGTTTAATATTAAGTGTTGATGGTCGACAATTAATAATACCGATACCATCAAAATCAATTGATATACATTTATTTGGTTCATCTAAAGGATAAATAATATTAAATGGGTAGGAATCGTCATCTCCTGTAGTATTTTTTTGTAAATCAGCATAATCACCAGTTAAATGATCTAATAATTTAATTTTTGACTCAATTTTTTTCAAAATAAAATATTGTTTTTTGTTAGTTAATTCACAATGTCTTGAAGAATAATTAGAAGTATTTGGATCGTATGTTAAACAACCATTATTTAAAAATATCATTATAATAGGATTATCATTTGGTAATTTCATGTCATTAAATATTTGATTTCCGATAATTGTAGGAGTTATTTGTTTAACATTTAAATTTATACCATATTTTACTGATTTAATACTATTAATATTATTTGAAGATGTAGAATTATTATCTACAGTGCTTGATATTTTTTTATCAAAATAATTAATATCTGATTCTAATTTTTTAATGATATCATTATTTATTTCACGTTTTATTTCATTACCTTTATTATTATAATTAGCAGACTCATCATTTAATTTTGATTTTACATTATTAATTAAATTTATATAATCATCACCATCGACTGTACCTTTTTTTTCAACAATATCTTTTAAAAAATTAATTCGATCATTGTAATCATTTGCATATAATCTTGTTTGAAGAATATTATTAAAAACAGAATCAAATTTTGATAAAAGATCAGGGCTTGGGTTACCAAATTTTTCAATATTATTTTTTGACCATGTATATAATATTTTACCAATTATTATAGTAACTAATAAAATAGCAATTATATTTGTTATTACTTTAAGTTTCATTGTCTCTTATTATATAACTACCTTTTTTTTCCATTCATTTATAAAATTAAATAAATAAAAATAAAAATAAAAATGATCTGAGTTGAGGTAATCGTTTATATAAAAGTTTACATTCCATTATAACGCGTTTGTGATCTTTCAGCTATAATTTGAGCCAACCCGTTTATTGTACTATTTACTTCCTTTTGATCTTTACTCATTAAATCTAAAAAATGTGTAATTATGACAAAATCTTCTCTATCTTTTTTCAAAATAATATCATCATCATATAAAACTTTTACTTTATCTATATTTGTACAAATATATTCAACTTTTGCATACAAACTTTTATCAAAAACGTCATGTTTTAAAAAGTATTTATTTAAACCTGCTACATTTAACAAATCTTTATTAAGAATGTCATCTTCACGCTTAAAATTATGTGGATCTCTCATGTATGTCATTTCTTTTAATTGTCTCATATGTTTCTTAAAATTATCTTTTATGGTTTGAGCCATATTTCCCTTAATGTATGAACCGTAAATAATGGTTTTACCTGGATCTTCATCCTTATTTTCTTCAGGATAATTATTATCTATTAATAATCTTAAAACTCTACCTGAGCATTCAAAATCGGATAAATTATATAAACCATATGGTGAAAATTTCCACCCTCTTAGATCTAATTCATCAAGATTCACAGAACGGTGTTTGTTAAAAAAATCTACTAACACATCTGTGTTAAAAGGGAGTCTTGGAAGTTGTCTACCATCAGCATGTAACGCTGTACAATTTAAATTTAAATGTTTTAAGTTTGTTGAAAGTGGTTGAAACGAATTTAACAATTCATTAATAGATATGGTTGGAATAAAATATGGATCCCTTGTATCTTCAATAGTTATAAAATGTTGTGAAAGATTTAACTTTTTTAAATTATTGTTCTGATTGATCGTAGTCTTCAAAGCATTAAATTGACCTCGAGTAAATTTACATATTTGTCTACCGAAATCATTTTCTACATGTACATCATCTTGATTATCACGTACAATATCTGCTATACTAAGTTCTTCAACAGCGATGTATCTTCCCCAATCTATAGCACCACCTTTTTGTAATTTAGTAGTGGTTTTTTTGTGTGAAGTTTTATTTTTAGAACGACGAACTACCTTTTTAGTTGATTTATTTTTTTTACCAGTTTTTAATGTTTTAGCCATCTGACTAGAGTGTTTATTTGTTTTAATATTATGAAACAAAAAATAAAAAATAAAAAATAAAAATTTATATAGTAATTGCTATTAAATACTTTATTTTGAACTACTTTTCTTTGACCCAAATTTTGTATTATCACTGTAGAATTGAACAAAACCACAATTAACACATGTAAATGCACTGTATGCATTGTCAAAGACATCAGTATCAAGTAAATAAGATTTCATTTTTGTTCCTAATTTAAGGGATCTATGTTTAAAATCTTTACCATTACATCCTTTGACAGTACAAACTAATTGTGGTAATGTAAAAGAATTATCTTTATATTTAAGATTACCGTATTCTTTTACATCAGTTGAAAAAAGACCTTTTCCTTTTTGCGAGCGATTAATTTTTTTTGTTTGTTTAACCATATTTATTTATTTTTAATGTTAGAAAATAATTTTATTTAGTAGTTGTTATATGAACATTCATTCTATATTCTTGTAAATCTTTTTTAACCATATTATTTACTGTATTAATCGATTCTTTAATATCACTTAAATATGTATCTGGATAACTTAATTTATCAGAATCAACTTCGTAAACACCATTGGCTCTAATGATCATATTATTTAATTCATTATCTAAATAAACACGACGAGCGTCTTCTCCGGCTTTAATTCTATCTTCTAATGTCATCTGATAAATTCCAGGTGTAGTTGGCGCGGTTGTTGGCATTAAAACACTTGCATCTACTGTTTCTGGTGCCTCAGTTGGTGGTGATGTTTGTGGTGGTGGTTCAGTTGGAGGGGCGTCTGGAATAAAAGAAACTGGATCAGCCGGTGAACTTACACCATTAACATTAATTGATAAAACAGAACAATCATATGTTTTTCCATATATTAAATTTAAATTGGAAAGAGTGTAACTACAATTAACACAATCCGATACATTCGCAATTTGCATATAAACCCCATTATCATTACTATCTTGACTTTTAATAAAAATTATAGAAGAATTAATTGGTTCTACAATAGTATTATCTGCGTATGGTGGATGTGTCCATTCAATTGTTAAAGAATTATTGTTATTATTATATACAGCACTAGTTATAATTGGTTTTGTTGGCACATCAGTTGTTGCAAATTTTTCTTTAACTTTATGCGTAGTTAGTAAACAATATGATAAAATTATAAATATCAATAAATAAAATACTAATTTTACTAATTTCATTGTTGAATCTTTTATTTTATCATAAAGAAAAAAACAAGAGAAAAAAAGATAGTTATCATGGTTTTAATGTTGCAACAGAAGGTGTATTCATACTAGTATTAACAGTTGAACTATTATTTTCTTGAAGACGTGACATATCGTCTTTTTCTTGCAAATATTTTGATAATGCCAAATTTGCAGATTGAAGAGCAAATTCACGACCAATATAATTAAGATTATTTTTATGAACAAAATCAAATGCATTGATCATATTTGATTGATTATCCAATAAATAATTTTGTTTTTCCAATGTATATAAATTCTTACCTCTCATTTTTTTATTTTTTTCATCAGGTGTTAATATTGCTACATCTGAATCATCTTTAGGTATAGTAGAATCTAAATCTTTTGAATTTAATAAATCTTCACTTACAATTGTTCCAAAATTAAAAGTTGCTTTCATTTTATTATCGGAATCAGTTAATTCAATTGGCAAGATATTTAAAACGTTAGGTGTTTCACCACTTCCTACAATATACATATTAGTAAATCCGAGAATTTTAATTGAAATACCTGGTTTACTTAATCCACCAATAATTTTAAATGAAGCACTCTTTTTAATGTCAGAACTAGCATTTGATGATATATTTTTAATATGTAATAAACCTTTCTTTGGATATTCATTAACAATATAATATGGAGGAAATCCATCAACTTCATACATAATAGATACTGTATTATTACCATAAAACCCCTGAACTATTTTAAAAATTGATGATTGAAATGTTTTAGATACTGATATTTTTGCTAATTTAACTAATTCAATTCTGTTATTTACAACTGACCATACTGTATTATCATAACCATAAATAGATACTTTTTTATTAATTAAATTATCATTTGTTAAACACATGTAATCACGGTTATTTACAGAGTTTTTAATATAGGTTGAATAATCTTTTACAGTATCTTTTTCATAATCGCTACCTTGAAATTTGGTTCTACAAAAATCTACATTATTTATTTGAAAATAAACATTATCATTGTCTGTTTTACCTTTATACATACTTACACCTTGACAATAATTATTGTTGGAACATAATTTTAAAGCACTTTCTAGACTTATATTTTTAGTACCTTCATCAATTGAGAATCTAGCATTATTATATAAAGTATATTCATCAACTATACTAGGTACATCTGAAAATAGTTCATATACACCTTGGTTTTTATTTCCATTTTTTTTGTTTAATAAATAAATTAATATTACAATGGATGAAAATAATATAATACCATAAATACGATGGTTCATTTTCTTTACTAAAAGTGAAGAAAAAATACTTAAAAATAAAATTTTATAAAAATATTTATGATGATAAGGCTTGAACAGAAGATCCAAATGATGTATTACTTTGATCATCGACAGATACATTATATTTTAATAATCCGGATAATTCTGAATTAAGTTGTCTAATTTTATTTTCTTTTTGATTAATTACTCTTTCTAAATCAAAATTTCTAGCATCTAGATTCATTGATGGTTTTCTTTCTTGACATAATTTTCTTAATTTAAATTTATCAAGCATTACACTTCTTTGATAAATTGCATTTAAATTATTTGTGCGATATAATACTTCATCTGGATCTTCAAAACTTAAATATACAGTCCAGTCTAAACCGGTTTTAAACTTAAGCATTTCTTGATCATTATAGATTCTATTTTGTGCCGTAACTTCACTTATATCTAAGAAATCTGCCAAATAATATGATTGATTCTGTTTTTGAATTTTAATGTTTGGAGGATTTGATTCAGAGTCTAAAACAATACCAATCATACGACCGTCATTATCCATCATGATGTCAATTAATTGAGTATTTGATCCTGGATTTGTACCTCTGGTACTTTCACTTACTTCCCATGGTCTAACTCTCCAATCAATACCTTTCTTTTGATATAATCTTAAATCTTGACCAATACCAATCATAAACCCATTTTTATCCCAAAATACTTTAATAACTTTAATATTATCACTGATTGCTGGTATTGGTTGGGTAAATGGTAATTTGAAAAAATCAACATCTTCTATTGTTGAAATTGGAGGTTTGTTATTATTATTTTTATAAACAATATCTCCTGATGTTGTAATACCATACAATAATGGATAATAATCTTCCGCTGATTGATAATAATCACAAAAGATGTAAACTAAATCGTTATTATTAGTATTTCTTAATGGTGATCTAATCCATGGACTTTGTATATCTTCGGTTTCTTTGTAATAAAGTGTCGAATCTTGACCAACACCTAAAAGTTTTATTTGTCTTTCTTGATTATGATTTAATGGAAAATTCATTATCATTCTCATACCAACACCATCAGTTTGAGAACCATATAATGAATTGACTAAGGGTCCAACCCATAACTGTTCACTAAACAAATTGGGTTTCATATATAATTTACCATCATTAAAAACTGCTAATATACGTCCATCTAATAATGTTGTTATATGAATAGGTACTAATAATCTTTCATATATTTTTCCCGTATCTTTATCTACTTCTTTTCTCAGTGGATCAATCTTTAAATTAAATTTTAACATAGGTGCTAATTTTTTATTATAATCATATAGATTTTGATAAATTGCAGGCTCTGAAAGACTTAATGCATTTTGGTACCATGATAGTAATGAAGAAGATTCATTTGTTCCTGATGGTGGATCTTCAAAACCTTCTGTTATTTTTATATTTTTACTGTCATTTAATTTTGGATTCCAATATATTTTAAACCAGTATAATAATATAATAACTACTAAAATAACTATCACACCTTGCTGTACATTAATTTTTAATGACATCTTTATTTATTATAATGATAGAAAATAATAAAAGAAACATATATTATATATAAAACTAAATAGAAATGGCTGTTTTTTTAAATTTATATACTGATAGATTATTCACCGACACATCAAAAAAATTATTTGTTAAAATCTGGGATATTGTTAATGAAAAAAATGATCATGTTAAAGATATCATTGATTCCCTAGATCTTATTCCAAAAGTTGAAATTGTAGAATCAGTTGTAAGAGATTTGAATGAGGACTTAAAAATTTGTCATCGTACACCAAATCATACAGTACAATTAGCATTAAACCAATTAATGAATATTGTTGATAATATACATAACGATCTCAAAAAAATTAAAGAAGGTATCGAATATCATAAAACTTTATGGTTTCACTCTTTCAGAACACCTGCATATCTAGAACTAATAGAAAAAATAAAAAGTGATAAAAATATATTAGATTCTAGATTAGAAAATCTAGCATTGGTAACTAGTATATTTATAAAATTACAAACTGCAACAAGTGCACCTATTATTGATCCAAACTAATTAAATTTTAATCTGAAACAGATACCATTTTTTGTTTTGACATATGGAACAGGTAAATGACCAAATTGCGCCAAATGTTCTTTTTCCCTTTTATCCCAGTCAATCGAATTAACTTGAGGTATTAATGATTGTTTCTCTTTAATATACTTAGAATAATTAACTGGTTCTTCAAATTCAATTACTAAATCAGTATCAGTAATGATAATAGAATCCTCTGGTTCACAACTTACAACATTGATTTGTAATGTTCGACCATCTGGATAATTAAGATCAAGATGAGAAGGAATTTCTATAGTAATATTTTTTTGAAGAATAGAATAAAGTTCTTGAAGATGTGTTTCTAGATAACTTTTGTAATCATCAATCTCAATAAATTTCGCATCGTGAACTTGGAATTTAACACAAGTACCACGAGCGATTTTTCGATTAAATAATTTGAGGGGAATATCAATCGGTCCATCTAGTGAGTCTAGATGAAATAAACTTGCAATCTTATCAAAAATTCTTTGAGGTAAATATGCTACATCTATATCAATTGAAAAGTCAGCAACACCTAAAAGATCATCTAGACCATCAATTTGAAAAGTTAATGGATAAATAATACCATTATACTTTGATACTTCTGATAGAATAGAATGAGGTAAAATTATTTTATTACTATTTTCTAGTGACATATATCTATCCAAATGATACGAGTGAAAATACATTAATGGAAAGGCTTTTATATTTGAAAATTCAATAATATCTTGTGCTGTAGAGTAATGTCCATAAACATTATTCTGATATTGAGTTAAATCTTCGGGAATATATTGCTGAGGTACAAAATGACCATTATTATCAACATGTGATCCATAATAATCTTCCATTATGAAAGAAAGAATTATAAAAGTGTAGTTATACACCTAATAACAAATTAATAAATATAATTTATCAATTTTATTGTATAAAAACTTGATGAAAAAAAAGAAATAATAATATCTGTCTAGATGTATAAAATTTATGATTGCAATTCTTTGCATATCATGTTGACATTTTAAGTTTACCATTAGGAGAATGCCTCCTTTTTTTTTGAACAAAAGATAAATGGTCGCTTTCTAAATCACGGATTTTTCCGAAAAAGAATCCATCATCGGTTGAGTATAAAATTTTGCATGGTAACCATTTCTTTAGAAATTCAGTACATTCCATACATGGTTTTGCATTTCTAATTGTTCCATTTCTATTACGTCGAATAACACATAAAGTTAATTTTCGAATATCACGTAAATTTTTTCTTTCTCGTTGAAAACGTTGATAATATTCCATACAAACACACATTTCAGCATGGACTGCTGACACATTATGGTGAACTCCGTTTGGATCATGGATTATATCACCATGACGATTACAGCCACCAATAATCTTTATTCCAGAATTAAATAAAATAGATCCAACATGAAAGATCAATTTAGATTGAGTTGCTATTTCTGCGACAGCATCAATCATACACTGATGTTGTTTGCTTAATTTTTCATATGGAATACTCATGTAAATTTGATTTTGATTTCAAATAATTATAAAGATTGAATATTTTTCAATCAACGCTACTATAATAATTATTATAATAATCAATTTTTTTATATTATATAGTTTTCTATTTTTTTGTATATTTAATCATCTTCGTCGACAACTCCTTCTAAAACACTATCATCAATTTTGTAAAATTCTGGTATTGATATTTGAGATAAAAGAGAATATGCAGATGCTTTTAAAATTCCATTTATTATTCTTTTTCTTTGTGCAGCATTAAAATCCATAAATTTATTATGATATTTATAAACTTGATCATTAGTTATAGTAACAATCCGCTTAATATTATCAATCATTGTTGTTTTATCCCAATTACCATTTGTTGATTTTTCAAAATGTTCCCTTAATGATTTATCACTTAATAAAAAAGGTAAGATAATGTTCTCGATCTCAATTTCTTGACCTTTTAGTTCTTTATATTGTCTAATAGCACTTTGTTTAAGATAATAAACAAGGGCTGATATGCACCCATTAATACCATCATTATTATAATTTTCAAGCAAAATTTTAGTTTGATCAAAGGTTAGTCCATAATTATTTCTATAGTTTTCGATAAATGTGTTGATATCAATAACATTACCAAAATTTAAGTTAAGATACTTGATCTTTGATATTTTAACATTAATTGTATTATTATTAGTTACAATATTAGTATTAACATTCAATTGTAACTGTTTATTTTCCACATCTTTAACTTCTATTTGTTTTTCAAATTCTTTTTTGTTTAATTCATTGTCGAATTTAAGTTTTTGCATTTCTAATTGATACTCGTAATCTTTCTTAAGAACCTCCATACGTATTTTGTATTTATTGGTATCCTCTTGATCGGGATTACAAAATTTTTTATGACGATAGAAACCACTTGCATATTTATATTGCTTTTTACAATCATTACAATATAAATCCATATTACCGTCGTGATTTTTTATCATATTCAAGTGTTTCTGACTATTATTGTGTATTTTTAGATTGTGTAAGGTTGAAGTTAAATAATTACAACTTTCACAAGTGTACATTTTTATTTTTACTTTTATATTTTACATTTTTATTATATTTTTATTTTTTTGCAAATGGTATATGCAAAAAAAATTTATTACGCTTGTGTCCCATATTTTTACAGCATCGATTTTTTCACTATGCACGTGGATGCTATGCTAGAAGCGTAATTCAAAATTACGCGCCACTTATGGACAATTTCTTATCTCACTCCTAAAACACTTTAAAATTTAGTTACGCTCGACGGCCATAAAAAAAGACGATGATTATGGCCTAAAAAAGCAAAATGGTACTATATACCATTGATTTTGTTAAATTTATTACGCTTATAGTATGGCATCCAACAGCATCGTTTTTTTGAGGATGCTGTAATTTTATGGCCGATAAGCGTAATTTGCAAAAAACATTTTTTTCTTGCAAAAAATGAAATATTTTAAAAAAATTTGAAAAAAAATGATCAAAAATATTTTTTTCGAAAAATTTTGATGCTGTTTTTCTCCTGACTGCTAAAAAATGTGTGAAATGTAGCTCGTTTTTAAAGTTTTATTTTGTAAATTAATATTTGCTCCTTTTTTTTATAAAAATATTTCGGAGCAAATTACAAAATCGGATTTTAAAATTTTAAAAAGGGGTTTTCTAGTTACACGATTTTTAGTGGTTTTTCCAATGTCAACAGAAATCATGTTTTTAAGGTAAAGTGAAAAGATCCAATAAATTAAGTAGTTTTTGCTTAAACATATATGTTTTACAAATCTGTAAAAATCGTTAAAAAAACATCAAAAAACATCAAAAAAATATAAACTTTAAACTTTTTCACTTTTTTCATGAAAAATATAAATTAAATAATAAAAAATCTAAATTCTAAATTCAAAATAAATTTTTATTTATTGAAGTAGGTAATCCATGACCAAAGAGGATCATGTATACCAATACTATCCCACCAAATAAAATACTTCTATTCTCAGCAACAGTTTGTTTTTCACCAAGTATTAAATACATTAAAACATACATTATTAAACCTATTACAACTGAATGTAATAACATTGTTCTACCATTTTCAATCATTTTTATTATTTAATTAATGGATAGATATAAATTTCAAATTCCAAGATATTTTATAAAAAGTTCCTTGAAATTATTACTATTATTCTTATAATAATCATACTTTGTATTTTTATATTTATCACAGAAACCATTGATTTCTTCCAATGTTCTTAATGTAAAATAAGTATTGGGATATTCATTATCTTTTTCCCATTCATTAACTATTTCACGGCTAGTTTCATCTTCACCATAAATTATCCATTGTTTATAATCAGGACCCCAATGATAAATATTATTATTAATCCAAACACTATAATGATCTATTTCAGTTAAAATACCTGTTTGAATTAAATACTTCATAGTTTTGTCTAGATTACTATTTAATGAGAAAGTTGGATCAGTCTCTTTAATTTTTAATTCAATCTTTTTAAGCATAGTTTCTTTTAGAAATCTCGAGAATCTAAAAATAGTGTTGTTTTTATCAGTATTTCCTCTAGGAGTTTTTCTTTTCTGTTTTGAATCAATATTAATGACAAGTAATTTTCTATATTTAATTTCTATTTTTAAACCATATTGACGGATTTTAGGGTATAATATCATGTTTTCAATATCATGATAATTAAAATTTGAAAGATCACCATTATGATTCATAAAATCTTTAATTTGAGACAACATTTCACGATTTTGACTCTCATTCATTAATTTACTTAATCGATTGATTTTATGTTCCACTTCCATTATTAAAATATCTAAATATTATACTTGTGATTTTTTTATATCTTTTATTTACAACATGCTATTATGATATATACTAATAATAATATTAAATTACCACATCCTATTAATGGCATGATTGGCAAAAGTATATGTTTCCATTTATCAAATCCACCCGTCATATTAAATAATTTATCGATTCCCATTGTTCCTTCATTAATCCATATATAAATTCTAGGTATAACACCGGTTTCATTTTTGAATTTATCTTTTTTAAATTTTAACATATCATAATTGCCTGTTTTTTGATAAGTAGACCATGATTCTTGGGTATAACTCCATACATTCATTAATATAATAAATAATAATAATAATAACCATTGTGACACTTTTAATTTACCTTTCGTTGAATATATTAAAGCCCCTATCACACAGATGGTTGAAATAGTATCAGCAACAGAGTCCCATGCTTCACCAAATAATGATGCTTCTTTATAATGACGAGCCATTCTACCATCCATTGAATCAAAAAGATATCCAATAAGATATAAAGTGCCACCAGCAACATATTCTTTCATTAAAATCATCCATGTGGCAATTAATCTAAAAATAAAACCAATTGTTGTTATGTGGTTCGGTTTTAATTTTAAAATGTCATGAAAGAATGGCATTAATAGATCCGCAAATGGATAAAAAAAATATATATCTGAATATGATTCTAGATTTTGATATTTATCAAGTTCATGCATGATAATTTATGATTTTTAATATAATAAGATAAACTTTTTAAACTTTTTAGAAAAAAGTTTTAACAAAAAATAGATCAAAAAAATAGAAATGAAAATGGAAATAGATTAGTAATATTCAGATTCTAAATCTTTATATTTTGAATAAATTAAATTCATATAACAAAATGGTTTGATATTAAAACAATCATCGTATTTATCTTTAAGACATCCATTTTCTACATTATTAACTATAATTTTAGTAATATCTACCCCATCATAATGTATTTCAACAATTCCGAATGCAAGGAAATCACTCTTTTGTGTTTCTTCAATAACTGAAATATCATAAACATACACATTATCACTTTTTTTTACTTGTCTAAAATTAAAAAAGTGTATATCGCTTGATTTTTGTTCAATACATTTTTCATCATAATATACATTAAATTCAATCATTGAATCATTATGTATATTATCTGACTGCATTAAAAATCCATTTTCATCATAATTAAATTTATGTTGATTATTAATTAATCCTAATAATTCATGCATTTTACTTAAATACTCACTTGATTAATAATGATTATAATAATGTTAAGTTTATTTTTTATTCTAATCAACATCTTCACTATGCATTGTATGATTTGGTGATGATGGCATTCCACCTGACATATCAGGCATTCCACCTGATTGTTGATACATCTTAGTCATAATTGGGTTAACTACACCTTCAACCTCTTTTTGTTTGGCTTGATATACTTCAGTTTCTGACGTTTGATGAGATTCGAGCCAAGTGAGCGTATTCTTAATAAGAGTTTCGAGTGTTTCTTTATCTTCAGATGAAATTTTTTCAGACATCTTTGGATCTTCAATGCTGGTACGCAGATTATATACATATCCTTCAAGACCATTTTTACTTTCAACACGTTTACGATTTTCTTCATCTTCTTGACGATGTTCTTCGGCTTCTTTAACCATACGTTCAATATCTTCAGCACTAAGACGACCCTTGTCGTTAGTAATGGTAATCTTTTCAGTCTTACCACACGATTTATCAGATGCTGATACATTTAGAATACCATTTGAATCAAGTTCAAACACAACTTCGATTTGAGGTACACCACGAGGTGCTGGTGGAAGACCTTTAAGTTCAAATTTACCAAGTAGATTGTTATCCTTTGTAAATTGACGTTCACCTTCATAAACTTGAATAAGAACACCTGGTTGATTATCAGAATAGGTTGTAAATGTTTGTTGTTGTTTAGTCGGAATTGATGTATTACGTTTAATAATTGATGTCATGACACCACCAGCAGTTTCAAGACCAAGTGAAAGTGGTGTTACATCAAGAAGGAGTAGTTGATCAAGTTTTTCGTCTTTTTGAGCACCACCGGTAAGAATAGCGGCTTGAACAGCAGCACCATATGCAACGGCTTCATCAGGGTTAATACTCTTGTTAAGTTCTTTACCATTGAAGAAATCTTGGAGGAGTTTTTGTACTTTTGGAATACGAGTTGAACCACCTACAAGAATAACTTCGTTAATTTCACTCTTTGACATTTTAGCATCACGAAGAGCATTTTCAACAGGTGTAAGAGTACCACGGAAAAGATCAGCACAAAGTTCTTCAAAACGAGCACGTGTAATCTTGGTATAGAAATCTACACCATCAAAGAGTGAATCAATTTCTACAGAGGCTTCAGTGCTTGATGAAAGTGTACGTTTAGCACGTTCGCAGGCAGTACGAAGACGACGAAGTGCACGAGCATTACTACTAAGATCTTTACCACTATTTTTACGTTTAAATTCGGCAACAAAATGATCAACAAGTCGATTGTCAAAGTCTTCACCCCCCAGATGCGTGTCGCCGGCCGTAGACTTGACTTCAAAAATACCTTGATCGAGGGTTAGTACGGAAACATCAAATGTCCCACCACCAAGATCAAAAATAAGAATATTATGTTCCTTGTCATTAACTTTATCAAGACCATATGCAATAGCAGCAGCGGTTGGTTCGTTAATAATACGAATTACATTGAGACCAGCAATTGCACCAGCATCTTTGGTGGCTTGACGTTGACTATCATTAAAATAAGCGGGAACTGTAATAACAGCATCCGTTACTTTTTGACCGAGATATGCTTCGGCTGTTTCTTTCATCTTAACAAGAATCATTGATGAAATTTCTTCAGGAGTGAAGCGTTTACGTTCACCTTTGAATTCAACTTCAAATTTAGGTTTATTATTTTCATTTACTACTGAAAAACTCCAATGTTTCATATCCGATTGAAGATCAGCATTATTAAAATTACGACCAATCGCGCGTTTAGCATCGAAAATTGTATTAGTCGGATTAAGAGCAATTTGATTTTTGGCTGCATCGCCAATTAGACGTTCAGTGTCGGTAAAAGCAACATGTGATGGTGTTGTGCGATTACCTTGATCATTTGCAATAATTTCAACTTTACCATTTTGGAATACACCAACGGCAGAATAGGTTGTACCAAGATCAATACCAATAGCAATAGATGACATTTATTTTAATTATTAATATATTATTGTGTGTATAATATATTTAGTAAAATACTTAAATTGATTTTTTTTAAATTAAAATAACTCTCAACTTTTTATATATTATAGTTCAACCTTCATATTTTTTATTTTTTCTTCATTAAATATAAAATTAATAAATATGGCTCGTAGTCTTCAAAAGAGATCTTCAAAAAAAGTTAAACGTAATGTAAACAAACGCGGCGGTGCCGTTCGTATGCCACTCGAATATTTTGGTGGTGACAGTGGTCGCTATTTTGCGACCGGTGATGCTAAATTAGTAGATGGATCAAGTGCTTATGGTCCATTCTATTCAGTTTCACAAGGTGTTGCTAGCCCAGATGGACAAATGTTTGGTCCAAATGTTGGTCCTTACCCTGGTTCATCTTGCACACAAACCGGTGGTAGCAAGAAATCAAAGAAATCAAAGAAATCAAAGAAATCTGAAAAATCAAAGAAACGTAATTCAAAGAAACGTTCACACCGTAAATAAAAATTGAAAAAGAATCATAATTTATAATATTATTATTATTGTAAATGTCTGAAACTGAATCATATTCACATATTATAAGTTCGTTAAAACATCAAACTTTAATTGGACACCAAAATTTTATTGATTTAATCATTAAAAAATATCAAAATATCAAAGATCTTGATAATTATTACCAATCTGACTTTTATTTAAAAAAAACTATCATTCATGAATTAAAAAGAAATACTTTGTTAAATGCTTTTAGAATCCAATCATGGGAGGATCTTATAATTCAAGCATGTATTAATCGTTATGTTTATGATTTATTTGAAAGAACTGAACTTTTACATTCATCTTCATCTTCCCCTACACCAGTTGTTTTATTAGATGCATGTCGACTTTTTAAATATCTATACGATGATTATATTAATCCATTAGTTATTCATTTCTTGTCTGCAACATCGGATTATTATATATTGTATTGTATGGCTAACTGGATTTCATATAATCCAGATAAAACTATTACTGATTATTCGTTTAATATGCAAAAATCTGATATGCAAATTTTAATGCAATTAATTAATAAAGATCATAATACTTCCACTTATTTAGAAATTCTAAATAAAGTTCAGTTTCTAAAATTAAAAAATAATAATAAATGGGTACTTAATGAGCATCCTATTTATTACAAGGAAACTAAAATCTATACTATGTTAACAACGTATGATGGTATGGGATGGTATCATATTTTTGCAATTTCTTCATCTCCAGATCATAAAGAAACTCCTTTCTTCTTTGCTTTAGATGGGGGATCCAATCATTTTGATCGGATTGCTAATGAAAAATTCTTTCGATCGAATAGACCATCTAAAAGTCAATTATTTAAATTAGAAAAATCAATAGAATTGATTTCAGATGGTTCTTTTTCACAATACTTATTTAAGTCAAATTAGGTTAAATCATATAATGATAAATTCCATTTACATTCATCTGCTGTTTTTTGTAAATTACCTGAATCTCTAATATTTGAATCTCTGGTATCCGCAATAACTAGATATGGATATAAAATAATAACATTTTCATGATAAAATCGATTAATATTTTGCAACGGTTCTAAATCCCATGGTTTAATAGCAATATTTGTATAATTGATTAATTCTGTAAAAATTGATGAATCAATCCCAATTGCAAATGCACCTGGTATAGTTCCTTGAGATCTAATGTAACCATTTTTATTAAATACACATCTTTCTTTAAATCTCCATTCGTGCATGCTAGTTCCGAAATATAATAATTTCCAGTTTGGTATTTTTTTATTATTAATATAATCATCAAAAATTTTAGTAAACTCTTTATGAAATATTGCATCATCTTCCAAAATTAATATTTTTTTAAATTTATTTAATTTAGACCAAACTAATACTTTTAGGGCTGATTTTAATATACCAAATGCACCAGGTGATTCAATGAATTTCCCTTTTCGTATCATATAGTTGTACATTGATATATATGGTTCAACACTACCATCAATGGCTTCAACAAATTCATAATTAGTAATACCTGCTCTAGATAACTTGTTTTTCATTGCTTCTTTACGATCATTTCTTTTTTTTAAATTTATAATAAATATACGATCAAAATATGTATTGATAGTATTGATAGTATTGATATTATTTTCAGTCATTATATATTCTAAAAATATGATTAAACTTAAATTTAAAAATAGTTGATTTTATTATATTTTGTTCTAACCTACGTACTCAATATTTATTTTAATTTGTAGCAGACATACGTTAATTCTAAGGTGCACCTCCGGCAGCACCTGATATTGGTTGATTAGTAGAACTTGGTGGTGGTTTTACACTAGGTAATACTTCTGCATTAACAATATAAAGCAATAAACCCATTAATTTTGAAATATAAAATACAAATGTTCTAAGAGGTAGGTCCTTTAATAAATGATGTTTTCTATCAATTCCGTTAAGTATTTGATTATTTTCACTTAACTTATCCAATAATTTATCACCAATGGTTATTCCAAGAGGAATCTTATCATAATATAATTTATCTGTGAATACTTCAATTATTAGTGAATAAAAATTAAATAAAAATTTTATTGTTTCTAAGATTGATAATCTATCTTTACTATGATCAATCGATTTATATTCATGAAATATTTGAAATAATATAATTGCATAATAAAATTTAGTTTTTTCTGATGGATTTAATATATCTGTATCTAAATGTTCATCATTTTCAAATCTCATTGCTTTTATTTTATCAGGATCATAAGTATAATATTTTTTTATAAGATTTAAACATGTATATTTCAAATAATATAATTCGTGAAAGGTCTCAATTTGTGGATTATTGTTCTTTTTAATATCTTGTAAATAGTAATTTACGCCATGAGTAGCAGTACCGTGAACTTTAATATCATGTAAAAATTCCTCACATGGTGCTGCATATGTACCATGTAAAATTCTTCTATTATTTGACAATCTAAAATTCACAATAGGTGCCTTAATTAAATCGAGTGTCTTTACATAATTTATTTGACCCATAGTTGGTAATAATATAAAAGGTGTTTCTAACATCTTCCTTACAACTGAAAAACTTTCGTGACAATTCCAATCTAATTGTATATCTGCAATAACATTAGTTTTATCTCCTTCAGCAATCTCATCTTTTCCTAATGAAAATAAACTAGAATATCCAATTAAAAATTCAATAAATAATGAATAGTTAAACCCACTATTATTAACTCTTACACCATCAAAAATAAGTTTGCTTGCTTTTTTTACAATTTCTTGCATATGCTCACTATCAGGCTCAAGTTTAGCTAATTCTTGACTTCTTAAATGATATTTATATGGCATTCTACTTGAATTATTTTCATTACGACCATATGCTTTTTGCTCACTTTCTAATATTTGCGGCATTCTTTGTGTAATGCATAACACAATTAAATCTTTTATCATAATGTGAACTATAAACATAAATTCAGGAACTTCCAACGTTGGTATTTGATCAATTGGTAAAAAATTCGGGTTTTTTCTTACATACCATCCGTAAGGATCAGCAAATATAGCATTATAATTTTCGCTTGCAGGAATCTTATAAGTGTACGTAAATGGTGATTTACCATCTGGGGCTGATTTAAGTATTCCACCTATAATTCTATCAATTGTTTCTTCACGCAAACCCCTTAAAGTATCACTTTTGCTAACAAAATCTTTTATCTCAGCAATGATCTTAGCTATTTCTTCTCTAGTACCCCCTTTTTGATTTTTTTGTATTTTTTGTGACTTATTTTTGTGTATTTTTTTTCGTATGTTTTTTTTTGTATTGTTTTTCATTTATTTAATTTATAATATTTATTAGATTTTTTTTTACATAATTTTATTAAGAATTTGATTCTTTATATGCTAGGATAATGGTTCCTAAAATAATTAAAACTGCACCAAATGCCTCTTGTATCCCAAAATGAGAATTGAATAAAAATATTGATACTAATAATACGACTAATGCTTCTGCATTAATTAATGCTTCGAAATAACCTGGATTTCTAAATTGTAAGAAGGAATAATATCCAAAGTCATGTGTAATATAACTAAGAAAACCTGCTATTAAAGCCATAATCAAGAATCTTTTATCAGTAATTACAGACGTAACAACCTCTTTGATATTTCCGTGATTTTTATAATATGATAAACATAGAAAAAAAATCATTATAATATGTAGCCAAATTAAAGCAAGGGTGTTATTGTAACCGTTGACTTGAAATTGTTTTAAAATTAAATGATAGAATGCAACTGTAAAAATTGATATAAATGTCCAGAAGATATATGGTTTCATTTATAACTTTTTAAGAAAATAAAATGGAAAAAATGAAAAAATGAAAAAATGAAAAAATGAAAAAAAAGAATTATAATTATGTTCTCCCTTTTTTCAATATAGTTTCAAAAGACCAATAATTTGGTAAGTTTTCTTTTAAATATCCAATTTTAATCAGATCTTCTTTAATTGAAAAATAACTAGATAAATCTATTAACAAAGATGGTTTAAAATATTTTTCATCTAAAATAAGTTTATAAATATCAGATAATATAATTTGATTTCTTATACATGAAATTGTTTGATATTTTTTAACATGAAACATAATTTTATTTAATAAATTATTTTTATATACATCGACATTGCATTCAGTTTCGATAATGTATTTCTTGATATGAAAATAAGGCATAAAATAGTCTTCTTCGTTTTTATTTTGTAACCATTCAAATTTAAATTTCTTGTCAGGTAAATTTAATATCCATTTTGACCATCTTTTAAGATTTGTTATAAAAATATTAAAAAAATAACTATTTGCATGTGGTAAAAATAAATTTCTAGCAATTGTGTTCATATATTTTTCAATTTCTAAATTAATTGAACTATATTTCTCATCCTTTTGTAATTTGTTTAATAAATCACATTCACTTTTAAGTTCTAATTGATGTGATATTAATTTCTCTTTTAATTTTTCATCATCCGTAGTTCTTTCTAAATTTTCAATAAGATTTTCAACACTTTCTTTGAAATGATACCAGAAAAATTCACTGTTTTTATCTGGTAAATTTTTATTATAAACTTCTTTAAAGTTCGAGTTTTCAATTTCTTGTGGTGATATCATATCTCTATCATAATATACATAATTTTATTTTATATAAAAAATATTAAAATTAAAATTCAAATTAAAATTAGTTATGAAATTCCTAGAAACAAGCATCACATTCGTCACACAAATATTTCATACCTGATTTATGATAACATACACCGCATACAACTAAATAACTATAATTAGTTGAGCAACTATAACATTTAACTGGAATCACACCAATTTTAATTTTATCTGTAACTTCATCATCATCTTCTTCGTTTTCATGTTCATGTTCTGATTCTTTATCTGAATTATTACAATTAGGACATGGTTTATTAATCATCAATGAATCTTTTTGATTCAATTCTTGATAAAATAGTTTATGATTTACAACTGTTAAGACCATATTTTGTCCATCATCTTCGATAATAACAATAGGTTCATCAAAATCATTTGTGATTTCGATCACAGAAGTACCACCTTCATAAATTTCTCGACATTTGGGTGAACATAAATCAAATAGATGCGGTGTACAATTTGTACAACGAACATCAACTGTTTCACGTGAACAAACTTGACAATTATTATATGTTACATGCATTAATTCTGAACAATCAGGACATGGTTGTAGATTTTTATCATGATCTTTACCAACAATTTTTGGAATGTCATTCTTTTCATCAATTTGTGTAGTATCACGTAAACTTTTAAAATCAGGAATAACCATGGTAGTTGGTTTTTTATTGAGATTATTAAAGGAAATTTCTACTTGTCTTTTAAGATCTGCATTGGATTCATAATCAGTACCAAATTCTTCTTTACCAAAAGAACGACCTTTAATTAATTTCTTTAATGTTTCACGAGGATCTTCTTTTTCTTCTTCATAATCAGTGCCAGAATCTTCTTCTAACTCTTGAAAAATAATAGGACTAATGTCTTCTTCTGTATTAAATCGAACGGTTTTTTTTGTAGTCATATTCAAATGATGTAAATAATTATACTATACAAAGTAAAAATCAATTTTTTTTATAATAATACTTAATCTCTAATTTGTAGAATAATATCGTATCCTAATATAAAATATGTCAGGAACCTTAACTATTGGTAAATTAATTTTAACTGAATCAACTTCTATTAATAATTCATTTGATAATACAGATGCTTTTGATCGTCTTCGTATATCTCAACCAGTTACATTATTCGAATTAAATCACTCAATTGGTAAAATGCCATTACTAGTTGATGAAATTGTATCTGGTTCTGGAGCGTCAACTCATAAACCAGAAAATTCATATGTCGAAATGAGAGTAACATCAAATGCTGTAGGAAAAGTTATTAGACAAACTTTTGAATATATTCCTTACCAACCTGGTAAATCAAAATTAATGTTATTTTCAGGCGTTATGGAAACACATGGTGGTGTAAGTGATGTTGTTTGCAGAATTGGATGTTTTGATTCAACCACCGAAAAGACTGCTTATACAGGAACAGGAAATGGTTGTTTTTTTGAACTCAACGGTACAACAATGTATGTTGTTATTCGTCATAATGATAGTGATTCTGAAAAAGTAGCCAAAGGGGCATGGAATTTTGATAAGTTTGATGGAACAGGTCCATCTGGATTTACAATTACTAATTTTTCAAATGCAATGATTTTTGCAATTGATCAAGAATGGCTCGGCGTTGGTCGGGTTAGATTTGGATTCTTTATTAATGGTAAGTTTTGCTTAGCCCATTCATTCAATCATACTGGTTCTGAAAGTATTACTATACCATATACAAAAACTGCAAAACTTCCTGTCAGATATGAAATATCAACTGGAGGTTTGGGTAATGGGACAGTTGCAGAAATGAGAATGATTTGTTCAACTGTCATGTCAGAAGGTGGTTACGAACCTGCAGGTATAACTTATTCAATTGGTAGATCAAATTCAATTGTGATAACTACGACAACAATACCAATTATTTCAATTAGATTGTCAAATCTAGTTGCAGGGACATCTGATCCATACAATCGTAAATCAGTTATTATGAAAAGTTTATCAATATTAAATACTGAAAACCGTGGTATTCAATGGGATTTATATTTATTACCAGACTCAACTTTTATAAATGGTTCGTGGAGTATTATTGATGATCAAAATTCAGTTGTTGAATATAATGTTTCCGCGACAACTGTGACAACAACTGGTGCATGTTTACTTGATTCTGGATACGGTGATTACTCAAGTTCATCAACTTTTAATTATGATAAATATTTAGCCAGTCCATTAGTTAATTCTAAAATTGATGGTACATCAAGAGTCTTATGTTTAGCTGGAGTAAGAGTTGGAAACCAAGATGTCACGGTATTTGGATCAATGTCATGGATTGAAATCCTATAATTATTTTGTTCTTTTCTATTATTTTTATTATTTTGTTATCTATCTAATAAATAAAATATAAACTATGACTATTTTAGGCACACATCATGATGCTTTTGACAGATTACGTGTATCAAATCCAGTTACATTGTTTGAATTAAGTCAAATAGTAGGTACACAACCATTTTTAATTGATGAATATACATCTGGATTAGGTGCCACTTCACATAATTCAACAGATGGATACTTTACTTTAAGTGTTACTGGTACTGGAACAGCAATTAGACAAACATATGAATATGTCCCATATCAACCTGGAAAATCTAAACTAATGATATTATCAGGTGTTTTAAATGCGAATAGCAATTCAACTGATGTCAAAACTAGAATTGGTTGCTTTGATTCACAAGATCAAAAAACCATTTCAGGTACTGGTAATGGTTGTTTTTTTCAATATACAAATAATACATTATCAGTTGTTATCAGAAATAATAATGATGATTCACAAAAAGTCAATCAATCTGCATGGAATTACGATACATTTAATGGAACTGGTCCATCTGGTTTAACTATTGATGTTACTAAAGCCCTTATTATGGCTATTGATCAAGAATGGCTAGGTGTTGGAACAGTCAGATTTGGTTTTTTTTTAAATGGTAAATTTCATCTCGCCCATGTATTTAATCATTCTGGTATTGGATTACCAACTAGCACTCCAATTACTGTACCATATACAAAAACTGCTAAACT
>Ga0164293_10000487_pt1 | contig 31656 bp, 33 predicted proteins | sample GEODES118metaG_FD_111487 | JGI IMG/M metagenome (GOLD analysis project Ga0164293, IMG submission 111487) | Eutrophic lake water microbial communities from Lake Mendota, Wisconsin, USA - GEODES118 metaG | ecosystem: Environmental > Aquatic > Freshwater > Lake | place: USA: Lake Mendota...
GGTATTGTTGTTCAAAGTGGAGCTACATATACACTAGAAGATGGTACTAAGCTTGGATATTATCGTAATTTTAGAAAAGACATTGATTTGTGGGAAAAAACTATTATACCGCTCTTAGAAGTAAAAATTAAGAAAAACTGGTCTTACTCTAATGATGAAGTAACAGTACCTGATGAAGTATTAGAGGATATTAATTAATTTCTTTATATCTCTAAACTTAACAGTGTTATAAGTTAAAAGCGCGCGATCTCTAAAGATATCATAGGTAATGTTCATCATATCTATGATATCTTTTAATTTATAATTAGATAATACATATTGCTCAAATACTATTTGATCAAATACTGCTTTTCGCTTACCAGCAGATATTTTAGCACACCAATCTGCTGTTCGTTCAATTGTTTTAAATTTAATACTATTTTTCTCTCTACGTTCCGGTGTCCAACTAGCTTTCATATTAATAATAGATTGCTCAGATAACTTCCACGTCTTACCTTTTTGTGATGGTGGCTGTACGCCCCCATCGTTAATATTAAACAAAATACCACCATCCATTTTCTTACCATACTGCTCGATAAGTAATTTTTCTTGTTCAAAAGCTTCTGATTCAAGTAAATTATCATCCATAATAATAACAAAATCCTTACTTTTATAACCTTTATCGCGTATTGTATTGATTTTTATAGTTAGCCATTTATTATGATCGTGACCGGTAAACGCCCAAGCTCTAGAAGCTGTACCTTTACCGATATAAAACGGTTTACGAGTTTCAGGATCAATATACATATAAACATAATACTTATTCATACTAGTATTTATAGTAACCGACTTTATTATTAATAATAACCAACTTTTAAAAAATCATGAGTAAAAAATTAGTTTTAGCATTTAGTGGAGGAGCGGATAGTACAGTATTACTATACATGGCAGCAGCTCAAGGTTATAGTGAAATTCATACAGTAACATTTGATTACGGTCAGAGACATAGTAGGGAATTAGAGTGTATGGGGGTTCAGTATCAACTTATAAAGGAAAAATATCCTAATATTACTGTCACAAACAAGACATTAGATGTAACATATTTAAAAGATATCTCACCTACCTCATCTCTTACTAATGAAGGGATTGATAACCCAGATATTAGTAAAATTGCAGGTGATGCGCAACCTGTATCATATGTACCGTTTAGAAATCAGATGTTTGTTACGATCTGCTGTGCTTATGCAGAGAGTCTAAAAGCAGATGAAGTGTGGTATGGTGCCGCACAAGTTGACTCTCTAGCCGGCTACTGGGACGGAGATTTTTCGTTCGTTGACAAGATGAATGAACTAATATCACTTAACAGACAACATAGAATCCGCGTGGGAGCTCCATTGCTCTCCCTGTCAAAGGCTGATATCGTAAGGCAGGGTGTAGAATTAGGAGTAAACTTCGGAGACACATGGACATGTTATAGTAATAGAGAAGATGGTTTAGCAGATGCTACAACTCCAGCGAGTAGTTTAAGATTAGCTGGGTTTATTTCAGCAAATTACAGAGATCCCATTAAGTATCTGCAACAGGAAAAGCTTGACGGGATTTACGAAGCCAAAGGATGTAATTACATTCCGTAACTTTTTAATTCAGCTAACTGCTTAGAAGTTTGTGGTTTAAACTTGTCTCTAAAGCTTATTGATTCAACGATCGGCTTTGGAGATGAGTAAACTCTTTGTTCAGACATATAGTTAAGAACTGATCCCTCCGTCACTGTATTACTATTTTTTATATCGGGTATTTTGCCATTAGTATACCTCGGGGTAGATATTCCAAACTCTTCTAATCTTTCTACTGTAGTAGTAAAACCTTCTTCATCTTCAGCTTCTTCTTCGTACCCCTCTTCTTCTTCTTGACCTATATTACCGTTCATATTAGGTTTAGCTTGTATATCAGGTGTATGAATAACAACACCAACACCACCGTATTTTTCTAGATCGTCTGAAATCTGTGACTCTACTTTTTCAGCACCAAGACGAGTTATAATTTTACCTAGTTTAGAATCTTTTGAGAATGTCGCATCTATACTTCTTCCTTCCACGTCTATATCAGACTCTTTAACGAACTGCTTGAGATAATTAACAATATTGTTAATATCGCCAAGATCACTACTTTTATCAGCAACAAGTTCGATCATATAGTCCTCGCTATATGACCCCTGTATTGATCCAACCAAATCAGCATAGTTATCAACTACCTGACTAACAGCACTCATTGCAGCGGCGGTATCCTTTTTACGTTCGATACGAGCTACCTTCTTAGCAGCCTTAAGTTCTGTATTTAATTTATTAACTTCCATACGTTGCATTGCAGCATCCGTTCTGTTACCAGTTGTAAAGCTAATTTTATCTTCTAACTTATCTTTAATATAATTCTGGATATCATCTTTACGAGCTTTAATAGCCTTTGCAATACCATTTTGCTCAAAATACGCAACTAATCTACTAACAGATGGGTCATTCTTAAACATTCTTACAACGGAATCGTCAATAATATCAAGATCGTATAGAATAGTTAATAATGCTAACTTTCCCTCACGTGTGCTAGCAGATGCTCCCTTTGCTGCAGCTAATCCTCTTGCTTGTTTTTGAAAGCCAGGAATAAGTGTATCGAGCGGTGAAACAGCTTCGTTAATAAAAGATAATCTTGAGAGTAGATTAGTAAAAGAACTCATATATACTTATTTATAGAAGATGCAATTAAATTGGGAAGATTTTAACGAAATGTCTTATACGGGTATATGTAATCTACCCGGAATAGGTAAACGAGTAGCGGAACGTATTGTAGCAATGCAACCTTTTCGTTCGAACAACGACCTCTTTAAAATAAAAGGTCTTGGATCTAACACACTAAAAAACTTAGGTATTGAAAAAGTCAAAAAAGAACGTAAATCCTGGTATATGATGCCTGATGGTATTGAATATCCATCTTATGCATTAGCTAAAAATAACTTAACCGGTCAAATCGATTTTTTCTGGAGAATGCCAAAGGAGAGACGAGATTATTTATAATAAAATATATATGAAAGGAGTGAGAAGCTGACTTATTTGCGCAATCGTAGGATCTAACAATGTATCAAAATTTGAAGTATTATACGATGGTAATCTACCTCGTGGTAATTTTGCTAGTGGAGTTCTCTGTCTGTATGATGGTAATGAGCAGCAAATTATTAAAAAACAAGGTACACTCGATTTTAACCAAATTGAATTAGACGAGCGGTGTGACTATTATATAGGCCATGTACAAGCTCCAACATCTGCAGCTCGTTCTTGGTCATACGATACATCTCACCCGTTTGAATCGTTATCATGGTCTGTCGTACATAACGGTGTATTAACAAATCATAAAGAACTAAAAGCCCAATATACACCTTGGGATGTGAATGAAGTGGATACGTCTGTTATTCCTAATCTTTTACAATTCTTTACTGAAGAGTGTAATGGTGAATGTTCAGCACCTGGTATTATTAAAAAAGTACTGAGTAAGCTTAGAGGTACGTTTGCACTATGTATAATTGATACAGATTCGAACGATACTTATATTATAAGGCAGGGATCAGTATTACACTATAATGATAATGGTGATATATCTACACTTGGAGGTGAAGGTTTCAGGTTATTACCGGAAGGTGTTATCATGATGCTTAAAGACTTTAAAACATGGACTCTCGTTGATACATTTGAAACTAACTCACCGTTTTTATTTTTATGAAAAATACATTTTATTTTACAGCAACAAAAGGATCAAAGAAAGATACATTATTATATAGTGATCGCTCTATGCGCAAGAAATTCTTCTTCAAGGAAAATAATACACAACCCCTACCTGTCATTTATAATAAGGCTATTGATTTCGCAATACAGGAAAAGGCAGAATATTTAATACTCTGTCATGATGATATTATTATTGAATCTGACCTATCATATAAATTACCTACACTGTTTAAACAGTTTGATTTAATCGGTGTAGCGGGTACAACAGAATGTAAACTAGAGGAACCAGCATTATGGCATTTAATGGGTGGCGGATTTGGTGGCGGAAAGCTTCACGGCGCTGTATCGCATGGTAATGAAAAACAAAAATCAATGACTGCTTTTGGACCTTACCCTCAACGGGTTGTTCTAATTGATGGTGTGTTTATGGCAATGAGTCGTAAAGTATTTGAGAAAGTTAGATTTGATGAATCTAACCCAGCCGGATTTCACCACTATGATTTGGATTTTTCTTTGAGCTGCCATAAGGAAAAATTAAAAATCGGCGTATCAGATATCATGATTACTCATGCATCACCAGGATTAAGGGAATTCACTCCTGAGTTTAATGAGGGTCAAAAATGGTTCCTAAACAAGTGGAAAGGTAAACTGTGATTGTAATTGTAGGGAACTATATTAGTATTATATTGTGAGTAACCTTGACCTTGATAATGATTATTTCGAGAAGATACTTTGCTATCGTTCTTTGTGTGACTCTACGTATTTAGCTTCTATTGTTGATTACGTTAAGCCTAAGTATTTTAAATCTAAAAATATTGCAAAAATATTTGAGATTATTAACGATTTTTATGCTAAACGTGAAAAGCTACCAACGCTAACCGAAGTTAAGACGTATCTTACTACAGAAGAGCATAAAGATTCATTTAAACAGCTTGTTGAGTCGTTTAAGGACATTGATAAGAACATAGATAATAGTGAATTGTATGATAATACAGAGAGATTTATTAAAGAAAAATCTGTATACCATACAATGCTTGAAGTAGCGAGTGATATTGCTAAAGGTTCAATCGATACTTCAGATATTCTTAATAAATTTGAGACTTCATGTAATATTAACCTTGTAACCGATAGAGGTCTTGATTTGTATCGTGATGTAGATATTATTGTAGAAGATCTAACGAGTATTCAAAAAGCTATTCCTAGTACATGGGAGTGGTTCGATGATGCATTGAATGGCGGGTTTCAAGAGAATGGTCGTGCACTTTATGTATTTGCCGGTGAGACTAATATCGGTAAATCTATCTTTCTAGGTAATATTGCTACAAATATTGCTAATCAAGGAAAGAATGTACTTCTTATTACTTTAGAAATGTCAGAACTACTGTACGCTCGTCGTATTTGTACTAATGTTAGTAAGATTCCACTAAAAGAACTAGCAATTAACTCGCACTCACTACGACAAGCACTAAAAGAACAAGAGGATGAAGGTAAAGGCCGTATTTTTATTAAAGAATTTCCCCCTAGTACAGTTACCCCTAATCAGTTAAAGGCATTTATTAAAAAGATCGTTGATCAAGGTATTAAGATTGATGCTATTGTATTAGATTATCTCAATCTACTACATTCTACTGTAGGTTCTAACTCATACGAACGCATTAAAAATGTTACTGAGCAAGTTCGTGCTATGACTTATGTGTTTAATTGTCCGATTATATCTGCAACTCAGTTAAATCGATCTGGCTTTAGTTCTGCTAACCCAGATCTTACTACGATCTCTGAATCTGTTGGTCTAGCAGCTACTGCTGATGTTATTGTATCGATTTATCAGAACGAAGAAGATAGAGAACTAGGTATTATTCGATTAGGTATGATGAAGAATAGGTATGGACCAAGAGGTCATACTCAAGCTATGAGAATCGATTATACTACACTTACTATTACGCAAGCAGAAGATAGTATTAGTTCTACAGAAGACAGCTCGTATAATATGCTACAATCCTTTGGAAGTTGATTATGTAGCAACTATTTGTAAATACGAGTAGTGAAACCAGCTACTTGTAACGACAACCTTAAGGCTAGTATTAGTGCCTTTCGTGATGGTAAAAGAGATTTTGATGTTCAAGAACTTAACGATATTAAATTATATTTTTTAAAATATAAAGATCAGCTAAATACTACACAATTCTTTAAAGGTGAATTGCAAGAATATCTTGTAATTAGCTGTTTTGCAGATGAGTTTCAAGAAGAGTTGCTTAATCACATGATTAAAAAGTTATGTGCAGCTATTGCTATTGTTGTATCAGTTAAAGATAAAGAAGTATTAATTAAAACAAATAAAACAGTTTGTAATGTTAATTTGTGTAAATTATCTCAACTATTATGTGATGGTAATTGTATCGACGAAAGCAAAGAAATTGCTCAAGGTAAACTTACAGAAAAGTTTCTTAAATTTACAACTAAATTAACACCATGCATTTAACACCTGTTGTAAATCCTTCACAGAGTATTATAGATAGAGAAAGTGAACATATATTACTCTCTTTTTGTTCGTTTTGTACACTCTTGAAAGGTAAAAAATTATCTTTTCAAAATGTGTTTATACTCGCTTTACAGGATGAAAAATTGAGAAGTATATTAAAAGACCTTTTAGGAGTTGATTCTAACTACGAAATCGTTAAACTATTTTTAGAATATGATCCTACGATCACTAAAAGTAAGTATATAACGAAATGGCTTAATTCTAACCAGAAGATAGATTTATAATAACGCTAGACTATGTCTCTAACTGAATTAGAAAAACAAATTTATAACGCATATTTAATTGCGAGTAGAACAGCAAAAGATAAGCCCTTTAAATTAAGGCAAGATTTTACTAAGATTGACGATAAGACTTATATTATTCTTAAGAAACTATCCTTACTATTTCAAAGTAATAGAAATGTAATTATATCAGATTTTTTTAAAGCACCGTATCAGTATTATGGTGATAATGAATACTTCGATCTACAATATTTTACAACGCCGAAAGCTATTAAGTGCTATGCGTTATATAAAAGAAACCAAGAAACATCTTCTCCGGATAGTGAAGACAATATTATAAAATGTAAGCAATGCTGTACATTTATTATGCGTTATTGTGTTAAGAATAATTTAACACTATCTGAATACAAGAGTATAAATAACGGTACAACACCTCTGGTGTTACAACACCTCCGTGATCATAGCATAAATTTTTATGTTATACACGGTCTTGAATGTGACAGAATTATTAGACAAGTTGAACCAGATCTCTTAGAATTTTTTATTACTGATTTTAATAAACTGCTGAATGATACACGGATTAATTTCCAACAATCTGCAAAATTAAAGGTAATGATAAGAGAATCTTTTCGACTTATTGAAGAATATCTGTTGAAAAATAAAAAAAGTGAGATATAATAAAGTATAACCAAAATTAAACTAACAACCAAAATATAAAAAATGAGTTCATTCAATACATCAATGTTTCAATCCATCAAGGATGCACTAGTCAAAAATGAAGGTGAAGGTAGTAATGCTACCTACAACGAAATCATGAAGACTACACCAGGCAATACCTATACTATTAGATTGTTGCCCTTCGCTAAGGATCCAAAAAATACGTTCTTCCATTATTACAATCATGGATGGCCGTCATTTGCAACAGGTCAATACGTACAAACTCTATCGCCGATGACCTTCGGTGAACGTGATCCGATCGCTGAAGAACGCTTCAAGATTCTACGTGCAGGGTCAGAAGACGATAAAGAAAAAGTCAAAGCAATTAAACGTATTGAGAAGTATCTTGTTAACGTTTATGTTGTTGATGATTCACAGAATCCTGATAACAACGGCAAAGTTAAGATTCTTCGCTACGGTAAGCAACTTCATAAAATTATTATGGAGGCTATTGAGGGTGAGGATGCAGAAGAGTTCGGTCCACGAATTTTCGATCTTGGATCTACCGGTGTTAACTTTAAAGTTAAGTGTGAAAATCAAGGAGAGTTTCCTACCTATGTATCATCTCGATTTACTTCAGCAGGTAAACTTGCTCTTACAGAAGATGAGCAAAAGAAGATCTACGATAGCACTTTTGATCTTACAAAAGTCTTTAGTCTTAAGTCATATGATGAACTTAAAGCTATGCTTAATGAACATTACTACTGTAAGACGGAAGCCTCTGAACCCGAAGTAAATACTCAGCAAGCTAGAATTTCAACACCATCAACTCAAGAAGAAAAAAATGCAGATAATTCACCATTTAAGGCATCATCTCAATTTAATGATACTTCTATTGATGATGAAATCGACGAGCTTCTCAAGGACCTGTAATATGACTGACGAAGAAAAACAAGCATTCTTAATGTTTGCGGGGACTATGCATGGCATTGCAAAGCAAACTGATCAGATGATTATGGGTCAGTCGGTTAACCTAAGACCTATTAGTACAGACATTCAAAATACGTTTGCGCAAGTGTTACAAGCACCTACACAGCGTGCAGAGATGCATCACCAAGCTCCGATAGAACAACCAATTGAGCAACCATTGGTATACGAACAACCTATAATCCCACCACAATCCTTACCGATCAGTGAACCAATTGTTGGTGTTGAGCAGGCTGTTAAAGAGTTAAAACATATTCAGCAAGCTATTAGACCTACAGAAGTAACAAATAATGTAGACATTATTGATGTTCTTAAGGAAATTAGCTTGAACTTAGCTAGAATCGCGACTACACTTGAAAGCCATGGCGGACAAAAGAGAACTAAGAGTACTAAAGCAGCCTGAATTTGTAAAGTTTCTAGATGCGATATCGAAAATCAACGAGTCAGCGATAGTAAATGTACAGGCTGGAGAGCCTGGTCAACTATCCTGTCTCGTCTCTTCCGCAGACAATACACTAATATTGTCTGCGGAATTAAATTCGGTAGAAGCTAATTTTAACGGTACAAATAATATACCTGACATTAAGAAACTTATTCGCGTTATAGATAGCATTTCTGTAAAGGAAATGATATTGAATGTTAATTCAAATAACTATGAATATAAAGATAACCGTGTTAAGTTTAAGTATCATTTGTACGAAGACGGGTTGCTTGCAAAGCCTACTATTAATATTGAAAAAGTTAATAGTTTTAAATATGATATTAGTTTTCAGTTAACAAAAGATATCCTACAATCAATTATTAAAGGTAGTACATTTGCAACTGAGACTAATAAAGTATATCTTTTTACAGAAGATGGCTGCTTAAAAGCGGAGTTAACTGATAGAGCTCGACATAATACTGATGCATTATGTTTGGATCTAGGTGAAGTTAATTTTGTACTTAATCCCTTACCCCTTAATTTGGATAATATTAAACTTTTATCTACTATTGGAAATATTATAGATGTAGGAGTAAATACACAGTATGGTGTTTGCGTGTTTGATATGCAAGCAAATGACATTAAATTAAAATATATTGTAACCTCACTAACACAATGAAGATTGCTAAAAATAAAATTACCACATTATCATATTTCGTAAAACGTTTAAAAGATTGTAAGTTTAATACATGGAAAATTAATACTAACTATTCTATTGCAGATCCAAGAAAATGGACTATTCTAGTTGATCCGGGTAATTCATCCTTGTTTATTACTTGCTATGAAAATAAGGACTTTAAAGGTGAAATGATGTTTGAGTTTAATGACGGTGGTAGACTATTTCCACGCAATTACTCGTTAAAAACATCATCAATGGAAGTAGTTATTACTAGTTTAATTGAGAGAGGTATTCCGCAACTAGAAGAATGAGATGTTTAGTCGTAAATCTGAAATAGGTCATATTTACGCAGTTCATAGCGGTACATATGCAGGTGAGATATTAATACTTGTTGAAAAAACAGCACAGTTTTATAATTTTCTTGCAGTACCGACTATGTTAAATCGAAATGTACCTAAAGAATCATTTGAATTAGCAAGGAACTCTAATATTATTAAGTACGTCGAGCAAGGTCCAAAAGAAGTTGTAAAGATTTGTAAAGAACAGTATAGTAAAAATGAAGACACTTATAATGGATATGAATAATGCGATCCATCGCACATACTGGACGGCTAAAACGATAGTAGGACTTGAAGATCCAGAAAAATTAAATAACTTTCATATTTACTTTACACTTAATGCGATTAAAAGTTATGTCAACACTTATAAGCCTGATAAGATCCTCGCCTGCTGGGATGAAAAGCCTGATTATCAACGCAATGATCGTAAAGATCTTTTTTCTGATTATAAAGGTAATAGGTCATCTGACACAGCGCCACATCAAAACAACGAAAAGATTAAGGAATTTCTTTATACCTTAGGTATTCCTTCTATTTTTCCACGGAAGCTAGAAGCTGATGATGTTATTGCATATTTGACCGAGTCTTTAGAGGGATCTAAGGTTATTATCTCGGTTGATAAAGATTTTTTACAGTTAATTAATAAAAGCGTTATTGTATATGATCCAATTCGTAAAAAAGAGACAAATACGGCTAATTTTGTAGAAAATGTAGGATGTGAACAGGTTAATTTCATGACTATCAAATGCTTAGTAGGTGATAAATCAGACAATGTACCAGGAATACCTAAATTTGGTAAGGTTAAGGTTAAAAAGTATCTCGAAGGTACAGTTAAACTCACAGACGAAGAATACTCAATTTTTACACGCAATCTCGAGTTATTTCGCCTAGATAAGTATCGGCAAATAGAAAATCGTGATGAGTTGATATACTATCAAAAACAAATGCCAAATGCTATGAGTTGCGAGCCTGATTTTCAGCAATTTATCGACTTATGTAAAGAGCATGATATTAACTCTATCTTATCCAAGAAAGAAGACTGGTATAATTTGTTTTTTGTTAAGCATAAGCTATTATCAATGTTTGCATGATTAACTTACCTGAAGAGTATATCGTACAGAAATTTTACGAATTAGGATACTACCCTAAAACTAACAAGTATAACAACACATACCAGTGTTCATGTCCTTTGTGTAGGGAAGGAAGCGGGTCATCATTTGGTAAAAAGAAACGCTGCTATTACATTCCAAAGAATGACAATATCTTCTGTCATAACTGTGGGTGGTCTGGTAAGCCATATACATGGATCAAACAAGTATCCGGTAAGACTGATACGGAGATTATTTCCGAAGTGGAGGAATATACAGGTGAACGTGAGATTTTGCCTAGCTTTGATGAGCCTATTGTTAAACCTAAGACAGAGACACTACCAAAAGACTCTATTAACCTGAGTGACCCTTATCAGCTTAAGTTTTACGGTGCGAATCCCATCGTCTCCGCGTGTTTAAACTTAATTCACAGTAGACGTCTAGATACAGCGGTAAACCGCCCTGACAATCTTTATCTTTCATTAACAGATCCTGTTCATAAGAATAGACTAGTGTTGCCGTTTAAGAACGAACATGGTAATATTGAGTTCTATCAGTCTAGAACAATATTACCAGCTGATAATAAGACAAGACCGAAATATGTATCGAGAATTAATGCTGAAAAAACATTATTTAATATAGACAAAGTTACTAATGATATATCGAGTGTCTTTATATTTGAAGGGCCAATAAATGCATTTTTTACTAAAAATAGTGTAGCTGTCGCGGGTATTACAGAGAGGGGTAATGCAACATTTACTGAAAGGCAACAAAAACAGGTAGATACAACACTAAAATGGTTAGATCGTATTTGGGTACTTGATAGTCAGTGGATTGACAATGCATCTCTAAAGAAATCAGAGACATTATTACTAAATGGTGAGAAAGTCTTTATATGGCCTGAAAAGTTTGGTACACGATTTAAAGATTTTAACGATATCGCCATGCATTGTAAGATAGATGAGATATCAGCAGAATTTATACAAAAAAATACCCACGAATCACTCGAGGGTATTATTAAGCTTTCAGAGATTAAAAAGTTTAGACTCCTCTGTAGCTAGCCTTATTTTCTGTAGTAATTACAGAATTAAATTTTTGAATAAGAGCTGCAATTTCAGTTGCAGCACGCGTAATTCTACTTTGTTGATCTTCTAAATCCTTAAGAATAGTATCTTCATCAGCTCCTGCAATAGCTGACTGAACTGAATCACCGGTACCGTTAAGAAACTCATTAAATTCTGTTAAGCGCTGTGACCAGCCATTAATTTTTTCTACATACTGAGCATGTACACGAGCAGTGGCTTCTACAGCCGCAGCTGTATGTTGAGCTACTTCACTATTAGCACCTTTACCACCGGAAGGATCAACATCAAACTTACCAGGATCTGTACCTTGATCAAGCGATTGCTCCATTGCTTGTCTGTCTTCGTCCTGTTCATGTAAGGCTCTAAAAAATCTACTTTCAAACTTAGTCATATAATTATTTATACCAAAGCATAAATAAATACAATGCCAGTTGCAACAAATCCATACAATATAGGAGTCGCATCAAAGCCTATAGCAGACTTTGATGTATCTGCTCAGATTAAAAAATATGAAGATGAAGCTGCAACACATGAAGCTCCACAAGTTCTTCCGTTTAATTTTAATTCAGCAAACGAGTTAATTAGTAAACTATATCTTGATCTTCTTGAACTGAGAGCAATGTTTATTACTGCAGAAAGCAACTCACAAGTGAAGGCTAAAAATCTAGAACCTATATATAAGGTTATTGACAATATAGGTACAGAAATCACACAAAATATTCCTGAATTGCTTGATAAGTTAGCATTATAAGTTATAATTACTTATGATTAAAAAAATCGGAATATCACTCATACTTACTAGTTTAATAAGTCTTGGTATTGGGTTTATACTGCAAAGTTTTATAGGGTTTTGGCAAGGTGTTACAGCAGCCTTTATTATTCATTTTTTAATTTTTTATCTTTTTAACCCTAATAAAAAGAGTCAAATCTTTTTAGAAAGTGAACAGTCTGCATTCAACCACCTTCTTCAGACACAAACAGTAGAGATAAACTGCCCTTGTGGGCAAAATCCAACCAAAGCACCTATACTACTTAACGAAGATAATATTTTTATCTGCGAAAAATGCGCAAGTAAGTATCGAGTTAATGCCACTTTTGAATCTGTTTTATTAACTGAACCACTTAACATTGAGAATGCATTTAATGCTTTAAAGAAAAGGGAACTTCCTTATACTAGTGTATAATGAGAACGTTTAACTTTAAACTTAAAACCGGTAAAGAAATTAATATGGATATCGATGAGCTGACGCGTTGGGCGTGTTTGCTTGAAGGTATTGAGCAGGTATCAAATAAATGTGATGAGCTTGGCTATGGTAAGGATAACAATGAATGGATCAAACCTCTTGCATTTCAGAAATATATTGATGAACGCTTTCACTCTATGAAGCATGATCTTACCGTTGAAGCGATGATGGGTAATATTTAATTAGCTATAAAGCAATGATAATTGTCATCTAGGAGTATCCATGGCTGAGTTCAATAGCTAGAGACATGAGAGACGGTCATCAGGTGTGACTTTTTATTATTGGTATTCAGGACGCGTAATAGTGGGTGGTTTTGAAATTAAGGAAACGGAGTGAGGGAGACGATCATACGATAATTCTGCTGATATACATCATCATACGTTCCAGCTGGGTTTGTTGCATCTTCACTACCTACACCCGGACCGTAGTAGAAAAGCCATCCGGGTGTATAGACATGCACATATTCCCCTAATTCTTCATCATAATATGTTTCCACGTAGGTCGCGTTAAGATACCATGCCAGCCAGAATGTCTCGTCGTAAGTGCCGTTGAAGAAGCTACCTTCGTAATAATCGTTCGTAGCTGCGCCAATCATCCCACCAAACGGGCCGTTGACGACCCACGTCATCGTAAAGTCTGTCTCCGGACCATCAGGATATTGATAGTGTCTGACATAGATTGTTTCAGGGAGACTGCCAACTGTTGGTGTTGGTGTAGGAGTTACTTATGTTGGTGTTGGTGTAGGAGTTACCGGTGTAGGAGTTACTGTTGGTGTAGGTGTTGGTGTTGGGCATGCGCCGCTGGTGACAGTGGCGTAGTAAGGCGGAAACGCGCCAGGAATATAATAACCATCAGGTGAAGAGCCGTCGTTGTAGTAATAGCTGGATACATAATTAGGATCGTCCAGCTCCCAATATGATGTATAGATGTTATAGTCGAGTGTGAACGTGCCTCCAGGACCTGTGCCGGTGTATCCGATGACAACATTCCCAGACATGTTGAATTGCGTCTCCGTGGTAACATATGGGTCATACGTTGCCTGAGTGTACTCGACGCAGATGGTTTCGATACCTAATCCAGTAGGTGTTACTGTTGGTGTTACAGTAGGTGTTACTGTAGGTGTAGGAGTATTAGTAGGAGTTATTGTTGGTGTTATTGTTGGTGTAGGTGTATTAGTAGGAGTATTAGTAGGAGTATTAGTAGGAGTTATTGTTGGTGTTATTGTTGGTGTAGGTGTATTAGTAGGAGTATTAGTAGGAGTATTAGTAGGAGTATTAGTAGGAGTTATTGTTGGTGTTATTGTTGGTGTAGGAGTATTAGTAGGAGTATTAGTAGGAGTTATTGTTGGTGTTATTGTTGGTGTTATTGTTGGTGTAGGAGTATTAGTAGGAGTTATTGTTGGTGTTATTGTTGGTGTAGGAGTATTAGTAGGAGTATTAGTAGGAGTTATTGTTGGTGTTATTGTTGGTGTTACTGTAGGTGTAGGAGTATTAGTAGGTGTATTAGTAGGAGTTATTGTTGGTGTTACAGTAGGTGTTACTGTAGGTGTTACTGTATTAGTAGGAGTATTAGTAGGAGTCACTGTAGGCGTTACTGTAGGCGTTACTGTAGGTGTATTAGTAGGTGTTACTGTTGGTGTAAGTGTAATAGTAGGTGTTATTGTTGGGGTAGGTGTCGGTGATAGGAAGAGGGTAGGCGTTACTGTTGGTGTAAGTGTAATAGTAGGTGTTACTGTAGGTGTAGGAGTATTAGTAGGGGTTACTGTAGGCGTTACTGTAGGGGTTACTGTAGGGGTTACTGTTGGTGTTACTGTATTAGTAGGAGTATTAGTAGGAGTTACTGTAGGCGTTACTGTAGGGGTTACTGTTGGTGTAGGTGTATTAGTAGGTGTATTAGTAGGAGTTATTGTTGGTGTTACTGTAGGTGTTACTGTAGGTGTTACTGTAGGTGTTACTGTATTAGTAGGAGTATTAGTAGGAGTATTAGTAGGAGTATTAGTAGGAGTTATTGTTGGTGTTACTGTATTAGTAGGTGTATTAGTCGGAGTTATTGTTGGTGTTATTGTTGGTGTTATTGTTGGTGTAGGTGTATTAGTAGGAGTTATTGTTGGTGTTATAGTAGGCGTTACTGTAGGTGTTACTGTAGGTGTTACTGTTGGTGTAGGTGTATTAGTAGGTGTATTAGTAGGAGTTACTGTAGGCGTTACTGTTGGTGTAGGTGTATTAGTAGGTGTATTAGTAGGAGTTACTGTAGGCGTTACTGTTGGTGTAGGTGTATTAGTAGGCGTTACTGTTGGTGTAGGTGTATTAGTAGGCGTTACAGTTGGTGTAGTTGTATTAGTAGGAGTTATTGTTGGTGTTACTGTATTAGTAGGAGTTACTGTTGGTGTTACTGTTGGAGTAGGGGTATTAGTAGGAGTTACTGTTGGTGTAGGAGTTATTGTTGGTGTAGGTGTGGGTGTAGGAGTACACAGGTTAAGTGCGTAAGCTGTTTCGATAGCAATATTAGTTACCTTACTAGAAGTTATTTTGTGTGTAGCTTGAGCTTGAATAGTGATTACCTCATTAGGTATACAATTTACATACAATGTAAAGTCTTTAGTTTCGCCAGGCTGTATTACAGTTGTTCCTTCAGAATTAGAAGAATTACTCATTACACTAACAACTAAATCATATTCTCCAGGGTAACCTATTTCTGACATTGTTACACTGAACATAACTCTTGTATCATACGGTTCACCTGTTGCAGGATCATAACAATCTTCAGATGGGTAACCGTCAGTATTGCTTATATCTACGCTACTAATAGTGAGAGTAGGCGGTGGCTCCGACGATGTTGTATCACACTCTCCCCATGTATAGCTATAGCCGAGTGTTATATTATTAAGAGAAGTGTTGCTAGGTAACGTGGAGGGACACACAACTATACTATTATATACAGTAAGTGGAAAGACAAACCGTGTAGCGTTAAACTTATTGGTTCGTTGTGTTATATCTCCATCTTTTACAATTAAGGCTGTTTTTATATTACTATGAACTTCACTATTAGGTTCGCAAGCTATCCCACTATAGCAAGTATTCACTGTATATCTGCGTAATATATTATCTATAGAACTACTTACTTCATTTGGTGTATATGTAGAAAATGTTGATGTATCAATACCCCAATCAAAAAACACAGGATAGTCATCACCCATATTAGGTAGACGATTAAGAAAACTTCCGTCAGAATTATATATATTGCCTAGTAAAAAAAGCATATTATTATTATAATATAAACTATCGTAGGGTATATTATATGTTGTAGATATAATAGGTATTGTATATATATAACCTAAACTATTACCTGTTACAGGTAAATTACCTGTAAAATAAGATGACCAGTTAACTGTCAGTTTATATTCAAAGTTAATTATTTGACCTGCGCATAAGCTATATGTTGAAGTGAGAGTATTTCGAGCAAAACTATTAATTTCAGTCCGCTTAATAGCGAATTCATTTATCGTAATATTATCTAGAGCTTTACCAGAAGAAAAAGATGCAATATAGACTTTACTTGAAATCGTATCTTGATACGATTCGACAATATCTCTATATATGTTTTTAAATTCCGTTTCAGCTATTACACCTGAAAGTCCGTAGCCTGATACACCGGGCAGACTACTACTCGACCCTATATCTAAATAACTAATAATGTTAGGTATGTCGTAATAGTGAAGATCTACTAAACCACACGATAAAATAGTATTATTACACCAAGGTGACGTATATACAATAGTATCATTATCCTTTACGGAGAATCTATATTGACCCTTAAGTTTAATATCAACATTTATATTATCATGTATCATATATATTTTGCAGAAATGGTTGTACTATATGCACCAATCGGTACAAAGCTAGTATTATTTAAAAATAATGATGTTGCAGATGATAATTTCCAGTACTCACAAAACATATCTTTATATATTCTATACTTACTGTCAGAAGATACATAATTAAATATATCCTTACGAGTTAAATTCACATTTATTGCACTAGTACCATCAAATACGCTCAATCTATATCCAAAGTTGTATCTATCTTCTGTAATACCTGTAAGACTATCAACCGAAGTTATTCTTGCATAAGTTATTGTGTGTGTGGGGCATATACTGTATACAGCATTATTATCTACAATAGGTATTACAAATTCCTCCAATGGAGGTATAGGTGGTCGCGAAGGAGGAATTGTTGGAATTATAGGTCTGACAGGTAAGATTTTTACCCCACTCAAAGTAGTATTTACTATTGTTGTTACCTCACCAGATAAAAAATTACCCTCTGTATGGAAATTTCTAAAATATATAGTACCTATTTTATTAGGATCGTTACTACTTATAGGTGTCGCAAAAGATGCTCCAACTTTATACATAGTATTACTTGTAATATCTAAATTTACATCTTTTACTAGTAGGGATTTAAAATCATCGTCAGGAGTACTCCTATAATCAACATACAATGTTCTACCAACATTACCTAGTCTTGCACGAATCGTTTTATAATTTAGCTCACCATCAACAATCTTAAAAGAACTATCTAAGCTTGAAAGAGCAACATTGTAATTATTTGTATTATAACTATAAGCTGGCCACTTATCACGAATACTAACACTATTAAGAATTCTAGCTGACTCATCAATACCATCGCGGATTACTCTTGTTCCAGAAAGCGCTGATACAGCAAATAATCCCGTGGTATCAAATCCTACAGCAATTATACCTCCACTTACCCCTGGGGTTAAAGAGCTTGATTGATCACTATTAGAAGAAAGGCCTGAATAACCGAGATCAATATTAAAATTACCGCCAGATAATATATAGTTATTATCCATTATAAATACAGTAAACCCAGCTTCAGTATTATTGTTACCGCTTATAGCATAATCAAAAGACCATACAATATCATAATAGGGGGAATACCCGTAGTTAGATGCTATATTGAATGCTTTTGTATTAACCGTAAACGTAGGGTATACCATATAGTTTATTTATATCAAGAGTCCTTGGTAAAGACACAAGTCATAGAATCTTTAGATTTAAATCGCGTGACATGCTTTACAGAATAACCTAACCGCTTATATTCACGATATAATATATCAAAATATTCCATTTCAAAATTAATAATTACACTATTACGCGAATCATCGATTAGTATATAGTCTGAAAATTCTTCCCCAAGCGCTAATACTCTGTCTGGAATAGCCACATAACTATTTAATCATTAAAATAATTTAATATCTGTGTTAACTTATCATTTAATTCCTTCACGCGTATAACCTTATTATAATCCTTTACAGAAAGTTTATAAGACTCTACAATTTCTTTAAGAAGTTTAATATCTTCCTCGATCAATCCTTCGATAATTAATTCATTCATAAATTATATAGTATAACCAACAATTCTTATTGTAATGGCATCATATTTAGAAGGTGATATTCTAAAAGCGCATGTTAAATTACCGTTGGCCGCAGCAGATAGTGGTATAAACACTTGACTACCACTACGTATACTATCACCACTACCAGATGCACGGCTTGATCCTACTAGATATTCATATGTATCTGGTGAAGTTGGACCAGTAAGAAGACTTTCATTAGGAGCAGATACAACAAATCTATCCATATTACCACCATCAGGGCCAGATTTTTTAATTTCACAATCAACAATTAAATTCTTTGCAGCTGGTGATACATTATATAGTGTCTGAGTTCGAGCGCCGGCGGCAGTAAAAGAGGTTATCTTGGGGTATGCAGAAATTGTTGTAGTAACTGATGTAGTACTAGAAGACTGCGGTTCAGAATATATTGTTACAGGTCGTTTTAAGAACGCAATAGGTGAATTTTCGTTGTAAATATCTGTACCCGTTACTTGTGTAATAGTACCAGCTGGGTATGCTATACTAGATGTACTCGCTACCGTGGTTACACGTCCGTATGTATCTACAGTAAACGAACTACCACCAACTATAGTTTGACCTGTAATTATCGCTGGTAAACCTACCTTAATATTACCAGATAAAGTACCTATAGCACTACCTGTAACATCGACACCATTAACTGTACCTGTTAACCCATTATTAATAGTAAACGTGGAAGATACAACATAATCAGGTTTAGCTTTTATTATATAAAGCATACCTGTTGCACTCAAGGTTGAATTAGTACCTGATGAAACACTAACTAATGTAGATGAAGAAGGCGAATTACTAACACCGTAAATTGTTTTGTTAATTAAATTAGGTACATTAAAGTTAGCACCACTACCCCCAAAGGAGTAACCAACTACGGCAGATAGTTCAGGGTAACTAGCACCTACAACAGATTGACCGTTACACAGTAACCAACCTGCAGGTGCATTAGCTGAAGAAACGTAAGGCATAATAGAACCTACAGCAATTTGACCGGCTGTACCTGCTACAAACACAGTCGTAGGAGTAGCAGCATTGCTCCACGATAAGTTACCAGATATGTCAGAAGTAAGATAAAGATCTGAACCAACGCCGCCTGTTGGCCAGCTATAATTAACAGAATTAATAGATAAGTTCTGCGGTAAACTCAAATAAGTACTATTTAGAGGTGTAATGCGATCTGTCTTAATACTGCTGCTGAGTGATATTTTATTTGTACCATCTAGGGATATTGAGTTACCTAGTAAATTTGAAGATATATTACCAGCAGATAAAGTACCTACTCTTATACCGTTAGTATTACTTACAACAACCGTACTATCCGCTGCAGTATACACACCTCCCACCTCGACCCAGTTATTAATATTGCTAGCTGAGCCTGATAAATGGTGGACATATAACTTATTATTATCTGTATCAAAAGCATAATCACCTACAACAGCTCCAACAAAATCAGTTACAGCAGTTGAGCTACCTGCATAGGTACTACCAATAGAGATACCACCCTGTGTTTGACCATCACCCACAAATAAGCGTTTTGTATCTATTGTGTAACCTAGTTCACCTTCCGTTAATATTACATTCTGTCTGTCAACATTAGTACCGCGTCTAATTAGAAGTTTAAGTAGTGTATTTTTATTAATTTCAATTTTAGCTGACATTGATTAAGGGGAGTTATTTATAAGAAAAGATTGGTATTGCGAATCTATCCACCGATGTACCGTTTTGTGAGTTAACAGATTCAAAAGTAATAAATCCTGCAGAAGATAGTTGCTTTGTTACTGACGCTGTAAAGTTAGAATTCCAAGATAGTGTATTTACTAATGTATTACCACGATAGCCAGATAGTGCAGATATTCCTGCACCTGTTGTCTGTAGAGGAAACCCTGCATAACTACCATTACCGGCAGATAAAGTATCTATTATAGAATTATAAGAAGATAATGCTCTACCTTTCGAATCGAATACTATATTTCTAAATATATTACCGGAATCACCAGCACCCCCAAAATTTGCCAGTTTTATTTGACCGCCAACATTTTGAATATCTGTAGTAAGCGTATCGTTAATTGTTGCTTGTAATTTATCACCTACAATATCTAAACCAGCTCCGAAAGAATCAGCACTAAGCGAATAAGCTGTTACTGTACCTACTGGTAACGCCGTAAGTGTTAGTGTTGTACTATTGTATCCGAAATACGCTGTATCTGCGTTAACACCTATTATAGTACCACTACCACCCTGTAATCCGTTACCGAGTGCAGAAGAAGCGATATGCTTTTGATCAATTACACCTACCGATAGTACATTTGTTGATGTTACTTTTAGAGTAATATTATCTACATTAGCTGATATACCATTATTTACAGTAGCAACCAACCCGCCTGATGCAGCAGACGATAAGAATTTAGTACCTGTTATACCGTTATCTTTTATAATAAGTTGATTGCTAGAATACGTTAAAGTGCTATTATCTGTTTTTGAACCTATAAAAGCCCAACTATCAGGTAAGCTATAATTTACACCAGTTAATTGGTATAGTAGACTATTATCATACACGATATCGCCTATTTGTGCATTAGTAATATTAGTCCGAGTCTGAGGTGACCATGTAATATTACCAACAATGTTACCACCTGGTAAAACACCATCACCAACAAATACACGCTTTGTATCAGTTGTATATCCCAATTCACTCTGCTCGAGAATGACAGATTTTCGTTGTGCGTCTGTACCTCTTCTAATCTTAAGTTTTATAATTGTAATATCAGGCATAAAGTTAAAAATATCTAGTTAATTAAGCCGTTCTTTGCCATACATACAAGCCAAACCCAGGAGGTGTATTGTTATGAGGTTGATTACTACCTATGTAAGAAGTAAATCCTTGTACTCTTGTTCCTCCAGCAGAAGTTTCCTGTCTACCTTCTGCAAGACCGGGCATATCTATAAAAGTTTCACCATATACGAAAGATGAATTTCCCGCTGCACGTGTGTCATCTGCAGTACCATTAAGATGTCTATGATTTGGCATTTCAGGGATGGTTAATAGATGTTGATATTCACCGCCTGTATTATTTCCAGCTGTAAAGGTTTTAAATACTCCGTCAACAGTATCACTACCGACACCTACTAAAAATCTCCCTTGACTTACCTGCGACCAGGTTGTACCAGTCCAGCCAGTTCTTGTACCAGGGTTACTATCATTAAAGGTAACAATTATAGAGCTTACAGGGTGTAATACATTTAATAAATTTAATATATCAAATTGTGTTGAAGCAGAAAGCTTCGATGTTGTGGTCAATGTATCACATGTAAATGGACCACAAACAGTTGCACCATTACACGCTCTACCTAATTTAAGCGACGACTTGTTACCCAGTCCATCGTAGATATCTATAAGTGTTGATACAGGTAAAGCTTCGCCGTTAGAATGTAACACACCACCGTAGGTATCACTAATTTTTGTCTGTGTAAGCTTAGTACTAGCCATTTTATTATATTTATACCGGCTATTCTATTATCAAGGTGTTACTAGACTGTCCTGTAGTAGTATTGTAAACAGGTACAATCCCATCACCCTTATCAGTTACTGTTAGGGCTATTATTTTTAATTGTAGCTCATATATATTACGAATAAATCTATTAAACACACCTGCTAGATTCTTTTCATTATCATGAATATAATATTCTTCAATAGAGTCACTAAGTAACAGTGATAAATCTATATTATAGTTATAATCTGTAAACACAAATATATCTAAATTATTATATGCTCCCGTAAATCTACCAACCAGGTTGTTTTTTAAATTAATATTATCATAAATTACCTTATAGAACTCTTTATTGAGAGAACTTCCTTGAATATACTCACTACTATTAAGTGTAAAATTAGCGCCGTAACTATCAAAATTATCCAATTTTAATACACTCTTATATATATTAGGCTCTTTAAAATAATATATTCTACTATTCGTAATAAAAAACACTTTATCGGTATCATCACTCTGTGGTGTTAATCTATATCCTACTATTACATCGCTATAGACAGATGTAGTATAACTCGCAGGTATTGTAGTTGTAGTGGTTTGAATTGATGCACCTTGTGTTACTATACTCGTTATGGATGGCGTATTAGTTTCCCAGTTAAATTTAGCATTGTCGTAATAAGTATCAACATAATTCCACAAACTATTAGGATCTTGCACTATAGTCGTTTGACCACCGGAAATTACATATGTAGCGGTTACCTGTGATGCAGGAGACTTAATATTAGATAAAATTTTATTAGTCTGATAAACACCCTTTCTATTACCGGGCTTATTAACTAATAATTTATAAATAGCGTAGTTTGTACTAATATAAAAAAAGTTACTATTGTTATACGAAAAACTTATATTATTAATTACCTCGCCAACCTGTAATATAAATGGTAACTCATATGACTCCTCAACGTTGAAGCAGTCATTTATAATATAAAGTTTAGTTTTCTGCTGACTATACGTTAAAACATATAGGTAGTTAGTTAATCTATTATACTCCAATGCAGCTATAGGTTCACGCTTAAAATTAATACTATTAATTACTGCTATAAAGTTAAAGTCTAGATCAAATACCTTTATAGCATAATTTTTAGAGTCATTAACAGCTATGTAATTATTACCCGCTGTTATTTCTTTAGGTTCATTGAACAATACCTCATCCACTGCTAGCCCTTTTCCGCCAATAATTTCTACTAAGTTTCTCTTATTAGAAAGAACCGTATCACCATCAATATATCCTCCTATATCATACTTTAAGATATTATTATTACCTGTATCTGTAACATATAGAAACTTACCAATAGTAGCTATACCACCGATATTGAAAAAAGATAGTGTATTCTCCGCTACCTGTGTTTGATAGTAAGGTGAAATCTCAATAACACCTATAGATTGATCGCTACATGAAAGAGATATAAGGTTTGTACTTGTAAAGGCAAATATAACAGCTTTACTATCATCTTCTAAATAGTTAACAGGAGCAAATCCACGTATACCGTCTAACTCGAGAAAATTGTTGGTACTACCAAAGGGTAGTGTACTATAATTACTACCCGCAAACAAATCAAGTGTCGTTTGCGACGCGCTAAGTACACCAGCATATTTAACATTATCACTAACAGGTAACAGTGCTCCCGTCATGAAGCACCTTGAATACGTATATATTGTATTAGTTTTAATTTTTGTTAATTTACTCTCTAAGAGATTATAATTTAAAAAGTCATTAGCTTCAATTAATATTTCTTCGAGAGGTATAGGTAATTCAACAATATCGTTAATACCTCGATCAAAAAAGAAATCAGAACAAAGTAGATCCGTTTTATATGTACTTTGCCTCTCAAGTGGTACACCTACCAGTGAAGATAAGGTACTACATTTAGACGTGATATCTAATTCAGTGGCTGTATATGGTACCCCGCTTAATACTTCAACATATCCTGTATAGTCTACACTGTTAAGTGTAAACAATCCTGATTCAGCATAAAATCTCTTATAATCACTATAGGTTATCATTTAAAATCAATAAATTGTATATCGTTAATCTTAACACCTACAGGTAATGTTGATGCTGCTTGCTCATAAATAACATTCTTAATGTTATTTTTAAAGGTGGTGTTAGTAATACCAGTATTCTTAACATAAATATTTATACTCTTTGAACTGGTTACGGGAGCGTATTTAAAAAACCTCTCTATTTCCTCAATATTATTTCTTTGACCGCAAGGTATAGACAATATGAGTTCGTCAATTGTTCTATCTTTTAAGCTGAGGGCAAAAATCTCATCAGACTTGAGAGCGTGATTGTATATCATAAGATTACGAACGGGGTAACTACTATTAATAAAGTAATACCCTGGTTGCTTCAAGTAAGTTGCAAGATCTATACCATTAGTAATACCGACAGCTCCAACATATAAATCTTCAGAAAGTATTTGTTGAATATTATACTTGCTAGGTGGAATTACTTCGTTTTGATATAAAACACCATCAATAAACAAACTAATATTACCCTGTAATGCATCAAACCTATATGTAAAAGTATGATAACCGGTATCAATAGATCCTAAATCAACGGCTATACTTTTAGATAAAATATCCTCCGAGGAAAGGTAATTAGTAAGTGTAATATTAAAAGCTAACCTATTACTGTTTAAAGCCTGTAGATTATTAAAGTTAGTCATTGTATATTTTTTCCTTGTAGCGCTTGTATCCGCTATGTATACACCACTTATACCTAAATTATAAGTTTGACCAGTACCTATATTGTATGACATTAAATTACCTGTATTTAAACCACCTGATAACATTAAGATTGTAGAGAATTCTTGTACACCGTTAGGTGTATACTCTCTCATAATATCTACATGAATGTTTTTATATTTCCCTTCAGTACTATTTGTAGTGGTTCCTGATAACACAAATTCACGGTTCGTAGTATATTGATACCAGTTGTTATCTGTAATCAGTAGTATCTGATTATCAGGAGTTATGTTAAAATCGTTAAAAGCACTCGTCGTATCAAACAATATACGACTTCTATTAGTTATAAGGTTGTAATACCATATCTGCCTGTTACCATATAAAAAATATATTTCATTTGTATTTTTTATCTTTACGTTCTCACCAGGTATTCCATAAAGAATATTATTATATATTAATAAACTTCTATGCTTATTCTGCGGATCGTTAGGATCTGAATATAAACTCAACGGTGTCGAGTATATAGTAGTATAATTAAATGTATTTTTATTTACCTTTAACACCTCACCAGTAACATTTAATAAGAAGTAAATATAGTCATCATCCTGTGTGTAATTTCTATATAAAATTATAGGTATATACTCTCGCTTTAGCTTATTACCTAATTCATTAACTTTGTAGCAAAAACCGTCGCTACATATAACAAAAAAATCATCAAGTGGTCTATTAGTTATAACTTCCTTTATATTAGTAGCAAAATCAACGGTTTTAATTAATGTAAAGGAAGTATTATATATATAAACTGTTTTATCTTGGTATAGAACTATAAAAGGTGTAATTTTTATATCACTAAGTACTGTAAAATGTTTACTAGAGTTAGCTATTGAATACCCATTATTAACTATATTTGGACTAACAAACATATCGAAAGAGAAAGTAAATTGAGATGTACAGTTTACATCATTCTTTATATTATACTTATTATATTTCGTACCATCATATACAATAGAACTACTATCATAAGCAGATAATACATTTTTAGTGGTGTAAAAATTAGTAAAGCTACTTATAAGAGGTGAGGCGCTTGTAATAGCGTTCTGTATATCTTCTACACCTACTCTCGAATAATAGTATTTTGAATTTGGTTCGAGAGTTAAATCACTCTTTTTATCAAAAATATAATTAGCTGTACTAGGAGAACTATAAATTAGTGAATCAATAGGATCTAGAAAAGACGGAGCAAATAAAGGAGACGCAGATAGAGCATTTTCTTTTGAAATTCTATCAGGGTAGTAATATCTATCTACCCAAATACCAGTTGTATTATTACCCCCTGAAAGCCAAGTGCATAAATATCTACCATTTTTAAAGTTGGTGGTCTTATTATTACGTAGACTGAATACCTTATCTGCTAGTCGTGGTGAAACAGACGCGATACTACCATTATGAGTGAATTTTGTATCGTTAATATTAAGCTTCTCGTACGGGTATATAGATGAAGGTGTAGTAAAGTATGTATCTGTACCACTATACACCTTTATATCTTTATCATACCATACATACGTAAGTGAAATATGATCATCACCACGCTCTTGATCGTTACCCGTACGTAAAGTCGTATACTCTCTAAATTTTGTATCAGGTAAATTATCATCACCACTTGTATTGCTTGTACCTCGTTTAATATAACCTCTCTCAGATCTGTTATTGTCCAGAGCAATATGATTTAACTCGAAAGTGTCATTAATCTCATTATAATTTGTATGTAGTAGGTACTGACTCGATTTATCGAAGTCACTTTTTTGTGTATTTAGTTTAAGTGAATTTACCTTATTAACATTATAGCTAACCCAACTTGAACGTAATTTAGGTTCTATACTTTCATAATTGTAATAAATTTTAAATAATTTATCACCACGACTTATGGATGGATTAACTATCGCATCTAAAACGAGCGAAGTGCCAGATAACACTACTGTATATAAGACGTTACTTATATCTTTATATAGCTGTAAATAGCCATCGCTATCTAATTGATATCTAAATATATCGGTACCTTCAATAGCACTAGCGCTATCATATACAGAGACAGATGACATAAATTCAAGAGTATTACCACTAATAGGACTGTTTAATATATAAAACCCTGTACCAGTACCATGAAGAACTCTAAGCACTTTATCATTAATAATACTTAACTCAAAAAAGCTACCTGGATTATCATACTCTACTTTATCTAAAATAGTTAGATACGTAGTATTATCCAGATCAGCATTTAAGTTTAGAACCTTAGGTACAGATATATCAGAAAGATTGTTTAATATTAAAGGTGTAGTTATTGTTCTTAATACATTATCTTTCTTTTGTATTACTGTTAAGAAATCCTCAAGCTTCTTATAGTCTGTTAAATACTGAGATGTATAATTGTTAATAGAAGAATCGTGTATACCTGATAAAGCATCAATACGATTAAAAGTCATTCCTTGTTCGTTGGTATAAGAGAATTGCTTATACTCATAAGCTCCATCAATATAGGTAGCTCTAGGTGTACTTATAGCAGATAAGCTATACGCTGAAAGATTCATATATAATATTTAATTACAACGGTCAAGTTAGAAAGCCTCTAATTAACTGTTTAATTATATATGTTTATATAGTTAGTAGACTAGGTATTACCTGAACATTATTCTTACTTTCAAAATTAACGAAGGTTGTGTTGGCAGATACGGGTAAAATCTGCGTATTAATAGCGACGAGATCAACTATATCATCATAAAACGATCCATGATATATTTGTAGCGGTTGATAAAAATAGACCTTTTCACCACTATTATATGTTAATACAAAGTTTGATGTTAACTTTAAACTATAAGTATTAGTTTGATTAGAATAAGGGTACGAATACTGTACACATACAGACCCACCAACCTTTCCGTAGAGTATTTCGTCGAATATAGATTGCTCACGGTAGTTATATACAGCATCTTTTGTATATGTTAAAGGAGCTGAACCGTCTCCCCAATTAATATCTAGAAAAAGAACATTATAACTATCCTCCTTTATACCAGTTAGTATATAGTTAACGGTACTCTCACCTTTTAAAAGTATAGGATTATTATAAAAAGTCCTAGATTCTACAGCTGATAAATTAAAGTATATGTTAGTATTCTTACTCATAATATAAATGTACCACCCTGTATGTTAGGAGTTCCTTGTAATGCGCCGGTAGTTGCATACTGTATAGAAGTACTATAAAATCCTGTTGTATTAATAACCTTACCTGGCTTGTAGAATTTACCGTCGTGAAATGTAACTAGATCATTGTCAATACTAAAACTATAATCATAAACGTATACCATATTATTACTATCTGAGCATGTATATGTTAATTTGTATATACGGTTAAAGCTATTATATGTTACAACTGGTTTATCGATTTTAGTGATATTAACATCAAAAATATTAGATATATGGTTTCTTATGCTAAACAATTGTGTTGCGCTTCTTGTAATATCATCTAAATTAGGAAATACTTGTACTATAGTATTATCTATTATATGGTATTGATATATAGCGGGTAGTAATATACTACGACTAGTTCCTGTTAAGCTCTCAAACTCTGCTTGTAAGTTAATAGGCGAAAAAGGTGATTCTGTTGTTATCGTTTGTAAACCTGTTTCTGTCGTTAAGTAAGCGCCACCACCGTCTTCTAATTGATTAATAGTGCAAAACGTTAACGTCTTTTCTTTCTCATTAAAAAATCTATTAGAGAATTTATTAATAGTGTTAGAAGAAGAACGTGTAAAATAAGTATTTTTTGTACCGGGGGTTATAAACGTACTATCTTCATAGTTTATCTTATCAAAAACAAGATAACTATCTGTTTCGCAAATAATAGTATCATATATTACGTCAAAATCTTTTACTTTATTGTAAATCTCATTTTTAACGCTGGCGGAATACTTGCTAAATATTGCACTAAGAGAACTTGATAGTATAGTCGATGTTGAGTAGCGCTGATTTTTAATATACAGCTTACCGTTAAGCTTTCGCTTATAATTTTGTGTATTAAATGTATTATTTCCGCTAATAGAGCTAATAATAGTCAGACTATCAGCTGATACATCATCCTTATACGGGTAATTATAATCATAATCATAATCGTTAGTTAGTTGAGAGATATCTGTATAGTAACCACAGTCAAAATTACTAGTAGTAATTCCTGATTGTTCACTACTTAATATATACCTCCCATCTAGTGTAAAGTTAGAATAATTTGTACCGCTAAGTATGTAACCTCTTTCTATATACGGTGTAAGCTGCGATATGCCTGCTTCAGCTAACTCCTGATAGTAATACTGCGATGAAGACGGGTATGCAGGTGAGATACTATCTGCTAAGATCGGGTCAGGTAAAGCGTCACTGTTAAGAAATGTAAACCCACCCGCATCTTTATACCTAAATGTAATATTTCTCTCTGGTACGATTGATTCTTGATAAGGTGTAAAATCTCTAAAGAATAGTGTATAAGGGAAGCCTGATAAGGTAAATTGTGGTTCCGTAAATGGTAGCTTAACATTATTAACTGTAAGGGTTGATAAGCCAGATCGTATAGACCCATCAACACTACCTTCTGTAGAGTAGTTAAAATTATATCCTTCTATACTATCAAAAAAATCATAACCATCTAACGTTAAATTTAGGATAGTTAAATCACTTTCTATATTCTCAACAGATTTAAAAGTCTGTCCGAATTCATCTTTAAATAACGCGTATTCATTACCGTAAATATCATATTGAACTTTTGTTATAAATCCTTTGTTGTAGAGATCGCTAAAATTTAAATTTAAACTTTCTTCACTCGCTGTATTTTTTTCTTGATTCTGTTGTCTTGTATAATAAGGTGTAAAGGTTTGCTCGTAATTACTAATTTTCGGATCACCGCTTGCAAACCCAGAAGAAGAATTTCTTGCATCTTTTGTATAATCATGTACAAATACCAATGGGTAATCTATCTGTCTATTAACTGATACATTACCATATACATTTGGATCAGGAAATATATAAACTTTACCTGTTTCAAGTTTTGTTTCATCGACACTATAGGTATAATTACTAGAATTTAACTGAAATAGCCCTATCGTATCTGGTTTAAAAAATAATCCTATATCACGTAATAACTTAACCTCATTCGATTCAATAGTAGCTGTATCTGCAGCTTGTAAGTTAGGTATATTAGATGAAGGATTCTGAGCTGTAATAAATTTACCAGACTCGTAGACATCATTAATAGTAGTTATATAGTAAAAATCGACTCCTATATACTTACTTATTAATTCACGCTTTAAAGAATCTCTTTCATCTTGTGATATACCGCATTTATTATCTGCATTTATAAAGTTGAGTGGATTCGTAGGGTCACATATTGGGTCTACAGATACTGCATAATTAACAGCGAGTGGTATTTCGAGTAAAAATACCTGCGATCCAAATATATCTGCAGGTAGTACTTCTTTAAAGAATAAATTAATATCAATATCATTAATATTAGAACTATACTGTGTATCACGTACTGTAGCAGTACTTGTGTTTGTTCTAGGTAGATCAAAATAGTTTCCGTAAACATCGACGAACTCTTCGATATCTATCTTCATCTCTGTCACGATAGATGATAGAGATAAATTTAATGATGTATACTGTGGTTGCTGCTCGGAAGAGAAAATATAGTTATATATCTTCTCAAAAATACTCCGTTCAATCGACGCTGAGCTACCTTTAATCTTATTTCTATCAACACTATATTTTGCCTCTTCTCTTTTTTCTTTGTAGAAGATAATAATTTGTCTTATTTTTTCAACATATATAGGTATAGCTATATCTAAATCAACAGGATCGTTAAAATCAAGTGTTGACATAAATTTTAACTCTTGTTGTGTAGAATATGTTAGTACCAGATTCTTAAGAAAATCTATATATAGTTCAACAAAACTAACAGCAGTATTCCCATTCTTTGTGTTGGTAATATCAGCCCATTGCTTTAAATAATACAAATAAAAGTTATTATATTCATCTGGTGAGTAATCAACATTGGTATTTTTGATAAACTCTAAGAAAGATAAAGGTTGAGTGTTATCTATAGTTATAGTAGCATTACTATTTGTAATGGAATTATTTAATATACTAGTACCGAACGTAATTTTATTACTCATTCAATTATATTTATTTAATTAAATAGATCCAAGCCGGTATATAGTTGATTAGTTAGTATATTTGAAATAATACCATCCGGTTGCGACCATTCTGTGTAAGAACTTACAGTATTACTCAATGTGTTTGTAATATCATTATAATTTATAATATTATTCGTTATTGTTCCGTCGATTGTAGGAATATAGTTATAAAAAAGATAGTAATTACTGATATCATTATAGGTTGTACCTGCAGGTATTACCAGTCCCCATCCCCATGTATTGTTATATGTATTAAGAGCGTAGTTATGACCAGTTAAACTAATATTAGACGCACATAACGGTAAGTAAGTATTTAAATATGTAAACTTACCGCTATATTTTTCAAAAGCTAATAAATCCTCCCCAGCTGTTACAGTATAATTAACAGAAACCTCTTCGCCTATATTCTTACCGTATATTTCTCTACCCTGGTAACCAAACGTTCTAAAGTCTTTGTTAAAGGTATTTGCTGAACCCTGCAATCTCTTAAAATTTATTGATAAAAGATCAACTAATCTACCTATTTCAGAAGGAAATAAGTAGTTAGTATTACTAAATTGAATACTATCATCACCTGTTTGTTTAATTAGCGATACTAGACTTTGTATTCCAGCATAGTCTAATGTTGAGTTATTACTAACAAAGTTTTGTATTTTTTCGTATGTTCGTTTACCAAGTGATTCACCTATATTAGAAGATATATTACCAACAATACTACCTAGAAAATCATCAAAC
>Ga0164293_10000488_pt1 | contig 31650 bp, 25 predicted proteins | sample GEODES118metaG_FD_111487 | JGI IMG/M metagenome (GOLD analysis project Ga0164293, IMG submission 111487) | Eutrophic lake water microbial communities from Lake Mendota, Wisconsin, USA - GEODES118 metaG | ecosystem: Environmental > Aquatic > Freshwater > Lake | place: USA: Lake Mendota...
CCGTACGCAGTTGCACGGGAATTTTATGTTTCTCAGCAGTATCCTGTACAATGCCCAGGAGTTTGTTGTGGACCGCGGGCCCGAATGCCAGTGATGGTCCTTTACCGCAGGCCACATCGCCTTCAATGATCTTATTGACCATCGGGGTAGTGGTATCATGGGTAACGTCAGTGATGATGGCCACATTGGGCTTGATCCTTCGGGCCATCATTTCAGCGCCCCTCAGCCCGATCTCTTCCTGAACCGCATTGACGATGTATAATCCAAAAGGAAGTTTCTTGCCATTTTCTTTCAGGAGACGGGCAACTTCAGCGATCATGAACCCGCCGATCCTATTATCCATGGCGCGGCCGATCAGGTAACCATATGCTAATTCATCGAAACCTTCTTCGTAAGTGACCACAGAGCCTATGGTGACACCCAAGTCTTCCACTTCTTTTTTATTTCTTCCTCCGCAATCCAGACTAAGATTCTCCACTTTCGGCTGCGGTTCCTTATCGGCTCCCAAACGGGTATGAATGGCTGGCCATCCGAATACGGCTTTAACCAGGCCTTTTTTGCCATGGATGAAGACCCTTTTACCTGGGGCGATCTGGTGGTCCACGCCGCCGTTTCGTTTTACGTAAATAAGGCCTTCTGGCGAAATGTAATTTACAAACCAGCTGATCTCATCGGCATGCGCTTCGATCACTACTTTAAAAGGCGCATCGGGATTGATCACGCCCACAGCGGATCCATAAGGATCGGTGAAGAAATGGTCTACATAGGGCTTGATATAATCCAGCCATAACTTCTGACCAGGATGCTCAAACCCCACGGGCGATGGATTATTGATATACGATCTCAGGAAGGAGTACGACTGATCGGTGATGATCTTTTTTGCTTTCTTTTCTTTCTTGTCGATTTTCTCTTTGACTTTCTTTGCCATATATGCTTCTTTATCTTGCTACGAATGTAAATGAAAATATAGATAGATGGCCTGCAAAAGGGCAGACAACATCATGAGCCCGTCCAATAGAATATAGTATAGTAAATCTCCCTTCCGGTACCGGGTTGGATGAAACAGAAATAAGCAGATCACAGGGGGCAGCAGCAGGAAAATAGTTGTGGTGTTAAATGCCGGCCAGGAATACATGATGGCAAAAAATATCGACAGGATAAGGCTTGTAAAATACAACATGCCGATCGATCTTTCATTGAGTAGTGTGGGTAAGGCACGGATCCCTTTTTCGCGGTCCTCCTGCTGGTCGCGCCGGTCGAACAAAATACAGATGGCATATACCAGAAAAAACCTGTTGCCGGTAAAAGCATCCAGGATCTTATGGGAGGCCGGATCAATGGCTATGATAGGCAGGATGGCGGTTACATAGGTCCACATACATGCGAGGTATAGCGTTTTTCCCACGGCGATGGATCTGAGGAAGACAAAAGGCTTTCCTTTCAAGTTGGGTGCCGAATACAGGAAAGTGAGCAGTCCGGCCAACAGAAAAGGGATCGGGTGTTGAATGAACGGGACAAAGAAAAACACGGTTCCTGTCAATGCTGTGATGATAAAAATGATCAGGATATGTCGATTCCTGAGATTCCATTGATGTCGTGTTGTAGAGGCCGGGTAAACTTCATTGATCAGGGAATGAACATGGTAGGTAAGCAGGGTGGAAAAGAAAACGAAAAAAATGATATGGGGATTTTTCAAGCCCGCCATATGCAGCGCTTCCCACGTCATCATGAGAGCACAGAAAGAGATAAAAACATTTGAGTAAACGAAGGCTTGCAGAAATCTTCTGGCCAACGTGCTTATTGTCTGAGGATGATGATAGCCGGAGTACGCACCGTATCGCTTCTGTTGCCTTTTGCATCTTTCATCCAAAAGCTGAACACAGCGGTATCAGGACGGGTACACCTGGGTTGGAGTTCTATCGGGTATGAGAAAGTAATCAGAACTTCACCATTGAAGTTTTTGGTGCGTGGGGCGTCTCCGGGAATACGATAGAGGAGAGAATCCCTGAAATTTGAACTGGGGCAGCGGGTGGTTATCTTACTTACCCAAACCGTGTCTACAAAATCGCCTTCCTTATCCGTGAGCCTCATCCTGATCTGCAAACCGCTGTTGACCGGAACGATGGATGAACTTACTGACTCAAGGGTGAGTTGTGGTTTACTTTGGAAAGTATCTTTGCCACAAGAAACGATGATCATCAGCAATAAAACGGCCAGAGAATAATTTTTCATCAAATCTGATTAACAATCAAATGTAATTTATCCCGCTTGAATAACCTAAGTGACCATAGTAAATTAGCCGGGAGCCTGTTTGATTTTAACATTTCCGGCTTTAACCAGATGGCACTGGATGTTTTCAGGATTCAGGCCGAGTACAACCCGGTATACCGGCAATACGTTGAGTTGATGGGGGTTAAACGGGACCAGGTTTCCTCGATCGATCAGATACCCTTTCTGCCTGTTGGATTTTTCAAGACCCATAAAGTGGTCACGGGGGCTGAGGAACCTGAGATCGTTTTTGAAAGCAGTGGAACCACGGGCATGGTTAACAGCAGACACCACGTCAGGGATCTTGCATTGTATCGCCGCAGCTTTATCGAGGGTTTCAGGCAGTTCTACGGCAACCCCGCGGAATGGTGCATCATTGGTCTGCTGCCATCCTATCTGGAACGAAGCCATTCCTCGCTGGTCTACATGGTGGACGAGCTGATCAGGATGAGCGGGGTGGAGGAAAGTGGTTTTTACCTTTATGAACACCAACAGTTGCACCATACCATCCTGGCTTTGGAAGAAAGGAAGCAGAAGGTGATGCTGATCGGGGTAACCTTTGGCCTGCTGGACTTTGCTGAACAATTCACCATGCGGTTGGAACATACGGTAGTTATGGAGACGGGCGGTATGAAGGGCAGGCGTCAAGAAATGACCCGGGCTGAGGTGCATCGACTCCTTACATCAAAACTGGGCATAAATAACATCCATTCTGAATATGGCATGACGGAAATGCTTTCGCAGGGTTACTCCCCCGGACAGGGTTTATTTTACCCGTCGCGGACCATGAAGGTGCTGGTGAGGGAAGAAGACGATCCCCGGTCTATCCATGATGCATCCGGAAGCATGATCAAAGGCATCATTAACGTGATCGACCTTTGTAATATATGGTCTTGTTCTTTCATTGCTACCGACGATGCGGGGATGTTGTATCCCGATGGAAGCTTTGAAGTGACTGGGAGAGTTGATAACAGTGACATCAGGGGCTGCAGCCTGATGGTGGTATAAATTTTTTGTTTACATTGGAATGATAACAATCTCCATGTCATTAGCAGATAAAGTAAGGCAGGCCTATCAGCAGGAATTTTCAGATTCACCAAGGGTGTTCTCAGCTCCGGGAAGGGTGAATGTCATAGGGGAACATACGGATTATAACGGCGGACTGGTATTGCCCGCAGCTATTGATAAAGCCGCTTACCTGGCGATCGGTCCGGCAAAGCAGGGAAATGGCAAATGGATCTCTGCCGATTTTAATGAAACCGTGGCGATCGATTTCAACCATATCGAGAAGCATGAAAAGAACTGGCCAAACTATCTGCTGGGCATCGTTGACCAGTTCAGGAAAATGTGCTACCATCCGGAGGCCTTTAATGCCGTGCTCGCCGCCGACGTACCGATTGGTGCTGGCCTGTCGTCCTCAGCTGCTATAGAGTCGGTTACTGCATTAGCCATCAATGCAATAGGAAATTTCGGACTCTCACATTTGGATCTTGCTTTGCTGGCCCAGCGTGCGGAGCACGAGTATATTGGCCTGAAAGTAGGCATTATGGATATGTTTGCCAGCCTGCATGGGAAAAAGGATCATGTGATCCGCATAGATTGCCGCTCTCTTGCATATGAGTATTTTCCGCTTGAGCTGGGACCGTATAAAATTGTACTTATGGATACGGGTGTCAAACATGAACTGGCTTCTTCCGAGTATAACATCAGGCGGCAGCAATGTGAAGCCGGTGTCAGTGTTTTGAAAAAGCACTACCCGCAGCTCACACAGTTACGGGATGTAACCACGGAGATGCTGGAGAAACACCGGGAAGAGATGGATCCGGTGATCTATAAGCGTTGTTATTTTGTGGTAGAGGAGAACAAGCGCGTAGATAAGGTCTGCGAAGCACTAAAGCAAGGCTCACTCGATCAGGCAGGTCAATTGTTGTACGAATCTCATGCTGGATTACAATACGATTATGACGTGAGCTCAAAAGAGTTGGATCTGCTGGTGAAACTGGTAAAGGATGAACTCTTTGTATTGGGAGGCAGGATGATGGGCGGTGGTTTTGGCGGCTGCACCATTAATATTATCCACCAGGATGCCATAGAGGCACTGATCGCCAAGATCGGGCCGGTGTATAAAGAGAACACCGGCATAGCACTTCATACATATGAAGTGGTAACTGGTGATGGTGCGCGGGAGATTTCATAACTTCCCCAAAAAACCATATGAAGTTTTTCTTTTTCTTCCCGGCACTCGTCGTATTGAATTCCTGCATACTTTCAGAACATAAAGAAGATGCGATGTCAAAAAACGACGCTAATGATCGATACTCTGATACGTTGAATAATCATGTTGTAGAACTATACAGGCTAACCAATGCCAACGGGATGGAAGCCCTGATCAGCAATTACGGCGCCAGCGTTGTTTCGCTGCGCGTGGCGGATAAAAATGGTAAGATGGATGATGTGGTGCTGGGGTACGACAGCATCCAGGGGTATTACCAAGGCAAGGCTTATTTTGGTTGTGTAGTTGGAAGATATGCAAACCGTATTGCCAAAGGGGAGTTTCAATTAGATGGTCAAACCTATACACTGGCAAAGAATAACGGTCCTAATACCCTTCATGGTGGCCTGAAAGGATTCGATAAGGTAGTTTGGTCTGGCAAGCAGGAAGGTGCTGCTGTTACGCTGACCTACACCAGCGAGGATGGTGAAGAAGGCTATCCCGGAAATGTAACGATCACGGTAAAATATAGTTTGAAGAACGACAACTCGCTGGTCATGGATTATAGTGCGGTTACCGATAAAGTCACTGTAGTTAATGTAGCCAATCATAGTTATTTCAATCTGGAAGGTCAGGGCAACGGCAATATCCTTGACCACGAGATCATGATCAATGCAGATGGTTTTACACCGGTGGATTCTACGCTTATACCAACGGGAGAGATCCGGAAAGTGGCGGGAACACCCTTTGATTTTACCAGTCCTCACAAGATCGGCGAGCGGATCAACGATACCTCAGATCAGCAAATTAAATACGGCCTGGGCTATGATCATAACTTCGCACTGAATGGGGAAGCGGGTAAAATTCGGCTGGCCGCCAAAGTGATTGCGCCGGGATCCGGAAGGGTGCTCGAGGTATACACTACAGAGCCAGGCGTTCAGTTTTACTCAGGAAATTTCCTGAATGGATCTGAGCAGGGTAAGGGCTCGGTGTATGAATACAGAACGGGCTTCTGCCTCGAGACCCAGCATTATCCGGATTCGCCGAATCAACCATCCTTCCCATCGGCTATCCTTAAACCGGGCGAAAAATTTGAAAGCTCAACCATTTTCAAGTTTTCCGTCAAGTAAGCGGACGGATTTATTTTATACCAGCAACAACAATATGGGAAGATATGTAATGGGCTTAGATATTGGCTCGTCGTCCGTGAAGGCGGCACTTCTTGACTTAGAAACTGGCGCTCCAGCTGCCATCGCATTTTCACCCTCTTCGGAAATGGCGATGATGGCGCCACGGCCGGGTTATGCTGAGCAGGATCCTGATATGTGGTGGAACGAATTATTGAATGCCATCGCTTTATTGAAGAAACAAGTGAATTGGTATGCCTCCGAAGTGGAGGCCATAGGTATTTCATACCAGATGCATGGCTTGGTATGTGTGGATGATCAGTTGAAGCCATTGAGGCCTTCGATCATTTGGTGTGATAGCCGTGCTGTTGCCATAGGCACCAGGGCATCGATTGCTCTCGGAGAAGAATTTGTGTTGAAACATTATTTGAATTCTCCCGGAAATTTCACCGCATCGAAATTGAAATGGGTGAAAGACAATGAGCCTGATGTTTACAAAAAAATTTACAAGATCATGCTGCCGGGAGATTATATCGCGGCAAAGCTATCCGGTGAGGTGGCCACTACGGTATCGGGTTTATCTGAAGGAATATTATGGGATTTTTCTGAAGCCAATGTAGCGAGGGATCTGTTGAGATATTACGGGATCGATGAATCCTTATTGGCAACGCGGGTTCCCACTTTTGGTGTACAGGCAGAAGTGTCAGTGGTAGCGGCATCATTGATTGGCGTTACTGCAGGTACGCCAATCAGTTATCGTGCCGGGGACCAGCCAAATAATGCGTGGTCATTGAATGTGCTTGAACCGGGTGAGGTAGCGGCAACGGCCGGAACTTCTGGTGTGGTGTATGGCGTAACAGACAAGGTGAACTTCGATCCAAAATCCCGTGTGAACAGTTTTGCGCATGTTAATCATCTCAGTCCCGATACTCGATTAGGCATTCTGCTCTGCGTCAATGGAACAGGAATTTTGAACAGTTGGCTGAGGAAGAATTTTTTTCCGGGTATGAGTTACGAAGAGATGAATCTGAAAGCGGCTGAGGTTGATCCGGGTACCGAAGGCGTGATGTTCCATCCTTTTGGAAATGGCGCGGAGCGCGTGCTCGAGAACCGGGAACCGGGAGGGGCGATGAGCGGGCTTTCTTTCAACAGGCATCATGCTGGTCATGTGTTGAGAGCTGCCCAGGAAGGCATTGTGTTTGCGCTGCAGTATGGTATGGAGGTGATGAAGGAAATGGGTATGCAGATCAATACGGTGAGGGCCGGTTATGCCAATATGTTTTTGAGTGAGGTATTTGCCACCGCGTTTGCCAATACGAGTGGCGCAAAACTCGAGTTGTATAATACGGATGGAGCTGTTGGCGCGGCCCGTGGTGCCGCTTTTGGCGCGGGCATAGCGGCAAACCGAGAGGAATGTTTCAGGGGTATGGTAAAGATCAGGGAGTATTTACCGGAGCCTGAATTGTCCGGTGCTTATGCTGCGGCTTATGCAGCCTGGAAAGAGCAATTAAAGAAATTTCAGCCGTGAATCAGGAGCAGCCATGGGAAGGTAAATGGGAGAAGCGTTGGCATCCATTAAGACAGGAATGGGTTGTGTATGCTGCTCACAGGAACAGCAGGCCCTGGAATGTTGAGATCGTTGGGAAGACCGTTCAGTTGCAGGAGTATGATCCCGGCTGCTATTTATGCCCTGGCAATCCAAGGATCAGTGGTCAACGAAATCCTGAGTATCGCGATGTGTTTATTTTTGAGAATGACCATCCTGTGGTGGGCATGAATGCGCCGGACCTCTCGCAGGAAGAAGCGCATAGTGGATTATATAAGAAAGCATCTGCAAAAGGCATTGCCAAGGTGGTGTGTTATGATCCCAGGCATAACGTAACCCTCACTGATCTGGAAGTGGGCGATATTGCGCGGGTGTTCATGGCGCTCAGGGAAGAGATGTTTTTTTTTGCCGCCCATCCTGCAGTGAGATCGGTGCTGATTTTTGAGAACAAAGGAGACATTGTAGGAGTGTCCAATCCGCATCCGCACTGTCAGATCTATGCTACCGATTTTGTATTCAATGTGAACAGGAAAGAATTAAAGGCCATGCAGGAGCACGAGCGGGCTACGGGCAGAAATATTTTTCAAGACATCATTGAGGCGGAGAAGAAGGATGAGGTCCGGATCATTGCGGAGAATGACCATGCTATTGCTTTTATTCCATTTTTCGCAAGGTTTGCATACGAGACCTATATTTTTCCAAAGAAGATGCATGCGACGCTGATCTCGATGAGTGATGCGGAATTGCAGGGCCTCGCGGAAATATACCAGTTGGTGACCAGGGCCTTTGATGCCAATTTTAAAGTCAGTTTTCCATACATTATGGCCATAGACCAGGCGCCGGTTGACGGAGGTGATTATGCTGGGTATCATATGCACCTGAATTTTTGCCCACCGCTTCGCCAGCCGGGATTGCAGAAATACCTTGCTGGTCCGGAGACCGGGGCTGATACTTTCATGGCCGACACCATGCCGGAAGAAAAAGCGGCAGAGTTGAGGAGGTTTACCGGCAGGGCCTGAAAATATAAATAAGAAATTTAGCACAATGAATCCGCCAATCCGCCAATCCGTTAATCCGCCAATTCAATTGGCTAATGAGTAGATTAGCCAATGAGATAATTGGCCTGGCCCCGGGACGTCTGGATGTCATGGGCGGAGTATCAGACTATAGCGGGTCCCTGTTGCTTGAGATACCTATAGCGGAGCAGACGAAGGTGGTACTTGTCAAACGGATCGATTCGATTATTCGTGTCACCACAGACATGGATGATCAAGATTTCACCATACAAAAAGAAGAAATTGCAGGTATTCCTTACCGTGAGTTGAGCAAGCGTCTGCAGTCGAAACCTGGCGGTCACTGGGCATCCTATGTGATCGGGTGTTTTGCAGTTTTGCAGGAAGAAAAGGGACTACACTATAACGGTGTTGATATTCGGGTTAGCAGTGAGATACCTGTAGGAAAAGGGGTTTCATCCTCTGCTGCACTTGAAGTGGCTACCATGCATGCCATTTCGAAGGCCTATGGGCTAAAGATGGATCCCATTGAACTGGCTGTTCTGGCCCAGAAAGTGGAGAACCTGGTAGTGGGTGCTTCCTGCGGGTTGATGGACCAGCTCGCGGTCAATTTGGGAAAGAAAGATCAACTACTGCCGATCGTATGCCAGCCCCACGAGGTCTTTGATCCCATACCACTTCCCGCCGGAGTCAGGTTCTACGGTTTGGATAGTGGCATTCGCCATGCAGTAAGCGGTTCATCCTACAGTGATGTCAGAACAGCGGCTTTCATGGCTTTTACCGTGGCGATGATGAAGTCCGGCATAAGCAAGGACCGTCTGTGCTCTCCCGATATACCCTTTGGTGGTTTTTGGGCGAATATTTCGCCGGAAGTATTCCGACACACCTATGAGCCTTTAATTCCGGTTGAGATGACCGGAGCGGAATTCCTGGTTCATTATGGCGTTCATATCGACAGATTAACGGAGGTGGATCCTTTAAGGAGGTATCAACTTCTGCCGGCTGCCCGCCACCCGGTGATGGAAAACCATAGGATTAAAAAATTCATGGCAGGCATAAAACAATGTAATGGATCTGATCATAAAGATGCGTTGCTGGGAAACCTGGGTGAGCTGATGATCGACTCCCACAGGGGCTATGGGTCAGTTGGACTGGGAGAGCCGTTAACCAGTAAAATCGTAGATCTCGTCATAGAGAAAGGGAAGGGCCACGGCATCCCGGGCGCGAGGATCAGCGGCGGGGGAAGCGGCGGCACGGTGGCTGTTATGGTGAGCAGCAACGAGGGTTTAGAGCATTTGATGAACATCAGGGAGTTGATGGAAAATGAGACTGGAAAAGAACTTATACTCTTTGAAGGATCATCGGACGGCGCGCATTACATAAATTAACTATTTTCATACAAATCTTAAACAGCATTCTATGTCATCTGTAACGCTTGGTAATAAGGAATTCTTTCCCGGAATTGAACAGATTAAATTTGAAGGTCGTGACTCGGATAATCCGATGGCTTATAAATGGTACGATGCCAACCGGCCAATCGCTGGTAAAACAATGAAGGATTTTTTCAAATTCGCGGTTTGTTACTGGCACACCTTCTGTAGTACGGGTGCAGATCCTTTTGGTCCGGGTACTAAGCATTTTCCCTGGGACGGTTCGGCAGATCCGATGCAGCGGGCCTACGACAAGATGGATGCTGCATTTGAATTCTTCACCAAACTAGGCGTTGATTATTATTGCTTTCATGATATTGACCTCGTAGATGAAGGGGCCAATCTTGCGGAGTATGAGCAACGGATACAGAAGATCACCGATTATGCGAAGGAAAAACAAGCAGCGAGTGGTGTGAAATTGCTTTGGGGTACGGCCAACGTGTTTTCAAATCCACGATACATGAACGGCGCTTCTACGAATCCTGATTTCGGGGCCGTCGCTTATGCGGGCACGCAGATCAAGAATGCGATCGATGCCACCATTAAACTGGGCGGTGAGAACTATGTGTTCTGGGGCGGCAGGGAAGGTTATCTGAGTCTGTTGAATACGGACATGAAAAGGGAGAAAGAACATCTTGCCCGTTTCCTCCATATGGCAAAAGATTATGCGCGTAGCAATGGTTTTAAAGGTGTGTTTTTCATAGAGCCAAAACCTTGCGAGCCTACTAAGCATCAGTACGATTTTGATGCCGAGACCGTGATCGGATTCCTCAGACATCATGGTCTGGATAAAGATTTCAAGTTGAATGTGGAAGTGAACCATGCGACTCTGGCTGGCCATACGTTCCAGCACGAACTGCAGGCAGCAGCTGATGCGGGTATGCTGGGAAGCATAGACGCCAATAGGGGTGATGCGCAGAATGGGTGGGATACCGACCAGTTCGCGATGGACCTCAATGAACTGAGCGAATGCATGCTGATTATCCTCGAAGCCGGTGGCTTTGCCGGCGGTGGCGTGAATTTCGATGCCAAAACAAGACGTAACTCTACAGATCTGGAAGATATTTTTCATGCGCATGTAGGCAGCATGGATGCATTTGCCCGTGCAGCAATTATCGCTGAGAATGTATTGGCGAAGTCGCAGTATAAGCAATTCCGCAAGGAACGTTATGCTTCATTTGACGGTGGGAAAGGCCGTGAATTTGAGGCGGGTAAACTGAAGCTGGAGGATCTTCGGGAGTATGCACTCGTTCATGGCGAGCCGAAGCAAACGAGTGGAAGGCAGGAGTGGCTGGAGAATATAATCAATCAATACATCTGAGATGAGGAGAATTTTTGCAGCATTCCTGGTGTTTCTTGGCGCATGTAACGGCGATTCAGGTATTGTGGCGGACCTTGTGATCGAGAATGCAAATGTGTATACCGTTAACACCGCACAGCCCCAGGCCCAGGCGGTTGCCATCAGGGACGGTAAGATCGTTTTTGTGGGCAGCACGGAAGCAGCGCAAAAATTTAAGGGGAAAAAGACAGAAACAATAGATGCGGGCGGAAAGTTCCTGATGCCTGGTTTTATTGAGGGTCACGGTCATATTCATGGTATGGGTGATATGCTGATGAATTTGAATTTGATGCAGGCAAGGAATTGGGAGGAGATCGTTTCCATGGTGGCAGAGTCCGCGAAGCGTGCAAAGCCCGGGGAATGGATCGTTGGCCGGGGTTGGCACCAGGAGAAATGGGACCATGTACCAGTCAGGAACTATATGGGCTATCCTTATTATGAGGATCTGGATAAAGTGACGCCCAATAATCCGGTGCTTCTTACACATGCCAGTGGGCATGGTAGTTTGGTTAACGGTATGGCCTTAAAAGAAGCAGGTATTACGGATAAAACAGTAAGTCCAAGTGGCGGTGAGATCGTCAAAGATAAGGAAGGCCATATTGTTGGAATGCTGGAGGAAAGGGCGCAGGGCTTGTTGTACGCCGCGTACCAGAAATGGGAAAGTAAAAGATCAGTCCAGGAACTGGATGCGGAATTTGAAAAGGCGATTGAACTCGCTGAAAAAGAGTGTCTCAGAAACGGGGTGACCAGCTTTGTGGATGCCGGTTCATCATTTCCACAGGTGGCTCATATGAAGAGGCTTGCCGAGGCAGGTAAGTTGTCCATCAGGCACTGGATGATGGTAAGGGAGCGAATGGATGCATTGCAGAAAAACGCTTCGGTTTTACCCATCGTAGATGCTGGCAATGCTCATCTTACCGTAAAAGCGATTAAAGTGTCGCTGGATGGTGCTCTTGGTTCATACGGTGCATGGTTTTTGAAGCCTTACGCTGATAAGAAAGGCTTCTATGGCCAGAATACTTTTGATACCTCCGAACTCAGGGATATCGCTGCATTTTCATGGGAGAGGAATTTGCAGTTGTGTGTGCACGCCATAGGTGACCGTGCCAACCGGGAAACCATTGATATTTTCAGTGAGCAGATCAAAAAGAATAAGACCAAGGACCATCGTTGGCGGATAGAACATGCGCAGCATGTGAATCCTGCTGAGATCCCGCGTTTTGCCGAATGGCATATCATTGCGTCCATGCAGGGGATACATTGTACTTCTGATGCGCCATTTGTTGTCAAGCGGCTTGGCGAAGAGCGGGCCGAAAATGGTGCATATATGTGGCGGGCTTTTATGAATGCAGGCGTTTTGGTCAATAATGGAACCGATGTTCCGGTAGAGAACATCGATCCGTTTGCCAATTTCTATTCATCTGTCACCAGGAAACTGAATGACGGCTCCGAATTCTATCCTGCGCAAAAAATGACCCGTACGGAAGCCATTTATTCCTATACCCTTGCGAACGCGAAGGCGCAGTTTGAAGAGGCACAGAAAGGTTCCATAGAGGTTGGGAAATTTGCAGACCTGATCCTTTTGTCGGACGACCTGATCAATTGCCCCGAAGAGAACATTAAGCAAACCAAAGTGCTGATGACCATTGTTGGTGGAAAACAACTATACAAAAACTGAAGCTTTGAAGAGGTTGATCGTGGTGTTGTGTTTGTTTTTTGTTGTGCCGGTTTTAGCACAGCATGATAATCATGTGTTAAGTGGTTATGCCGACAGCATCAATGCGGGTCTGATCCCTTTGGATACGATGAAGAAAAGTCCGCATCGGACTGCCATGGCGAACATTGGGGATGCGCACGTGCATATAGAATATGGTTCACCGGGTGTGAGGGGCAGGATGATCTGGGGCGGCCTGGTGCCGTTTGATGAAGTGTGGAGTGCGGGCGCCCATAATGCCACTAAGATCAGTTTCAGCAGTGCGGTAAGTTTTGCGGGCAAGAAGGTAGAAGCTGGAACCTATGCTTTCTTCCTGATCCCGGGGAAGGAGAAGTTTACCGTTATTTTAAATAAGAAATTCAAGCAGCACCTGGCTGATGAATACGATATGAAAGATGACGTGTTACGAGTAGCATTTATTCCGTCATTGCCCGTGAAGATGGTTCAACGGCTTACTTACGAGGTAGTGGAGGGCAAGAAAAAGGGTGAGCTGCGTTTCAGTTGGGAGAACAAGCTGATCGCGATCCCTATTTCAGACAAATAACTCATCACATAACATCCAGGATCTCTAATTCCTGTCGGTTGAATAAAAACCGGTCTCCTTTTGTCTTTGAAAAAAGGTTTTTTGCCAGTGGGGCATTGGGTGAGATCACAAACAATGTTTTTCCCTCGGGCTGCATTTTTCCCAGTCCTCCTAAAATGAAGAAAAGGGTATCACCGCAGTCGATCAGGCTTCCGGGAATTACGGTAAGAGAGGAATGTTGGCAGTCTATCTCTATCATTGACGACAGTTCCTTATTGTTCTCTGAAAGTTGCCTGGCAAGCATATCTTTTTCCAACTGGTTCATAGCACGCGTTGTTTCGTATTTATCGCCGGAGCTGCTTTTGGTTTCATTGTTTGCGGCGACCTGGGATTCAGCCATTGCCAATTCCAATGTTTTGATCCGTTCCCGGATAATCGAAGTACAAGTCTCTTTCAGTTGTTGTTTATTCATGTGATCTGCCTGTTTCTGTAAATTTACAAAAGGCCTTCAACTGCTATCCGGCATTGTTTTTCACTGCTCTCAAATGCGAGTTCGATCAAACGGATCACGTTATAGCCATGTTCAGGTTTCTCTGTCAGGGGTGCACCTTCGCGGAGGGTTTTATAGATGTTACGATAGAATCCGCCGTATCCGCCCTGTACGGAAGGGTAAACTTCCCGGATGACTTTTCCGTCTATTTCCGTGTGAATGAGGCCATATTGGGATTCGGGCTCCTTGCCCCAATCGTCCCCAACGGGCAGATGCCCCGCCTTTAGTAATTCTTCCTGGGGATCTTCACCATATTTGATGTAGGAACCTTTGGTGCCGTGCATCATGTATCTGGGGCCCATCTCACGGACAAGCATACCCGATTTCACGAGCACCTTCAGAAAGCCATAGTCTAGTCGTACATCAAAGTAGTCGTCTACCACCGAATAGTTTTTTTGTTTCCGGATATCCGCTATAATATATTTTGGGTGACCGAAATACTGTAATGCCTGATCGAGCAGGTGGGAACCCAGGTCGTAAAAAACGCCGCTGCCCGGGATTGGTTTTTCGCGCCACAGCCCGTAGGTTCGGGGATCAGGACGATAGCGGTCGTAGTGCGCTTCAAACTCATGAAGATCGCCCAGGAGTTTTTGCTGGTAGATCTGCTTCATGGTCAGGTAATCAGCGACGTAGCGGCGATTATGGTACACCGAGCAGATTTTTCTGGTAGCTTTTGAAATGGACACCAGTTCCATGGCCTCCGCTGAAGTATTGGTAAAAGGCTTTTCCAACACTACATGTTTCCCTGATTCCATCGCGAGTTTGGCATAAGGGAAATGGGTTTCGTTGGGAGATGTGATCACCACCAGTTCAATGTCTTCTTGCGCTAACAATTCTTCAATGGTTCGGACAACGTTCACTGAGGGATATTTCTGTTTAGCAGAATCGCCGCTTCTTTCAAGGACGCTGGCCAGCTCAAATTCTGGCATGGTGGTAAGGAAAGGGGCGTGGAATGTTCTTGAAGAGATGCCAAAGCTGACGAGTCCTGTTTTGATGGGTTGCATCGGGATGTTAAAATGTGGATACAAAGGTATTGGATAGTATAAAGCGACAAAGCTAAAATTACTTTCCTGTGCTTGATTTTATGTAGAAAGTATGGCTGGCTTAGGCTTTGCCGACGGTGTTCATTCGGAGTCAGGTGATTAAAAGGGTTAAATTCAGTGATTTTCGCAAAAACCAATTTTCCCCTATATTTGCACTCCCTGAACAAAATCAGTAATGCCCAGGTGGCGAAATTGGTAGACGCACTGTGTTCAGGTCGCAGCGTTCGCAAGGATGTGCTGGTTCGAATCCAGTCCTGGGCACAAACGCCTTTCCAATGAAGTTGGGAAGGCGTTTTCTTTTACGAGCGAGGCGAACTTGTTCGCCAAAGCGAGTAAGAGAAAACGCCCCCACACCAAAGGTGTGGGTAAGGCTTTGAGTACGCCCCTCGCAGGAGTATCTGGATCACGAAGTCATCCAGTGGCGCAGTGATTCGAGGCGAACTTGTTCGCCAAAGCGAGTAAGAGAAAACTAATCTAGCTAAACTTGCTTTTTTTAAGCTCGCCTGCTCTGTATGCATTCAGGTTTAAAGTCCTACATTACTTTCAATGAAGTATAGCAAACTGGCCATTTTTCATAAGAGCAGCTGACCAGGCGGATATTGAGATTGGCAGTGGATAAAAATCACCTTTTTAGAAATGTCGTGAAGTTTGTTAAGAACGGGGTGCCACAGGTAGTGAGTAAGGAAAGCAGTAACGGCGTTCAGGATGATGATGAAGTGACTGTAGGTGATATTGGTAGGGGTGTAACCCAGCCAACCGGACCGAGCTGTTTAAGATGTTTAAGCGATTTCATGGTCCGGAAATTTCGGGTATGGGCATTGGACTTGCTATTGGCCGCAAGATGGCCGAGGCTCATCATGGTTTTCTAGAAGCCAGGAGTGAAGAAGCTATTGGAGCTACTCAGCGTATACTTTCCTGTTCACCAGGTACCGTTCGCAGCCCCTGCAGGATAGGCATTGCAGGCAACCACTATAAGCTCATGAACTCCTTTTTATACTGGGAAGGTTTTTTCAGCATGATCTCCCTGAACTTTCTGTTGAAATTGGAGAGCGTATTGAACCCGCATTCGTAACAAATTTGTTCGATGGTGTTCTCCGTTTCGGTCAGCAATTTACAGGCATGCCTGATCCTGATCTCTGACACAAACCTTGAAAATGGTTTGTTGTTTTTCATGGAAAAATACCTGGAAAACGAAGTGGGTGTCATATGCAACATCTCCGCCAGTTCACCCAGCGCGATCCGCTGCCTGAAATTTTTCAATACGTATTCATACACCATATTGAGCCTGTCTGTCTCGCTCTGGTTCAGGATTTCGTCATAGCCCCGGGAAGAAATATAGTGGTACTCTTTTGAGCTGGCCAGCATATCCAGTATTTTGAGCAGTTGGATCACACTGGGAATGCCCTGAAGCCTCGTCAATTCCTCGATCATAGCGATCACCAGATTTTTTTTAGCGCCATAGAATTCAAGGCCCCGCTTCGAACGCGAGAATAGTTTCATAAGCACTACCATTTCTTCTTTTTCCAGGATATGCTCGCCAAGAAAATTTTCGTTGAAATAGATCACTATACCCTCAGTATGCAAATTGCTTTTCCTGGAAAAATAGGCCTCATCGCTGCGCCAGATATGGGGAAGATGAGGACCTGTAAAGATCAGTTCGCCCGACTTGAATGTTTTGATACTGTCGCCAATAAATCTTGTCCCATGGCCCTTCAGAACTACAAAAAGCTGATATTCATAGTGGGCGTGCCACACCGGGTCAAAATGTTTTTCCTGAAGACGCCTGACGACAAAGATCTGGCTTGGCGGGATCATCGACTTATGGAGCGCTGCTTTCAATTCAGTTTAATTTATCGCTAAGAAGCTAATTTACCCATAAACCCTGACAAAAAACAGTCGGAACTGGACAAAATCGGGGAAGACTATAAACACAAAAAGTTAGAGATTCGCTAAGCCTCAACAACGTTTAATTTGACAGCCATGTGTAAGAAAAACTTTTTTCTATTCAGCTTCATTGTCGTGTTTTCCATACTTTTCATCGGTGCTTCTGAGCCCAAGCCGGCAGACCAGCCCCGCAGATTGGAATTATTATTCCTCGGACATAAAAGCAAGCACCACGATTCGGAGAAGCTGGCTTCCATTATGACCATGGAGTATTTCAAATCGGGTTTAAATATTTCCTATACAACCGATCCGGACGACCTGAATGAAAACAATCTCAGGCAGTACGACGGCCTTATTGTGTATGCTAACCACGACTCCATCACCGCCACACAGGAAAAGGCATTGCTGGATTTCGTGAAAGGCGGGAAAGGTTTCATCCCCCTGCATTGCGCGTCCTGGTGTTTCCGAAATTCCCCTGAAGTAATTGAGCTGATGGGCGGACAATTCAAAACACATAAATACGATTCGTTTCCGGCTGTGATCACAGCTCCCCAGCATCCTGTGATGAAGGGTATCCCGGCATTCACCACCAAAGATGAAACCTATGTGCATGATAAACTCAGCAAGAGCATACAGGTGTTGACGGAACGCGTGGAAGGCTCTACTCGTGAGCCCTACACCTGGGTGCGTGAATATGGAAAGGGCAGGGTATTTTATACCGCATATGGTCATGATGATCATACGTTCCGTAACCAGGGCTTCCTGGACCTGGTGAAGAATGGCGTGATGTGGGCTGTAGGGGACGAAGCAAAGAACAGGCTGGCGGCATTCAAGATCGCGGATCCAAAATATTTTGATGGCCCTGTGCCTAACTATGAGAAAAGAAATCCTGCCCCTAAGGTCCAGGAGTCCCTCTCGCCAGAGCAGTCTATGTCGTTGATGCAGGTGCCCGTCGGTTTTGAATTGCAGCTGTTCGCCTCAGAACCCGATGTAGTGAACCCTATCTACATGAACTGGGATGAAAGAGGCAGGCTTTGGGTGATCGAAACCGTGGACTATCCCAACGAGATCAAGGAAGATGATAAAGGGGACGACAGGATCAAGATCCTGGAAGATACCAATGGTGATGGCAAGGCCGATAAGTTTACCATTTTTGCTGAGAAGCTGAATATACCCACCAGCTTCACCTTTATCAATGGTGGAATCATGGTCAGCGCAGCGCCTTCCTTCATCTTCTTAAAAGATACCAATGGAGACGATAAGGCCGATGTTCGCCAGGAACTTGTCAAAGGCTGGGGTAAGTCAGATACCCATGCCCAGGCATCGAACCTGAGGTACGGGTTAGACAATATGCTCTGGGGTGTGGTGGGTTACTCCGGTTTCAAAGGTGTGGTTGGAAAAGATTCGCTGCAGTTCGGTATGGGCGTTTATCGTTTTACTCCTGACGGCTCAAAGCTCGAGTTCCTGTCCACCACCAGCAACAATACCTGGGGTCTTGGTTTTTCTGAGGATTTTGACGTGTTCATCTCAACGGCTAATAATACCCATACTGCATTCCTCGGTATGCATAAGCGGTATACTGATAAAGTAAAGATCTACGAGACTGGTGTAAAGAAACTGGATGCCCACTATGCGATGCATGTGGCTACCAAGAATCTACGACAAGTGGATGTCCACGGTGGTTATACAGCAGCAGCGGGTCATAGTTTGTACACCGCCAGGAACTTCCCTAAAGAATATTGGAACAGGGTAGGCTTCGTGACAGAACCAACGGGCAGATTGGTACATCGTATCCATTTGCAACAGAAAGGGGCAGGTTTCATTGAAGACGGCGATGGTTGGAACATCCTGAATAGCGCCGACGAATGGGCAGGACCGATACAAGCTGAAGTAGGACCTGATGGCGCACTTTGGATCACCGACTGGTATGATTTCATCATCCAGCATAATCCCACCCCAAGTATCGCCAGTTCAGGATTGAAAGCGGAGAATGGAAAAGGAAACGCATATATCAATCCGCTCCGTGATCATGAGCGTGGCCGAATCTATCGCATTGCTTATAAGAACAACGATCAAAAGAATACGCTTTCGTTAGACAAAAAAGACGCTGCTGGTTTGCTCAAAGCACTGTCTGACAATAACATGTTCTGGAGAACTACAGCCCAGCGTCTCCTTGTTGAGAATGGCGACCGATCCGCATTCCCTGCTTTGTATAAACTGGTGCAGGACCAGAAACTGGATGAGATCGGTTTGAATGCCCCGGCCATACATGCACTTTGGACCTTGCACGGCTTAAAGGCTTTCGATGGAACTAATCAGGAAGCAATGGCTGTGGCTGTAAAAGCACTCACGCATCCTGCTGCGGGAGTAAGGAGAGCAGCCATAGAAGTGTTGCCCAAAAACAGTGCAACATTCCAGGCCATGAACAAGGCCAGGTTATTTGAAGATAAGGACCTCCGCGTGAGGCTGGCAGCAGTGCTTGCAACTACGGATATGCAACCATCTGCTGAGATCGGCGCAGTATTGATGAATATGGCAGAGAAAGAAGAGAATGTATCGGACGAATGGGTGAAACAAGGCCTAACCGTAGCTGCAAAGCTGAACGAGGAAAGTTTCAGGGCCGCCTTCAGGAAAAAAGGACTGAATGAAAATCCGTCGCTCCATGAAGCATCCGTTGCGCAGCGATTGGCTTTTGGATCACGACTGAACTCCATGGGGATAACAAGAACCTGGGGGAATCCAAACGAAGTATTGATCAATCCTGAAGTGGCAGGCAAAGAAATTTTGCTGACCGGAGAAATAGATAAAACAGCCAATCCAACAACTGTGTCAGGTATGATCGCCACACAGGGTAACAGTCAAAATGGATATGCGCTTTACCTGTCAGACAACAGATTGTATTTTCGGGTGAATCAGGCGGGTAAGGATTATGTCGTTTCCTCAAAGGAACTGCCAGGCAAGTTCACGTATAAGGCCGGCATTCAAAAAGATGGTACCATGCGCCTGGCCATAGACCAAAAAGAAGTAGGCACTGCGAAAGCAACAGGGCTCTTCAAGGCGGATATGGAAAAAGCTCTACGCGTTGGACAGGATCATTTCAAGGGCGCTGACCGTTTGACTACATATCCCGACTCGATTTTCAACCTGAGGGCCAGGATGGAAAATACAAAACTGGAAACACTCGATGGCACGAAAGCACCGGTAGCTGCTGGCAAGGAAAAGATCGATAAGGTCATCGTATTGAAAGTGGTGAAAGATGTGATGAAGTACGACAACCAATTACTTACTGCAAAAGCAGGTAGTACTATCCAGATCATATTTGAAAATCCTGATTTCATGCAACATAACCTGCTTCTGATCAAGCCGAATACATTGAATAAAGTAGGCGCAGCTGCAGATAAGCTGGCGCAGGAACCAAACGGTGCTAAGATGAATTATGTTCCGAAAATGCCGGAGGTATTGAACGCAACACCGCTGGTGAATCCGGGTGGCAAGTATACGTTGACGATCAAACTACCCGGTGTGCCTGGTGACTATCCGTATGTATGTACGTTCCCTGGTCACTGGAGACTGATGAATGGTATACTTAGGGTCACAAAGTAGATGGCACATTGATCATAAACCCATTTAAAAATGAACAGCAGCACAGATCCGTTGAAACGGACCTACTCTGCAGGTTTAAAGTTGGTCATCAGGCCATAGAATTGAATAAAAAGTAAGGCAATGAGTTTGCAAATACAATACGGGGTGAGTACCTGGTTATGGACATCACCATTTACTACGGATGCGATCGATGTATTGTTTCCTAAAATTTCAGCTATGGGTTTTGACGTGGTGGAGATCGCTGTGGAAGATCCTACACTGATCGATATCAGGAAAGTGAAAGCAGGCCTGGAAAAATATCATCTCAAGGCTATGGTCTGCGGTGCCTTCGGCCCTTCGCGCGACCTGACCCATGAGGATGTGTCGGTGCATGAGAACTGCTTTTCTTATATCGAAGCTTGCTTCGATTTTTGTAATGAGCTCGGAACTGGATTTTTAGGCGGACCGATGTATTCCGCTGTAGGCAAGGCCCGGATGGTGCCAGCGGATCAACGTAAAAGAGAATGGGACCTGGCGGTGAAGAATCTTAGAAAAGTGAGCGATATGGCTGCCGCACGAGGTCTCCAGATCGCATTGGAACCACTGAACCGATTTGAATCTGACCTGGTTAATAATACGGATGATGTACTGCGACTGATCGCCGATATTGATCACCCCGCTGCCAAAGTGATGTTGGACGGTTTCCACATGAATATCGAAGAAAGGGATATTGTAAAAGCGATCATCAGCGCAGGAGATAAACTGATTCACATGCAGGTGTCGGAGAACTACAGGGGCACACCCGGGACCGGACAAACCCGCTGGAACGATTATAGAGAAGGCTTGACAGCTATCAATTACAAAGGAGTGGTTTCCATAGAAAGTTTTACCCCCGAGAATCGAGAGCTTGCAGGCGCGGTTTGTTTCTGGCATCCCATGGCAGAGAGCCAGGATGGATTTGCAACGGAAGGACTAAGCTTTTTGAAAAACTGGGCGAATTCTTAATTCAAATATTATTAAGCATATAAATCTTTAACGATGGGTAAGAAAATCAATGTGGCAATTATAGGTCTTGGCTTTGGAGCTGAGTTTATTCCAATTTATCAACGTCATCCTAATGCCAACCTGTATGCCATCTGCCAGCGCAATGTAGAGAAGCTGAACCAGATCGGCGATGAATTTGGCATCGAAAAAAGATATACCGATTATGATGAGTTACTGAAAGATCCGAACATTGATGCTGTGCATATCAATACACCGATCCCTGATCATGCCATCCAATCGATTAAGGCTTTGAAAGCCGGCAAACACGTGGCTTGTACCGTTCCCATGGCGACAACTGTAGATGAGTGCAGGCAGATCGTTGAGCTCGTCAAAGAAACGGGTTTAAGCTACATGATGATGGAAACGGTGATCTATGCCCGTGAGTTTTTGTTCATGAAGGAGTTGTATGAGAAAGGGGAACTGGGCAAGTTGCAGTTTTTAAAAGCCAGTCATCAGCAAGATATGGACGGCTGGCCCAACTACTGGCCCGGACTTCCCCCCATGCATTATGCCACCCATTGCGTAGGTCCGATACTGGCTCTATCGAAATCAGAAGCGGAATACGTTTCCTGCTTTGGATCTGGCACCATCCGGGAAGAGTTGCACACACACTACAATTCTCCATTCGCAGTGGAAAGCACGCATATCAAGTTCAGGGGATCGGACCTCAGTGCCCATGTGTATCGGTCTTTATTCGACACGGCACGTCAGTACCGCGAAAGCTTCGAAGTGTACGGGTCAAACAAATCCGTGGAGTGGCCGCTGATCGAAGGCAAGCCATTGGTAGTACACACGGCTAAAAAACCAGAGCCGGAAATTCCGGAAGAAGTGCATTCGCCAGACTATGCCCATCTTTTACCAGAGCCGATCCAACGTTTTACAACCAAGGGCGTTTATGATACCGACGAGCACCAGCATCTTTCTTTTGTACAGGGTGGTGGTCATGGTGGCTCACATCCCCATCTCGTTCATGAGTTTGTTGGTGCATTGGAAGAAGGCCGTGAGCCGTTCCCCAATGCCCGACAATCTGCCAACATCACTTGTGTAGGTATTCTGGCGCACGATTCGGCGATGAAAGGCGGCGAACTGATCAAGTTGCCGGAGTTCACATTAACCCTTCCATAATTACTTCATAATGTCGAATTCCCACACGGTTCGGTAAGAGCCGTGTGTTTCAATATAGGAGAGGAGTTCTCTGTAAAATTTATCTGCGCCGATGGTAGCGCTGTCGCCGATCACAAACAACTGCTCTTTAGCACGGGTGATGGCTACGTTCATCCTGCGATAATCTTTCAAAAATCCGATATCAGCATCGTCGTTACTCCGCACCAGAGATACGATAATATTTTCCATTTCCTGGCCCTGAAAACTGTCGATGGTGCTGATGCGAATGGCCTGTCCAATACGCTCTTTGGCTGCGGCTGCCTGCCCTGAGTAGGGAGAGATGAATGCCGTTTCCATATCGTTCAATGATTCAGTTTCCATCAGCTTAATTGCTAATGTCAGTTCGCCTTCGTTTTGTAGGCTGGTATTATCCCGTCCCCGTTCTTCTGCAAATCCAGAACCGGCAGTATCTATGAAAGTCAGGTGCACGCCCGTGTTTTGCAAGTGCTCAGCGGTCACTAACAAGCTATTGTAAAAATATTTGCTGCTGAAGCCGGCAATCACGGCCCTCATCCGGTATTGGGTATTCAGTAAATGAATATCAGGGATTGATGGAATTGCGACTTCCAGTATCGACTGGTTCAGTCCTAAACGCGCGGCCTGGTTACTCAACACAGTAGGGGGGAGCTGCCAATGATCACCTGCCAGAACGATCTTTTCCGCCAGGGGGAATATGCACCAGGCAAGCGGTTCAATGCATTGTCCTGCTTCATCGATCACCAGCGTCTGAAACCCTATCCGCTGCAGGCCTGCGTCATACAGTCCTATGGGTGTACCCGCGATCACATCGGCTTCAGCAAATAACTTTTCCTCATTATACACCTGCATCTTCTTAATCTCAGCACGGATGTTTTTCACTTCCTTAAAAAGGAGGTGGCGTTGCTCGCGTTCCGCTTTGCCGAAACTGCGTTTGTATTTGAGGGCCATGCGCCTGAATTCCTCGGCTCTTTTTTTGAGCTGCTTGATCTCCTTCAACTCCCTACTGTTATTGAGCCTGCCCTCAGGGGTATGTGCAAAAATGGTTTCGTCTACCTTGCTGGTATTGCCCACGCGCAGGAGCTTTACCCCTGCGCGGAGCAGGCCTTTGGATATGTTATCTACCGCGGTATTACTCGGCGCAGAGACGAGGATTTTTTCGCCGCCCTTTATGAGTTGTAAGATGGCCTCTACCAAGGTGGTGGTTTTGCCGGTACCTGGAGGGCCATGGATGATGGTCACGTTTTTAATACAGATCACTGCCTCAACGGCATCTTGCTGGCTTTTATTCAATGCCTTATTTGAAAAAGCAATTTCGCGGGAGATTGATTTTGTTGATGAAACAACCGGAAGGGAACTATGAAGTTGTTCGAATAGGGTGTAGGCCGGCTTGTTATTTTCCAATTCTTCCAGCACCCTCTTCATGATACTGCTGGTGCGCGTATCGGGCGCGAGTTTGATCCCCACGCTGTCATCTTCGATCCAATCCGGGTAGTCGGGCGCAAACAGCCTGAACTCGCCTGATTTCCCTTCAAGATTCATTAGCACGCCCTTGACCGGTTCTTCGCCCTGGATAAAACATTCGATGGCGGTGCCGTCTTTAAAAAGATGGGTTTCCGCCGGGAAGGGCAGCCTGAAACTGATCTCAGGATAATCAGCATAGCCAAAGCTTTTTCGGACTACTTTAATGGGATGAAGGGCAAGTCCTTCTGCTTTAAGTGCGCGAAGGGTATGTTGTTTGTCAAGACTGAATCGCTGGATCTGCTCGGTTTCCTCCAGTTCTATACACTGCAGGAGCTTTTTAATATGCGGGTGCATCCGGTGAAAATAGTCAAAACTTTAATCCAACCGAAGGCTATACATGGGGTGTTGCTTTTTAATTGAAAATGGTTTAATTTATACCACTCAACCGATTGCTATGACCTATCCCATCAATGTCGACAAAGTCATCCTGGAACAATGGGCTGCTCAAAAGTTAGCGCCTGAAACCATTACGGGTATGCTGAAGGAAATGGGCTTCGATCCCGATTCCATTACCACTCACCTCAGGGTCTATAAAAAGCTCCGCAATGCAAAAAGACAATTCACTGGTTTTGTTTGCATGGCCCTTGGCGCATTTCTCGGTTTTTTGAGTTGTGTGTTGACGCTCGCCAATCCCATTCCCGAACTTCATAACCTGATCCTGTTTGGCTTCACTTCGGTAGGCATACTCATCATTGTGGTGGGCATGTACCTTGTTTTTGAGTGAACTCATCCTAGAGTCCGACTTGCTTTAATCAGACAATGTGCAATGCTCTAATCAGTATATCCTTCTTGTTCCCGATAATTATACACCTACTATCATCAGAAAATACACCACACCACATTGCAAACCCCAGATGACAGGTATCAGCAGTCCATAAAAAACGCAGCATGATAACAATGAAACCACCAGGAATCTTAACTTAGCAAAGCACCCTTTTGGTCTCGAAAATGGGGAGTATTATAGTGTGTTTATATTTACCAAAATGATGGTATGATCAGGATAGCCGCGTTGATATTAGCAGGATTATTGACCGTAGCCATGCATTCGGTAGGGCAGCAGGCAGGCGTCACGCAAAAGCCATTGCGCGTCGCGGTTGCTGGGTTGTCGCACGACCATGCGCATATGATCATGGGCAGGAAGATGAAGGGTGATATTGAGATCGTAGGTATCGCAGAGCCGAATCGGGAACTGGCAGCGCGTTATGCGAAGCAATACAGTTTTGATTTGTCGTTGGTTTATCCTTCGCTGGAGGCCCTGTTGGCTAAAACAAAACCGGAGGCCGTACTTGCCTTCAATGCCATCTTTGATCATTTGCGCGTGGTAGAGCTTTGTGCGCCGCTGGGCATACATGTGATGGTGGAAAAACCACTGGCGGTGAGTTGGGATCATGGGCAAAAAATGTTGGCATTGGCCAAGAAACACAACATCCACCTATTGACCAATTATGAAACTACCTGGTACGGTTCTAATGCAACCGCATATCAGTTGGCGGTGAAAGAGCAGAAACTGGGCGATCTAAGGAAGATCGTTTTTCATACTGGGCATCCCGGGCCGAAAGAAATTGGATGCAGTAAGGAGTTCCTGGCCTGGCTGACTGACCCTGTGCAAAATGGGGCAGGGGCGCTTAACGATTTTGGATGCTACGGCGCTAATTTATCCACATGGCTGATGCAGGGCGAGCAACCTGTTGCTGTTACCGCGGTCACGCAGCAGATCAAGCCGGATGTGTATCCGAAAGTAGACGATGAGGCCACCATCATCATTACCTATCCTAAAACACAGGTGATCATACAGGCTTCCTGGAATTGGCCCTATAGCCGAAAGGATATGGAGTTATATGGCCTGACCGGTTATGTGTTTTGTAAAGACGCGGTGAATATGCAGGTGCGGGATAATGAAAGGACGCAAGCCTATGAGATGAAAGCGAACGGCCTTTCTGCTGACATTGCTGAGCCATTTGTTTATCTGGCCAAGGTGATCAGGGGTGAGATCAAAATGTCGGCCTACGACTTATCGGCCCCTGCAAATAATGAGATGGTAGTGAAGATCCTCGAAGCGGCGAAGGTATCTGCACGTAACGGAAAATCGGTGATTTGGAAGGAGTTATATAAATAGAAGAAGCTCCGGATCCTTTTCATTTTGGTTGTTTTAGGTTTGATAAACATCTATTGTGCCGCTGCCCGATATCACCTGGCATGGGTATGTCATTTGAAATTCAAACACGAATAATCAGGGAACTTGTTGAATGAAGAGGGGGTAATAGGAGAAAGACAGGGCTATTTCGACCTTATGGGAGAATTATTTTTATTGGAGTTTACCGTGGCCTGCTCAAAAGGTCCTTTGAAGAGGGTGGTTTCTACCGGGAAATGCCGGGTATTCACATGTACTGCCATGCTACCAATACTTTCATATCCGGTGGTTTCTACCGGGAAATGCCGGGTATTCACATGGGCGAACTTCGAACTGGTTTTTAAGTCGAAGGGTCACCGATTCAAATCCCTTTCCGTCTTTTGGATCAAAGTCATTTAGTGCAAGACCATTGGCTTTCATACTTAAAGAAAGCTTTGCCGGCGTAAATGTTACACGCTGAAGGGATGATTAATGGGAAGAGGCGGTGGTAAAAATATAGAACAAACTCAATACGGTCTGTCAGCTTTCTGTGTTTATTTTCGAGCTTCTTAACAATAACCTGGCAATCAACAGTACCCCAAAATCTAACTAAACATGACTTCTAAAAAACTCCTGGCCGAATTTTTTGGCACTTTCTGGCTCGTGATGGGTGGCTGTGGAAGCGCCGTCATTAGTGCGATGTTTCCACAGATCGGGATCGGTATCCTCGGCGCGTCCTTAGCTTTCGGTCTTTCCGTAATGACCATGGCCTATGCAGTGGGACATATCTCAGGCGGACATTTCAACCCCGCTGTGACCATTGGACTTTGGATAGGAGGCAGGGTGCCTTCATCTATCATACCAGGGTATATCATTGCGCAATTGGTGGGTGCTATTGCCGCCGGTGGTGTGATCTATCTGATCGCTACGGGCTCTCCAGCATTCACTCTTGGTGATTTTGTGGCCAATGGCTACGAAGATCATTCACCCGGAAAGTACAGTCTGGGTGCTGCTTTACTGACCGAGGTAGTGATGACGTTCTTCTTTCTGATCATTATCCTTGGGGCCACTTCTTCGAAAGCGCCAGCCGGATTTGCGCCCATTGCCATAGGTCTCGCGCTTACCCTGATCCACCTGATCAGTGTGCCCGTCACAAAAACCTCGGTTAACCCGGCACGAAGTACGGGTATGGCAGTGTATGCAGGATCATGGGCAATCGGTCAGCTTTGGTTGTTTTGGGTAGCACCCATTGTTGGTGCAGCGCTCGCCGGGTTGGTATCTAGATATTTGTACGACGAAAAAGCCTGATCGGTCCAAGAAATTTCCCCTTTTATGACGGCTTGGTGAAACATATGACTGATTCACTATCCTCGAGATAGTTTACTGACCCGGAAGGAAACTTCCGGGTTTTTTGTACACGATATGTACATTAGATCAAAAAATGAGGGTAGTATTTCTGGTCCTTTTCATAATTGGCGCTGCAGCGGTCCTTGCCCAGGAGCCCCATGCTAAAGTCGACGGCCGTTGGAAGATGACTGTGGAGACTACCGCAGGTAATGGTAATCCCGTGTTTGAGTTGAAACATTTGACAGACTCCACTCTTTCCGGAACCTACAAAGGCCAGTTGGGTGACGCGGCCGTTAATGGTACTATCCGGGGGAAGAAGATCCACCTGGAGTTTGAGGTCAGCGCCAACATCATCGAGTACGACGGAACGGTAGACGGTGACTCTATGAAAGGATTGTTGAAGCTGGGTACCATGGCAGAAGGCTCCTTTACAGGGACAAAAGAAAAGCCTTAAGTAACTCGTTTTAAACTATTTACGTTTTTATTTGAACTTTAATAGCTATTATACACTAACGTTGAAGTCTCGCAATGCGTCGTTCAGGCTGGTCTTCAGATCCGTGCTTGGTTTACGTTGCCCAATGATCAAAGCGCAGCCTACGCCATATTCGCCCGCCGGGAACGACTTGTTATATGTGCCCGGGATTACCACGGAACGGGCAGGTACGCGACCCCTGTATTCTACAGGTTCAACGCCGCTGACGTCAATGATTTTGGTCGACTGAGTAAGCACCACATTAGCGCCGAGAACAGCTTCTTTTTCAACCCGCACCCCTTCAACAACGATGCACCTGCTACCGATGAAGCAGCCATCTTCCACAATCACCGGACTGGCCTGCAGGGGTTCCAGCACACCCCCAATACCAACCCCGCCGCTCAGGTGAACCCCTTTACCGATCTGGGCGCAACTACCGACGGTTGCCCATGTGTCTACCATGGTTCCTTCATCCACATATGCGCCGATATTCACATAGGAGGGCATCAGCACCACGTTCTTCGCCAGATATGCGCCATAGCGGGCCACGGCATGCGGAACTGCCCTAACGCCGAGGGATTTATAGTCTTTCTTCAAAAGCATTTTATCGTAGAACTCAAACGGCGCGAGATCCCAGGTTTGCATTTGCTGGATTCCGAAATACATCAGTATGGCTTGCTTTACCCATTCATTCACCTGCCAGCCATCGCCAGTAGGCTCAGCTACCCGTAGCCGTCCTTTATCCACTTCCTCAATCACATTCCTTACTGCGTCTGAAAATATTCCATCTTTCAGGAGTTCCCGGTTCTGCCATGCCTGGGCAATCTGGTCTTGTACACTCATGTGTGAAGAATTTGCTGCAAACATATATTAGAAAACCCTCACCACCTTGAATAGTCATAATTTTACCATGTTTGACAACCTTTCTCATCATACAAACTGCATTCATTGGTGACGTGGTGCTGGCCACGGCGCTGGTTGAGAAACTACATGTTCACTACCCCGAGGCCAGGATCGATTTTCTGCTGCGAAAAGGGAATGAAGGATTGCTGACAGATCATCCCCTCATTGGCAAATTGCTGGTCTGGGATAAGAAAGGTGGGAAGTACTCCGGGCTATATCGGATCTGGAAGAAGATAAGGGCTAGCAAATACGACCATGTTATCAATGTTCAGCGGTTCGCTGCAACCGGTATCATCACTGCTTTTTCAGGAGCAGGGGAAACCATTGGGTTCGACAAAAACCCGTTTTCCATTTTCTTTTCGCGGAAGGTTAAACACCTGATCAGCACCGTTGCCCGGCCGCTCCATGAAGTGGATAGAAATCAGGCGCTGATCGCGCACCTGACAGACGATCAGGCTGGGAAACCCGCATTGTATCCATCGGGCCACGACTTTGAAAAAGTGGCAAATTATAAAGTGGCGCCGTATGTGTGTATTGCGCCCGCATCTGTTTGGTTCACCAAACAATTTCCGAAAGACAAGTGGGTTAGCCTGATCGATGAGATCGATGTAAACCTGAATATTTTTTTACTGGGCGCGCCGGCAGATATGACCCTGGGAGAGGAGATCAGGGGCAGAAGTTCCACCAGCAGCCGAATCACGAATCTTTGCGGTAAGCTTTCCCTGCTGCAGTCCGCTGCACTTCAAAAAGACGCCATTCGCAACCTGGTCAACGATTCCGCCCCCATGCATTTTGCCTCCGCCATGAATGCGCCGGTTACGGCCATTTATTGTTCCACCATTCCCGCATTTGGCTACGGGCCTTTGTCGGACCACCGGCTCGTGGTGGAAACACTGGAGTCTTTACCCTGCAAACCCTGCGGCCTGCACGGCCATGCAGCCTGTCCGGAAGGGCATTTCAAATGCGCATATACCATTCAGAATGGACAGATACTTAAATCAATTGGCTCATTGGCTCATTAATGCATTCTCAAATGCAAAGATCCTCGATCTATAGCGGAAGGTCCCGAAATAAAGAATGAGCTAATGAGCTAATTAGCTAATTCTTACCTTCGCACCATGCAGATTCAGTGTACCGAGAAGGAGTTGTTTGTTTTTCGAATGATCGCTGAAGCAGCCAATTCCCTCAATATGGACTGCTTCGTGATCGGCGGCTTTGTGCGCGATAAACTCCTCGGTCGGCCAACCAAAGATGCAGATATGGTTTGCAGTGGCGACGGGATCGCACTCGCCCACGCGGTAGCAGGGCGGTTGACTCCCCATCCGCCTGTATCCTTTTTCAAAAACTTCGGAACGGCACATATTCCTTTCGAAAACATGGACATTGAATTTGTGGGCGCCCGCAAGGAGAGCTATCGGGCCGAGTCAAGAAACCCGGACGTGCTGCCCGGCACGATGGAGGAGGACCAGCTGCGGCGCGACTTTACCATCAATGCCATGGCGGTTACGCTGACCGGCCATTTCGGGGAACTGATCGATCCTTTCAACGGCCTGGATGACCTTAAGAATAAGATCATCAGAACACCCCTTGAACCCGGACAAACCTTCAGCGATGATCCTCTCAGGATGATGCGCGCGATCCGCTTTGCCACGCAACTGAACTTTACCATTGAGGAGGCTACCTGGAAGGGTATCGCAGCCCATGCGCCACGGATATCCATCGTATCACAGGAACGCATAACCGAGGAACTAAACAAGATCATCCTGGCTGAAACACCCTCTATCGGATTTGACCTGTTATACCGGTCCGGCCTGCTTAAATTGATCTTTCCCCAGATGGTTGACCTGATCGGGGCTGAGTATATAGACGGGATGGGGCATAAGGATAATTTCTATCATACCCTTCAGGTGCTTGATAATATATCTGCCCATACAGATGACCTCTGGCTTCGGTGGGCCGCGATACTGCACGATATTGGCAAGCCGGCAACAAAACGTTTTGAAGAAGGTCACGGGTGGACTTTTCATGGCCACGAAGTTGTGGGTGGCAGGATGGTGCCCAAGATCTTTTCAAAACTCAAACTCCCCCAGAACGAAAAGATGAAACTGGTCAAGAAACTGGTTGAACTCCACTTAAGGCCGATCAGTCTTACCAAAGACAATATCACGGATTCGGCACTGAGACGATTGCTGTTCGATGCAGATGAAGACCTGGAAAAGCTGATGATGCTTTGTGAGGCCGACATCACCTCAAAAAATAAGGGTAAGGTGAAAAGATACCTGGCTAATTTTGAGATGGTCAGGGAAAAATTGAAGGAGGTAGAGGAGAAGGACAGTATCCGAAACTGGCAGCCGCCGATCACGGGCGAGGAGATCATGGCCACTTTTGGCATTGCGCCCTGCCGCGCAGTTGGCGAGATCAAAAATTCTATCAAGGACGCCATTTTGGATGGCGAGATCAGCAATGATTTCGACGATGCTTACCGTTTTATGGTCGCCAAAGCGAAAGCACTTGGCCTGGAGCCGGTTTCTTCATCGAAAAATAATTAACTTCAACCCCTAATACCAGCTGCATGGCCATATTAAAGTTCAGGGTATATTTTGAGGAAGATGATAGCGTATACCGCGATATCGCCATACGTCATACACAACATTTTTCAGATTTGCACCAGACTATCCTGAAGAGTTTTGAGTTCGACAGCATGCACAAGGCTACTTTTTTCAGGAGTAACGATAAATGGCAAAGGGGTCGCGAAATCAGCCTGGAGAAGTACGAAAAAGAATACAAGGCAGATCCCTTGCTTATGACGGAAACCCCCATTGGGACCGAGATCAGGGACCCGAATCAAAAGTTCGTGTACGTCTATGATTTTGTCCGGA
>Ga0164293_10000490_pt1 | contig 31603 bp, 34 predicted proteins | sample GEODES118metaG_FD_111487 | JGI IMG/M metagenome (GOLD analysis project Ga0164293, IMG submission 111487) | Eutrophic lake water microbial communities from Lake Mendota, Wisconsin, USA - GEODES118 metaG | ecosystem: Environmental > Aquatic > Freshwater > Lake | place: USA: Lake Mendota...
AAGTTGCAGCCCTCGAGGTAGGAGCTGGCAATGCCGTGGGTGTACCAAGAGGTGGCGAAGGTGGTGCCGGTGAGCCAGCCGCCCAGCGCCAGATAGGCGGTGGGGAACAGCAGCAGACCGGACCAGCCCACGAATACGAAGCGGTCGCGCTTGAGCCAGTCGTCGAGGACGTCGAACCATCCCCGGGCCGCCGGTGCGCGTCCTACAGCGATCGTCATGAGAGAACGGAGTGAGATTCGCGGGTCGGAAATCCCGCGAGGCTGTGGGATACCGGGCGATGGTAACAACGTTCCCCCGGTGATCGCGCCAGGTCTACATGGGCTGACATCCCTGGGCCGGAGCGGCTTCTAAGTATTTATTCCCAGCCGTCCTTCAGGAGCAGGGCTCCAGGGGCCAGGATGGCCGGTCATTGCGATCCGGGCTTTCCCATGGCGACAAGCGCTGTCCCCCCGACGGCAGACAACCCCCAGGTGCTGGAGCAGCCGGTGCTGGGCTCCCGCCGCCTTTCCAACATCCTGGTGGCGGCTGCCGTGAGCGTCGGGGGTCTGGGTTTTCTCCTCACCAGTGCCTCCAGCCGTTTCGGCCGGGACCTGCTGCCGATTGGCCATCCGGCGGAACTCGTCTGGGTTCCGCAGGGGCTGGTGATGGGCCTCTATGGCCTGGCGGCCCTGCTGCTTGCCACCTACCTCTGGTCGGTGATCGCCATCGACGTGGGCTCCGGCACCAATCGCTTCGACCGTGCCACCGGCCAGGCGCTGATCACCCGCCGGGGTTTCCGTCAGCGGATTGAGGTGGACATCCCCCTGCGGGACATCCAGGCCGTGAAGGTGGAGGTGAGGGACGGCATCAGCCCCCAGCGGCGTCTGGCCCTGCGTGTGCAGGGACGCCGGGACCTGCCGCTCACCAGGGTGGGAGAACCGATGCCCCTGGCGGATCTGGAGCTGGATGGCGCCAAGCTGGCCCGTTTCCTTGGCGTACCCCTGGAGGGACTGTGATGCCGATGCTTCTGCTCTCCCGCCTGCTGCTCGCTGTCCTGCTCAGCGTCGCTCCCCTGGGGCTGGTGGCCTGTGCGGCGGATCCGGCCACCCGGCCGATGGGCTGTGCCACCTCCTCGACCCCCTGCCTCAGCGGCACAGCCGTGGTGAGCCTGGAAACCAGCCGAGGTTCGGTGGAGCTGCTGCTCGATGGGGCCGCCGCCCCTCTCACCGCCGGTAATTTCGTGGATCTGGTGCGCCGTGGCGTCTACAACGGCACCGTCTTCCACCGGGTGGTTCGCGAACCGGTGCCCTTCGTGGTGCAGGGAGGGGATCCGGCCAGCGCCAATCCCGCTACCCCGATCAGCCAGTACGGCACCGGCAATTTCGTGGAACCCGGCACCGGTGAATCCCGGTTGATTCCGCTCGAGCTCAAGCTCACTAAGGAGAAGGAGCCCCGTTACGGCGAGCAGATCACCTCTCCCCTGGCTGGCCGTGATCTGGCCCTCACCCACCAGCGTGGGGCCCTGGCCATGGCCCGTTCCGGCGATCCCAATTCCGCCAGCGCCCAGTTCTATGTGGCCCTGGAGGCCCTTCCCGAACTCGATGGCCGCTACGCGGTTTTCGGCAGGGTCACCAAGGGAATGGACGTGATCGATGGGATCCAGCAGGGCGACAGGCTGATCCGTGCCACGGTGCTCGAAGGGGGAACCCTGGTGAAGCCGCGTTAGGCAGGTACGCGCTTCATCGAGCTGGTGGTCTTCAACCATTCGGTGTTGACCCCGGAAGCCCTCTCCAGGGCCACCTTGCCGGTGCGGGCGATCTCGAGGATGCCGTAGTTCTCCAGCAGCCGCTCGAGGGCCACGAGTTTGCCGGGATCGCCCACCACCTCAAGGGTCAGGGCATCGTCGGCCACATCCACCACCTTGGCCCGGAACACCTGCACCAGGTCGAAGATGGCGCTCCGGTTTTCCGCCGGAGCCGAGACCTTCAGCAGCATCAGTTCCCTCTCCACGGCAGGGATGGTGGAGAGGTCGATCACTCCCAGCACGTTCACGAGCTTGTTGAGCTGCTTGCTCATCTGCTCCAGGGTGTGGTCATCGCCTTCGACCACCATCGTCAGCCGGGAGACCCCCCGATTCTCGGCGGGTCCGACAGCCAGGCTTTCGATGTTGAAGCCCCGCCGGGCGAACAGTCCGGAGATGCGGCTGAGGGCCCCCGATTCGTCTTCGACCAGCACCGAAAGGGTGTGCTTCATGCGTCTGGGGGGAGTGGGAAGGGGCGGCGCGCGAACAGCGCGGATCGTGTTTCCAAAGTTACGTGCCCACGCCGAAGGACGGCGGAGCGGCGGCCCCCCTGGCCAGGCCCTGCTCTCCCAGCCATGCGAGCACGGCCGTGTTGAAGGCCTCCGGCTGTTCATCGTGGGGGCAGTGACCGGCTCCCTCCAGCAGCTCCAGGGGCAGGTCGCCGCGCAGTCGCAGGCACTGGCGGGCCACATCCACAGGCACCAGTTGATCCTGGTGTCCCCAGATCAGCAGCAGGGGGTGGCGCAGGCGTCGCAGCAGGCTCGGCGCGGTGGCGGCATGGGGCCGCAGCGCCATGGCGATGCTCATGGCCCGCAGGGCGCGAACAGCGCCAGGCCGGCGGGCCGGGCGGGCGATCACCCGGTGCAGCTCGCTGTCGCCGATCACCGGACCGTGGTAGGCCGATTGAATCCCCAGATCGAGCAGGGGGGAATGGGCCAGCAGGGGCACGATCAGCTCCAGGGGGAGCAGGCGGCAGAGCCAGGTCACCACGAAACGCTGCAGGGCTCGTCTCCAGGGGCGTCGCCGCGGAGCGCCGGAGAGTGGTTCGGCGCCCGCCATCAGCAGGGTGGGATCGGGCAGGGGAGCCGCCACCACACCGCGAACCCAGCGGGGAAAGAACACGGCGCAGCTGAGGGCCACCAGGGCCCCCAGCGAATGCCCGAGCACCACTGCCGGCCCCTGCACCACCTCCTCCAGAAAGGCCTGAAGCTGCCGTGCCCAGAGTCGGTTGTCGAGCCGCAGGGACGGCTGGCAGGAGGCACCGAAGCCGATCAGATCAAGCCCGTAGACGCACCATCCCGCTGCCGCCAGCACCGCCGCGTTGCGCCGCCAGTGGCCGCTGCCCGCTCCGAATCCGTGTAGCAGCACCAGGGGGGGGTGGAGGGCATCGCCGAGGATGCGCCAGTGACACTCCAGGCCCCGCCAGTTCCAGGTGCTGTGCTCCCCCCATTCGGCGGAGTGGGGATCGCCTGGAGCGGCGCCAGGGTGGGGGAGATCAATGGGCACCGGGAGCTCCAGGCATGGGGGGAGAAGGGGCGTTGAATTCCCAGCTTGGCGCCCTGCACCATGAGGAAGGGGCGGTGCGGGTTCGCGTCGGAGAGGGTTTTTTTCGACCCGCCTCGCGGCCATCCCGCGATCTGGGGGTCCTGCTGGCCGCAGATCTGGCGGCCAGGGGCCCGTTGCGGGTGCTCGATGTCATGGCCGGTTGCGGCATCCGGGCCCTGCGCTACGGCCAGGAAGCGGGGGCCACGTCAGTCTGGGCGAACGATGCCGATCCGGATCGGCTGGCCCTGCTGCAGGCCAATCTGCGGGGACTCCCCGCCCCGGTGACCCGTCGGATCACGGCCGCCACCGCCCAGAATCTCTTCGCCGGTTGCCTGCAGCGCCAGGAGCGGTTCGAGCTGGTGGATCTGGATGCCTTCGGCTGCCCCAGTGCCCTGGTGCCCCTTGCCCTGGAGGCCGTTGCCCTGGAGGGGGTCCTGTATCTGGCCAGCACCGATGGGCGCGCTCCCACCGGCCATGACAGGCCAGCCGCCATCCGGCGGCTGGGAGCTGCGGCCCGGGCTCATCCCGCCAGCTGGGAGCTGGCCCTGCGCCTGCAACTGGGGGTCGTGGCCAGGGCCGCCTGGGCGATGGGGCGGGGGATCGTGCCGCTGTTCAGCTTCAGCGAAGGCCGCACCTTCCGCACGGCGGTGCGTCTCACCCGCTCGGCGGCCGCCGCCGATCTGGCCCATCTCGGCCTGATCGCCCACTGCCACGGCTGCGGCGACCAGCAGGTTCAGAACCTGCTGCAGCTAGGCCGCTGGACGATGTGCGATTGCGCTGGTGCGCTGTCGGTGAGCGGGCCGCTCTGGATCGGAGCGCTCCAGGATCCTGCCGCTCTGGCTCGGCTCCAGGAGCAGGGCCAGAAGTTGGCGGGGAGTCTGAGCCGCCCCAGCGCCAGGCTGCTGGATCGCCTGGCCGGGGATCCCGGCTTGCCCGCCCGCTGCTGGCCGGTGTCCGAGATTGCCCGTCGCCTCGGGTCTGGACCGCCGCGCCTGGAGGCGCTGGTGACCCGCTTGCGGGACCAGGGGTTCACCGCCGGGGCCAGCGGGGTGATGGAGGCGCAGCTGCGCAGCGATGCCCCCTGGAGTCGGATTCTTGAGACAGCACGGGAGCTGGGGGACGCCAGGGCTGCTAAATAGGTAGCCCTCTCCCTGTCTCCCTCCGGGTCATGGCTTCTGAAATCTTCGGCACCGCCGCGCTGTTCTGGGTGCTGATCCCGGTGGGGCTGCTCGGCGGCGGCCTGCTGCTGAAGCTTCTGCGCAACTGATGCCCGTCACTCCCGTCCGGGATCCGCGTCGTCGTCAGGCGTACCACTAGGCTCAGCCCGCTTCGGTGAGCGGTCATGAAGGTGCTGGTTGTCGGCGGAACAGGCACCCTCGGCCGGCAGATCGCCAGGCGGGCACTCGACGAGGGTCACACCGTGCGTTGCATGGTGCGCTATCCCCGCAAGGCCTCCTTCCTGCAGGAATGGGGCTGTGAACTCACACGTGGGGATCTGCTCGAGCCCGAAAGCCTCGATTACGCCCTGGAGGGCCAGGAGGCTGTGATCGATGCCGCCACCTCCCGGGCCAGTGAGAGCGGCAGCGCCTACGACGTGGACTGGACCGGCAAGCAGAATCTGTTCGCGGCCTGCAGCCGGACCGGTCTGAAGCGTCTGGTGTTCATCTCCCTGCTGGAGGCCGAGCGCCATCGCAACGTGCCGTTGATGGACATCAAGGCCTGCACCGAGCGCTACCTCGCAGCTTCCGATCTCGACTACACAATCCTGCGCTGTGTGGCCTTCATGCAGGGTCTGATCAGCCAGTTCGCCATTCCAGTGCTGGAGAATCAGACCGTCTGGGTGAGTGGTTCTCCCACCCCGATCGCCTATATGAACACCCAGGATGTGGCCCATTTCGCGGTGGCGGCACTGGGGCGCCCCCAGACGATCCGTGCTGCCTTCCCGGTGGTCGGTCCGAAGGCCTGGACCACCGGCGAGATCACCCAGCTCTGCGAGAAGTACAGCGGCCGATCCGCCCGGGTGTTCCGCGTGCCTCCGGTCCTGCTGAAGATGATGCAGTCGGTCACGGGGTTCTTTGAAGGCAGCCTCAATGTCTCCGAACGGCTTGCCTTCGCGGAGGTTGTGGGCGGAGGTAGGCCGCTGGATGCCGCCATGGAGGCCAGTTACGAGGCCTTCGGCCTCGACCCGGCCGAAACCACCCGTCTGGAGGATTACCTCAAGGAGTACTACGACACGATTCTGAGGCGGCTGCGGGAGATGGAGGCTGATCTCGACAAGGACGCCAAGAAGAAGCTGCCGTTCTGAAGATCAATCCAGTGCATGTGTACTATTGGGTGGATGTCCGGTTCTCCCGTCGCGGCCATGTCGATCGCCCAGATCAAGAACCTGCAGCGCCGTCTCGGCAACCTGGAGCAGGAAGCAACGCAGGAGCTGAGCCGCATCTGCGGCCATGATCTCTGGCAGAGCCTCGGTTTTGATGCCCTTGATTCGATCGAGGATGCCGATCGCAGGGCCCGGGCCAATTACTACTACGGGCAGTTCCAGACGGCTCGGGAACTCAGCGATGTGATCGGCTGATCCCTGGGGATCGGTGGCTCTTCTGTTTCGATCGCCCCGATGGCCTGGTGGCGAGAAGGGCCTTCAGCCGCAGCTCTTCAGACCTGCTGGTGGATCGCCATTGACCCGGTGCCAGTCCCTCCAGGCCCAGCGGCGCTTCTCCATCCATCAGGTCGATGGCAACCCTCAGCAGTCGCAGGGTTGGCAGGCCCACCGCAGCGGTCATGCGCCGCACCTGACGGTTTCTCCCTTCCTGGAGTTCCAGTTCCAGCCAGCTGGTGGGAACCGTCAGGCGCCGGCGAATCGGTGGATCCCGCTCTGCCAGGCCTGGATCGGCGAGGAGTAGTGCCCGGGCAGGCAGGGTCTGTTTGCCTTGGATCTGCAGCCCCTGACGCAGGGAGGCGAGCTCGGCTTCCGTCGGCAGCCCCTCCACCTGGACCCAGTAGCGCCGCCAGTGGCCGAAGGCCGGGTCGCAGAGGCGCTGCTGCAGAGGGCCGAGGTCCGTGAGCAGCAGCAATCCCTCGCTGTCGGCATCAAGGCGTCCTGCGGCGTAGACCCCAGGGCAGTCGATGTGGTCGGCCAGGCAACCCCAGCTGCTGCCTGGCTCCGGGCGGAACTGACTCAGCACCCCGTAGGGCTTATGGAAAAGGATGGTCGTCAGGGCAGGCTTCCGCTCAGGCGCCCTGGCGCGCCCGCCAGAGGTTGACCACACCGATCGAGATCAACAGCAGTCCGAGATCCATTGATGCGGGGGGCAGGATCATGGCCTTGCGGGAGGAATGGGGAAGGGGTGGGTTGACCCTACCTGCCCGGGGTCGCCGCTTATGCTGTTGTCAAGTCTGTCCAGAAGCCCGCCCACGCATGATCGAGACGTCCGGAGTGATCGAGAAGGAACAGGGCAACGGCTTTTATCTGGTGACTCTGGAGCAGCCGGCTGGGCACCAGTGCCTTTGCCGGGCGGCGGGCAAGCTCACCAAATTCCGCATCAAGTTGCTTGCTGGTGACAAGGTGCTGGTGGAGATCAGCCCCTACGACCTCTCCCGTGGACGCATCACCTATCGCGAGCGCAACGCAGGTGCGGCAGGTCCCCGCCCGGGTGGCAATCGACCCGGCGGACCACGCCGTCGTTGAGGGGAGAAGCTTCTAGACTCGCCCGCCTAAGCGCTCCGTGATCGGATGGCGGTTCTGGTTTCAGCACCCAAGGGTGGTACAGAGCAGAGCTCCGAAAATACTCATTTGTATAGGCAAGATATTGATGGACTAAGGGCTGTCGCAGTTGTTGCTGTCATTGTCAACCACATTATTCCATCTGCGTTGCCCAATGGTTTTTTAGGGGTAGATATATTTTTTGTGATCTCTGGTTTTGTGATCACGGCCTCCTTGTCCAGGAGGGGCGGGGGGAGCGTTTCGTTTGCCTCTTTCTTGGCTGACTTTTACAGGCGACGTATCCGTCGCCTAGTGCCGGCCCTGGTCGTTTTTGTGGCTTTAACGGCCATCTTGATCTGTCTGTTTGATCCAGAGCCAAGGGATAGTCTGGCTACGGGAGCGGCATCGCTTTTTGGAATTTCAAATATCCAGCTCTGGAAGTCCTCCAGTGATTATTTTGCTGGATCAACCCAGCTGAACATTTTCACTCATACCTGGTCCCTGGGGGTGGAGGAGCAATATTATTTTTTGTATCCTCTTTTGTTTTGGTTCAGCGGTTTTGGCCGGAAGCCATCAGGGCGTCGAAATCTGCTGTTGATTTTGACCACTCTTTCCGTTGCTTCCTTTTCGCTGTTTCTTGTTTGGAGCCGTACCGCTCCCATGGCTGCTTACTTTTTGACCCCTGCCAGGTTCTGGGAGATGGGTGCGGGATGTCTTCTGTTCCTGCTGGTTAACAAAGTCTCTTTGCCAAGGGTTGCCTCTCTGATGGCGACGGTTTCATTGCTTGGAATCATTGCCTTGATGTTCCTGCCTTTCAAGCTGAAGGGAACGATCATGGTGGTTTTGCTCACCGCGGTGCTGATCGGATGCAATCGTCCGGGGACTCTGGTTGGCAAGGTTTTGACTCAGCCAGTCATGCTAGGCCTAGGAAAAATATCGTATTCGCTTTATCTTTGGCATTGGGTGGTGATCTGTATCAGCCGTTGGACCATCGGAATCCATGCCTGGCTGATTCCTGTTCAGCTTGTCCTGATGGTTGGACTGGCCACCGCGTCCACCCTCTGGATCGAACAGCCCTTCCGCTCCCTGCGTGGTGGAAATCAGAGGATTCTTCCTGTCGGAGTTGGAATTCTCAGTGTTGTCTGGTTCTCCCTCTTTGGCCTGCAGAGAGCCCATGCCAGTTTTTTCCTGGGAGAAAAGTCATCCACTCCTAAACCCCTTTCCTGCGGCCATGGCGGCGACCGGCCTTACCGGGGGGCGTTTGAACAGCTGATCGAAAAGCAGTGTCTCAACCATGCGGCTGGAAAGCATCTTCTGTTGAGCATCGGGGACAGCCATTCCACCCATCTGGCCCCTATTGCACATCTCTTTTCCGAAAAGGGGTACCGCAGTGTGTTTCTTGGTGCTAACGACACTCCATTCCCGTTTCTGCAATTTTCCCCGGTGTTTGGTGGAGGCAATACTTCTGCTGATCTTGGTAGGAAGCAGCTTTACAAGGATTTTGTCGATTACGCCTCCACCACTCTTGGTCAGGGTGATGTGGTGTTGATATCAAGCTTCTTTCGTTCAAAATTTGCCCCTTTCGATTCCAAGGGGAAAGCCAATTCGGGCCCCAATATGATTGATGATAATGGCAGGCCGATCTCCCAGGCTCAGGCCTTCGAGCTTTGGCTCAGAAAGCTTGTGGACTTTGCTGAAGTTATGAAGAAGCGCGGGGTATTGGTCGTGGTGATGATGCCTCTTCCTGTGTTTGATCAGGCTAAAGAGTCTGAGGTCAATGAGCGCTTGTGTCGTAGGGAGTGGTTCCGTCCCATCGTTCTGGCCGCCTGTCTGGATGCTCAGCCTTGGTCGACTCAGAACCTGGGGCTGGTGGAGCTTGCCAGAAAGCTTCGAGAGGCCTCAAGAGGGAATGAACTTTTCCTGTTATTTGATCCGGCCCCTCTTTTTTGCTCCGATCATTCGCAATCCTGCAGCAATCAGTTCGCAGGAAGAAGGGCTTTCTTGGATTCCAATCATCTCAATTCTCTGGGGGCCTCCGTTGTGGGGGAGGCACTCCTCGAGAAGATTGAACACTCTCGTGGGCAACAACTCGTCAGGCAGTGACAGGGAGAAGTTGTTCGATCGCCTGTTTGAACTCGCTGCGCTGTTTTACCCCCTTCCACTGTTGTTTCAGCTCTTTTCGGAAGAAGAGCTGCACGGTGGGAGTCCCGTTGATCCCTGCCTGCACCGCGATTTCCTGATCGGCCTCAATGTCGATCTCCACGCCCTGGGCGGCGCCGGCAAGTTCCTCCAGGACTCGCTTGAGCTGGGGCTTGAGAACATGACAGGGTCCACAGCTGGGAGAGGTGTAGACCACCAGCAGGGGTTTGTCGCTGTCGTGGTACAGCTTGCGCAGGGCATAGCCGCCCTTCTGCCAGGGCGCCTCCGGGTTGAAATTCGTGGCGTCGCTGGGGGCGGTGCGCACCGGCTCGCCAGCAGGTTCGGGCTCGACGGCTTCCCGAGCTACGGTCACGGCCAGATCGTTATGGCTGAGCCAGCGTTCGGCGGCGAGGGCCGCCTGGCAGCCGCTGCCGGCGGCGGTGATGCCCTGGCGCCATTCGGCATCGGCCACGTCGCCGGCGGCGAACACCCCTTCCAGGCTGGTTTCCGGGCGACCGGGCCGGGTGATCAGATAGCCCCTCCTATCCACCTCCAGTTGGTCGCGGAGCAGGCGGGTGTTGGGGGTGTGGCCGATGGCATAGAACAGGCCCCGGACCGGCAGGGTCTCGAGGGTCCCCGGGTTGTTGATTTCCTGGAGCTGGATCCCGGTAAGCCAGTCCTCACCGGTGGCATCCGCCACCTGACGGTTCCAGTGCACAGTGATCGAGGGATTGGCCAGCACCCGATCGGCCATGGCGCCACTGGCCCGCAGGCTGGATCCACGCACGATCAGGTGCACGTGGCTGCCGTACTTGGTGAGGTACACCGCCTCCTCGCAGGCGGAGTCACCACCGCCCACCACCGCCAGCTCGGCATCGCGGAACTGGGGGGTGGCCCCATCACAGATGGCGCAGGCGCTGATGCCGCTACTCCAGAAGCGATCTTCCGAGGGCAGGCCCAGGCGGTTGGCACTGGCACCGGTAGCCACGATCAGAGCATGGGTTCGTAGCACTCGCCCGTCGGCGCGGATGCGGAACGGGCGTTCGCTGAGGTCGATCTCCTCGGCATCCGCTTCCACCAGGCGGGTCCCCCAGCGCAGGGCCTGGGCCCGGCAGCGGTCCATCAGCTCGGGCCCCAGGATTCCATCGGGAAAGCCGGGAAAATTTTCCACGTGGGTGGTGGTCATCAGCTGGCCGCCTGGAATCCCACCGTCCTGAAAGCCGGTGATCAGAAGGGGGCTGAGGTTTGCCCTGGCGGCGTAGATGGCGGCGGTGTAGCCGGCCGGCCCGGAACCGACGATCACCAGGTTTTCCACCGGGGAGTCGGCCTGAACGTCAGGAGACTGGCTGGAGGAACCCTCAACCATGGCTTAAGCGGATCGACTATGACTTAACACTAGGGGATCAACGCGCAAGCCGTGGCGGAAGGGGAGTCGGGGGAGTTGTCGGATCTTTCGATTTGCTTTAGATTTCCAGGAGTCCGTCGGTTTCGCTGTTCCGTTCGTCTCGCGGGTCGTACCGCAGGCCCTTCGGAACCATCAGAACATTGGCCTCAAGCACCTCGTGGTTGTCCTCAAGGCACAGCAGCCATTCGCGGAATTCCTCCGTCAGGGCGTAGCTGTCCTCGTACAGCTCCCGGCTGTCCAGGGAGGCTCTCCTCGCCAATGCCCAGCAGACAGCCACCGTCAGACGGCGATGGACGTTTGCGTTCATGGAGGTGTTCAGGGGTGCTTCCTCGGGTCGATAGGGATGATTGTCCATGAGCGCTCTCGCCGCGTTCTTCTAGATGGGCCCCACGCTGCCTGTTGACAGGGCAAGTCACCGTATCGCTTGACACAACGTCGCAAATAAGGGCCGAGGGGGCCCGTAGGGGGGTGTTTTCTGTGATTTTCGCGGGAGATTCAGGTCCTTCGGTTTAAGAAATCCGGGAGTCGGGGGCCTTCCATGGCGATCATTCTGCCGGCGGCGTCCGTGAGGGCCTGGAGTGGCGGGCCGCTTGCACCGTCACCGGCGCCGGCGGGGGGCTGCTGGGAGGCAGGCCGTGGCTGGATCCGGTAGGGCTCGCTCAGCGACCAGGTTCGGGCATGGCCGATCAGCAGGGGGTCGGCTGGGGCATACACATACGAGGCCTGGCGGGGGATCGGCTCCAGGCCGCTTCGCGCTTCATCCATCCGCACGGCCCGGGTGATCGCCTGCACGAAGCGACTGCGGGTCACCACGGTGGTCAGGTAAGCCACCACCCGCAGCCGCGGGGCATCGAAGCCCTCGGCACACATGTCGATGCTCACCAGCCAGTCGGCGTCGCCAGCCTGGAAGGAGGTCAGTCGGGCATTGGCTTCAGGATCCTGGGAATGCACCAGATGGATGCGATCGCCCTGTTCCTCCAGCAGGGCGCCGAGCCGCCGGGCGTGGTTGATGTCGCGGGCGATCACCAGGCCCCCGGCACCGGGATGGTCAAGGCGCACCTGCTCAAGCCGCTGACGGGCCTGTAGCAGCAGCCGCAGGGCAATGCCGCCGCCGTCCCCCAGACGGATCGCTCGCCGCAGATTCCTGGCCCGCCAGCTTTCGCGGTGTTCCGCCGACAGCGGGGAGTTCTCCCGTTCGCTGTTCAGCTCTTCGTAGCCATGCTCCACCCAGCCATCCTGGAAACGGAATTCCAGCGGGCGGACATCTCCGGCCAGGATCAATCGGCGCGGTTCGACGCACAGGTCCGGCACAATCCGCTCGGCGATTTCGCCGTTCTCCTCGATCCGGATCCGCCTGGCGGCGCAAAAGGCCAGGTTGTCCGCCCGGAAAGGGGTGCCGGAGAGCCCCAGCCGCAGGCTCGCCCCGGCGGTGAGGGTGGTGAAGGCATGGCCCCAGGCGCTGGCCTCGGGTTCCTCAGGGTCCAGTCCCAGGTGGTGGACCTCGTCGGCGATGGCCAGCCAGGGTCCATGCCCCAGGTCATGGCCTAGCTCCAGTTCCAGCCGCTGGCGATGCCGCGCCGCCGATTGGTAGCTGAGCAGCAGCCCTTCGCCTTCCCAATCGCTCCGCTTCGGATCCCATTCCTCCAGCGCCAGCCCCAGCCGCCCGGCGGCAGTCAGCCACTGGCGGGCAATCGAGCTGCGATGGCAGAAGACCACGAATCGGTGCAGTCGACCCTCCCGATGGAGCCGCTGGAAGCTCAGCAGGGCGCCCAGGGTCTTGCCGGCGCCCGGACCGGCATGGATCAGCACATCGTGGCCGGAGAGACTGGGTTGCCCCAGCCGTGCCCGCAGCAGCTGGATCAGCTTCGACTGCCATTCCCGCGGTTGGATCCTGGCTCCTGCCTCCGTTCCTGTCGGCTGGCTACGGCGCTGGGGTTGGGCGAGATCGAAGGAGGGGGTGGGCATCGGCCGATTCTGTCCCGGTCGGCGGTCGGCGGTCGGCGGTCGGCGGGCTCGCGGTCTGGCGGGTTGGAAGGTGAGGCCTGAGATTTAGGTATTCCTGCCCATAGGTTTCGGCTCCAGCGTCCCTAACTTCCGACCAACCCCCTCGGGACCTCAGGCCCCTGTCGCCGTGGCAACACCGCCCCCTTCGAGCCACGATTCCCGCACCCATCTCGAGCAGTGCTGGGAGCTGGAGTGCGACATCGATCCGATGATCCTGCGGTTGCGGCTGTTGCGGCACCAGGGAGCACTGCCCCAGGCGCTGTGCCTGGAGCAGGAGCTGCTTCCCCTGTTCTGAACTTCAGCGCTGAGGATCAGCTCTGAAGTTCAGCCCAGGGCCTCGGCGTGGTTGACGAGCAAGTGTTCCACCTCGTTGAGATCCTGGGCGGCGCAGACACGGGCCAGCTCGAAGTTGCCCTCGGCATCGTCCAGCATCCGCTGGGCCACCCGGTCGAGCAGTTCCTCTTTCTGCTCATGCACGAATGCCAGGATCTCTTCTTCGATCAGATAACGAATCCCTTTGCCCCGTAGGGGGTTGCGGGTGGCTTCGGCCAGGGTTCCCTGCACCAGCTCCTTGATGAACAGGCGCTGCACTTCGCTGCTGCGTAGAAAACTTTCCATGGCGTTGATCGTGCCGTCCACCACGGTGCGCTCGACCTCGGCCGGTTCCTCGTTCAGCTTGAATTCCCAGTCAAGATGGCGGCGTTGCCAGCCCTGTTGATGCAGGTTCGGCATCACGGTCTGGCAGAAGCTGTCCACCGAAATCTCATAAACGCGCTCTGCCAGGCGTTCGCACCACTCGGTTCCGTGGGACACCAGGTTGCGTTCCACGTCGTCTCGGTCCACGGCATGGCCACCGTGGTGGCTGTGACAGATGCCATCGGGACATTCCAGGGCCGAAAGTGCCATCGGGGGCGGAAATCACGGGAAGTCCAAGCCCTAGCCAGCAGCCATGCCCGCTCCCGGCCTCTTCAGGAAATCTCCGCAATAGGTTCTTGCGAGCTGTGGATTCGTCCCCATTGCGGCCCTGCTGATGGGGGAGTCCGCACATTGGAGCGGGCTTCCCTTGTCGCCCCTCTGCGGTGCCATTAACCAGGAGAAGTCAGGTTGGAGTTGGACCGTTGTGGTGAAACTTCTGGTTCCTCGGGAGTGTTCTCCCGGTGAACGTCGGGTGGCGGCCACCCCGGAGACCGTGAGAAGACTGATCGGCAAGGGCGCCAGCCTCCAGGTGGAGACGGGAGCCGGAGCGGCAGCGGGGTTCCACGATGATTCCTTTGCCGAAGTGGGTGCTGAGCTCCTGGCCGGTCCGGAGCTGCGCTGGTCGGAGGCCGATGGGGTGTTGTGCGTCAACCCCCCGCCCGCTGAGGCCCTGGAGCGGCTGCAGCCTGGATCGCTGCTGGTGGGACTGCTTTCCCCCTATGGCGCCACCGAGCTGGCCCAGGCCCTGAATCAGCGGCAGGCCTCTGCCATCGCGCTGGAGCTGTTGCCGAGGATCAGTCGCGCCCAGTCGATGGACGTGCTTTCCTCCCAGGCCAACATCGCCGGCTACAAGGCGGTGCTGCTGGCGGCGGCCGCGCTGGACCGCTACGTGCCGATGCTGATGACCGCGGCCGGCACCATTCAGCCCGCCCGGGTGCTGATCCTCGGGGCCGGCGTGGCCGGCTTGCAGGCGCTGGCCACCGCCCGCCGCCTCGGCGGGGTGGTGTACGTCTCGGATGTGCGGCCCGCAGCCAAGGAGCAGGTGGAGTCGCTGGGCGGACGCTTTCTGGATCCTCCTGAATTGGAGGACCGACCGGCCGAGGTGGGGGGCTACGCCCGCCAGGCCTCTGAGGCCTTCCTGGAGGCCCAGCGCCGCCAGCTGGCCGAACAGCTGGCCCTGGCGGACATGGTCATCTGCACCGCCCAGGTGCCAGGCCGGGCGGCACCGCGTCTGATCAGCGAGGACATGCTCGATGGCATGCGTCCCGGATCGGTGGTGGTGGACCTGGCCGTGGCCCAGGGAGGCAACTGCTTCGGCACGGTGGCGGGTCGCACGATCGAGCGCCGGGGGGTTCAGCTGATCGGTGCCGACTCCCTGCCCAGCAGCGTGCCCCACCACGCCAGTGCCCTCTATGCCCGCAACCTCGCCTCGCTGATCGAGCACGTGCTCGATGACGAAGGCTTCCGGCTCGATCCCGACGACCCGATTCTCGACGGCTGTCTACTGACCCATGCCGGGGTCTGCCGGCGTGAAGACATCGTCCATGGCCACGTTCTTCAAGGAGTCCACTGACATGAGCGCACTCACGCAGTCCCTCTGGGTGCTGCTGCTCGGCAGCCTGCTCGGCTTCGAGCTGATCGGCAAGGTGCCCCCCACCCTGCATACCCCGCTGATGTCGGGAGCCAATGCAATCAGCGGCATCACCGTGCTCGCCTCGCTGACCCTGCTCCAGCAGGCCTCTGGCCATCCGGCCATGCTGCTGATCGGCGCCTCTTCCCTTGCCTTTGCCCTGTTCAACGTGGTGGGGGGCTTCCTGGTCACCGACCGCATGCTCGCCATGTTCCGTCGTCGGGAGAACGGTTGATGTCCCTTGCCTTCTGCTTTCTGGCGCTGCCGCCCGGGCCGCTCCTGACGCTTCCGGCCTTCTCCCGGGACCTGCTCACCGCCAGCCTGGATCTGGGGGCGGTGTTGCTGCTCGCCCTCGGCATCAAGGGCCTCTCGAAGATCCGTTCCGCCCGCGCTGCCAACGGCCTGGCCGCCCTGGCCATGGCTCTGGCCGTTGTGGGGCTGTTGATTCAGCTGCGGCCCGAGCCGGCGGTCTGGTGGTGGATTGCCATCGGCACCGTCCTCGGCAGTGTGGCCGGAGTGATCACGGCCCAGCGGGTGCCGATGACCGCCATGCCGGAAACGGTGGCCCTGTTCAACGGCTGCGGCGGCATGGCTTCCCTGCTGGTGGCGCTCGGGGTGGCCCTGTTCCGCCCAGCCGAGACCGATCTGGTGGGTCTGATCTCAATCGCCATCTCGGTGTTCGTCGGTGCGATCACCTTCACCGGTTCGATCGTGGCCATGGCCAAGCTGCAGGGGTGGCTCGACACGCCCGCCTGGACCCAGAGCTCCCTGCGCCATGGGGTGAATCTGGCCCTGGCGGTGCTTGCCCTTGTGGCTGCGGTGCTCCTGCCCTCCGATCCGGCCGGCCTGCCGTTGTGGCTGCTCGTGCTGAGTTCGAGTCTGCTCGGCATCGGGGTGACCCTGCCGATCGGAGGGGCCGACATGCCCGTGGTCATCTCCCTGTTGAACTCGTATTCCGGGGTGGCTGCTGCCGCTGCCGGCTTCGTGGTGGGCAGCCAGCTGCTGATCGTGGCCGGCGCCATGGTGGGGGCGGCTGGCCTGATCCTCACCCAGGTGATGTGCACCGCCATGAACCGCTCCCTGCTTTCGGTGCTGTTCGGTGGTGCCCTGGGCGCAGCGGCGGCCGTCGGGGGTGGCGGCAGCGAAGCGGGGTACACCAGGATCACCAGCTGCTCGTCTGAGGAATGCGCCATGGCGCTGGAGCAGGCGGAACGCGTGGTGTTCGTGCCTGGTTATGGGCTGGCGGTGGCCCAGGCCCAGCACGCCCTCAGGGAGCTGGCCAAGCTGCTCGAGAGCCATGGGGTGGAGGTGAGCTACGCCATCCATCCCGTGGCAGGGCGGATGCCAGGCCACATGAACGTGCTGCTGGCGGAGGCCGATGTGCCCTACGAGCAGTTGGTGGAGATGGACACCATCAACCCCGAGTTCCCCCGCACCGATGTGGTGATCGTGCTCGGCGCCAACGACGTGGTGAATCCCCAGGCCAAGAATGACCCCGCCAGCCCGCTGTACGGCATGCCGGTGCTTGAGGTGGATCAGGCCCGCCAGGTGTTCGTGGTGAAGCGCAGCCTCGGGGCGGGCTATGCCGGCATCGCCAACGCTTTGTTCGAGTTGCCGCAGACGGCGATGGTGTTCGGGGATGCCAAGGCAGTGCTGCAGCAGCTCTGTTCGGAGCTGCGCAGCCAGGGTATCGGCCGCAAGGCCGCGGCAGCCGCTTGATCGACAGGGCGGAATCGCCCAACCTTGGGCCTTTCCGCCTGCGTTGCCTTGGTTCTCGAGAGGCTTGGGTTCCCCCCGTTCCGGCCACGCGCTCCCTGGATCACCGGGGATCTTCAGACCCTGCGCGACACCCTCAGGCCCCTCCGTTCGCCGCCGGATTCCGGCCTGCCCATCCCGATTGACGTCGGCCGCGGCGACCGGTTGTTGGCCCTCTGGGACCAGCCCCCTGCTGCCGAATTCCTGGCAGTGGTGGTTCTGCTCCACGGACTTGGGGGCTCCAGTGGCGGGGTTGGGCTGCGTCGGTTGGGGCGGGTGCTGCAGCAGGCGGGATTCGCGGTTCTGCGCCTCAACCTGCGCGGAGCCGGCCAGGGCCGCCCCCTGGCCCACGGCACCTATGCCGCATGCTGCAATGCCGATCTGGCGCCGGTGCTGCAGCAGGCCCGGCAGCTTGCCCAGGGGAAGCCGCTGTTAGGCATGGGCTTTTCCCTTGGGGGAACGATCCTGCTCAACGGGCAGCTGGACCCCGCGTTCCCCAGGCTTGATGGTCTGGTCTGCATCAGCAGCCCCCTGGATCTGCAGGCCTGCTCGCGCCAGATCGAGCGGCCCCGCAACCGGGTGTACCAGGGTTGGTTGCTGAAGCGGCTGCTGGATCAGACTCTGGAGCCAGGGCTGGATCGGTGGGTGCGCACGATCCGGGATTTCGATGCGGCGATCACCGCACCGCGTTGGGGCTATGGCTCCGTGCAGGAGTACTACGCCAAGGCCAGTCCCCTGCCGCTGTTGCTGTCGGCAGGCGCTGCGGACTCCCCAGGGGGGCCTCGATTGCCGCCCAGCCTGATCGTTCATGCCCTGGATGATCCCTGGGTGCCGGTGGCGGGCGCCCAGAGGCTGGCCCGGGCTGAGGTGCCTGGTCTGGAGGTGCTGCTCACCCCCCGTGGCGGCCACAACGGTTTCCACGCGGTCGGTGATCACTCGGGCGGGATCGAGGGCAGCTGGGGCGATCGGCTCACGGCGCGATGGTTTCGTTGCCTGGTGGGGGCGGCATGAACGGCTGATGCCGCAGGATCCAGCCTGTGATCGGCTGGCCGCCGATCACGTGCTCCTGCAGGATCTGCTCGATCCGCTCCGCGGTCACCCCGCCGTAGATGATCCCCTCCGGCCAGATCAGCAGCACCGGGCCATCGGCGCAGATGCGCAGGCAATCGGCCTTGGTGCGCAGCACGATGCCCTCCGGACGTTGGGGATCCTCCAGGCCCAGATCGCGCACCAGTTGTTTGAGGCGGTTCCAGCTGGCGATCCCGATCGCTGGATCGGAGCTGCAGAGAGCCTTGGCCGGTGTGGCACAGAGCAGCAGATGGTGGCTGATCCGCAGCATTCAGTTCCCCATGCCGGCGATGGCCTGGCGGAGTCGTTGCTCCAGTTCCTTGCTCGCCGCCGGGTGTCCCTGCACCTCAATGGCCCCGGTTTCTGGCCAGACATTGATGTGTTCGCCGTTGTCGGTACTGAAGGTGTGAAAGGCACCTTCATCGATCCAGTGGCCGTTGATGTGCAGCAGGCTGACGATGGCCTTGAGGTCCTCGAGCGATCCTTTGAACTCCATGGCTTCTGAAGGGGGGGTGGGTGGAACCTCAGGCTCCGAGGGCGGCCGGGGTGGTGGCGTGCATCGCCGCTGTCGCTTCCACCACAGCCTGGCGGGCCCAGGCATCCACCGCCAGCACATCGGCCAGGGATGGGGTTTCCATCCGATCGATGCGGTGCCGGTCGCAGACCCGTTCGATCAGCCGGGGAATCTCGAGGAAGTGAATCTTCTCCTCAAGGAACAGGGCCACGGCCTGTTCGTTGGCGGCGTTCATCACCGCCGGCATCGTGCCTCCGGCCCGGCCGGCCGCATAGGCCAGCTGCATGCAGGGGTACCTGGCAGGGTCGGGCTCGCGGAAGGTGAGGGAGCCCACCTCGGTGAGATCGAGGCGGCGCCAGGGGGTTTCGAGGCGCTCCGGCCAGCTGAGGCAGTAGAGGATCGGCAGTTTCATGTCTGGCCATCCGAGCTGGCCCAGTACGGAGGAATCCGCCAGCTCCACCATCGAGTGGATGATCGACTGGGGGTGAATCACGATCTCGATGTGGTCGTAATCGAGCCCGAACAGATAGTGGGCCTCGATCACCTCCAGCCCCTTGTTCATCAGGCTGGCGGAATCCACCGTGATCTTGCGGCCCATGCTCCAGTTGGGGTGGCTGGTGGCATCGGCCACGGTGGCCTTGTGCAGATCCTGGGGTGCCCAGTCGCGGAAGGCGCCGCCGCTGGCGGTGAGCTGGATGCGGCGCAGGCCCGGGGTGGGGTGGCCGGTGCTGAGGCGCGCCGTGTCGGCCCAGGGGGTGCCTTGCAGGCACTGGAAAATGGCGGAGTGCTCGGAATCGGCCGGCAGCAGACGGCTGCCCGACCTTTCCAGCTCCGGCAGCACCACCGGCCCGGCGGCGATCAGGGTCTCCTTGTTGGCCAGGGCCAGGTCCTTGCCGGCGCGGATGGCGGCCAGGGTGGGCAGAAGGCCCGCACAACCGACGATTCCAGTCACCACGAGGTCGGCCGTGGACCAGGAGGCAGCGGCACAGAGGCCGTCTGAGCCGCCCACCAGTTCGGGCAGAGCGGCAGGCCGGCGGGCGGGTTCGAGGTCGAGGAGGCGCTGCCGCAGTTCGCCGAGGCGCTCGGGGTCCGCCAGGGCCACCACCTCAGGGGAATGGCGCAGGATCTGCTCGATCAGCAGGTCGAGGTTGTTGCCGGCCGTGAGCGCCACCACCCGGAAGCGTTCCGGGAACTCCTCCACAATCTCGAGGGTCTGGGTGCCGATCGAGCCGGTGGAACCCAGCACGCTGAGGGCTTTCACGGGAGGCTCGGCGGAGTGGGGGCCAGTCTCCCATCCAGGAATGCCCGCTGCTCCGCCAGGATTCCAGTCTCAACCTCCCTTGCCGATCCCGACCCGATGACGTGGCTGCAACGCTGGAATTTCATTGAACGGGCCCGGCTGGAGCGCCAGCTCTGGGATGCCTTCGAGCGCGGCGAGGACCTGGAGGCCCTGGTGGAGGAATGCCGGGCTTCCCTCGAGGCGGGCGACCGCGGCCAGGCCTTCCGGCTTGAGGTGTGGACCATCACCCTGCAGCGGATTCGCCGCATTGAGCGGCTGATGGCCGATCAGCAAGATCCCGGCGTCGGCAGCGATGGCCAGAGCCCGCCTCCGACGGACCGAAATCCCTAGACCTGGTGGAGCCTCTGCACCAGCAGCACCACCGTCAGGCTCACCGCCAGGCCTGAGGCGGCCCGCAGCAGGTCGAGAGCCAGTTCGCCGCCCACCTCCTCGCGGCGGCGATGGCCAAGTCTGGCCAGGATCCCCAGCTCCCTGCCCGCCAGCAGGCCCAGAAACACCCAGGTGGTGCTCATCGGCTGCGGGCTCCAGCGGGCGAAACCGAACAGGATCAGGCCGAAGAGAGTCGCGATCACGGTGGTGGAGCGGGGATCTCCGGCATTGGCCTTGCGGCTGAGTCGTTCCTGGATCGGTCCGCCTCCGGCTGCCACCAGCAGGCTCAGTCCCAGGCAGAGCGCCGCCAGGGAGCCGCCGAGTTCCAGGCCCGAGAGCCGACGGGGCAGGACCACATACAGATTGGCCAGGTCCTGCACCAGCCACTGGCTCCACAGCCAGCCGGTGCTGAGCCACTGGCCCACCAGCCAGGCGGCGGGGTGGGTCAGAGGCTTCCCCTCCAGAACCTGCCGCTCCAGTGCCCAGGCACCAATCCCGTAGATCAGGGCCCCTGCCACCAGGGCCACCCCGTAGCCGAGCACGGACTGGCTGAGCAGGGAGGGCAGCCTCTGCGCTCCGAAGGTGGTCAGCAGCACCAGGGAGGTGCTCACCGGAATGCCCCAGCGGGTGAGCGCCAGCACGCTCGCCGCTGGCAGCAGATCGATCCAGCCGATCCGCTCCGGTAGTGGGAATTCCTGGAGACGGCCCCAGGCCGGATCGCCATTGCCGGTCTTCCAGCTGATCACCAGCACTCCACACAGCAGGCTGCAGAGAAAGAGGGCCTGCAGCAGCCAGGGGACGCGCCCACGGTTGGCCGCCAGATAGGGACCGAGGGTCTGCAGGGCATCGTTGCCGATCACCGCTGCAGCGGCCAGCAGGAAGCCTGCGGCCTGCACAAGGGCAGGGCCCGAGGGCCCGTTGATCAGGCCTTCGGCAACCAGATCGTCACCCCTCCCGGCTTGTCCACGAGCTCGATGCCCTTCTCCTGGAGCTGGGCCCGGATGGCATCGGCGCGGTTGAAATCCCGGTTGGCCTTGGCTTGCCTGCGCTCCTCGATCAGGGCCTCGATCGTGGCCACCTCGGGCTGGGACCCTGCGCCGGACGCCGCATCCGCTGGCGCTTCCTGGACCAGGCCGAGCACCCCGGCCAGTTCCACCAGCAAGCGCCAGCGGGGTGCGAGGGCGACCTCCGCCGGCCCCGCCGTTTCGCCTACCCGCAGGCGGTTGGCCAGGCTGCGCAGGGGACGGGCCAGCTCGAACAGCTCGCCCAGCGCGGCGGAGGTGTTGAGGTCGTCATCCATGGCGGCGCAGAAGCGTTCCCGCAGCGCTGCCAGCCCTGAATCGAGAGGCGGATCCTGGGCCTCGGAGCCCCCCGGCGCCGAGCTCCAGCCGAGCCGCTCAGCGTGGCGGTCGCCCACCCCGAGGGCGGCGTTGAGCCCCTCCCAGCCGCTGGCCGCGGCCTGCAGGGCCTCGGCGGTGAAGTCGAGCGGCTTGCGGTAGTGGGCCTGCAGGACGAACAGCCGCAGGGTCATCGGGCTGATGCCGCTCTGCAGCAGGGCGCGGATCGTGGTGAAGTTGCCCAGGGATTTCGACATCTTCTCCCCCCCCACATTGACCATGCCGTTGTGGAGCCAGTACCGGGCGAGGGGTTTGCCGGTGGCGGCCTCCGACTGGGCGATCTCGTTCTCATGGTGGGGAAAGATCAGATCGGCACCCCCGAGGTGGATGTCGATCGTGTCCCCGAGTTCCTGGCGCACCATGGCGGAGCATTCGATGTGCCAGCCCGGCCGGCCTGCCCCCCAGGGAGAGGGGAAGCTGGGTTCCCCCGGTTTGGCGCCTTTCCAGAGGGCGAAGTCGAAGGGGTGGTGCTTGCGCGCTTCCTCGGCGTCGCTGGTACGACCGCTGGCGCCCTCCTGCTGCTGCTGGATGTCCCGGCCGCTGAGCCGGCCGTAGCCCCGGGCCCGGGTCACGGCGAAGTAGACATCGCCGTCAGCGCTGTAGGCCGCCCCGCTGGCTTCCAGTTCGCCGATCAGGGCACGGATCGCCTCCAGGCAGCGGGTGGCCCGGGGTGTGCGGTCCGGCGGCAGGATGTTCAGGGCCGCCATGTCAATGGTGAAGGCGTCGATATTGCGCTCGCTCACCTCTTCCATGGAACTGCCTTCCTCTGCAGCCCTGTTGAGGATCTTGTCGTCGATATCGGTGAAGTTCTGCACGAACGTCACCTGCCAGCCGCGCCAGATCAGATAGCGGCGCAACACATCCCAGACGATGTAACTCCTGGCATGACCCAGGTGGCAGAGGTCGTAGACCGTGACCCCGCAGCAGTAGATGGACACCCGTCCTGGTTGCAGAGGCTCGAAGGCTTCAAGCTGCCGGGTGAGGGTGTTGGTGAGCCGCAGGGTCAATTCGGGGCTCCGGCTCCCTGCCGGAGTGCTTCGGATCCAGGCACCGTAGGTCGCGATCGGTCAGCCGGGCCCGGGTTTCGGGGCAATGCCGTAGACCCGCAATCCCGAAGCCGGGTGTTCGTAGACAGAGGTGAAGCTCCAGTGAGCGACTCCAGGTAAGCCACGGAGGTGACATAGCGGAAGCCCCGTTCGTAAGCCAGGCTAAGCAGGCGGTTTTCCTTCACTGCCTCAAATCAGAGCCCAAGGAGTCGAAACAGGGAGCCGGCATTGATCAGGGGGCTGATCGGCTCCACCATGGATTTGAGGTTGTCGTTGGCCTTCGCCCAGCCATGCCGGTCGACCACCACCACATCGCCCTGTTGCAGGGGGGGATTGCTGTTGGAGCCCATCGATGAGGCCGGGTCGTAGGAGATTGAGGCCTGACGAATGATGCCGTTGGATTCCAGGCGCAGCAGCCGCACATTGCTGGCACTGGCCCGACGGGTCAGGCCACCGGCGGAAAGCAGGGCCTGGGAGAGCGGACTGTTTGCCTTGATGCTCTGGGGTCCGGGACGTTCCACCTCTCCCACCACGTTCACACTGATCGTGTCGGGCGCGAAGGTGGAGGAGGCCACCGCCAGCAGTTCCGTCTGGGTGAGATTTTCCGAGCGGGGAATGGTGATGCTGTCGCCGTCGTACAGGAGGGGATTGGTCACCGGCCCGCCGCCCTGGAGCGCTTTCCAGAAATCAAACTGCAGGGTGCGGATCGGAGCCCCCGGCGGACCGCTGGGACGCTGGATCGTGAGACGTCGCAGGTCGCCGTAGGCGGTGAGACCGCCCGCCCTCTGCAGGGCATCGACCAGGGTGGGCCAGCCGCTGGTGGGGATCGCCGTGCCTGGGCTGCCACCGCCGCTGCTGCTGAGCTGGTTGGTGCCACCTCTGCCGATGCTGTACAGGCCTGGTCGCTGTACCTCCCCACTGATCGACACCCGCACCGGACGGGCTTCGACGAGATCGAGATAGACAAGCGGGCGGCGCAGGATGCGGCCATAGCCGCTGGTGATCCGCTGGCGGGCCTGATCCAGGCTCAGACCCCACACCGGCACGCTACCCAGGCGGGGAAGGTTCAAGGTGCCATCGCTGAGGACTTCGGCCACCGTTTCGTATCCCTCCATCCGGAACACCGAAACCTTCAGCCGGTCGCCAGGGGCCAGCCGATAGCGCATGCTGCCGTCGGAGGCGGGATCCCCCGCCATGGCCTGGCCCGTAGTGCCAGCCGTGGCCGCCAGACCCTCCGCCCCGATCCCCCACGCACTGCACACCAGGCCCAGGGTCAACAGACCCGGCAGGATCCTGGATGGGGTTGGTAACGGGATCTGGCCGAGAATTCTTATCATTGAGCTGGTCACGCGTATCCAGAGCCGCCGCATACGTTAAAGGGGTATCCCGTGGCCCTCCTGCCCTGGGGCGCCGGGGCGGCAGCTGGTCGGCTCCGGTAAGGGGATGGCCAGGGCCGGGGCCCGCTCCCCCAGGCCGAGGGCCCGATGCCGGCAGGCTGCGGCCAGCTGTCTCCGCTCCGCCGGCTCGGAGATCAGGCGCTCCAGTGCCTCCAGCCAGAGGGCAGGATCATCGGCCAGCAGCAGCCCATCGACCCCATTGCGCACGAAGCCCCGGTACGGCTGGCGGTCGGAGAACAGCCCCACGGCCCCGGTGCGGGCGGCGTCAATGAACTTCACCGCGGCCCTGGCGCGATTGAATGGACTCTCCAGCAGCGGACAGAGCAGCAGATCGATCCGGCCGTTCCCCGTTTCGGCCAGGTAGTTCTCCCAGCCCATCGGGTGGATCACCCGCACCCTCGGCAGATGGCGGAACAGGCGGTTGATGCTGAAGTCGCCGAACAGGTCGACATGGGTGTGGCGATGGCGCTGTTGCAGGGGCTCGAGCAGCGACAGCAGCCAGCGGAATTCCGCCTGGTGGCTGGCGGTTCCCAGGTACGCCAGCTGGAGACGTGGCGCTTCCGCCAGCAGCGAGGAGTGGGGCGCCAACGGCAGCAGTTCGGCTCCGAGGAAGGCATATTTTTCCGCGAGGGTCTCGCTGGTCACCCAGAGGCCATCGAAAAGGTTTTGGAGCAGGTCCACCAGCTGGCGTCGCCGGCCGGTGATCCGCCGCATCAGGCGCCGCCGGTAGGGGGCAGGAAGCTCGCGCAGTGACGCCGGGTCGAGCAGATCATCATCGAGCAGGTACACCAGCCGGGCTCCTCCCTGGCGGTGCCGTTGCCGCAGCAACCGCAGCCAGGGCGCCGGCAGGGTGCGCACCACCACGATCAGGCTGGCCCCAGCCAGGGCTTCCGCATCCCCGGGGGCTGGCCTGAGCTCGCCGTCGCGTTCCAGAAGCTGCCATCCCAGCCTCTCCAGCGGCAGGCGCAGGAAGTGGTCAATCGTGGATCCGGAGCGGTGATGGAGCAACACCACCCTGGCGGGAACCTGCGTTTCACGCATAGAGCCCCCTCCCGCAGACGGTTGTGCTTCCTTGCGGACCCTAAAGGGGGGATGATCCTTCCACGAGGTGAGGGGATCGAAGGCGGGATGGGGGCACCGGAATCCAACCTGCTCAGCGGCGACCTGGCAGGCCAGCTTTGCTTCCGCCTTGGCGATCTGGAGACCTACCTGCTTTCCCCTTCCCAGTTCGCCGGCCTGGCCGAATGGCTGGGGGAGATGCGTGCCTGCTGTTACCGCAACGTTTCTCCCCACGGGCCGGAACGGATGGATCTCGATGGTCGGGATCACCACTACTGGCATCTGCTGGTGATGGACCGAAAACAGCGGCAGCTGGCAGGCAGCCTGCGGATGGCGCTCAGCCGGCGCCATCGGCGGGATTGGAGCGGGGAATTTTCCTACCTGGAGCATTGCTATCCAGGCCTGGACGAGGCCATGGCCGAGGCCGGCCTCGCCTACGCCGAGATCGGACGCACCTTCGTGGCCCCCCCCTACCAGCGCACCAGCCGGGTGCTTCTGGTGCTGCTGCAGGCGATGGTGAGCATTCCCCTGGCCACCGGTCACAGCCAGCTGCTGGGGATGGTGTCCTACAACCACTTCAAGGTCTCGGAACCCCTGCAGCGGGCCTTTCTCCAGGCCCTCCTCCAGCCCCCGTTTGCGGGGGGACTGACCGTACCGCCGCCGCGCCACCCGTTGCCCCTTGCCGAAGCGGTCGCCGCCGGGGCCCCGTCGCACCACGCCACGCTCGCTGAGCTGGAAATGGACCTGGAGCGACAGTTTGAGCAGCCCTTCCGGGCCCCGATCCTGCTGCGTCGCTACATGCAGTACGGCAATGCCCGGGTGCTGGCGCTTTCGCTGGCCCGGGATTTCAATCAGATCACCGAGATCCTGATGCACTCCGACCTGGGCCTGCTCCAGGAAAGTCAGCGGTCGATGCTCGTGGTGCCCCACCTCCAGCCAGTCTGGGAGAGGGATGCCAGCTTCAGTGAATCCGTTCCCGGGGGGTTTGCTGCCGATACAGCTGCTGGATGTGGTGGCTGAGCTCCTCCCGGCTGGCGTAGTGGCGGGAATCGATCGGCTCTCCTTCGCGGCAGAGAATCGTGGCCTCGGGCCCCCGCAGCCGGCTCAGGATCAGGGAGAGGGGTCGGTAGTGCAGTCCCGCCTCGTGGGGGGCAAAGCCCCGATACGAGCTGAACCAGGGAATGATCACCGCATCCGATTGCCGTGCCAGCAGGTGCAGGCTGCCGGAGACCCGCTGCGAGATCGGCGTCACCAGGGATCCGCTGGGGAACAGGAACAGCCTGCCGCGGCGGTTCATCACGGCCAGCAGGCGGCGTAGTCCTGCGGTGCGGGAGCGGGGGCAGAGGTGATTGAGGTTGATGTGGCCGTAATTGCTGGCGCTCCAATCCAGACCTGGCAGGATCCAGCGCAGATGGCGGGCCGCCGTGGTCATGCTGCATTCCCGGAAATGCCCCTGCACCAGCAGGACATCGAGGGGGTGACCATGGTTGGCGATGTGGATCTGGTGGCGGTTCAGGGGCTCCATCCGGCGATCCATCAGCACGCGCACGCCTAGGCCCTGCAACAGCTGCTGGGCCCCCTGTTCGAGCCAACGCCTGGCCAGGCCGCGGGCCCCCACCGCCAGGGCCAGCAGCTGCAGGTAATACAGACCGAACCCCTGGCCGCAGAGCAGCAGGCGCCTCAACAGCTGCCATGGTCCCGGGGAGGCCCCCACCGCATGGATCGCCAGTTCGGGGCACACCCGGAAGGTGGTCTCGAACGGGAACAGACCATCGAAGTTTCCGTTGATCTGGGTGGTCTTGATCAGATGGTGATAAAAGCGTCGGAACAGCGGCCGGTCGGACCCCGTCGGGTTGGTCCAGAAGGCTTCCAGGGGCTGCTGATCGGTGAGGCCGGGCAGGTCGTAGAAGGTGCGACCCAGGACCTTGGTGGGACGGTTGTGGTATAGCGCCTGGAGCCCCACGGTGCTGTTGATCGTGATCACCCCGCGGGCCCGCTTCAGGATCGGTCCAAGGGCACCGTCGTGGAAATAGAGCACCCGATCCTCCAGGCCATGGCGCCGTGCCAGGCAGCGGATCCAGTGGCCGTAATGGGTGTAACCGCGATCGCGGGGGTGGTGCTTGAAGGCGAGCCTGTCCCCCGGCCGACCATGCCGGGCGAAGGAAACGATCAGCTCCTCGATGAACGGCTCCATGCCTTCGTAGCCCGAGCCCAGGCTCACCTGGGAATCGCTCGACACCTGCAGCGGCACCAGGAAGAACGGGGTGCCATCGAGGAGGCGACGATGCAGGGGGCGTTCGCTGAGCTGGTAGAGGTGCTTGCGGGCCATCCCCCGCAGCTGGGCGAGCAGATAGGAGGGCCTGGGTTGGAGTTTGTGGGGGCCCTGAATGATCGGATAGTCGGTGAGACTGTGCTGGATGAAGGTGGGTGTCTTCCACCATTTGCGCCAGCGCAGGCCACTGGGATGGGCGGCTGGGGGGATCTGCTCCACCGGCGGAAGGGCCCGGTAGAAGCAGACCGGTTGGTTGAGATTGGAACGGGAATTCACCCGTTCCAGCTCCAGGCTCACGTAATTGGGACGGATATAACCCAGTTCGAACACCCAGGGTTCGATGCGCTGCTTGGGGGGCCTGCCGCGGTTGAGGTCGGCGATCAGATCGATGGCGGTGCGGTGGGGATCGATGAAGTCGCCGTACATGAACACATGCCGGATGCCCTTCGTTTCGATCACCTCTCGCAGGAACGGTCCGAACCCCTGGATCGGGGTCCGGTAGGGCACGCGCTGGTGGGGCGGAAAGCCGAATTCGTGGAGTGGAAAGCAGACCTTCCACACCGGCACACCTCTGCGCTCGAGGTGGGAAGCCAGCCGGGCAAAAAAGCTGCCGATCGGACCCATCAGCAACAGAACTGGCCCTTCGATGGTGATCTGGCGCACCCTCGAACTCCAGCGTTGATCCGAGAACCTAGCCGGTACGACCAGGCGAGGTGTTCTGAAAGATACGCTCTCGCCAGCGCCGCCAGTGGCGGAACAGACGCCGCCAGCCGCCGGGGGGGCTGCTGCCCTCGGAGCGCCACTCCAGCAGCTCTTCCACCGCCTGTTCCGCTTCGATGAACAGACCGCTGAGGCGGCTCACATAGCGCGGATAGTGGATCAGTGCTCCATAGCTGAGTTCATCGATTTGCAGCCTGCGGCCCCGCCTGGGCGCAGGCAGATGGTCGTGGCTGAGACCCCAGCCGGCATAGAAGGGCAGGCCCCAGCAGTGCACCTCCACGCCCCGCAGCAGGGCCTCGAAGCCCGCCAGGGAGGTGAGCACGTGCACCGCATCCACCTGGTCGAACAGCGGTGCGATCGAACCGGAGTGGATCACTTCGTCACACCAGGTCAGGAGCGTTTTTCCGTCGCCATCCCCCTGGCGCAGGCCCGCCACCACGTCGGGATGGGGTTTGTAGACGATCCAGGCCTGGGGTTCGGAGCGGCGTACGGCTTCAAGAAGCTCCCGGTTGGTGCGCAGCACCGGGCTGCCGTAGCGGATCGAGGCATCGCTTTCCACCTGGCCCGCCACCAGCACCACCCGGCGCCGATCCGGGGGGCGGCACCAGGCCGGTGCGGGCAGGTTGTATTTGGTGATCGCGCCGGTAACCAGTCGCTGGCGCAGTTTCCGCCCCCGTTGCCTCTGCTCGGGTGTGAACGCGTGGGTGGCGAGCAGCAGTTCCAGTTCGGAGGGTTGGGTCGGGTCGTAGTGGAGGCCGCGGCGATCGACGATCCAGGAGACCGGTGCGATCAGGTCGGCGCCAAGGCCCACCGAGCGCAGGAAACCATCCTCCACGTGCAGCAGCGTGGGCGTGGGGAGCCCCGTGCTGCCCGTCTGGCGCAGCCGTTGCTTCACCCCCCTTCCGGGTTCCGCTCCCCAGATCGCCATCGCCTGACAATGCCTGCCGGGCAAGGAGTGGCGCCAGCGGAAGCGCAGCCGGGAGCCGGAGAGAAAGCGGCGCAGGATCGGCTGTTTCCAGGGCTTGAACCCGAAGGCCTCGATGCGTTCCGGCCCGGCCGGTCGAAGTCTGCGCTGCAGCCCCAGGCAGGCGATCAGTGCTTCCGGGGGGCAGGGCTGGAGCCTGTGGGGGTCGATGTAGCGCGGGTAGGCGATCAGGCAGGCGTAGATCAGCTGCTCAAGGCTGGGCCGGCACGCCTGCCGCCGCTCCGGCGGCGGCAGCAGGTCGTGGGTGAGCCCCCAGCCGGCATAGAAGGGCATGCCGAAGCAGTGCACGGGCCGGCCCCACAACAGGGCTTCGAATCCCAGCTGCGAACTCACCACGTACACCGCCTCCGCCCGCTCGAGCAGGGCGGTGGGATGGCCGCCGTCGGCGCATAGCTGCACCGCTGGATCTCCCTGCAACCCCGCTGGGAAATGGCCCCGTTTGCGACCGGCGGCCACATCGGGATGCACCTTCACCACGATCCGGTGCCCGGGATGGCGCTCGCGGGCCGCGGCCAGCATCTGCCGGAAGGAGGCGGCATCGGCCAGACCGCCGCGGATCGAGAGGTCGCCTGCGGTCTGGTCCACCACCAGCACGAACGGTTCGCTGGGCGCCACCGATTCGGGGGCTCCGTTGTACTTGCTGACCCGTTGCTCGCACCAGAAGGCCCGCAGGGCCCTGGCTCGGCGCTGTTGATCCGGCTCAAGCGGCTCTTGGATCAGCTGCTCGAGTCGGCTGGGACCACCGGCGTCGTAATGGACGCCCAGGTCGTCAACGAGCAGGGAAAGGGGGGGAGTGTCCGGCCCCAGGCCGAGGGAGCGCAGGAAACCGTCCTCACAGCGCCAGAGCGGCAGACCCCGTTGGGCGGCGAGTCGTTCGGCCACCGCGGCCGATGGTTTGTTCCCCCACGCCAGCAGGGCATCGAGGCGTTGGTGGCGACAGGCCCTCGCCCCCTTGACCAGCAGGGCCGGCTGCAGCAGAGGTACGAGGGTGGGCAGGCGCGCCATGGCAGCCGAGGGCACGCCCAGCAGGGGGGAGGGCGAAGGGGCGCCATCCCGGATCACCGCATGACCGTCCACCGCATGACCGTTCACCGCGTGCCAACCGTGCAGCCGACCAAGTGGAGCACAGTCCGGTGGGGATCGGCTGTCAGGGTTTGGCCCCCTGCCCCTGAATCCTTGTCCAGTGGCTCCGTTGCCGAGTGGCACCGGCAACGCTGCATCCGGGTGCCGATCGAGCTGCCTGGCGGGGGCGCCCCGTCGCTCGCTGCCCTGGCGGCGTACCTCGAGCAGCCGGAGCGGCCGCTGCGGGCCCTGCTCGCCCAGGAGCGGCTTGAGGGCCCTGCGGGGGATCCCGATGGTCCGGCACTGTTTATCTACCGCTCGGCTCCATTCCGGTTGCTGGGATTCCGGCTGATGCCGGAACTGCGCTTCGAGGCCAGGAGCGGTGCCGGTCGTCTGCAGCTGGTCAGTCGGGGTTGTCGGATCGAAGGTCTGGGGCGCTGGCGGGAGGCCGTGCGGTTTCGCCTGGAGGCCACGCTCACGCCCTATGAGGAGGGGGCTGAGCGGGGCGTGGAGGGGGTGGCTGCGGTGGCGCTGATCTCCTCCCTTGCCGGCTGGGATCCAGGCCGGCCCCTGGGGGAACGGGTGCTCGATCAGGTGCTCGAGCGGATCGAGCGGCGCCTGCGCCGGGGGCTGGGAAGGGGGGCGGGTCGCTGGCTGGTCTCGTCAGGACCCAATCCGGGACCATCGGGCTAAGCTCACGGGCCGTTCTCGGGAAGCCGTTGGGAGCTGGAATCCGACGCCACCCTTCCCGGGATGCAGGTGGCCTCTCCCGCGAGGCTGGCCAGGGCCGCGATGGCCTGCCGGGGGTGAGCGGCTGGCGCGTGCAATGGCGCGTGGTGGATGCGCTGGTGTTCAGGGAACTGCGCACCCGGGTGAGCGATGTGAAGGGCGGGCTGCTGGGGGTGCTGCTGCAACCCATGGGTCTGATCGCGATCTGGATGATCTTTCTGGGCGCGATCAATGCCCAGCGAGGCGGCAGCCTGAATGTGGTGCTGTTTCTGACATCCGGCATTGTGCTGTTCACGATCTTCAGCCAGATCGTGAACCGATCGATCTACGCCATGGATGCGAATGAGGCTCTCCTCTTCTATAGGCCGGTGAAGCCGGTGGATACGGTCATCGCACGGGCCATCTGTGAGACGGGTCTTTATACCTGTTGCATGCTTTTGATCTGTGCGGGCACATGGGTTTATCTTGATCATGTGTATATGAGTGATCTGGGCTTGTTTTTCACGACCATCCTACTGATGGCCGTCTATGGTTTTTCGGTGGGATTGGTGTTCATGGTGGCGGGTCATGTGGCACCCGCTTTCAAGCAGGTGGCTGCCTGGATCCCTCGGGTTCTCTGGTTTGTTTCCGGTGTCCCCTTCCGCTACTGGATCTTCCCGCCATGGACCAAGCCCCTGTTCACCTGGAATCCGCTCACTCACGCAATCGAATTGAATCGGCGTTCGATGAGTGACGACTATTTTACTCCCGATGCGAATCTTTCCTATGCCGTCACCGGCGCGGTTCTGATGGTGACCTTCGCGCTCTGGGTCTACCGCAACAATGAACGGCGGCTGCTCACCCTGTAAAAGCCATGATCAAAGTCAGCGGCCTGACCAAGAGCTATGTGTATGAGGGCAAGAGAACCACCATTCTCAATGGCCTTGATTTCACGATTGAGAGTGGCGAATCGGTGGCCATTCTTGGCGCCAATGGTGCTGGTAAAAGCACGCTTCTCCGGATTCTTGGGGGTATTGACATGCCCGATT
>Ga0164293_10000493_pt1 | contig 31464 bp, 21 predicted proteins | sample GEODES118metaG_FD_111487 | JGI IMG/M metagenome (GOLD analysis project Ga0164293, IMG submission 111487) | Eutrophic lake water microbial communities from Lake Mendota, Wisconsin, USA - GEODES118 metaG | ecosystem: Environmental > Aquatic > Freshwater > Lake | place: USA: Lake Mendota...
CATCACAGGCTTCACGAAAAGTTTCAGCGATCAGTTTGGTGTTGCCCGCGGGATCCTGGGCCCAGGCTTCAGGCTTGCTGGCTGAGTCTATACGAATGATGCCATAGGGACGTACCCCGGCATTGCGCAGTTTTTTTCCAAATTCGCAGGATCTTTTGACCATGTCTACAAATACTGCGCGATCTTCTGTAGTTCCCATGGCAGGACCGCCCCAAATAGGCGCCACCAAAGAACCGATATTAAGACCGAGGGCGCCTACTTTATCAGCTAATTTCTTGATACCATCTTCTGATTCATCAATGTTGAAATGCGGCTCGAACAGCCCGATATCAATGCCATCAAATTTTACGCCGTCCACTTCAGCATGGGCAGTAAAGTCGATCAATGTGTCTAATGAAATGGGGGGTTCTGAATCGGGGCCTTTTCCTACAATACCAGGCCAGGTGGCGTTGTGTAGTTTGGGATAATTGTTTTCAGACATCTTGGTGATTTTTTAAGATTTATAGTTTGTGTTTGCTGGCTTTTTCTTTGATAAAGGACAGACCATTAATGGCCATATCCCAGGGACTTGAATATTCCCGCCATACATTAATGGCATTGGCAAAGTCGGGATCATTTCGGGAAAAAGCTTCGATGGTCAGCCAACCATTATAATTGATCTCCGCGAGTGTGGCAAACGTTTCATCCCAATGAACATGACCATCGCCAGGCGTTCCCCGATCGTTTTCACTGATATGGACATGGGCCAGAACGGGGCCGATGGTGTTCAATGCCTCATGCGCTTTTTTTTCTTCGATGTTGGCATGGTGGGTATCATACATCGCCTTCACGTTAGGATGACTTGCTTTGTCAACAAGATGTTTCAGTTGAACCATCGTATTGCAGAGATAGCATTCAAAGCGGTTCAAGGCTTCCAGGGCAAGTGTGATCCCCGCCTGGGCAGCATGATCTCCAGCCTGCTGCAACACGTCTGCACACCAGCTGTATTCATCGTCCTGGGGAGGTTTTTTTGAAAAATTCGCATGGGCAGAATGAAAGGGGCCGCAAAGGATGGTGGAGCGCATGTCATGTGCCCTGTCGATGCCCCACTTGATCCTATCCAATGCTTTTGTTCGGATAGAAGGATCGGGGTCTACCGGGTTGTGCGCCGGATCAACCACAAATACACTGGTTGTTTCCAAACCGATGTTGTAGGCGTGGTCACCGAAACGTTTGTAGGCAGCGTCATCGGGTGCGCCAACGAAACATTCCACTCCGTCATATCCAATTTGCTTCAGTCGTTCGATGATCGGGAACTGTTCATCTGACACCACGGCCGACCAAACCAGGGTATTGAAACCAATTTTATACATATTGCGTCACAGTTTTATTTTCTGTTCGGTCCATTGCGCTGCAAATAACCTGCACATTGGTAATGGGAATCATGTTCTTTTTATTTTTCCATGGGGTGAAGCTTCAGCAATTCGTCTGGAGTGTAGAATCCGGTTTTATCCTTAATGGATGCGCGAATGGCTTTCACTTTCTCGGGTGTTACTGCTGGTGCCTTGTTGCCAAACGCATTCCTTACATAAGTAAGAACCGCAGCCATTTCATCGTCTTTTAGCATGCCTGCATATGGCGTCATGGGAACCTGGCCCGGATACTGGTTTCCATTCACTTCAATAGGACCGTACAGACCTTTCATCACCAGTTTGATCAAACGGTCTTCGTTGCCCGTAACCCATTTTGATCCGTTCAGCGGAGGAAATCCTGCAGCCTCAAGTCCTTTGCCATCGGCCTGGTGGCAGGTATTGCAATAACCATCTTGCATATAAATGGCTTTTCCTTTTGCCATGACTTCAGGTTTTATTCCTGCAGCAGTGGGCGCTTTCTCAACGGTCTCCTGCTTTTTCCTGTTAAGAGCGAGGCCATTAATGTGGGCCTCTGCTGCTGCATGCGACCTGATCATCCAGGAGTCCAACGGTTTTTTTCCGGCTTCCAGTATTACTGGTAATCCTTTCTCTTTGCTCAGCCAGGATGCTGCAACAATGGCCTCTATGCGAACACGGCCAGAGTCGTCTTTTGCGGCGCCCATCAGGAGCGCAGGTTTGTCGGCCAGTTCGTTGCCTGAGAAACGCACTACTTCAACGGCAGCGGCCCTGATCCGATAATCTTTTGCCTTAAGTAGCTGACGTAACAGGGGTTGATCAACCTTGTTTTGTCCCCAGCTTACCCAGAGTGCTTCCAGTAAGAGTTTTTCGTACTGGGGCGAATTTTTATCCAGTTTCCCTATCCATTTTTTCAACTCAGGAAGTACGGCAGATGAAGGGTGTTCCCTGAGCTCACGAAGTGTCCTATAGCGTGTGCGGTATTCGGGCAAGGTCAAATTGTTCAGTAATTCGGGAATGGATGCGCCGTCTATTTTCGAAGGTGTCACCAAAGGGCGCGATGGGTAGGTTACCCGATAGATACGTCCATGGGTATGATCCCGCAAAGGGTCACGGATATTGTGCTGCATATGACCGATCAGCACATTATGCCAATCGGCGATATACAGGGATCCATCAGGCGCAAATTCAAGATCTACCGGGCGATAGTTGACATCGCTTGATCTCACCAGGTCTTGCCTGTGTTGGGTAGAATATCCAGTTCCTGCATCAAACATTTTGTGTTGCTTGGTGCCCAGAAAACCAATGGTATTGTTGAGCAGCATATCTCCCTGCACTTCGTCAGGGAAATGCCGGCTTGACACAAATTCCAATCCGGACGTTGGCCTGACACGATGCTTTTCTTCAATGATCGTTTCTGATTTCGGAGTGGCTTCCCCATAGCGTGGCTTCACAGTACCCGGGGTCATCCAGGTGACATCGGGGCCTGAGGTTTCCATATAGAAGGGTTGTCCCCATTCATCAAAGGCAATGCCCCATGGATTTGGGATAGACAGTTGTGCGATGCGATCCAGTTTTTTCTTTTTCGGGTCGTAACGGAAAAATCCGCCATTGGTCCCCCGAACAGTTCCATAAGATGTTTCAATATCGTTGGCAAGAAACACACCCTCGCCCATGTAGATGGCGCCTGATGCATCGGTAGTATAGGCATGATGGGCGTGATGGGTATCATGGTCGTCAAAACCGCTCAGAAGAATTTCACGGGTATCAGCCTTGTCATCACCATTGGTATCCTTCAGCAACATCAAGTTGGTTCCCTGAGAAAGATAAACACCTTCGGGAGCCAGTTCAAAACCAAGGGGTAGCTGCAAGCCATCTGCAAAAGTGGTTTGTTTATCTGCTTTTCCGTCGTTGTTTGTGTCTTCCAGGATGATCAGTTTGTCATTCGGCTTCGGATCGCCTGGTTTCCAGTGCGGATAGGTGGGCATAACGGCCACCCATAGGCGACCTTTGTTGTCAAAAGAGATTTGAACGGGATTGGCCAGGTCTGTAAACTCCACTTCTGAAGCAAACAGGTCTATCTTATACCCCGGCGCAACGGTAAACTTGTCCAACGCCTCCTGTCCATACAAATAACGCACGGTAGCATTGGGGTCTTTGGGCTTGTAATTCGTTTGCACAGGTGGAAGTAAAGAGGTTTTTGCATCTGCTGATGCAATATCCATTTTCATTCCTTTGGCAGCCATCCAAATTGCTGTATCGCGGATCAGGGTCATTTCCCTGATCTTCTTTTGTTCTGCAGGATAGTTGTCGGGGCCAAAAGGGTCATATCTTCTTCCAAACACATGAACACCATTGGGTATTTTATAATCGTTATGCCACATCCAGTTTTTCTCACGCACGGCAGCAAACACGTCAGCCCTGTTGCCAGGAGATGCAATACCGTTTTTCCCAAATACTTCATCGGCTAAAAAAGGCCCGAATTTGGCATAGCTCTCACCGGTCAATTGGGATCCGTCTATGGTTGCTTCAGTGGCAGGATCATCCAGCCAAATTTTGCTGGGAGCGAATGCATCAATAAAATGAACCTTGTTTTTTGCGGCAATTTCTTTCATGGCCTGGGTGTACAGCAGCAGGTTGGCGTTCTCTGTTTTCCCGTTAGGGAGGTCATATTTCCCTGAAAGGTTTTCAAATGCGATTGGCGATACCAATGCCAGTTGTGGAGCTGACGTTCCATTATACTTTTGTGCCAGGGTATGCTTGATGAAGGCGTCCAGTTCCGCCTTGTAATTAGCCAGGCCTGCGGTTCCTTCAAATGATTCGTTGAAACCAAAGAAGGCAATGATGACATCAGCTTTGTGTTTGATCATCCACTCATCGGGGTACTCCACAAAACCTTCAAAGCCCCCGGACTTAGCAAGCTCAGTTTGGAATTGCTCTGCGCCGGGAAAGGCCCATGGCGTTTTTCTTCCGGAGTGAGGACGAAATCCGGGTGTATTTCCTCCATCGCACATGTTGCGGACATACAGCATGCTGTCCGGATAGCGAAGATGCATCTCGGTTTCAAAATGGTCAAACTCCATCATCCTGGAACCGAGGTTGTTGCCAATTAGGATGATGTGCGAACCTTTACTGATGCTGAGTTTAGTGGTGGCAGGCGTCATGAAGGAGAACACTCCGATCATTCCTGCAACCAGTGCGAATCCGGCGAAGGTGAATGTATTTTTGATGGTCATTCGTTTTAAGATGAAATAGGGTTATACAACCATGTCGGGGTTGCTGGGGCCAAAATGTTTAAGGATAACGATGGGATCCGTGGTGGATGTATTGACTATTTTGACGCCTTCCACGGCTGCTTTTTCGCTGATGAAAAATTCGTCGTTGGTCAATTGTCCATAGCGGATGAGCGCAGGGCTTTCAATTTCCCATACACCGAATGTTCCGCGCCCCTGCATAACAATGATGCCATATGCTGCGCTGTCTTTAATGGTGACGGTTTGTCCGGGCAATACAGTAAGCTCCTTGGCGCTGAATGCGTCCGACTTGTAGCAAATCCAATTTTCAACATAGCCACTGGCTTTCATTTCTTCCACATTGCGTACAGGTTTTGGCGCCATGAAACGGTTGGCCATGGTATTGGGATCAACATTCAGTTCCCAGTCCAACACATCCATCAGTGCGTCATAATCACCGATGCTTTCTTTGGGGGTACCATTCCAGAGCAATTCTTCGGGGATGATGGCTTCATTGACCAGTGACTGGTACATGGCAAATACGTCAGATGCTTTCTGGGGTTCATAGGTGCACATGCTGCCCGGCGCATGCAATAACCCGGGGGGAACATCCCATCCGGTACCGGGTTCTAACTTATAAGCCTGGGAATAGTTGGTAATTTTGTTGTCGCCTTTCGTGAAATTCAGCAGACATTCCCTGATCACTTCTTTTGGCGTACCCGGGGCAATGCCAATGAATGTATAGGGGAAATCACCGCCATGGTTATTCAGTTGGGGAGGGAAATAGTAGGCTTCTGGCTTTCCTTTTTGTCCGATCAGCGCAGCTTTCTCATCATTATGATGAACATGGTGGGGGAGTGGTCCCATGTTGTCAAAAAATTTGGAGTACATAGGCCAGCTTTGGTATTCGTTCCAGAGCCTGTCTCCAATAAGTTCTCCTTTTAGTTCCTCTACCGCATCTTTGAGCAGGATCTGGTGGGTGGTTTGGCCATCTACAAACACTATTGGGCTAAGGCCTTCATTTTCACCGGTCAGGGGTCCGTTTTTAGCGGGAGTGGTAGATGAAAGCCAGCGCTCATCGATGCCACCCCTTGCTCCGCCCAAGACATAATAATCATCGGGGTGCAATTTGATCCTTCGGCCAGGTACACAAAACGAACGTGGTACCCACGTTGGTGCTAAACGAAGAATTCCTTTTCCTTGTTCTATTGCTTTCTGTGCAATGCTCTGTTGACCCATATCTGCTTATGTTAGGATTGAATAATTAATAAAGTATTTTTTTGATGTTTTCATTTCCACTGATGGCTTGAAACGAGAGATCATATTGAACGCTGTCGCCCGGGGCTATGAAAATCAGCGTTTGATTTTCCCTTGCTTTGGATTGCCCGATGGGTGGATGCGTCCCCGGCTCCAGGCCAGTCACGTATTCCCCTTTCCCCCAATGTTGCCAATTGGTCATCCAGGGTAGTGATCGCTTTTTAAATTGCAAGGCAACCGCCAGTTCAATCGACGGGTTATGAATGCCGCATATGGAATTTCCTTCATGGTCTGCATCGATGTCAACAAAGGCCACTTCTTCACCATTTCCATTATGGTTGGGGAGTGTATCACGACAAGTCTTAAACGCTTCTGCATCGGGAAAATCATGTCCATCGCGCGTAGTCATCTTACCCTTCCAGATCAGCTGGCTTCCATATTCTGCCAGTGGCCATCCGAAATTACAATGATAGAGGATCATATGCGGAGCAGGGGTGTTGCCCTTATTGATAACTTCATCATGAATATGAAAACCCGGTTCTCCCAGTGTTGCAGAGATCGTTCTCCTGAGTTCAAGTGCAGGACCGAAGATGCTGGATTCCCTGACGATGCCCATGACGCTCATGGTCATATTGCCCATCGCCGGATCCGGCTGGACGATTGATACGATTTCCGCAGGAATATTGCTGATGTTGCCATGTATACCTCTTTCGCCATGTGCATCTTTTTCCGGGCCGCCTACATGGGAGAGTCCGCATGTAGTGACCAGGCCGCCTCCGAAGGTTCTCAGCCAGTCCAGGCCTTTGTCTGAAAAACGTTGTGGGGGCGGGAAGCCACCGTGGCTAAGCCAGGCCAGGTTATACTGATTGAATGATGCATCGGCTATGTCCATGGCACGATCCAACAATAGTTTTATACGAAGCCCGGACCCGGTATTGATCCAGGCAATGCGCATACCCCTGCTGATACCATTGTCAAGTACGGCAGTTTCAATACCGCCTACCTGGGATACGTTTCCAACTTTATCACTCCACGTTTGCCCCATCCGATATGCTTATTTTGATGCAGTATACACAGGATGAGCTGAATTTCCGCCGGATTTCAGGTATGCCATCAGGTCCCTGAGTTCATCTGGGTTAAGTCCGTTGATCATGCCTCCAAGCATGGGCGAAACCTCTGATACCCGGGTTCTTACAACATCCTTCTTCTGGATTTCCCTGACGGTCTGCATATCAAAGGGATTCTGCGCAATATAGTACTTGGCATTGTCCTGGCGTATCAATCTGCCAAGTATGGACCCGCCGGTTTTCAGGTAGAAAACCGTTGAGCCATATTGGTCTGAAATGGTCTTATTTGGAGAAATAATGGCTTCGAGCATGTCTTTGCTGGAGAAGCGATTTCCCAGCTGGGTAAGATCAGGTCCTGCAACGCCACCTTCACCTCTCATTTGATGACAAGTCCGGCAGAGGGATGCAGCAAACATGGCCTTACCCTGCTCGAAATTTCTTGTGCCGATGGTGCTATCCGCAACGGCTAGTGCCTCCTCAACCTTCCAGTTGCGGCCTGGCCCTTTTGGCCTGATCGGGCCAATATCCAAACCTTTTCTTGCGAGGCTGACAATGGAATCGCCAGACATTTTATTGTACTGGGCAAAACTTTCTTTAGGCACGTTTTCCAACGCATTCGTGCGGGCCTTGTCTATGAAGCCAACATAACAAACACCACCTTTATAGCCGAATGCTGAATAATACCATTGGAAATATTTGTTCCTCAGCTCGGTGGTCCAGCCAGTTTTGGCCTGGCTCAAAACGTTGGCATACCAGGTCTGGGTCAGCGGCGGCATTTTGGACAGCATTCCTGCTATATCCATTCCGTATTGCGGGTTTCGAAGGATCAGGTCTGATGATTCAGAAATTGTTTTTTGACTGCCCATTTCATCTTTCGCAGCAGTCAAAAGGGCCATGGTTTTTTCAACTGCTTTTGGGGCATCTACATACACCAGCAATTTACTTAATTCCTTGTTGAGATCATTGGTGGCGGCGGGGAAAATGGGATCCAGTAATTTGGCAACCATGTCCTTTTCTGCCGCATCGGGTGCGCCCATTCTGGTAAATACCAGTTCAATGGCTCGCATGAGGTCCAGTTGTTGATCTTCTTTCAGCGGGGACACATTCACGCGAGTGAGTGCAGCCAGCAGTTGCTTTTTTATTTTGACATCCCCACGTCTGGCCAAACCGATAGCGGCATTGGTCAATACAACAGGATCTTTCTCGCTGAGCGTTTTGTCCGTCCATTCGTTAAGAGGTTGCGCTTCGATGGCAATGCGCGCGGCATAGCGGATGAAGCGGTCCTTATCTTTCAAATAAGGCCAGGCTTCATTCACGGCACCTGCAGTTGGTTTCCCATGGAATGCCTCCAGCTTTTTACGGGTTTTTTGTGCGTCATTCAATTCGACTCGGGCGGGGGCTGTGTTTTTGGCCTCGCTTCCTGCATAGTAGACGCGGTACATGTCAGATTCCAGTCTTCGGCCTCCCGTGAGAAAATACAAGGCGCCATCTGGTCCGATCACGCCATCAGTCAACGGCAGGGGAGAGCCGGAAATGAATTCTTCGCCTGTGGCGGTATAGGAGGCACCATTTGATTTTGGATAGATGGCATAAATGATTCCGAAGCTCCAGTCGAAGGCGAATAAAGCATTTCTGTATTTCTCGGGGAAGCGAGCATTGGCTCCTGATACAAAATTGGTGGGTGATCCTTGTCCTACATTCACGGCAGCAGGAAGATTATCGGGGTAGTTGGCATTCCACTTGTGTGTACCGGGCCTCCAGCCATATTCACCACCGCTGGTTACATGCAGAATTCTCGTTGGGCGGTACCAGGGTGTACCAAAATCCCACTCCATGTCGGAGTCATAAGTGAACAGTTCACCTGCATTGTTGAAAGCCAGGTCAAATGAATTGCGGAAACCTGAAGCGATCAGGTCCCACTTACTGCCGGTGGGATCCACCTGGGCAACCCATCCACCATGTGATTCAACGGTATTATCGTGGCCATTGGGATCTTTGATCAGGGGGAAGAGGTTATCAAATTTTCCATCGGGAATATTCCGATAAGAATCCATCTTCGGAATCTTTGTAAAGTTACCGGCAACTACAAACAGGGATTGCTTATCCGGGGAGAGCACTATGCTATGCGGGCCGTGTTCGCCTTCACCATCCATCAATTTGAGCATGGTTATTTTATCGAACTGGTCGTCTCCGTCGGTATCCTGGAGGCGATAGAGTCCACTGGTTTTTTTCAGTTTTGAATTGCCGCGATGGTTGATCATTACATACAGGCTATTGAATGCATAGAGCAGGCCATGAGCATAGCCCATGGAAACTTTTCCTGTTGTGGTGTCGCTCATAAAGGCGGGGTCTTTGAGGACCTCCAGTTTTTCAGCAGTTGTTTTGGTCACGGTGTCTCCGATGGCTGGCACAGTTAGCCGGTAAAGGTATCCGTATTGATCGGAGGCAATGATCCTGCCCTTGTTGTCGAAGGTCATGGCCACCCAGGAGCCTTCTTCATGCTCGGATGGGCCATAAAGGCGCTCTCCCCTAAAGCCCGGTGGGAGTTTGAGATTGGAAACTTTAGGGTCAGCAGCATCGAAGAACTCGTCTTTGGGTTGTATGGAAAAGGAGATGACCAATGCGATAGGCAGAACAAGGGCTAAAAGCCTGAGCAACAGGCCTGAATTTTTTATCATGAAAGCGGTTTTAGTATGGCAAAATCAGCAACCTTATTTTATTTGATTATTTTTTCTGAAATAGGTCGTTTATGATTAGCTGCGGCGGGTGAATTTGTATGGATAAACTTTTCCGGAGGCCCACTGGGCTACATAGATGTTTTCGTTTCGGTCAACGCATACGTCATGCGGATGTACAAAGAGTTTTTCAGCCTGGCCAAGGGTATTCAGTTTGCCATCTACATAAACGGGTTCGGTGCCGCCCAGGTTGGAGACCACTTTATTGTTTTTGTCGAGGATGGTTACAAATCCTGTTCCTTCTTTGCTGATCTCGGGAGACCGGAGTACTGCGGCGTACAGGTTTTCGTTTCTGATTACAGGTCTGCAAATGCAGGCTCCGGGGATACGGATGATGTCGACCAGTTTGCCATCCATGCTGAAGCGTTTGAAGCAGTTGCGGGTGCGGTCGGTCACCAGGAGGGTGGGGGTGCCGTTCCTTCTGTCGATACAGATTCCGTGTGCGTTATCGAGGTGTGTATCGCCTTCACCACGACCGCCGAAATATCCTTTCAGCTTTCCTTTGCTGTCGTAGTGCAGCACATACTGCGCGCCGTATCCGTCTGCAATGAAGAAATCACCGGTAGTATTGTCGATGGCTACTTCCGTAGGTACAAATTGTTTCTTCTCTTTATAGATACCTGCTTCAAGGGGTGCGTCGATGGTGAGGAGGATTTCCCCATCGAGGGTGGTTTTATACACCTGGTTTTTGTTGGTATCGGTTACAAAAAGGAATTCGGTGCCGTTCTCGTCAGCAATGGATAATCCGTGAGCGCCAGGGAAGTCGTGCCCCCAGGTGGAGAGGAGTTTTCCCGACGTGCTATAGATAAGGACGTTGTTCTTTGTTTCGTTGGTGAGCAGGAAGATCCTGCCTTTTTTGTCCTGCACCATTTCGTGGCAGTCGTTCACCGGAGTTTTATTCTGGTCGGCTTTGCTCCACTTGGTGTCCATGGAATAGAGCATTCCATTGTGTCCGTAGAGAGGACCTTTTTTGTCGGCGAACATGTCTTTCGATATAAAGAATCCTGCGGTCGTTAGCGATACGTTCCTGATGAATGTAGATCGGTTCATTGTTTGTGCTTGTTGATACCGACTAAGTTCCGGAAAATAAGTTGAAACTGAGCAGCTTCCTGGAGAAAACCCGGCAACATTAATTATTATTGCCCCCATGGACATGCTGGCTTCATATTCTTTTTCGCAGTGGGCGATGATTGCGCTGGCTGCATTTTGCATTGGAATGGGTAAGGCGGGATTGAAAGGGGTGGATATGCTGGCCATCATCATCATGGCGCTGATCTTCGGAGGTAAAATGTCTACGGGTATAGTGCTGCCCCTGTTATCCATGGCTGATATAGCGGCCGTTTCGTATTATAACCGGCATGCGCAGTGGAAGCATTTTTGGAAGCTGATCCCCTGGATGGCGGTTGGCATCATAGCGGGTGTATTGGCGGGGAAGGATATGAATGAAGCGCTGTTTCGCCAGATCATGGTGTTCACCATCATCATCACCATCGTGATCGTGTTATGGATGGAAATAAAAGCATCCACCTTCATTCCCCGGAATCGTCTTTTTGCAGCCGGGACGGGGCTTGCTGCAGGCTTTACAACAATGATTGGCAACCTGGCCGGAGTTTTCGCGAATCTCTATTTCCTGGCCATGCGTTTGCCCAAGAATGAGTTCATCGGCACGGCGGCCTGGGTCTTCCTGGTGATCAACTTATTCAAAATGCCCTTCCAGATTTTTTACTGGAAGAATATAGACTTCCAGAGTTTTAAAACTGATCTTTTCCTGCTGCCGGCACTGGCGCTGGGCTTCTGGCTGGGGATAAAAATTGTAGGGCGCATTAAGGATTCGCACTACCGCAAGCTGGTCATAGCCCTGACCCTGGTTGGCTCGTTGTTTATGTTGTTTAAGAAATAACGCTCCCCACACTCATCACATTTATCGTTTCAGCTTCTCCGCCACCCAGCTGTAGATTGCGGCCTTTTGTTCAGGGTATTGAAAGTGACCGGTATTTAAGTAAAGAGCTGCTTGTTTGGGAGCATTGATCACGTTGTATGCGGCATAGATGGAGGTAGGCGGACAGGTCTCATCGTTGAAGCCCCAGCTGTAATGCCCTTCCGCTTTTACCATTTTTGCAAAATTGACCACGTCGTAATAGGCAAGGGTGTTGATCACTTTTTCGTTGTTATGCCACTGGGTTCGGGATTCGTGTAGCATATGGGGCCATCCGCCTGCGCGGCCTTTTGTATATCCGGTCAGATCGCTAATCGCAGGGTACTGCGCCGCAAGGTACTTCACCCGTTTGTCGACCCCCGCTGTAACGATGCTCAGCGCGCCGCCCTGGCTACCGCCCATTACGGCAAGGGTGCTGCCATCGAACTGGGGTAAGCTGAAGATCATGTCATTGGCCCTGATGCAATTGGTATATACCCGCTTGTAATAATATCTGTCACGATCGTCCATATTAAACGTCATGTAGCCGCTAAGTGCTCCTGAACTCAGGCTGGTATATACGCCGGGGTCGAGGGTAACCGGAATGCCATGGATGCCGATGGTGAGCACAATGATCCCCTTGTCTGCCAGTTCAAGATCCGGTCCATAAGGCCTGATACCGGCACCGGGCACTTGCAGCACCGCGGGGTATTTGCCCGATTTTTTGGGAATACATAAAATGCCGTATATCCTGGAGTATTCGAGCCCCTGAAAGTTCACCTGGTACACGTCTGTTGATGCAGAGGAACGTTCGGGCATCAAGCTCATCTTTGCGTCCAGCGGTATCTTTGTCAGGTCATCAGCAGCGCCTTTCCAGAAGGATTCAAAATCTGCAGGCATGGCTACGGTTGGCTTTATGTTACCGATCTCATATCCCGCCGTAGCCAGGTTGCGATATTGTTTTCCATCGATGGTTGTACTTACTACACAACGCAGGAACCCTGGTTCCTTCATGGTAAGCGCCTTGGTATTGAACCTGCCATCTTTCAAAACAATGGTATCGGTTTTATACGGCTTCATCCTTTCAGGACCCACCTGATAAATGATCTTTACATCCTTCATGGGCACATTGTAGTTCATCACCTGAATGGAGAAAGTGGCAGGTTCACCTGACCTGTATTCCCAATTGGCGTGGTCTGGTGTGACGATGATCTCTATGGGCTGGTGCGGGGGTTGTGCAAAGCTGATCTGTGCCAAAAGCAACAATAAAACAACCAGGTTGGGTCTTCTGAAAATCATGGCAACATTTTGTGTGCTGAAGTTATGGTTTTAGAAGATGTATAGCAGGAGAATGTTAACTTCAGCCTTTATTCGAAACGGTTCGGTAATGATCTTTTACTGCACGTGAAGAGATTGGCAGGATTTCAAGGAAGATTTGATGTACCGCATTGTTGTTTTCAACCATAAAATATGAGAGTACTTATTGTGTTGTTGCTGCTCTTGCAGGCTTGTGGGCCCGGGGCAGATGAAAAAACGTCTCCCGAAAAGAAAGTTTTGGTAGGGGCCGATAGAAGTGCCCAGGGCTGTATCGGCTCGGCCGGATATGTGTGGTCCGTGGTCATCGACAGCTGCATCCGGCCTTTTGAAATCGGTTCGCCGTTTTTTGCCTATAATCCGGCTTCCGGAGTAGTGGACTCAACGAACGCCATATTCCTGGTGTTATCGGAAGCAGGGGACCGCGCTGAATTATTTTTTGGGGCAACAGAAAAGCCGGCAGTGATGGACGCTGTAAAGGTGATGGAAGGCGAAACCATGCCCGTATTGTTTGAGAGCAAATCTGAATTGGTCAAATTGAGGTATTACAGGGATTCTTATCAGATCCTGTACCAGGACAGCATCCGCTATATCCAGTTTGCCGGCGCGCCGAAGTCGCTGAGGCTGCCCACCCATTAAATCACATTCATCACATTCCCCACATTCGCACCTTAGTCGTTCGACGGAGGATCAATCATAATGTGCGCCCTGTGTGTGCCAGGATCCATGATCCAGGATATCCCCGGCACTTCACACCGTGGCATTCGCTCTTTTATCTGCAGGAGCAGCAAGGAGAGCGGTAGCAATATCTATGTCGGAAGAAGGTGTCTGAGAAAAAGCCGCTAAACTGAGCAGGATCATTAGCATTGTCATCGTATTTTCATAACAGTCATTTTAATTGATGTCCATCTAAACGCCCCAGAGCAAAGTGAAAAAATATCCCGAACAATTCTGCACCAGGCTTGTTTCTGATGAAAGGGTGGTATTGCCTGCCCGGTTATAAACTGAAACGGTTAACCTTTTACAAATTCACCATTTATCAGTAACATTGCGAGCCGGATATCAGCCAAGCTGACAGGTCTGGCAAAATCCTCACTTCGACATACATTTTTACTATTTGTAAAGTTATAAAACATGGGAAACAACGTATCTCCTGGCACAACATCGTACAACGTCAACGGTGATAGCAAGTGCCCCTTCAGCAGTGGTATCATGAACAAAACAGCGGGCGGTGGAACATCTAACCGCGACTGGTGGCCAAATCAGCTAAAGCTGAACATCCTGCGCCAGCATTCCACGCTGTCGAATCCAATGGGCGAGGAGTTCAACTACGCCAGGGAATTCAATAGTCTTGATCTGGCCGAAGTGAAAAAAGACATTTATGAGCTGATGACTACATCGCAAGACTGGTGGCCGGCGGATTACGGGCATTATGGTCCGTTCTTCATTCGAATGGCCTGGCATAGCGCGGGCACATACCGAATCCATGACGGCAGGGGCGGTGGTGGCAATGGCACTCAGCGTTTTGCGCCGCTGAACAGCTGGCCCGACAATGGCAACCTCGATAAAGCGCGCCTCTTGCTGTGGCCCGTGAAAAAGAAATATGGCAAGAAGCTTTCCTGGGCGGATCTGATGATCCTCGCCGGCAACTGCGCCCTTGAATCCATGGGCTTTAAAACCTTTGGTTTTGCTGGTGGAAGGGCAGATGTTTGGGAACCAGAAGAAGATGTATACTGGGGTTCTGAGACCGAGTGGTTAGGCGATAAGCGGTACACCGGCGATCGCGAACTGGAGAACCCGCTTGGCGCTGTGCAGATGGGTCTGATCTATGTAAACCCGGAAGGTCCTAACGGCAATCCTGACCCGATCGCTTCAGCCCGCGACATCAGGGAGACCTTTGGTCGTTTGGCCATGAACGATGAAGAAACCGTGGCCTTGATCGCAGGTGGACATTCGTTCGGAAAAACACATGGCGCTGGAGATCCATCTGTATATGTTAGTCGTGAACCAGCTGCTGCCGGAATCGAGGAACAGAGTATGGGCTGGAAGAATTCTTTAGGCACCGGCAATGGCGAGTACACCATCACCAGCGGTCTCGAAGGTGCATGGACCACCACGCCTACAAAGTGGAGCAATAATTACTTTGAGAATCTGTTCGGATTTGAGTGGGAACTGGCTAAGAGCCCAGCAGGCGCGCACCAGTGGAAGCCGAAGAACGGCGGAGGAGCTGGTACAGTTCCTGATGCACATAATCCCACAAAGAGCCATGCACCTACCATGCTGACTACGGATATCGCACTTCGCGAAGATCCGGCTTATGCTAAAGTTTCAAGGCATTTCTTTGAAAATCCTGATCAGTTTGCAGATGCGTTTGCGCGTGCCTGGTTCAAGCTGACACATCGTGATATGGGACCTCGTGCCCGTTACCTCGGACCTGAAGTTCCTGCAGAGGTGTTGATTTGGCAGGATCCTATACCTGCAGTAACGTATGAGCTGATCGATGCACAGGATGTTGCGTCGCTGAAGGCTACCATTCTCGCATCAGGACTTACTGTTTCCCAATTGGTATCTGCTGCATGGGCTTCTGCATCTACTTTCCGTGGATCTGATAAGCGTGGCGGCGCCAACGGCGCGCGCGTTCGTTTGGCTCCCCAAAAATACTGGCAGGTAAACAATCCGGCCCAACTCGCCAATGTGCTACACGCATTGGAGAAGATCCAGGCCGATTTCAATGCTGCGCAGTCAGGCAATAAGAAAGTATCACTCGCTGATCTTATCGTTCTTGCAGGCTGTGCAGGTGTGGAGAAAGCTGCGAAAGATGGGGGGGTTGATGTAATCGTTCCATTTACAGCTGGACGTAACGATGCATCACAGGAAGAAACAGATGTTGAATCCTTCGCGGTGCTTGAACCCGATGCAGACGGATTCCGAAATTATGTAAAGGCAAAATATGCGACTACCGCAGAGGAAATGTTGATCGATAAAGCCCAGTTGCTGAAACTGACTTCTCCTGAATTGACGGTACTGGTAGGAGGTATGCGCGTGCTGAAAACAAACTTTGATCTGTCTAAGCATGGTGTGTTCACCGATCGTCCGGAAGTGCTGAGCAATGATTTCTTTGTGAACCTGATCGACTTTGGTACCACCTGGTCTGCTGTTTCACACGCACAGGATGTCTTTGAGGGTCGTGATCGCAAAACCGGTGCAGTAAAGTGGACGGGTACCCGCGCTGATCTCATCTTTGGATCCAACTCTGAGCTCCGCGCTATTGCTGAAGTTTATGCATGTGAAGATTCGAACGAGAAGTTTGTAAATGACTTCGTTGCTGCCTGGGCTAAGGTGATGAACCTCGACAGGTTTGATCTCGCATAATCTGCATGATAAATATTTAAAAAGGTGGTCCGTTTGGACCACCTTTTTTTATTGTCGAGCATTTCCAACAAAATTGAATCTGATTTTGGACGGTCGTTGCGTCCCTTTAATGATGCTCTTTCTTCTGAAGGATAGCCACAGTAAGCCTGCTGATACACAGCAGCCTTTCGTGTTCATCGTATATCCGAATATCCCATACTTGCGTTGTAGTGCCGAGATGGATGGGTGTGGCGATACCGGTCACCACGCCCTTGCGGGTGCTGCGAATATGATTTGCATTGATCTCAAGCCCAACACAGACAAATTTCTCAGGGTCAATAGTCAATGCCGCTCCAAAACTACCCAGCGTTTCGGCCAGTGCCACTGATGCTCCGCCGTGCAACAGACCTGCAGGCTGATGGGTACGATGGTCAACGGGCATCGTGCCTTTCAAAAAGTTTTCGCCGATCTCGATCACCTCCATGCCGAGGTGTTCGCTCATGGTATTCCTGGTGATATGAGCCATTTCTTTTAGGACAAGATCTTTTCTGAACCAGATAGACATAGGTTGTTTTTATTTACTGCTAAGTTAATTCGTTTGGGATGTCAGTTTAATATATTCCACATTCCTTGCTCTTGAAATACTGATATATAAAGAAGTTACCTGTGATTTCTTTTTTGATCGGGCGAAATACATAGCCCCGCCGAACTCAGGCAGCCTGAAGCCGTCTTTATAAGCAGGAAAAGCCGGATATGTTTCCCCGGGTTTTAAGGTTATCGCAATTGCGCCGTCACTGGCTTTTACGGTAAGGGTTGAATTGGTCTCTTCTGAAAAATACTGGCCTGCGTATTCGCCAAAGGAAGTAGTGGGTAAGGGTAGCTCTACCCGACTAAAATTCACCGTATCACTATTCTCTGTAATGATGAAGAAGCCCTTGCTTCCATCCATCACCATGCGTTTATTGTCGAGGTAAAATTCGTTTGCCGAAATACGCCTTGTACTCACTTTATCTGCCATTAGCTGTTTATCTTTTGCGGTCAGTTCAATGGCGGAGCCGTCATTCTCGTTTCTGTAGATCCCGGTGTATTGATCCACGGACGACTGCAGATCGGTGGTGATGACCGTTGGAGTGGAAGGCTTTTCAGGCGCAAATACACTTAGTATTGCATTTACAGTTGCACTGAAATCTTTTGATGTATTAAATAACATGGCAACGGTAAGATCCAAATCAGGATAGTAAACAAGGTATGCACGGTACCCTGCAGTGGCACCACCGTGGCTTATGGCACGCCATCCTTGAATGGGTTGCAGGAAGAGTCCCGCTCCATAGTTATTTGCTGCCCCATTGTTAAAAAATGCAGCGGTTGTTTGTTTTACATAAAGCGATGGATTGCCGAGTTTCCCCGAAGAGTAAAATGTACTCCATTTCAAAAGGTCATCCGTGGTGGTCAGTAAACCACCGTTGCCGTAAACATATTCGTTTGGCATATCGATTTTAAAGGTTGTGCCCAACAGGGAGTAAGCCAATGCCCGGTTTGGCACAACCCGGCTTGGATCATCCCTCCATTCCGTATTTGTCATTCCCGCAGGTTCAAAAATGAATCGGCGGCAGAACTCCGCCAGAGACATGCCGCTGACGCGTTGCACGATGATGGCCATCAGATTATAACCTGAATTGCTGTAGATGAATTCATCGCCCGGTTTGTTGTTCAGGCGTTTTTGTCTTGCAATGATTTCCAAAGCATCTTCATTACGATAAAATTTTGATGACCGGGGCCAGCCTGTAAGCCCGGCGAGGCTTCCCCAGTCCCTGAGTCCGCTGCTATGTCGCATCATTTGAGCGATCCTGATCGTGTCACCATAAAACTTCAGTTCCGGAACGTATTTTCTAATGTCATCATTCAACGAAAGTATTCCCTGTTGTTCGAGTAAGAGGATCGCCGCTGCCGTGAATTGTTTTGAAACAGAGCCGGCTTCGATCTTTGAATGATGGGTCAGGGGGACCTGCCTCTCCAGATCTGCAAGGCCCCAAGCACGGGAATAAATGGTTTGGCCGTTTCGGGAAATGGATAACTGGCCGCCTGGTGCCGATGGTTGGTAATGCTTGTCGATGACAACGTCGATCCTCGAAAGGGTGTCCTGCCATTTCTGGGCTTGAATACTCGAGAGAATGATCGGGAATATCAGCATGGCAGAAAAAAGCTTTCTCATGTTGAAATATGTTTTACTTGTATGTTGTTTTGTAATGAGATCCACGGTTTTGAAGGTAATGATATTTGATAACTGTCGGGTGAAACGCGGGTTGTTCTTGCTGTTCATTTTCATTTTGTTATATTTATTCAAACAGTGCCCAAAACCTTTGCTATGCCAAAACTTTTTAAAAGCTTAGTATTTTCCATCATTCTATCCTTTTCAGCGTTTACCCCGTTTGCCCAGAAAAAGTTTGAAGTCAACGATCTGGTAAAACTGGTAGGTATTTCTGATCCCCAGATATCTCCCGATGGGAAAAGTATTTTGATTGTCCTTTCCCGCGCAGATACGATGTCCAATACGTACAAAAGTGAACTGGTGTTGGTGGATGTAGCAACTGGTAGCAGCCGTCCTCTCACATTTGAGCGATCAGGTGTCATCCAGCCACGCTGGTCCCCTAAAGGCGGAGAATTATCTTTTATCGCCAGAACAACTGCCGCCGGTAACCAATTGTTTGTGATCAACATGCTGGGAGGTGAGGGGAAACAACTTACCAATGCACCTAATGGCGTGCAGCACTATGCATGGAGCCCTGACGGAGCAAGTATTGCTTATGTTACTTCAGATGATGGACCTAATAAAGAGATGGTTCGGAAGGGCTACGACGCATTTGAGATTCGCAATAACGATATGTTCCTTTCAGCACCAAGGCAAGCGGCACATATTTGGCTTATTCCATCATCCGGCGGCGAGGGAAAGCGGATGACTTCCGGGTCTTGGTCATTACCCATAACCATCCCGCCCGGACCGCCTTCATCGCCATTGTCGTGGTCAGCCGATAGCAAGCGTATTGCCTTTGTAAAAGTGATCTCTTCGTATTCGGGCGATAATGCTTATCGGTCAACGCAGGTGCTGAATGTAGCCGATGGTTCAATGAAGGCACTAACTGGCAGGGATCAGATGGAGGGCTATCCAACTTTTTCGCAAGATGGATCCAGGCTGGCTTATTGGTATACGCGTGACGGGCAATCAGGGAATAGTAACGATATCTGGGTGACACCTACCACTGGTGGTAACGGAAAGAATGCAACGATGGCACTCGACAGGGATATCTATCGGGCCATTTGGATGCCCGACGGTAAAACGTTGTTGATAGGAGGCCATGATGATCATCGAACTTCTCTCTGGTTGCAACCCATTGATGGGGTTGCAAAGAAGTTGAATCTCGGTACCCTTAGTCCCAACTGGTCGTTCTGGGTGGATGTGAATGTAGGTAAGGATGGCGCGATCGCGTTTACCGCAACGGATCCGGATAAACCAGTGGAACTTTACTATATGGCCAATGCCAGTGCAGTTCCGAAGCGACTGACCAATGTTAATGAGGCCATCAGATCCATGCCCTTAGGCAAAACAGAAACTGTGAGATGGCAACTTGAAGGGTTTAACCATTCCGGTTCGCTGACTTATCCAACTGGGTATTCAGCTGGCAAAAAGTATCCGCTGGTGCTCATTATTCACGGCGGACCCAATTCTGCATCTATCGAGAACTTTGCTCCGCGCTCCCAGTTGTTTGCCAATAAAGGGTATTTTGTTTTTGAACCTAATTACAGGGGTAGTGATAATCTCGGATCTAAATATAAAACTGCCATTTCGCAGGATGCCGGAGCAGGTCCCGGAAGAGATGTGATGGCCGGCGTTGCAAAGCTGATCAGCACAGGTATGATCGATTCATCTAAGATGGCAGTATCAGGGTGGTCGTACGGCGGATATATGGCAGCTTGGCTTGCAGGAAATTATGATGTATGGAAAGCGGTTGTAGCAGGAGCCGCGGTGACGGACCTGAATGACCAGTACAATTTGAGTGATGGCAATGTGGCACGGGGCAGGATCCTGGGTTCACCATACAAAGGGAACATGCAGAAATACATAGACCAGTCGCCCATCACTTACGCGCACAAAACCAAAGCTCCCACATTGATCCTGGCCAATACAGAGGATCCAAGGGTTACCGTTACCCAATCGTACAAACTTTATCATGCCCTTATGGACAATGGAGTAACCACGCGATTCATAGCATGGCCCTTACCGGCGCACAATGCCTCAGATCCCATTCGCCAGAGAGAAGTCAGTAAATACTGGATGGCATGGGTGGATAAGTATTTACAAGGGATCAATAGCGCGGAGGGATTGTTGATTGAGAAGTAAGCGTTAAATTGTTTTGCTATTGAATATGAAATTACAATTTGTAACTCTCAAAGTACTAAGCATTCTCCTTTCCTGCCTATTCGTGTTTTCTGCTCGCGCTCAGCATAAAAATCAAAAGCCCAAAAACGTTTTGATTTTATATAGCGACGACCAGAGTTATCATACCATTCGGATCTTGGGTAATGAAGCGATCAGAACGCCCAACCTGGATAATTTGGCAAAACAGGGCGTTGCATTCATGCAGGCCCATGTCATGGGTGGTCACCAGGGTGCGGTTTGCGTTCCGAGTCGCGCTATGATGCTGACGGGTCGATATCTGAACCGATTACCCGGCGACGGTGCTGTGATCCCGGACAGCATTATCAGTTTGCCTGAAGTGTTGCAGCAAAAGGGCTATACCACATTTCATACTGGCAAATGGCATAGTGATAAGAAGTCGCACAATCGGTTATTCAAAAGCGGCGATAATATATTTTTTGGGGGCATGCATTTTCCCGGTGCCGGGGGACAGGAGCATCCATCCGTTTTTCATTATGATTCTACCGGGGAGTATCACAAATCGAAGAACTGGAATAGTGATACGTTCAGTACCGAATTGTATGCAGATGCCGCCATCAGGTTCCTGTCAAGTACCGAGGCAAAGACCAAACCTTTTTACTGTTATGTAGCTTTTACCTCGCCGCACGATCCGCGGACGCCCCCCAAAAAATATGCGGATATGTATGAAGCGGAGAAAATGAAACTGCCGCCGAATTTTTCACCTGAGCACCTTTTCGATAATGGCGACCTGAACGTGCGCGACGAAAAGCTTATCGCCCATCCCCGGACAGAAGCAGATGTGAAGCGGGAGATCGCATTGTACTATGGTATGATCAGTGAAATGGATGCCCAGGTAGGGCGGATACTCCAAGCGCTGGATAAAGCAGGCTTAAGGGATAACACGATCATCGTTTTTGCGGGCGACAATGGATTAGCAGTTGGTCAACACGGATTGGTGGGAAAGCAAAATTTGTATGAACACAGCATTCGTGTGCCGATGATCATCTCCGGTCCCGGCTTGCCAAAGAATGTGCGAACCGAAGCATTTGCTTATCTAAGTGACATCTCGCCCACTTTGTATGATTATCTAAACATTAAACCGCCGCCTACCGTGGAGGCAAAAAGTTTGTTACCGGTTTTATACCATAGGGAGCAATCCGTACGCAATTCCATGTATAATATCTATGGGCACTGGAGCCGGAGTATTAAAACGAGTGATGGGTACAAGCTGATCCTGTACAACGTCAAAGGAGTTTCCACTACTCAATTATTTGATCTTCGCAAGGACCCCTGGGAAATGCACGACTTATCGGAGGATCAATCCTTTTCCGGAAAAATAGATGAGTTACGTGGTTTGTTGAGGAAATCGATGAATGAGACCCATGATGATCTGAATATTGATCTGCCCAATTGGGGGCGAAAGCCAAACCAGAAGGGATATGGGAGTTAATATGGATGTTGAGCCATGCTCATTATCTTTCCCCAAGCCATTGTTTTCCATTAAAAGAAGAGCTATGCAATTGAAATCATTAATAGTGGTATTTTTTTTAGTACATGCATTAGAAAGTTTGGGGCAAACGGAAGTGCCAATTCCGACACAGGCACAATTGAATTGGCAGAATGCCGAGCTGGTAGCGCTTTTTAGTTACGATCTGCATGTATTCGACGGGAAAAATTACAATCAGCAGCAAAATCGGATTACACCCATTGCTGACTTTAATATTTTTAATCCTCAAAAACTGAACACTGACCAATGGATAAAAGCGGCTAAAGATGCCGGAATTAAAATTGCCATACTTACCGCCACCCATGAGACAGGTTTCGCCCTTTACCAGAGCGATGTAAATCCGTATTGCCTGAAAGCCGTGAAATGGCGGGACGGGAAAGGGGATATTGTTAAGGATTTTGTTGAATCCTGCCGAAAGTACGGAGTTCAACCGGGCATTTATATTGGAATTCGATGGAATTCTTTCTATGGTGTTTTCGATTTTATGGTCAACGGCAGCGGAAAGTTTGCTGAGAACAGGCAAAAGCATTATAACAAGGTTTGCGAAGGCATGGTGGAAGAGTTAATGTCGCGGTACGGTGATCTGGCCATCGTTTGGTTCGATGGCGGCGCTCATGGGCCTGAGAAAGGGGGCCCTGATGTTTTGAGTGTCTTTCGAAAATATCAAAGCAATTGCGTTTTTTACCACAACACCCAACGTGCCGATATCCGTTGGGGAGGCAGCGAAAGTGGTACGGTACCCTATCCAAGTTGGGGAACCTTCAATTTTCCTTTTTCACATTCAGCGAATCAGGAGGTTGTTTTCAAAAACGATTTTCAGTTATTGAAAGTGGGCGACCCGGATGGAAAGTATTATATGCCTGCTATGGCAGATGCGCCATTAAGAGGCTATAAGGGGCGTCATGAATGGTTTTGGGAGCCCGGCGATGAGTCCCATATTTTCCCGGTTGGGAAATTGGTGAATATGTATTACGAATCTGTGGGTCATAATGCTTCATTAATATTAGGATTAACGCCAGATCCCGACGGGTTAATTCCTCAACAGGATGTTGACACATTGAAAGCTTTTGGTGATGCTATAAAAAGCAGTTTCAGTAACCCCGTAGCAGTAGCAAAAGGTGAGGGTAAAGAGATCGTGCTAACCTTACCCAAGGCTAAGATGTTTGATCAGATCGTAATTGCAGAGGAAGTTGAGAAAGGTCAAAGGATACGGGAGTTTTCGGTACAATTATACAGAAATCGTAAATGGGAGACCATTGCATCAGGTACGTCTATAGGTTACAAGTTTATTACCCGGTTACCCGCGCCTGTTTCCGGGGATAAGCTAAGATTACTTGTTTCTATATCCATCGGCAAACCTCTTATTAAACAACTTGCAGTTTATTAGCTACCATATGAATAGCAAAGGATCGATTAATGTAATAGGTAAGATAATACGGCGTGCCTGTGTTATTTACCTGTGCATTTTTCATTTTAATGAAAGTCGCGCACAGGTTTCTCAACTTAAGATAGCCTGCATAGGAAACAGCATAACCTTTGGGGCCAGGGTTCAGAACCCACAGTTAGAATCTTACCCGGCACAGTTATCTGCCATGTTAAGAGGGGGCGGGTATATGGGATATGAAGTTAAAAATTTTGGTATAGGTGGCGCCACAGTGCTCCGGTTCGGAACGCCAAATATTTGGAAAGTATTGGATTCATTGAAATTGGCCCGGCCTGATGTTGTAGTTATTGAAGTTGGAACAAACGAAACCGTAAGCGCACCACGTTATAATTGGGAACATATTGTGGACTTTGAAAAAGACTATTTTGAATATATTGACGCAATAAGAAAAATTAACCCTAATTGCAGGTTCATTATTTGCAGTCCCTTAGATATGGTTATTCAAACGGAGGGTTTGTCCCCGGATAGAATAAAAGACCTTACACAAAGACGGCCGCGGATTTGGGAGTTGCGAAAAAGAGCCAGGAAGATAGCAAACAAGGAACATGCCTATTTTCTGGACCTGACTAAGCCGTTTAAGGGTAAAGTTGATCTTATGACCACCAGTGATGGGGTCCATCCGAATAATGATGGATATGCTTACCTGGCAACATTAGTATTTGACTTTATGGTTAAGAAGAAAATTGTTGTGCGGTAAATCATGACCGGGTATTCAGTAACAATAGATATATGAAATTGCTTAGCAAAAAGGTAGTTTTCCTGACCGGAGGTTCGCGGGGTATTGGTTATGATTGTGCGAAAGCGTATGCCACCCATAGCGCAAAGGTGGTTATTGCAGCGCTTGATAAGGAAGAAATTGATAATGTCATAAGCGAACTTGGGCCGGAACATCATGGAATAGTTTGTGATGTATCCTCCGGGGATTCAGTAAGGCAGGCAATTGAAAAAGCAGCTGAAAAATATGGGCGTATTGACGTCATTCATAATAACGCGGGTATTGCTGACCCTTCCTGCCCGTTGCATGAAACCACTGAAGAAGAATGGGATAAGCTCATGAATGTGAATATAAAATCGATCTATTATACAACGCGGTACGGTATTGAGCATTTGAAGCAATCGTGCGGTTGTATTTTAAATACCAGCAGTATGGTTGGCGAGATTGGCCAGGAATTGCACGCGGCTTATACAGGAACAAAAGGTGCTGTAAACGCCTTGACCAAATCTATGGCGCTTGATTACGCCAAGTATAATATTCGTGTAAATGCAGTTTCGCCATCTGCCGTGTGGACACCTATGCTGGAAAAATGGAATCAAGACCAGCCTAATGGGACAAGGGAAAGCATGGCATTGTATCTCGATGCCATTCATCCGATTGGGTATTGTCCTAAGGGGGATGTAGTGGCCGATGTTTGTGTTTTTTTAGTTTCTGACATGGCGAGGTTTATAACAGGTTGTATCATGCCGGTATCCGGAGGTGCGGAGCTGGGTTACCGCTCGGTCCAGCAGGTGAGTTCCGTAACGAAATTGGAACTTGGAGAATAATATACTTACCCATGATTAAGAAAGTTAGTGTTCAGGATATTCGGTTTCAGTTGGAGAAAGGAGCAGGCAGTGACGCGATACATAAGGACCCGGTCTATTCCTATGCGGTCACAAACCTGATAGATGAAAGCGGTATAGTGGGAACAGGTTTTGCATTTACGTTAGGGGAAGGCAATGATTTGGTTTGTAAGGCAGCTGATTTTTATGCCAGGCAATTGGTGGGAAAGGATATTGAGGAGGTGATGGATTCATTTGGGGTATTGTTTAATCAACTATCCAATGAACAGCAGTTTCGGTGGCTCGGGCCACACAAAGGAGTGGTGCATCTGGGACTGGCTTCGGTAACCAATGCCTGTTATGATCTCTGGGCAAAGAAAAGGGGGGTGCCGTTGTGGAAGCTGTTGATCGATCTTACACCCGAACAAATTGTCAATACACTCGACCTGTCTTATCTCGAGGATGAGTTGAATAAAGAAGCCGCACTTGATTTATTGCGAGCACAAATGATTACAAAGCAGGAGCGTATGGATGTTCTTGAAAGCGGTTATCCGGGGTACGACACGTCTGTTGGTTGGTTTAATTATTCGGATGAGAAGGTTAGGGAAAATTGTCGTAAAGCCCTTGCAGAAGGATTTACGGCTATGAAGTTAAAAGTAGGGTCTGCAGATCCGCGTCGCGATATTTTGCGCGCAAACATCGTTCGTGAAGAAGCTGGCGGGGATATTAAAGTGATGCTGGATGCCAATCAGCAGTGGACGTTGCCACAAGCCATCAGCATCTGCAAGGAATTGCAAGATATGAATCCTTACTGGGTTGAGGAGCCGACCCATCCCGATGATGTGCTGGCACATAAAACACTGGCAGATGCGATCTCTCCGATAAAGTTAGCCCTGGGCGAGCATGTTCCTAACCGGATCGTTTTTAAGAACTATTTGCAGACGGGCTCTGCCGGTTTTATTCAGGTAGATGCGGTACGGGTGGGGGGTGTCAGTGAGTTCATCACCATCAGCTTATTAAGTAAGAAATTCGGGATCCCTGTGGTGCCACACGTTGGGGATATGGGCCAATTGCATCAGCATCTCGTACTATTCAATCATATTTCTATGGGGCACGAGGTTGTCTTTTTAGAACACATACCCCATTTACAGTCAAAATTTGTCAACCCGGTACACATTGAGGACGGTGTTTATCGGGTGCCTCAGGAAGCGGGGAGTAGTTGTGATTTAAAATCTGCCATATAGGATGATTGGATCAATTGATATGGCCATTTGCATTGCCTATATTTTAGGCATTCTGGCACTGGGATTATGGGCCGGATTAAAAAAGAAAAAAGAAGTGTCTGGCAATGAGTCCAGTGAGTATTTCATGGCGGGCAAATCGGTGCGCTGGCCCATGATCGGGCTTGCCTTGTTTGCCACCAATATCAGCTGCCTCCATTTAGTAAGCCTTGCCCAGTCGGGCTTTGATACCGGTCTGGTGAATGGCAACTTCGAATGGATGGCAGGCATTACGTTGATCATCCTGGTATTGTTTTTTATTCCGTTTTATATCAAGTCTGGGGTATCAACGCTGCCTGATTTTTTGGAGAGACGCTATAACCGTGCATGCAAGGATTGGCTGACGGTCATATCCATTCTGTCGGCGATCGTTATTCATATTGCTTTTTCGTTTTTAGCCGGGGGTATCGTTTTGCAAACGCTGTTTGATGTGAATTTTTATACCAGTGTGATCGTTATTGCGGTGATCACCGGTATTTATACCATTGTAGGAGGTCTTAGGGCGGTGATGGTGACAGAGTCTGTTCAGACGATTGTTTTGCTGTCAGGTGCCTTTATCATCACCGGGATCTGCTTTCATAAAAGCGGGGGCTGGTCGGGCATTCATGAAACGCTGCAGTCAACGGGCAACAGCGATAAGCTGTCCATGCTCCGCCCATTGGGTGATTCCAGTGGTATGTCGTGGCTGGCCGTGTTGGTTGGATATCCTGTACTGGGTATCTGGTATTGGTGCGCTGATCAAACGATCGTGCAGCGTGTGCTGGGGGCAAAAGATGAGAATCATGCAAAGGCGGGGGCCTTGTTTTGCGGGTTCATTAAAGTTTTGCCGGTGTTCATTTTTGTGCTTCCGGGCTTGATGGCTTTTGTACTGATGAAAAAGGGTTTGTTTGATGTGAGCAGCATCACCAATTCGGCTGATGGCAGTACGAAAGGGATCTATACGCTAATGATCACCCAACTGGTCCCGAAAGGATTAGCTGGTATATTGGCGGCGGCGTTGATCTCAGGGTTGATGAGCCAGATCTCGGGAGCTTTGAATTCAATCGCAACGCTTTTTAGTTATGACCTGTATAAGCGTAAGTACCCGGAAGCCAGCGATGCGAAATTAGTGTCCATGGGACGAATATCAGGCGCCGTGGCCCTGGTCATTTCCATTTCCCTGCTTCCATTGATCAATCAGTATGAAAGTTTGTTCAATGGTGTTCAGGATGTGATCGCTCATATGGCGCCGCCCATTACCACCGTTTTTTTATTAGGGGTGTTTTGGAGCAAAGCGTCTGCCAAATCGGCCCAGTACACCCTATGGATAGGTTCTTTTCTGGGGGCCATCGTGTTTATTGTCAATAAGACCATGCCCGGTTCGATCATTGGGAAGATCCCTTTTATGATGATGGCGTTTTATTTATTTACCGCATGCATGATATTACAAATTGTTCTATCCTATGTATTTCCTGTTCAACATACGGCGGAAAGCAGCACACTCTATTGGCAGAGCTGGAAAGAGCCACTTCAGGCTAAAGGCTGGCCGGGATTAGCAGATTACCGGGTGCTGTCATTCATATTACTGTTTATCTTGATGGTGTTATATGTTTGGTTTAGATAGCACACGGGTAAGCCTCTCACCTTCATTTGATCTACTTCGTTTCCATCTTATGATCTCCTTTGGTGAACAAGAACTTTCTCCTGAACACGAATTTGAAGCCAGAGTAGAAAAAAGAACATTGAGGCTAATTCAATTTCCCTGATCCAGCATGGTAAACAGTGTTTTGAATGCCTCTACGGTATTGCCACCACGACCAGTCGGGGTAGGACCGCGGCCATAAAATGCATCGATAAAGCTCTCGGGGCTGGTCCATACAGTTTGTATAAACCCCCTGTATTTCTTTGCAACTGACGGCTTCAACGACTTCTGGAAAGTGAAATAATCCTGCACTTGTAACTTTACCACATCGGGTCTATTCCAAGGGCATAACATCACATCAAATCCCTTTGTGGCAAAGATCAGGGGAGTCATCGCCTGAGATACATAATGCCAGTCGTTGATCACCACATTCTTGTTGATCATGTCAATGGACCTGTGCGTATCATTTTCGCTGGCTTCCCACATTCCCATCCTGGTCATTTTTGAATCCAGCATCCTGTCGCCCCAGATCCAGAGCCTTCCACCTTTTGCTTCAACATGTGCAGCGATTTTATTCACCTCATCTGCAAATAGTTTCGACTTATCCTTACCTGAGCAACGCGGGCATTTATCTTCCCCAATGTAGAATACTTCGTCCATGCCGGCATGAAACTGTTTCGTTTCACATACTTCCATGATCTCATCCAACACTTCAAAAACAATCTTGTGCACGTCCGGGTGTAAAGGACAATAGCTTTTGCAGTAAAGGCTATCGTCATTGGGCCATTTATACTTCGCAGGGATATTCACCCACGGTGTTTCGTCGAACTGAGGATAGCGGACCAGCAGTAGGTTCAATTCATCTGCCCACGACTGGTGACCGAGTAAGTTGAACTGGGGGACAAGCGTGATCTTATTTTTCTGGCAGGCCCTCACGATTTTTTTCATTTCCTCCCGGGTAAGTGCCACTGATTGAGTGGTATCTCCACTTCGTTTTTTCAAACTCACCAACTCCGGATGCGAGGTATATCGGTAGTTATAATCGATTCGTAAAATCAGTGTATTCACTTTGCGGGGCGCCAGCTCCTTATCAATAAACTCCACAAACTGATCTATTTTGTTGTAAACAGGGGCGGATATGCAAAAACCCCGCACAGGAACGCGATCTTTTCCAATAGCTGCAAACTGAATAATGAAGGTGAGAGCCAGAAAAAAAATGTTACGCATAAGTCGACGATTATTATCTACAATGTAATGTTAATAGCTATCGTAAATCTGGTCCGGAGATCAAAGGTTAAGAACAAAATCCAAACTCAGTTTTGCTCTGTGATGGAGGGTAGGCAAGGACCGGGGGCATGACAAAAAAAAGCTCCGAAAAATTTCGAAGCTTATACTGTTGTGCCCAGAACAGGAATCGAACCTGCACTACCTTTCGATAACAAGATTTTGAGTCTAGCGCGTCTACCAATTCCGCCATCTGGGCCTCAAGGGGAGCAAAAATAGGGAAAAATAGAATTGGCAGATCAGCCAAAAGGCTAAAAATCAAATTCTATTGGCCAGTGACGGTTTTTTTGATGTCTTTCACCAGATCCCGGGCGAAATAGAGTTGAAAACCAAGGCTCAGGTTAAAACCGCCAGCGCCATCAGTATTCGAATAATTAGCATATCGGTAGCCTGTAATTCCTTCTACGGCTATGTTTCTGTTTAGAAAGGCAGCGAAACCTACGCCGAAAAGGAAGCTCCAGCCGGTTGATTTGATGTCAACGTTATTGGCTTTTGACGTAACGGCAACATAGTTGGTGCTGCTTACAATAAATGGTTTCGTCTGCTTGTTGCCGAAATAATACCTGGCGAACGGTCCTAAGCCTACCTCGCTGGTTTTCACCGTACCCGCTTTTGAAAAGTCCATGTTCATTTCTCCGCCCACCGCAAAATTATCCATGACGAAAAAACCCAGCTGCGGATTAAATCTGAAACTGCTGCCGCCTTTATTGGTGTTGAGGGACAAATTCCCTCCGGCCATAAGGGCTCCTTTATCAGTCTGCCCCTGCATCGCAGACGCCATTAGAAGAAACAGGATCGTGATATATATTTTCATATTGTTAAATGAATTTGATGATCGGTTCTATTCGCTTCGCCGGCTTATATGTTCCGATTGTCCAGTTAGCCGGGAACATCCAGCGTATGCATCTTTCATAAAATTATGGTTCCTTTTCCAATAAATATACCCGAGATAAAGCTGAAAAATTTTATCTACCCATTTTCATACCTTCAAGGCAAACAGACACATTATTTCATGAAGCATATCATCAGCATCACCTTTGTTCTTTTCGTTCTCCATCTGCCTACCCTTGCCCAAACCTTTCCTATCATTCCCGAGCCGCAGGAACAAATGGCGGGCAAGGGCTTTTTTAAGCTGTCGACCAATGCTGCCATCACCTATAACAACAAGGAACTGCAGTTCCTCGCAGGTTATTTGAAGGATATCGTCAAGGATGGCACTAAAATGGACCTCAAGTCTCAATCAGGTAGCACCTTACAGCAGGGTAAGATCAACCTGTTACTTGATCCAAAGGCGAACGGCGGAAAAGAAGGATATGAATTGACGGTGTCCGAAGCTGCCATCTCCGTGAAAGCCTCCACGCCCCGCGGTGTTTTTTATGGTGTGCAAACCCTCCTGCAATTGATCCCGGCCGACGGATCAACAAACATTCCGGCAGTATCCATTAAAGATGCGCCCAGATTCCCCTGGCGCGGCCTCATGCTCGATGTGAGCCGGCATTTTTTCACCATCGACCAGATGAAACGCATGATCGATCAGATGGTTATGTATAAATTCAATGTTCTCCATCTGCATCTCACCGACGATCAGGGCTGGCGTATGGAGATCAAACAACTTCCTGAACTGACCAGCGTGGGCGCATGGCGCGTGCCTCGCACAGGTTTATGGTGGGAGCGTGATTGCCCTAAAGAAGGTGAGGCAGCTACCTATGGCGGTTTCTACACCCAGCAGGAACTGAAGGACTTGATCGCATATGCATCCGCACGGTTCGTGGACGTACTCCCCGAGATCGATGTACCCGGACATAGCCTCGCCGCCATCGCCGCTTATCCCTATCTGTCGTCAACCGGGCTGAATTACAAAGTGAACCCCGGATGCAAGTTCTATACCATTGAGGACAATGCCCTTTGCGTAGGCAAAGAGTCCACATTCGAGTTCCTCGATAAAGTATTTACTGAGGTAGCAAATGTTTTTCCATTCGAATATATCCATATCGGGGGCGACGAATGTTTCAAGGGATTCTGGGAAAAATGCGCCGACTGCCAGAAAAGGATGAAAGATAATGGCCTGAAGAATACCAACGAGCTCCAGAGCTATTTTATCAAACGCCTGGAAAA
>Ga0164293_10000494_pt1 | contig 31451 bp, 32 predicted proteins | sample GEODES118metaG_FD_111487 | JGI IMG/M metagenome (GOLD analysis project Ga0164293, IMG submission 111487) | Eutrophic lake water microbial communities from Lake Mendota, Wisconsin, USA - GEODES118 metaG | ecosystem: Environmental > Aquatic > Freshwater > Lake | place: USA: Lake Mendota...
AACTCCCGCAACGTGGCTGGCTACCATGGCCAGCGGCGGTTGGTATCACCTCCGCGCCGGCTGTCAGCAGAGAGGACCCCCATGCCCGGAGTTCAGGATCGAGTCATCGCCGTCACCGGCGCAGGCGGCGGACTGGGTCGCGAGTACGCGATGACGCTCGCCCGCGAAGGCGCCAGCGTCGTCGTGAACGACCTCGGCGGAGCCCGCGACGGCACCGGGGCCGGGCACTCGATGGCTGATCAGGTAGTCCAGGAAATCAGGGACGCCGGGGGGCGTGCGGTAGCCAACTACGACAGCGTGGCCGACGCCGAGGGTGCCGAGAACATCATCAAGACCGCGCTCGAGGAGTTCGGTGCCATCCACGGGTTGGTCAGCAACGCCGGAATCCTGCGTGACGGGACCTTCCACAAGATGACCAACGAAGCCTGGGATTCGGTGCTCAAAGTCCACCTCTACGGCGGCTACAACGTCATCCGGGCGGCCTGGCCGCACTTCCGGGAGCAGGGCTACGGCCGCATCGTGGTTGCCACCTCAACCAGTGGGCTGTTCGGCAACTTCGGTCAGGCCAACTACAGCGCCGCAAAACTCGGCCTCGTCGGTCTGATCAACACGTTGTCCCAGGAGGGCGCCAAGTACAACATCAAGGCCAACGCGGTCGCTCCGATCGCCGCTACCCGCATGACCGAGGACATCCTGCCGTCCGAGGTGTTCACGAAACTGACGCCTGAGTACGTGGCTCCGGTGGTGGCCTACCTGTGCAGCGAAGAGGTGCCGGATTCCGCCTCGGTGTTCATTGTCGGTGGCGGCAAGGTTCAGCGTGCTGCGCTGTTCCAGAACGAGGGTGTGACCTTCGAGCAGGTGCCCAGCTTCGACGACGTCGCAGCGCAGTGGTCGACCATCGACGACATGTCTGCCGCCAAGCCGGCTTCCTTCACGCTGTAGTGAGCACCGGTGCGCTGATCCTCGTCGCGATCGCCATCGCCGTCGGATTGATGGGCATCCTGGTGCCCTTTCTGCCCGGCGGTCTGCTGGTGTGGGCGGCCATCGCGGTGTGGGCGTTCGTCGAACAGACCACCTCAGCTTGGACGGTGCTGGGTGTGGTGACCGCAGTGCTCGGTGCGGGCACCCTGGTGAAGTACCTCTGGCCGGCGCGCCGGATGAAGGCTGCCGATGTCAGTGGCCGCACACTGGCCGCGGGTGCGGTGTTCGGTGTGATCGGGTTCTTCGTCATCCCGGTGGCAGGTCTGCTGATCGGCTTCGTGCTCGGGGTGTTTCTGGCCGAACTGGCTCAACGCCGTGATCGACGGCGGGCGTGGGCGTCGACGGTGCAGGCTGTCAAAGGGGTGGCGTTGTCGGTCGGTGTGGAGTTCGTCGCGGCGTTGCTGGCAACCGCGGTCTGGGTGGCCGGCGTTCTGGCCCAGTAGCGTTCTGGCCTAGCAGTCGGTGAGCGTGCGACGCACTAGTTTGCCGCCGGGGTCGGCTGCTGATCGCCGTCTTCGGTGCCGTGGGCTCGGAGGAGTTCCTCGGGGTGGTGGTAGTAGTTGATGCGGGACTGGCCGCGTTCGAGGTGCGGCGGGGGGATCCATTCGGTGCGGTTGTCGCGGGGGCGTTTTCGGGTGGTCCATCCGTTGGGGGTGGCGTTGACGAGGCGGTTGTCGCAGCCGCAGGCCAGGGTCAATTCGTTGATGTCAGTGGCCCCGCCGTGTTGCCAGTCGCATTGGGCGTGATGGACCTGCGTGCGGTTGGGCGGGGCGTTGCAGCCGGGTTTTGTGCAGCCACGGTCGAGGTGGTGCAGGGCAAGCCGTTGTGCCGGGCTGGCGGTGCGCCGGGAACGCCCGTAGTAGAGCCTGAGTTTTTTGGGTTTGTCGAACAAGGCGAGGTAGGGGTGGGCCCCAGTGGTGGCGGCCATCCGAATCAGGGTGGGGATAGGCAGGCGTGTGCCGCCGCCGGTGTGGGCGATGCCGACCGCGGCGGACAACTCCGCCACGGTAGTGGTGGCCACGATGGTGAGCGGTAACCCGTTGTGCTGGCCGAGATTCCCCGAAGCCAGCATGGCTCGGCAGACGGCGCCGAGGGCGTCGTGGTTGCGTTGGGCGGGGCTGCGGGTGTCGGCGTCGATCTGGGGTTGCGACGGCACACCGCCGGTGCACGGGTCGGTGTCGTCGGGGTTGGCGTACCCGGGGGCGGCGAGTTTGGCTAACAGGGCATCGAGGGTGGCCCGCAGTTCGGGGGTGATCCACCCCGAGAGCCGGCTCATCCCGTCAAGGCCCTGCGGGCCGAGGCCCACCCCGCGTTTGCGGGCGTGTTCGCGTTCGTCATCGAGGGTGCCGTCCTGGTCGAGGTAGCCCATCAGCTGGCGGGCCAGAACGCGCAGTCCCTCGGGAGTCAGCCCGCCGGCGAGGCCGGCCAACTGGGCCTCAGCGGACGCGGCGGTGCCCGGGTCGACATCAGGCGGCAACTGGTCGATGAACTCGCGGATCACGTTGACGTGCTCGGTGCCGATCTCCCCGCGCGCCTGGGCGGCGGCGGTGGCCGGTAACTCGGGCTGCAGCGGTTGGCCGCTCAATGCGCGGCGCGGGCCCAGCGCGGCAGCCTCGGCAAGCCGCCGCCGGGCGTCGGCGGCGCTGATGCCCAACCGCCCCGAGATCACCACCGGCCACGATTTGGCGCCCATCTCCTTCGGGGTTGCCTGGGCCTGCAATTGGAGGATCAGGGCGTGCTCCACCGTAGGCAGCCGGCGGCGGTGGCGTTCGAGCCGGTCAGCCACCGCCAACGCCTGACCCGCGGAAAGCCGCTCGACGGGCACCGAGGCCAGCTTGTCCCACACCGCCTCAAGCTCGTCCAGGACCGATAGCAACTCCATGGTTCGAACACTAGTTCGAACCTCTGACAATTTCCGGCGCGGCAGAAACGCCGCTAGCCCAGAAGTCGGGTGCGCATCCGGGTGACGGTCTGGTCGTCCACCCCGGCGGCGGCCAGATAACCCGCCACCCCGCCGTGCGTCTCGTCGAGTACCCGCCGCGAACTGTCCAGGTAATCCTCGCGGACCCCGAGCACCTCATCGGTAAGTCGGGACTCGGCAAACGAGAGCACTTCGTCGGTGATCCCCTCTCGGCTGCGCATGGTGGTCAGGATGGCCTCCCGCAACGGACCCACCGCGTCGTTGCTGCGCAGATAGTCGGCCACGATGTCCTCGGACGGCACCCCGGCGGCTTCCAGTGCCACCGCCACCGCGAAGCCGGTGCGGTCCTTGCCGGCGAAGCAGTGCACCAGCACCGGCTTGCCCTGCCCCAGCATCGTGATGATCTGCCGAACCGCCTGCCGCGCGCCGCCGAGGATGGGGAAACGTTCGTACTCGGCGGTCATCCACCGGCGGGCGGCCACCGACGGTTCCTCCTCGGAGTACTCCGTCATCATCTTGTTCCAGCTGGACTCGTGCGGCGCCTCACCCTCGTGGGAGTGCGATACCTCCGGGAACGGAAGGTTATGCACCGCAACGCCATCGGGTACCGCACCGCCGCCGCGACGGGCCAGCTCGGCGGGAGAGCGTAGGTCCGCCACGTCGCCGATACCGAGTTCGATCAACGCCCGGCGACCGGCGTCGTCGAGTTTGCTCAGCTCGCTGGACCGGAACAGGAGCCCGGGGCGCATCGCCGCCGTCTCGGCAACATCGCGGAAATTCCAGGCCCCCGAAAGCCTTTCGTGCGGGGGGCTCACCCGCGGGTGACCGCTGCAGCCATCGAACTCGGCTCCCGGCCCAGTTCAGCCCGGGCGATAGTGCGGATGTGCACCTCGTCGGGGCCGTCGAAGATTCGCATGGCGCGCTGCCAGCCGTACATCCGGGCCAGGGGGAAGTCGTCGCTCACCCCGGCGCCGCCGTGTATCTGGATGGCGCGGTCGATCACGTTGAGCGACATCTGCGGGGCCACCGACTTGATCTGGGAGACCAAGGCGAAGGCCGCCCGGTTACCGTGCTGGTCGATGGTCCAGGCTGCCTTCTCGCACAACAGTCGGGCCTGGTCGATCTCGTTGCGGGACAGGGCAATCTGCTGCTGCACCATGCCCTGCTCGGCGAGTGGTTTGCCGAAGGCGATCCGGGTGCGGGCACGTTCGGTCATCAAGGCCAGCGCCCGTTCGGCCACGCCGATCGCGCGCATACAGTGGTGGATGCGGCCCGGGCCGAGACGGGCCTGGGCGATGGCGAAGCCCATACCCTCCTCGGCGAGCAGGTTGGTGGTCGGCACCCGGACACTGTCGTAAACGATCTCGGCGTGCCCGTGCTGGTCCTGCCAGCCGAACACCGAGGTGGACCGCAGAATGTTCACCCCGGGTGTGTCGATCGGGACCACGATCATCGACTGCTGCTGGTGCGAGGCGGCATCGGGGTTGGTGCGGCCCATCACGATCAGGATCTTGCAGCGCGGGTCGTTTGCGCCGGATGTCCACCATTTGCGGCCGTTGATGACGTAGTCGTCGCCGTCGCGGGTGATCTCGGTCTGGATGTTGCGGGCGTCGCTGGATGCCACCGCCGGTTCGGTCATCGAGAAGGCGCTGCGGATCTCGCCGGCCAGCAGCGGCTCGAGCCAGTGCTTCTTCTGTTCGGCGGTGCCGAACATGTGCAGCACCTCCATGTTCCCGGTGTCCGGGGCGGCACAGTTGATGGCCTCGGGTGCGATTTCGGTGCTCCAGCCGGACAGTTCCGCAAGTGGGGCGTACTCGAGGTTGGTCAGCCCGGACTCCGACGGCAGGAACAGATTCCACAGGCCTTGCTGCTTTGCCTTGGTCTTCAGCTCCTCCACGACCGGGGGAACTGTGAAGTCACCGGGACCCATCGCGGCGCGGTACTCGTCGTAGGACTTCTCGGCCGGGAATACCTCCTCGACCATGAATTCTTCGAGGCGTTTGTGGTAATCGGCGGCCTTGGCGGACATCGCGAAATCCATAACGCCACGATAGGTCACCCCGCCAGGGGCGGCGGCGGGCTACCGGTCGCCGCCGTTCATCCGCTCGGAGTAGCCCGGGGAGTGGGTGTGGTCACCCATGTGCGGGACGCCTTTTTCGCGGGCAGCGTTGGAGGCGTCCTCGGCGGTGATGCTTGATCCGTAGTCGGCCAGGTTCTGGGTGTCTGTTGCGGTCAGGGCGGCACCTCCGGCCAGCAGTCCGGCCGAGACGAGGGCTCCGGCAACGGCGGCGGTGATGCGGGTGCGGGCGCTGATGGCCATTGCGATGTCCTCACTGTGCGGGGGCCGGGGTTTCGGCCGTACCGCATCACTGTCTGCCCGTCTGACGTGATTCGCCGTCGCCTGACCGGGGGATTGTCGGGAGGACGAGGCTGTCCCCCGATCGGCCGACCCGGTTCGACGCCGCCGAGGGCGCTCCCGACCCCCGACGCCGTGGCTATAGCGGCTACTCGGGCGGCTATTCGGGCAGCGGAGTTCAGATCCGGATTCATGTCGCGTTTTCCCCTTGAACTGGCCGATCACATGAGCGGTCGCCTGAGGGTGTTAAGTGGCCCAGGTCACAGGGCGGGGGACAAAGGCCCTTCTCCGGCGGGATGTTGGCTGCAAGCGGCTTGGGAAATAGCCCTAGCCAGCCGTTAAGGTGTCACGAGCATCAGGGAGATTCCTTCCAACAATTCGCGCTAGAAAGCACACGCACAGCTCATGACAGATACGAAGACTTCGACCGAAGTCACCGGCCGGGCCGCTCCGACCGTGGGCGTCGTCGCCGAGTCGGACGCCGACGAGCGGCGAGTGGCACTCGTACCCAAGGCGGTCTCGACGCTGGTGAACAGTGGTGTCGCCGTGGTAGTCGAGTCCGGCGCCGGGCAGCGGGCATTGCTGCCCGACGACCTCTACGCCGCCGCCGGCGCCACCATCGGTGATGCCTGGGGGTGCGATGTCGTGGTCAAGGTCGCTCCGCCGTCGCCCTCGGAGGTGGCGCGGTTGCGGGCCGGACAGACACTGATCGGCTTCCTCGCCCCGCGCAATGCCGACAACCAGATCGCCGCGCTCAAAGCGGCCGGGGTGCAGGCCTTCGCGGTTGAGGCGATCCCGCGGATCTCCCGTGCGCAGGCCATGGACGCGTTGTCCTCACAGGCCAACGTGGCCGGCTACAAGTCGGTGCTGCTCGCGGCCAGCGAGTCCACCCGGTTCTTCCCGATGCTGACCACTGCGGCCGGCACGGTGAAACCGGCCACTGTGCTGGTGCTCGGTGTGGGTGTGGCCGGACTGCAGGCGCTGGCCACCGCCAAACGGCTCGGCGCCAAGACGACCGGCTACGACGTGCGTCCCGAGGTTGCCGATCAGGTGCGTTCAGTGGGCGCCCAGTGGCTCAACCTCGGCATCGACGCGGCCGGCGAAGGTGGTTACGCCCGGGAACTGAGCGAAGAAGAGCGGGCCCAGCAGCAGAAGAAACTCGAGGAGGCCATCGGCGGCTTCGACGTGGTGATCACCACCGCGCTGGTGCCAGGCCGTCCCGCGCCGCGACTGGTGACGGCCGCGGCGGTGCAGGGCATGAAGCCGGGCAGCGTCGTCGTCGACCTGGCCGGCGAGACCGGTGGCAACTGCGAACTCACCGAGCCCGGCCAGAACGTCGTCAAGCACGGGGTGACCATCACCTCGCCGCTCAACCTGCCGGCCACCATGCCCGAGCACGCCAGTGAGCTGTACTCGAAGAACCTCACCTCGCTGCTCGAACTTCTGATCACCGATGGTGTTCTGGCGCCGGACTTCTCCGATGAGGTCATCGAGGCCTCCTGTGTCACTCGCGAAGTGGAGAACTGATGTACACGCAACTGTTGGCCAACCTTGCGATCCTGGTGCTGGCCGGGTTCGTCGGTTTCGCGGTGATCTCCAAAGTGCCCAATACCTTGCACACGCCGCTGATGTCGGGCACCAACGCCATTCACGGCATCGTCGTTCTCGGTGCGTTGCTGGTGCTTGGCAACCTGCCGGCCGATGCCGGTTGGGGGGTGCGGATCATCTGCTTCGTCGCGTTGGTTTTCGGCACCCTCAACGTCATCGGCGGCTTCCTGGTGACCGACCGCATGCTGGGCATGTTCAAGAGCAAGAAAAAGGAGCTCACTGAACCGAAGGCGTCCGCGTCCAGCAAGGAGCTCGCCAAGTGAACTACCTCGTCGACGTTCTCTACATTTTCGCGTTCGGGCTCTTCATCTACGGTCTGATGGGCCTCACCGGGCCCAAGACCGCGGTGCGCGGCAACTGGATCGCCGCAGTCGGCATGGGCATTGCCGTGGTGGCGACACTGATCAAGGTTCGCGATACCGCGGCGATCAACTGGATTCTGATCATCGCGGGTCTGGCCATCGGTGTGCTCCTTGGTGTCCCGCCGGCCAAGAAGACCAAGATGACCGCCATGCCGCAGCTCGTCGCGCTGTTCAACGGCGTCGGCGGTGGCACTGTTGCGCTCATTGCTTGGGCGGAATTCATTGAGACGAAGGGCTTCTCGCACTTCAAGCCCGAGCAGACCCCGACGGTCGCACTGGTGGTGGGGTCGCTGTTCGCAGCGATTATCGGATCGGTGTCGTTCTGGGGTTCGCTGGTCGCCTTCGCCAAACTTCAGGAAAACATCATCCCGAAGAACGTCGAGAAGGCATTCGTCAAGAGCGCCAAGGGATTCCAGGCAGCCAACATCGTGCTGCTGATCGCCGCGGTGGGTGTCGCGGTGTTCATCGGCCTCAACGCCGGGCTGTCGACGTGGTGGATCGTCCTGCTGCTGGTGATGGCCGGTCTGATGGGGCTGTTCGTGGTCTTCCCCATCGGTGGGGCCGACATGCCGGTGGTGATTTCTTTGCTGAACGCACTGACCGGGTTGTCCGCCGCCGCAGCCGGTTTGGCGCTGAACAACACCGCCATGATCGTCGCCGGCATGATCGTCGGGGCATCCGGTTCGATTCTGACCAACCTGATGGCGGTGGCCATGAACCGCTCCATCCCGGCGATTGTGTTCGGGTCATTCGGTGGCGAGGGAGCCGCCGTCGGCCCGGCCGGTGCCGAGCAGGGCACCGTCAAGGCCACCTCTGCCGCCGACGCGGCAATCCAGATGGCCTACGCCAACCAGGTCATCGTGGTGCCCGGATACGGCCTGGCCGTCGCGCAGGCACAGCACGCGGTCAAGGAGATGGCCGACCTGCTCGAGAGCAAGGGTGTGGAGGTCAAGTTCGCCATCCACCCGGTCGCCGGCCGGATGCCCGGGCACATGAACGTGCTGCTCGCCGAGGCCGACGTCGACTACGACGCGATGAAGGAAATGGACGACATTAACGGCGAATTCCCGCGCACCGACGTGACTTTGGTGATCGGGGCCAACGACGTCACCAACCCGGCGGCGCGCACCGACCCGTCCAGTCCGATCTTCGGGATGCCGATCCTCAACGTCGACCAGTCCCGGTCGGTGATCGTGCTCAAGCGGTCGATGTCGTCGGGTTACGCCGGTATCGAGAACCCACTGTTCTTCGGTACCGGAACCTCGATGCTGTTCGGCGACGCGAAGAAGTCGGTCGGTGCGGTCATCGAGGAACTCAAGGCCCTGTAGTCCCCAGCATCGCGGTCTGCAACGCCGCGCGGAAGTCGTCGGGTATCGGTACCGGGCCCTCGTCGCCGAGCATCACCAGGACGGTGTCGCACACACCGATGCACTCACCGGCCAGGAACAACCCGGTGGAGGCCACAAACGAGGTGCGGCCGATCAGCCCGACCCCCGCGCCGGTCTGGATGGTTGCAGGCCAGTGCGCCTCGGCAAGGAAGTGCACGGCGTTCTGGGAGGTGACCAGCCGCACCCGCCGAGACGCGGGACGGTAGGCGTCGGGGAAGAGCCGATGGTTCATCGTCGCCCGGGCGTTTTCGTGCAGGGACTCCAGCGCAAGGTTGTTCAGGTGGGCGTTCGCGTCCATATCGCCGTAACGGGCCGCGATTTCACCGATGAAGGGGTAGGTCTCCAGCCGTAGCCGAACCGGATCGGGGCGCGCGGCTGTCGTCGTCCACTGGGTCACAAGTTCGGCAGCCTACAACGGCACTGGTTGCGCCCAACGTGTGCGCGGTTGGGGTCAGACCGGCGGGTAGGCCGGGGTGCCGGTCCAGTCGGTGCCACGCAGAGCCCACGGCAGCCAGCTGAAGAAGTACTCGATCTCGTCGGTCGCGTCGTAGTCGGGTTGCGGATCCGGATTCATGACGTACCTCCCTACATGGCCGACTGGCGCTGAGTGTATCCCGCCGCGGTGCGCAGCAGGGCCGATAGCGATCATTGCCTACACTGTCCAACCAGTTGATAGGGAGGACCGCATGCCACCGGAGAACGGGACGACCCGGCGCGAGGAGTTGCTGGCTGTCGCCACCAGGTTGTTTGCGGCCCGCGGTTACCACGGAACCCGGATGGACGACGTCGCCGATGTCGTGGGCCTGAACAAAGCGACGGTGTACCACTACTACGCCAGCAAGTCGTTGATCCTCTTCGACATCTATCGCCGCGCCGCGGAGAACACCCTTGCCGCGGTGCATGACGACCCGGCGTGGACAGCGCGCGAGGCGCTCTACCAGTACACGGTGCGCCTGCTGACCAACATCGCCGGCAGCCCCGACGCCGCGGCGGTGTACTTCCAGGAGCAGCCCTACATCACCGAATGGTTCACCGAAGAACAGGTCGCCGAGGTCAGGGAGAAGGAAACGCAGGTCTACGAGCACGTCGCCGGCCTCATCGACCGCGGTATCGCCAGTGGCGAGTTCTTCGACTGCGACTCCCACGTGGTCGCGCTGGGCTACATCGGCATGACGATGGGCGCCTACCGCTGGCTACGGCCCGACGGGCGCCGCACCGCCACCGAGATCGCCGCCGAGTTCAGCACCGCCCTGCTGCGCGGGCTGATCCGCGACGAGAGGATCCGGGCGGACAACCCACTCGGTGACGCCCAGTGCGCAGGTACCAGGAAGGCCCACGTCTGATGCCCCTGGTCAGCAAGACCCTTGAGGTCAACGCCGAAGCTGCCACCATCCTGGCGATCGTGGCCGACTTCGAGGCCTATCCGCATTGGAACGACGAGGTGAAAGCCGTCTACATCCTGGCCCGTTACAACGACGGCCGGCCAAGTCAGCTTCGGATCGACACCGAGATTCAGGGACAGCAGGGCACCTATATCCAGGCGGTGTACTACCCCGGCCCGGCGCAGATCCAGACGGTGATGCAGCAGGGTGAGTTGTTCTCCAAACAGCACCAGCTTTTCTCGGTGGTGGAGATGGGCCCCTCGAGCCTATTGACGGTGGATCTTGATGTGGAGACCTCAATTCCGGGGGTTCCCGCACCGCTGGTGAAAAAACTTGTCAACGACGCCCTGGACCACCTCGCGGGAAATCTGAAAGCCCGGGCGGAGCAGTTGGTTCCCGGTGCTGACCCCGGTTTCTAGACCGAGATTCTCGTCGCTCGTTTCCGGCGTTTCGCATCGTCTTTCGGCGGCCGTGGGCCAAGCTGGCAGCTGATGGAGACCACAGTGGGGCAGGCCGGCGTCGAGCAGCCCTATCTGTCCCGGCGACAGAACTGGATTACCCAGCTTTCGCGGCACGCTCTGATGCAACCGACCGCCCCCGCGCTGCGCTTCCGGGGATCGACCATCACCTGGGCCGATCTGCACCGCAGGGTGGGTGGGCTGGCCGCCGCCCTGCACCGGCGCGGCGTCGTGCGCGGCGACCGCGTGATGATCCTGATGCTCAACCGGCCCGAGTTCATGGAAGCGTGCCTGGCGGCCAATCAGCTTGGCGCCATTGCGGTGCCGGTCAACTTCCGGCTCACTGCGCCGGAACTGGCCTACCTGCTGGAGAACTGCGGTGCGGCTGTGCTGCTGACCGAACCGATGCTGGCGCCGGTCGCCACCGCGGTGCGCAAGCTGGCATCGGTGCACAGCCTCATCGTCACCGATGAATTTCATTCGGCCGACGGTGCCGTGCTGGGTTATGAAGACCTGATCGCCGAGGAGGGCGAGCCCGCGCCGCCGGTCGACATCCTGCCCGACGACCCGGCGCTGATCATGTACACCTCCGGGACCACCGGGCACCCCAAGGGTGCAGTACTGACGCACGCCAATCTCGCCGGGCAGACCATGACGGCGATCTATACCAATCCGCCGCACCTCGGAAACGATGTCGGCTTCATCGGGGTGCCGCTGTTCCACATCGCCGGCGTCGCCAACATGCTGCCCCCCATCACCCTCGGTGCGCCGACCGTCATCCACCCGCTTGGGGCGTTCAACCCGGGCGAACTACTCGACGTCCTGGAGGCCGAAAAGGTCACCGGCATCTTTCTGGTGCCCGCCCAGTGGCAGGCGGTGTGCGCCGAACAGCAGGCCCGCCCCCGGCAGTTGCACCTGCGAACGCTGTCCTGGGGTGCCGCCCCGGCGTCGGACACCCTGCTGCGGCAGATGGCCGAGACCTTTCCGGGGTGCAATATCGTCGCCGCATTCGGCCAGACGGAAATGTCGCCGGTCACCTGCATGCTGCTCGGCGAGGATGCGATCCGGAAACTCGGCTCGGTGGGCAAGGTCATTCCGACCGTGGCCGCCCGCATCGTCGACGAGAACATGAACGATGTGCCGGTCGGGCAGGTCGGCGAGATCGTCTACCGCGCTCCGACCCTGATGGCCGGGTACTGGAACAACCCCGGAGCCACCGCCGATGCTTTCGCCGGCGGGTGGTTCCATTCCGGCGATCTGGTCCGCAGTGACGACGAGGGCTACATCTGGGTCGTCGACCGCAAGAAGGACATGATCATCTCCGGCGGGGAGAACGTCTACTGCGCCGAAGTGGAGAACGTGCTGGCCGACCATCCGGCGATTGTCGAGGTCGCCGTGATCGGCCGGCCGGACGAGAAATGGGGTGAGGTCCCGGTCGCCGTCGCCGCCGTCGTCGGTGACGTGCACCTGCCGGACCTTGCTGGATTCCTCGACGAGCGACTGGCCCGGTATAAGCAGCCCAAAGTCCTTGAGATTGTTGATGCACTGCCCCGCAACCCGGCTGGCAAGGTCCTGAAAACCGAGCTACGAGCGCGTTTCGGTGGCACCGCAAAACAGGCTGGCGGTCAATAGTGCCGTTGCGATGTGACGGCCCCGAAGCATCGGGTACATTCCTGAGGTCCTCATCACTACAGCTCGTAGGGGAGGTCTTGGTCACATTTGCTGGGTTGAGGGAGGGCTGCGTGCCGGACGATATGCCCTCACGCCCCCGCGACCGGCTGGCCCACGTTGTGGCGGGGCTGCGGTGACCGCCTCGACAAGCTTCCTGGCCAAACGCTTCAACGGCCCGATGCAGGCCATGGGCGGGTTCTTCCGGATGTGCGTCCTGACCGCCAAGGCGCTGACACGGCCTTTCCAGTGGAAAGAGTTTCTCAACTACACCTGGTTTTTGATGACGGTGGCGCTGCTGCCCACCTTCGCAATGTCGATCCCGCTGACCGTGCTCATCATCTTCATCTTCAACCTGCTGCTGACCGAGTTCGGCGCGGCCGACGTCTCCGGCGCCGGTGCGGCCCTGGCCTCGGTGACGCAGTTGGGCCCCCTGGTGACCGTTCTGGTGGTCGCCGGCGCCGGCTCCACAGCCATCTGCGCCGACCTCGGCGCCCGCACCATCCGCGAAGAGATCGACGCCCTGGAAGTACTCGGCATCGACCCCATCCATCGCCTGGTCGTACCCCGGGTAGCCGCTGCGACGGTGGTCTCCGTTCTGCTCAACGGCGCGGTGATCGTGATCGGACTGATCGGCAGCTTCATCTTCGGTGTCTACCTACAGAACATCTCCGCCGGCGCCTACTTGCAGACCTTGACCCTGCTCACCGGGCTGCCCGAAGTGGTGATCGCGGTCGCCAAGGCCGTCGCCTTCGGCCTGATCGCCGGACTGGTGGGCTGTTATCGCGGGCTCACCGTGGGCGGCGGCGCCAAGGGCGTGGGCATCGCGGTGAACGAGACCCTGGTGCTCTGCGTCGTCGCCCTGTTCGCGGTGAACGTCATCTTCACGACGATCGGTGTGCGATTCGGGACGGGGCGGTAGATGGCAACGGCGACGGCAAACCCGCAAGCGGCGGCTCCGGCACGGTTCCCGGGCTTCGCCGACAAGTGGGCCAAGAAGCCCGGCAAGTTCTTGGACTCGACCGGCAAGGTCGGCTGGTTCGCGATCGAGTCCATCCGCGAGATCGTTCACGCCATCCGGCACTACCCCAAGGAGATCATCCGGCTGATCGCCGAGGTCGGCATGGGTGCGGGTGCCATGGCGGTGGTCGGCGGAACGGTCGCCATCGTCGGGTTCGTCACCCTCTCGGCCGGCTCCCTGATCGCGATCCAAGGCTTCGCCTCGCTGGGCAACATCGGGGTCGAGGCGTTCACCGGCTTCCTGGCCGCCCTGGTCAACGTCCGCCTCACCGCGCCGGTGGTCACCGGGCAGTCGATCGCGGCGACCGTGGGCGCTGGTGCCACAGCCGAATTGGGTGCCATGCGGATCTCCGAGGAGATCGACGCATTAGAAGTGATGGGCATCAAGTCCATCTCGTATCTGGTGTCGACCCGGCTGGTGGCCGCGTCCGTCGTCATCATTCCGCTGTACGCGATGTCCCTGATCATGGCGTTCCTGGCCGCGCAGTTGACCACGACAGTGCTCTACGGACAATCATCGGGCACCTACCAGCACTACTTCCACACGTTCCTGCGGGCCGAAGACGTCTTCTGGTCGTTCGTCGTGGTGATCGTCATATCGGTGTTCGTCATGATCAACCACTGCTACTTCGGCTACAACGCCTCCGGTGGCCCGGTCGGCGTGGGTGAGGCGGTCGGTAAGTCAATGCGCGCGTCCCTGGTACTCATTCAGTTCGTGGTTCTTTTCGCTTCGTTGGCGCTCTACGGCACCGACCCGAACTTCAACCTGACGGTGTAGCGACATGACAGCACCCCTGAACGACACCCGGACGCCGCCGCTGAAGCTGGCGGGACTCATCGTGCTGCTGGTCTTCGCACTCATTCTGACCTTCCTGCTGCTGCAGTTCCGCGGCACTCTGCAGCCGAAGACCGAGCTGACCATGGTTGCTGCCCGGGCCGGCCTGGTGATGGACCCCAACGCCAAGGTCACCTACAACGGCGTCGAGATCGGCCGGGTCACCCGGATCGAGGCCACCCAGATCGACGGCAAAGAGGCCGCGAAATTCGCCCTTCAGGTTAAGCCCAAGTTCGTCTCGCTGATCCCGTCAAATGTGGACGCCGACATCCAGGCCACCACGATCTTCGGCAACAAGTTCGTCTCCCTGTCGACGCCGAAGAATCCCTCCCCCGAGCGCATCAGCAGTTCCGACGTCATCGACGCCCGCAGCACCACCACCGAGTTCAACACCCTGTTCGAAACGGTGACGAATCTCGCGGAGGCCATCGACCCGGTCAAACTCAACCTGACGCTGTCGGCGACGGCGGAGGCGCTGACCGGCCTGGGTACCAAGTTCGGCGAGTCGATCGTCAAGGCAAACGTCGCACTGGACAACCTCAATCCCCGTCTGCCCCGCCTGCAGTACGGCATGCAGCAACTGGCCGGCTTCGCCGATGTCTACACCGGTGCCGGCCCGGACCTGTGGAACGCCCTGGACAACGCGCTGACGACCGTGCGCACCCTCAACGACCAGCGTGGCGACCTCGACGCCGCCCTGCTGGCCGCCGCCGGATTCGGCAACACCGGAGCCGACATCTTCGAGCGCAGCGCCCCGTACCTGATTCGCACGCTGTCCGACCTGGTGCCGACCTCGAAGCTGCTCAACACCTACAGCCCTGAGTTGTTCTGCATGATCCGCAGCTACGCCGAACTCCTGCCCGGCGCGCTGGACGGCTTCGGCGGCAACGGCTACTCGCTGGCTGACCACGCCAAGCTGATCGGTGCGCCGAACCCGTACATCTACCCCGACAACCTGCCCCGGGTGAACGCCCGCGGTGGCCCCGGCGGTGCACCGGGCTGCTGGCAGAAGGTCACCCGCGACTTCTGGCCGGCACCCACCCTGGTCGCCGACACCGGCGCGACCATCGCCCCGTACAACCACTTCGAATTGGGGCAGCCCATCCTTACCGAATACGTCTGGGGCCGTCAGGTCGGGGAGAACACGATCAACCCATGAGCACCCGTGGAACTGTCATCAAACTGGGTATCGTCGCGACGATCCTGGCGCTGTGCACCGTCCTGCTCGTCGTCGTGTTCGGCCAGTTGCGTTTCCAGCGGTTCAACACCTTCACCGCGGAGTTCAGTAACGGCAGTGGTCTGAAGCCCGGCCAGTTCGTTCGAGCCGGCGGTGTGGAGGTCGGCAAGGTCAAGGCGGTGACGCTCGCAGAGAACGGCCAGCGCGTGGCGGTCACCCTGAACGTCGACAAATCGCTGCCGCTCTACCAGTCGAGCACCGCGCAGATCCGGTACGCGAACCTCATCGGCGAGCGCTACGTCAACCTCGACCGCGGAAGCGGCGACGGCGCCGACAAGGTGCTACCGCCGGGCGGGCTGATTCCGCTGGCCCGGACCACCCCGGCGCTGGACCTCGACGCCCTGATCGGCGGCTTCAAGCCGCTGTTCAAGTCGCTTGATCCGGAGAAGGTCAACAACATCGCCACGTCTCTGGTCACGGTGTTCCAGGGTCAGGGCGGCACGGTGGCCAACATCTTGAGCCAGACCGCCCAATTGACGTCAACCCTGGCCGACCGCGACCGGGCTATCGGCGAGGTGATCACAAACCTCAACACGGTGCTGTCGACGGTGAATCGGCATCAGCGGGAGTTCGACTCAACGATCAGCAACCTGGAGATCCTGGTGACCGGTCTGAAGAACCGGGCTGACCCGTTGGCCGCCGCGATCGCCGACATCAGCAACTCCTCGGAGACGCTGGCCGGTCTGCTCAGCGACGAGCGTCCCCGGTTACAGCAGACCCTCGGCAAGCTGGAGACCATCCAGCAGCCGTTCGCCGATCAGCCGGAGGAGTTGAGCAAGCTGCTCAGCGAGTATCCGACCGCGATCAATCTGATCGGCCGTGCCGGTGGCGTCTACGGCGACTTCTTCAACTTTTATCTCTGCGACCTCAGCCTGACACTCAACGGTCTGCAACCCGGCGGCCCGGTTCGCAAGGTTCGGATCACCAAGCAGCCGACGGGGAGGTGCACGCCGCAATGAGGTCCCTCCAAACCAACAACCGGGTCCGGCTAGGTCTACTCGGCCTGCTGATCTTGGTGATGGTCGTGGTCGTTGGTCAGAGTTTCGCCAGCGTCCCGATGTTGTTCGCCAAGCCGATGTACTACGCGCACTTCTCGGATTCGGCTGGATCCGCCCCCGGTGACAAAGTGCGGATCAGCGGATTCGATGTGGGTCAGATCAAGTCGCTGGAGATCGACGGCGACCGCGTCAAGGTCGGCTTCACCCTCGGCAATTACCGCATCGGCAGCGACAGTCGGCTGTCCATCCGGACCGACACCATCCTGGGCAAGCGCGTCATGGAGATCGACCCTCGCGGCAACAAGCCGTTGGCGGTCAACGGGTTGCTGCCACTGGAGCAGAGCACCACGCCCTACCAGTTGTACGACGCCCTCTCCGAGCTGACCACCAACACCAGCCAGTGGGATCTCGATGCGGTCAAGCGGTCCTTGAACGCGCTGACCGAGACTCTTGACGCGAGCAAGCCCGAACTCAAGGCTGCGCTCGACGGGGTCGCCCGGTTCTCCGACACCATCGGCAAACGCGACGACGCGTTCAAAGACCTCCTCGTGCAGGCCAACAAGACAGCATCCGTGCTGGGCAACCGCAGCGAGCAGATCAACCGTCTCCTGGTCAACGCCCAGGTGCTGTTGTCGGCGGTCAACCAGCGCAGCCGGGAAGTGGACGTGCTGCTGCAGAACGTTTCCGCGGTGTCGCAGCAGTTCGCCGGATTCGTCAACGACAACCCGAACCTGACCAACGTGCTGACCCAGCTGCAGACGATCAGCGACGTGCTGGCGCAGCACAAAGAGGATCTGGCCTACTCGATCACCACGGCATCGAAGTTCATGGGATCACTGACCGAGGCGATCGGTTCAGGCCCGTACTTCAAGACCCTGCTGGTCAACATCCTCCCGTACCAGATCATCCAGCCCTGGGTCGACGCAGCCTTCAAGCAACGCGGTATCGACCCCGAGGAGTTCTGGCGCAATGCGGGCCTGCCCGCCTACCAGTTCCCGGACCCCAACGGGGCGACCCAGGCCAACGGAGCCCCGCCGGCCGCACCGCCGGTGTTCGAGGGAACCCCGGAGAACCCGGGCCCCGCGATTCAGCCGGGTTCGCCGTGTTCCTACACCCCACCTGCGGGCGGCATTCCGTCGCCGGGCAACCCGCTGCCGTGCGCGGCTGCGACCCAGGGGCCGTACGGGCCGGTGCCCGGCGGATACCCCCCGCCCAACGTCGGGATCTCGGCGTTGAACCCGGCCGCCGAAGCCCCCAACCACGGCGTGCCCGCCGCGGCGGTGCCCGGAATGCCCGGTCCGCTGGTGCCGGGAGCACCGGGTCCGGCGTTGGCCCCCGGACCTCCGGGAGCACGTACTGTTCCGGTTCCGGGCCCTGGTAACTCTGCTGCTGCGTCGATCGCGCCGCTCGATACGGGAGGTGACTAGCCGATGTCCGTTCGTAATTTGGGCCTGTCCAAGGTTTCTCGGGCCGGCAGCGTCATCGCCGTCATTGTGCTGATCCTGGCGCTGCTGGCTGCGGTGGTCGGTTATCGGATGTACAAGAAGGCGACGACGACGACCGTCAGCGCCGAATTCGCCGATGCGCTGGCGGTCTATCCCGGCGACCGGGTGCAAATCATGGGTGTCAGGGTTGGCAGCATCGACAAGATCGAGCCGACCGGTAACGGTGCCCGGATGAAGGTCACCTTCAGCTACGACAGCAAGTACAAGGTTCCGGCGGACGCCGTCGCTTCGGTGCTGAACCCCACCGTCGTGGCCTCCCGTGTGCTCCAGCTTGACCCGCCCTTCACCGGCGGTCCGGCGCTGGCCACCGGCGATGTGATTCCGATCGAGCGCACCCAGGTGCCGGTCGAGTTCGACGACATCCGCGGCAATCTGGACGAGCTGGTCACCCAACTGGGCCCGACTCCGGGTCAGCCGAAGGGCCCGCTGGGCGACTTGGTGGAGTCCCTCGCAGATAACCTCAACGGCAAGGGCCAGCAGATCAACACCACTTTCCGGGCGCTGTCGGACGCGGTCGCCGCGCTCAACGACGGCCGGGGTGACCTTTTTGCCACCACCAAGGCGCTGGCGGTATTCGTCAATGCGTTGCACCAGAACGACCAGCAGTTCGTCGCGCTGAACAACGACCTCGCGCAGTTCACCACGTCTCTGACGAACTCCGACCAGGAGCTGTCCAAGGCGTTGGTGGAGATCGACAGTCTGCTCAAGACCGCTCGGAAGTTCGTCGACGACAACGGCACGCTGCTGGCCCGGGACATCAACAACCTGGCCGACGTCACCAACGAGTTGATGCAGCCGGACGCCCGCAACGGTCTGGAGACTGCGCTGCACGTCTACCCGACGCTGTCGGCGAACGTCAACCAGATCTACCACCCGACGCACGGATCGATCGTGGCGATCCCGGCGGTGGCCAACTGGGCCAATCCGATGCAGTTCCTGTGCAGCGCCATCCAGGCCGGCAGCCGGCTGGGATACCAGGACTCCGCCGAGTTGTGCGCGCAGTACCTCGCTCCGATCCTGGACGCGACGAAGTTCAACTACCCGCCGTTCGGGGTGAACCAGTTCGCCAGCGCCTCGACGCTGCCGAAGTACGTCGCTTACTCAGAGGAGCGGCTGCGTCCGCCGCCGGGGTACAAGGACACCACCGTTCCCGGTGTCTGGTCGCGCGACACGCTGTTCTCGCACGGCAACCACGAACCCGGCTGGATCGTGGCTCCCGGCATGCAGGGCCTACAGGTGCAGCCGTTCACCGCCAACATGCTGACACCGGACTCGCTGGCCTCGTTGATGGGCGGTCCGGACCCGACGTCCTACCCCGCTGCAGGTCCCCGCGGTGGAGCGCCGTCGAACTCCTACGATCAGAAGAACCCGCTGCCACCGCCGTGGTACCCGCAGGCCCCGCCAGACCCGGCACCGGCGCCGGATGTGGTCCCCGGGCCGCTGCCGGTGTCGCAGCAGATCGGACCGCCGGCGCCCGGCACGGCGGCACCCGCCGCTCCGATGCCCGCACCGCCCGCACCGCCCGCACCGCCCGCACCGCTCGCTCTACCTGCTGAAACGGGGGCTGGACAGTGACCGAACAGGTGAAGCGCTCCCGTCGGCTTGGGATGCGTGGCTTCGCGCTCGGGGTGACCGCGATGGTCCTGACGTCGTGCGGTTGGAAGGGCATCGCCAACGTACCGCTGGATATCGGGCCGGGCAGCGAGAAGGGCGCGCAGACCATCTACGTACAGGTCCCGGACACGCTGGCGCTCAACGTCAACAGCCGGGTGCGGGTCGCCGACGTGTTCGTGGGCACGGTTCGCAAGATCGAACTCAAGGACTGGGTGCCGACACTGACCCTGAGCGTCGATCCGGCGATCGAGTTGCCCGCCAACGCCACCGCCAAGATCGGTCAGAGCAGCATCCTGGGTACCCAGCACGTCGAACTTGCGGCACCGGCAAACCCGTCGTCGGAGCCACTGCGCAGCGGAGACACCATCCCGGTCGACCGTTCGTCGTCGTTCCCGACCGTCGAGCGGACCCTGGCCAGCCTGGCCACGGTGTTGCGCGGTGGCGGTATCCCGAACCTCGAGGTGATCCAGAACGAGGTCAACAACCTGCTGACCGGAAACGCCGATGAGATCCGGGCGTTCCTCGGCAAGCTGGACGTCTTCACCGCTGAACTCAACAAACAACGCGACGACATCGCCCAGGCCATCGAGTCGACCAACAACTTGTTTGCCTTCGTGGCCAGCCGCAATTCCACGCTGGATCAACTGCTCGTTGATCTACCGCCACTGGCCGAGTACCTGGCGGGGTCGCGGGACCGGTTGGCGGACGCCATTGTGGCGCTGGGCCGGTTCGGCAAAGTGACCGGTGAGACGCTGTCGGCGGCACAGGCCGATTTGAGTACCAACCTCGACGTCTTGCAGCGCCCCCTGGTCCAGTTGGGCCGCGGTGCACCGTACTTCTTGGACGCGATGCGGCTGATCATCACCAACCCGTATCCCCTGGACAACATCCCGAAGGTGATCCGGGGCGACTACATCAACTTGTCGCTGAACGTGGACCTCACGCTGAGTTCGCTGGACAACGCCCTGTTGACCGGCACGGGTGTGTCGGGAATGCTGCGCGCACTTGAGCAGTCCTGGGGCCGGGATCCGGCCACGATGGTCCCTGACGTTCGGTTCACTCCGCACCCGAACATGACTGACGGCGGCGGACCGTTTATCGAGCGCGGCGACTGAGGGGCGTGATCTAAATGGTGCTTACTCGCTTCATCAAGAGCCAGTTGCTGATTTTTGTTGTCCTCACCGTGCTGGCGCTGTTGGCTCTGAGCATCTTCTATCTGCGGCTGCCGAGCCTGGCCGGCATCGGGAATTATCCACTGAAGGTTGATCTGCCGGCTGCCGGCGGTCTGTACAAGACGTCCAATGTCGCCTATCGCGGTGTCACGATTGGCCGGGTGACCGACGTCGAACCGACCGAGAACGGCGCTCGGGCCAGCCTGAGCATCAGCAACAAGTACAAGATCCCGGTGGATGCCAGCGCTAACGTCCGTTCGGTCACCGCGGTCGGAGAGCAGTACATCGACCTGGTGTCGGCGGGCAACCCGGGAGAGTACTTCGAGGCCGGCCAGACGATCACCAAGAGCACGATTCCGGTCCCGATCGGCCCGGCGTTGGACCGAGCCAACGATGCACTGGCTGCGATCCCGGAAAGCAAGATTCCGAACCTGCTCGACGAGACCGCCCAGGCCGTCGGCGGCCTCGGCCCGACCCTGCAGAAGTTGGTCGACAACACGCAGTCATTCGTGACTGCGCTGGAGGAGAACATCGGCGACGTCAACGACCTCGTCGACAACGCTCCACCGATCTTTGCCAGCCAGGTGCAGTCCGCCGACGCGATCTACCAGTGGGCTGCCAACCTCAATTCGCTGACCGCCCAGGCCAAGGAGCAGGACGCCGCATTGCGCAGCGGTCTGCGCGAGGCGGCGCCGGCAACCGAACAGCTCAATACCTTGTTCGTCGACGTTCAGGATGCGCTGCCGGAGACGCTGGCAAACCTGGCGATCATCACCGAGATGCTCAGCCGGTACAACACGGGGTTGGAGCAGGCTCTGGTGCTGCTGCCGCAAGGCGCCGCCGCCGGGCATACCGTAGCCGCACCGTTCCCCGGTGAGGCCTCGCTCGACCTGGGGCTGTCGATCAACCAGCCGCCTCCCTGCCTCACCGGCTTCCTGCCGGCCGCCGAATGGCGGTCCCCGGCCGACACCAGCATCAAGCCGGTGGCGGACGGCCTGTACTGCAAGGTCCCGCAGGAGACCCCGTCGAACACCGTTCGCGGTGCGCGCAACATCCCCTGCGTCGACGTTCCCGGCAAGCGTGCGGCCACTCCGTTGGAATGCCGCAGCGACGAGCCGTACGTCCCGCTCGGTACCAACCCCTGGTACGGGGACCCGCAACAGATCCTGACCTGCCCGGCTCCCGGTGCAGCGTGCGATCAGCCGGTCAACCCCGGCACGGTCATCCGGGCGCCCTCGATCAACAACGGCATGAACCCGCTGCCCGCGGATCTGTTGCCGCCTACCAAGCCGGCGACTAACGATGCGCCGTCGGCCCCGGGCCAGGGCAGCGTCGAATGTAACGGCCAGCAGCCGAACCCCTGCAACTACACCCCGGCTCCCGCGCCGGCCACGAGTACGTCGGCGACCTACAATGCGGCCAGCGGTGAAATCGTCGGGCCGGATGGCACGACGTACACCGTCCAGAACTCGACCACTACAGGAGACGACGGATGGAAGGAGATGCTGGCCCCGGCCGGCTGACCCCAACCCCGCCACTCACAGCTGACGAGAGTCCGGATCCCGAACTCAGCGATCACGTGGATGACGCTGGGACCGCACCGGACCTTGCACCGGAGTCGGACTCCAGGCTTTCTGGTACCCGGCTGAATTGGGTGCTGGCCGGGATAGCCCTGGCGGCCCTGTTGCTGACGGCCGCCGGGGTGCTGGCTATGTTCGGGCAGCGGGGCAGCGCCAAGGCCGCCGACGACGAGGCGGTCGCGGTGGCGGCGGCCAAGGACTGCATCACCGCGACTCAGGCGCCAGACGTCAAGGCGATGGCGGAGAGCCAGCGCAAGATCGTCGAGTGCTCCTCGGAAAACTATGCAGCACAAGCGAATCTGTACAGCGGTCTGCTGTTCGAGGCCTACCAGACGGTAAACGCGCAGGTGAAGGTCACCGACATGCGGGCAGCAGCGGAGAAGCACAACGACGACGGCTCGATCGATGTCCTGGTGGCCACCCGGGTAGCGATGTCGAACACCCAGCAGCAGGACCAGGAACTCAGTTACCGGCTGCGGGTCCGGATGGTGCCCGCCGATGGGACGTTCAAGATCGACAGCATCGAACCGGTGAGCAAGTGACCCTCGCGCTCGACAGCGCCACGGACGGCCCGGAGTTCGACGTGGACGCCGACGAAGCGTTGACGCCCGATGGCCGGCCGGCAGGCTGGTGGGCGCGGGCCGGCGCCCTCGCGATCGACGTGCTGGCGGGCGCGAGCGTGGTAGCCGCGATGCTCATGATCGGCTGGTCGGCGCCACAGCATGGTTGGCTGTGGTGGCTGTGCATGGTGGTGGCGGCGCTGACAGTGTTCGCCATCGCCGTGAACCGACTGCTGCTGCCCACCGCCACCGGTTGGAGCCTGGGCCGCGCCATCTTCGGGATCGCCGTGGTCGACCGGGACGGGCAGCCACTCGGGCCGTGGCGACTGTTGATCCGTGATCTGGCCCACCTGCTGGATACGGTGCCCTTGCTCCTAGGCTGGCTGTGGCCGCTGATCGATCGGCGTGGCCGGACGTTCGCCGACCTCGCGGTGGGCACCGAGGTTCACCAAGTGCAGGGTGACCGGCCGGACTGGCGGCGACTGGCCGGCGGTGTGCTGGCGGGGGCTGCGGCGCTGTCAGTCCTGGCGGCGGTGCTGGGCTATACCGGGGTCTACCGGCATCAGCAGGCGACCGAACGGGCCCGCGACCAGATCGCCGACGAGGGCCCCAAGATCGTGGCGGACATGCTCACCTACACCACCCAGACCGTGGATGAGGACTTCGCCAGGGCGCAGTCACTGGTCACCGAGAGCTACCGGCCGGAGTTGATCAACCAGCAGGAGGCCGTGCGCAAGGCGCCGGTGAACAACGACTACTGGGTGAGCAACAGCGCGGTACTGTCCTCGACGATCGACCGGGCCACCATGCTGATGCTGCTACAGGGTCAGCGTGGGGCAGAGCCGAATCAGCGGTTCGTCACCGCCTCGCTGCGCGTCGATTTCGAGAAGACCGGCCCGGATGAGTGGAAGCTGTCCAACCTCATGGTGTTGTCGTCGCCAAGAGGCGCCGAGGCACCCTCGGGCGCGCCGAACCCCGAGGCGCCCAAGGGTCAGTCACCCAAACCCGTTGCGCCTAAAGCTGAACCGCCGAAGCCCAGTGCGCCCAAATCTGCACCGCCCAAATCTGCACCGCCCAAACCTGGTGCGCCCAAACCTGGTGCGCCCAAACCTCCTTCGCCGCAGCCGGAGGGGAGCGGCGGATGAGTCCCCGTCGCAGGATTGAGGCCGGCCACCCACAATCGTTCCGGCTGCCTGATCCGCAGCCCCCTCGGCGCAAACTGGCAGTGATTGGTGCACTGGCGGCGGCGGTCATCATCGCGGCGGTCACGATCAGCGGGGTCGTGTTCATCACGGATCAGACGGCTCGACGGGCGCAGATCCGGGAAGCGGCGGTCTTGAGCTTCGTGAGGACGTTCATCACCCAGTACACCTCGCCAGATCCGTTCAACGCCAACGACTATGCCGACAAGGTCCTTGCTCTGGGCACCGGGAACTTCGCCAAAATGTACTCCGAGCGAATGAACGAAGTCGTCATCCAGGTGGCCCGAGCCGAGCGTGGTTTCGGCGCCGTTCAGGAGGTCGGCATCGAGCGGTGGAACACCGACGGCAGCGCGAGTGTGATCGCGGTGGCGAACATGACCACCAAGCTGCCCGATGGTGAGACGTTCGACACCAACACCCGCTGGGAAGTCACTGCAGTGAAAGAAGGGGATCAGTGGAAGGTCAGCGACCTGATTCAGGTGTTGTGAGCGACGACGCCGACGCCGGCACCGAGACGGCGGTCCAGGAGGCGGCGGTGGAGGCGGCGGAGGAGCAGTCCGACGCCGTTGAGCAGTCCGACGCCGTTGAGAAGCATGCGGAAACCGACCCCGACAGCGGCGCGGTCGCCGACGCGCCCCCGGCGGCGAAGAAGCCGCCCGCGCTTCGGACCTGGATGGCCGGTCACAAGAGGGTCGTCGCCGCGTCGGCGGTGACGGCATTCGTGGCGGCCGGCGGATTCGCCGGTGCCGCCCTGCAGCCTTACCTCGCGGATCGGGCCGTGGTGGCCACCAAACTGAAGATCGCCCAGACGGCGGCGGATGCCATCGCCACTCTGTGGAGTTACACCCCCGAAGATATGGACCGCCTTCCGGACCGCTCCGCCCGGTTTCTCGGCGGCGGTTTCGAGGAGCAGTACCGCGCATACGTCGATGCCATCGCGCCCACCAACAAACAGGCGAAGGTGACCAGCAGTACCCAGGTCGTCGGCGCGGCCGTGGAGTCACTGAGGGGTGCCCCGGAGGCGACCGAAGCCACCGCGATCGTCTACACCAACACCACGTCGACAACCCCTGGGGGCAACAACATCCCGTCGATGAAGTACCTGTCGTATCGCCTGGAACTGAGCCGCTACGGCCGTGACTGGCGAGTCACCAAGATGACGACGGTCACCTCGTTGGACCTGACGCCGAAACTGGGTATCTGAGTCTCAGTCGAAGGCCAGCCAGCCCGGCAGCGCACGCTCCCGAGCGTCGCAGAGCACTTCGGCGGTATCGCACGAGCCACGCGGGGAGCCGGCCCCCGCCCACATCCCGCCACTGTCGCGACGCAGCACTATCGACGACGAACCGCCGCCATCAAGCAAAACCGCTGTGTCGCTGCCTAATCCGCGGAACAGGTCCTGGACCTGATCGGGGGTGTAGCTGCCGCCCTGGAAGAGGTACATCTCGTCTTTGTCCCTGGCGTACGCGACGGCAGTGCGGGCGGCTCGCGGCCCGGGGTCATTGAGCTGTCCGCTGTCGCCGGGCGCCAGCAACTTCAGCCCGGCCACGGCGACAAACCTGGTGCCGCCGTCGATCAACGAGGCGATCACCGGGGAGGCGGCGTCGTAGTCGTTGGCATCGCGGGGCGTCACCAGATAGGGCGCACCGCGAACCGGCAGGATCAATGTGGTCAGTGCCGTCCACACCTCGTCCCCGCCGGAGAGCGCCTGCTTGCCGGCGTAGGCGAGGGTGCCGGTGACCGCCATGTTGGCGCGGCCCTGATCGCCGGTGTTGTCGACGTAGGTTCCCAGCGGTGAGCTACAACCGGTGACCTTCCACGAGCCGCCCATCTGGGTGCGCACATCGAAGAAGTTGGCGTTGACCGCGATGGTCGGCCGCCCAAGTACCTGCCAGGCCTGCACCGGGGTGAACGTTTCCGCCGCCTGGATCAATCCTTCGCGGGTGCGGGCCCCCGCGGTGCGCTCACAGCGTGCCTGATAGCCCTGGTGGGTGTCGACGAGCAGTCGAGGTGAGAGTCGCTGCGATGCGGCCTTGACGATCATCAGCCTTCCGCCACTGGTCATCTCGTACCAGTCGCCCGCGGCATTGCGCATGGGTGCCGGGAACCCGGGACCGAAGTTGTACACCAGATAGCTGCCGCGGGTGGTCGTGATCGCCTGAGCGAGTTGGTCGCGTGCTGCGGCCGCCGCCGTCGGTGTCGTCGTCCAGGCGAGCAGGACGCAGGCGGCGGCACACAGTCGCCGGAACCGGCGCATCGGTGAAGTGAGCCTTTCGGGATGGGCGTCGCAAGACCACTCCAACGATAGCCACATCAGTCACACTGTCAACATAAGTAACAGATTGGCGCAGAGCCGAACTCGGCTCTGTCACAGCTGATCGCGCACTGGCGATCGCCCGGGAGATCCTGGGCATCGACTGAGCACCGCGTCGAGGCCGTTACCCTCGCCTCATGGTCAAACCAGCGGTCACCCGCACCGAGCGGACGTTCCAGGGCGTCGGCGCCGTGCGCATCGTGTACGACGTGTGGACACCGCCGGGCAAGCCCCGGGGGGTGGTGGTGCTGGCGCACGGGTATGGCGAGCATGCCCGCCGTTACGACCACGTCGCACAGCGCTTCGGCGAAGCGGGCCTGGCCACCTACGCACTGGACCACCGCGGCCATGGCCGGGCCGGCGGCAAGCGGGTGCGGGTTCGGGACATGCAGGAGTTCGTCGCCGACTACCGCACCCTGGTCACGACGGCGACTGCGGAGAACCCCGGCGTTGCGCGGATCCTGCTGGGGCACAGCATGGGTGGCGGCATCGCCTTCGCCTACGGTGTGCAACACCCCGACGAATACGACCTGATGATCCTGTCCGGTCCCGCCATCGCCGCCCACGAGCGGGTATCCAAGGCCAAGGCCATCGTCGGCAAGGCGGTCGGGTCCATCCTGCCGGACCTGCCGATCGAGGCCATCGACGCTGATCTGGTATCCCGTGACCCCAAGGTGGTCGCCGACTACAAGGCCGACCCACTGGTCTACCGCGGCAAGATCCCGGCCGGGATCGGCAAGGCGTTGCTGTTGGTGGGCGAGCGGATGCCCAAGCATGCGCCGGGCATCACCGCCCCGCTGCTGGTGGTCCACGGTGAGGACGATCAACTGGTGTCGGCCGAAGGCAGTCGGCGGCTGGTGAAGTGCGTAGGTTCCACCGACGTCGAGTTGAAGGTCTATCCCGATCTCTATCACGAGGTGTTCAACGAACCCGAGCGCGAGCAGGTCCTCGACGACGTCATCGCCTGGATCCAGGCCAGGCTGTGAGCACGCGCCGGTCCGGCGCGACGATGCGGCTACTGCTCGGCCTGGTGCTGCTGTGCTCGCTGCTGCTGGCCGGCTGCGGCCGGGACCCCGCCCCGGGTGACCAGTCGGCCTGGGTTGACGAGGAGGTCAGCTTCGTTGCCGACGGACTGACGCTGTACGGCACCTACCGGCACCGCTCCGGCGGCACACCCGGTCCGGCCGCGTTGCTCATCTCGGAGAGCGGCGCCACCGACCGCAACGGCGACAACAATGTCGCCGGACCGATCGGCAACATGCGCCAGTTGGCGGAGTTCCTCGCCGACCGAGGTGTGGCAACGTTGCGCTACGACAAAGTGGGTACCGGATCCACCGGCCTCGGCCCGTACAAAGCCAAGCCCGCCGACGTCGGCAGTGCGGTCTACACCGGCGGAGCCAAGGCCGCCGTGCGATTCCTGGCCGACCGACCGGGCACCGATCGCATCTCGGTGTATGCGTTGGGCGAGGGCACCGTGCACGCCTTGGCGCTGGCCGACGACACCTCCGGGGATGCGCCCACGATTCACTCCCTGGGTCTGCTGCAACCCCTGGCCGCCCGCTACCTGGATCTGATCAGCGGCCGGGTGAGCGCCGATCTGGCCGCGTCCGTCCGCAGCGGTACCAAGACTGCAGAGCAGGCCGATCAGGTCCTGGCCGCGTGGCGCGCCGCGGTGACCCAGGTGCGCACCAGTGGATCGGCGCCGGCAGCGCTGCCCGACGGGCTCAGCGCGATCCTCAACCCCGGTAACGCGAAAGCGGTCGCCGAGGCCGATGCCATCGATCCGCTGGACCTGGCCGCCGGCGTCCCGGCCGGCACACCGGTGCTGCTGAGCTGTTCGGACTCCGATGCCCAGGCGACATGCAGCGCTATCGCCCCGCTGGCCCGAGCACTCGAGCACACAGCCGTGACACTGCTCGAACTCAGGGGGGTCAATCACGTCCTGCGCGACGACCCCACCGACAGTATCGCCAACTACGCCAACAAGGCCCCGCTGTCAGCGCAGCTGACCGACGCGTTGACGGTGTTCGTGACCAAGTAGCGCTTATGGTTGGCGCTGTGCTGATCGGGGCTGTGCTGTTGACGAATGTCGATCTGTGGACCACTCGCCGCAACGGGGCCGCGAGCAGCCCGCGGCGTCGGTCCCCTTGCCTAGCCTGACGCCCATGACCACAGACGACAAGATGCTGGCCCGGATCGCTGCGCTGCTGCGCCAAGCCGAAGGCACCGACAACGCCCACGAGGCCGAGGCGTTCATGGCCGCCGCGCAACGGCTGGCCACCGCGACGTCGATCGACCTCGCCGTCGCTCGCTCCCACTCGGCCAGCCGCACCGCAGCCCAGGTGCCGACCCAGCGGACCATCACCATCGGCGAGCCCGGAGCCCGCGGCTTGCGCACCTACGTGCAGTTGTTCGCCGTCATCGCCGCCGCCAACGACGTTCGCTGCGACGTCGCCTCCAACTCAACCTTCGTCTACTCCTACGGATTCGGTGAGGACATCGACGCCACCCACGCCCTGTACGCCAGCCTGGTGGTACAGATGGTGCGCGCCTGTGACGCCTATCTGGCCACCGGTGAGCACCGCCCCACCCCGACCATCACCGCCCGATTGAATTTCCAGCTGGCATTCGGCGCGCGGATCGGCCAGCGGCTGGCGCAGGCCCGCGACGAGGCGCGGCGGGAGGCGACCGAGTCCGCCGCGGCGGTGCCCGGAACCGCGTTGGTGTTGCGCGACAAGGAAGTCGAACTGCGCGACCACTACCGAACCCAGTCCAAGGCCCGGGGAACCTGGCGGGCCGCCAATTCGTCGGCCGGCTACTCCTCGGCCGCGCGGCGGGCCGGTGACCGGGCCGGCCGAGACGCCCGGCTGGGCGCGGCTCCGGAGCTCCCGGGGGCGCGGACCCGGTTGAGTAGGTGAGCGCCCGGGACACCCAACGATCCAGGGTCTACTCCGCCGAGCAGTTCGTCCGGACGATCTTCGACCGCGCAGCACAACACAATTCGCGGACCGTGGACTTCTTCGGCGAGGCGATCACGCTGCCGCCGGAGGCTCGATTCGCCTCGGTGGAGTCCGTGCAACGTTACGTAGACGAGGTACTGGCTATGCCCGCGGTCGCTGCGGTACGTCCCGGAATCGGACCGTTGCGCGTTCGGGCCCGCCGCGCCGCGAGCGCTGCGCACTACGAAAGGGCCGGCGCCGCCCCGACCATCGCGGTGCCGGACCGGATCGGCGCCCAGTGGGCCCTTCGGGAATTGGTGGTGTTGCACGAGGTGGCCCACCACCTGTGTGATCCGGACGCCGCCGCGCACGGCCCGGTCTTCACGGCCACGTTCTGCCGGCTGGCGACTGCGGTCATGGGCCCTGAAGCCGGACACGTACTTCGGGTGGTCTACGCCAAAGAGGGTGTCCGGTAGCGGTGCCGGGCAGCACTAGGGTGGCAGTCGTGCACGAGGCAATCGGTCCGGAGCTCTGGCTTCCCGTCGACGCACTGCTCGACGAGCTTCTGCTGGGGCACGATCCGGCGCTCAGCGCGGCGCTGGCCGAATCCCAGTCCGCTGGATTGCCGCCGATCGAGGTGTCCGCCCAGAGCGCCCGATTGCTGTACCTACTGGTCAAGATCAGCGCAGCGCGGCGCGTACTGGAGATCGGCACCCTGGCCGGCTTCAGCACCATCTGCCTGGCCCGCGGCGTCGGCGCCGAAGGTGCGGTGGTGACTCTGGAACACAACCCCCGCCACGTGGAGCTGGCCCGGCGCAACCTGCAACGGGCCGGGGTCACCGAACGGGTCGAGATCGTGCTCGGCCCCGCCCTGGACACCCTGCCCGGATTGACCGGCGATTTCGACCTGGTGTTCATCGACGCCGACAAGGAGAACAACGCCGCCTACGTCGAGCACGCCATTCGGCTCGGACGACCGGGGACGGTGATCGTCGTCGATAACGCGGTGCGATCCGGGCGTATTCGCAATCCCGCCGCCGGTGATCACCAAGCCCGCGGGGTGCGGGAGATGCTGGAGTTGGTCGGCGCTCATCCGCGACTGGAAGCAGCGGCCATCCAGACCGTCGGGGCCAAGGGCTGGGACGGGTTCGTCGTCGCCAGAGTGACGTAGACGCACGGGTCGGCTCACCCGGTGGTGGGTCAGCCCGCCAGCACCTCGACCGGCACGCCGTTGAGTACTGCGGTGCCCGAAAGCGGTTCCAGCAGTGAGCTGTCCAGCAGGCCGTTGACGTTGACCCCGGCCTGGGTGGCCGCCACCGACAGCCGGGTTCCGGGTGCGGTGTGGCCCCAACCGTGCGGCAGCGAGACCACACCGGGCCGGATGTTATCGGTGATCTCCACCGGCACTTCAAGCTTGCCGCCGGGGCCGGTGACCACCGCGGTGTCGGTCACCCCGAGCCGGGCCGCGTCGTCGGGATGGATCTGCAGCGTGCACCGGTTGGTGCCGCCGGCCAGTGCAGGCAGGTTGTGCATCCAACTGTTGTTGGACCGCAGATGCCGGCGGCCGATGAGAAGAAACCCGCTGTCCTCGGCGCTCAACGCGGCCTGCAACCTCGGGATGTCGGCGAGGATCGGTTCCGGAGCCAGTTCCAGCTTCCCGGAGGGCGTGCGGAGGACCTCCGGGATCCGGGTTGTCAACGGGCCCAGGTCGATTCCGTGCGGATTGTCCTTGAGGGTCTGCAGCGTCAGGCCCTCGGAGTTGGCGCCGAAGGCGTCGCCGAACGGCCCCAGGCGCAGCATCATGTCCAGTCGCCGTTCGTACCCGGGGCCCTCGGGCAGCATCGCCGCCAGTTCCGCCACGCTGCGGCCACTGACCGGGGAGGCCGGATCGGCGACCTCCTTGCCCAGGACCGCCGAAATGATTTGGTCGTCAACCAGTTTCGGGTCGGCGTCGGTGCCCACACCGAGGATGCCCAGCGCCAAGCGGCAGATGATCTGTACCTCGTCGGGCCGGTCGTCGGGCAGGGTGAACACCGGCGGGGAGTAGCGGGCGTTGTTGCGGACCGCCACCCCGGCCAGTGCGACGTCAAAATGCGGGGAGTGGGAAGGCGGTGGCGGCGGCAGGATCACATCCGCGTGCCGGGTGGTCTCGTTGAGGTACGGATCGATACAGACCATGAACTCCAGGCCGTCCAGGGCCGCCGACAGCCGTTCGCCGTCCGGCGCGGAGAGCACCGGGTTGCCGGCGACGGTCAGCAGGGCGCGCACCTGGCCCGCGCCGGGCGTCTCGATCTCCTCCGGCAGCAGCGCGGTGGGCAGCTCGGAGGCCACCTCCGGGTGGCCCGACACCC